>Ga0209503_10000120_pt1 | contig 53352 bp, 44 predicted proteins | sample SouAtlMetagenome_2_FD_187448 | JGI IMG/M metagenome (GOLD analysis project Ga0209503, IMG submission 187448) | Marine eukaryotic phytoplankton communities from Atlantic Ocean - South Atlantic ANT15 Metagenome (SPAdes) (version 2) | ecosystem: Environmental > Aquatic > Marine > Oceanic | place...
CTGGCAGCCCCCCCCCTTCTATGATACTTCCGGTAGGCCTGGTACCTACGGTACAGATGTACCTGATGTAGGCACGGGAATGTGACTGCCGCAGGATGGATCGTAGGAAAAAAAAAAGTCGTTCTGTATATAGTATATGTGCTTACTTAACGACTTCGCTCTTTGTAACGTGCGCAGGGGGTGTCAAACTGCGAATCATTGCGCCGCAGCATGGTACGATCATGAACATCGCAGATCTACGTGCCAATAACGGCCTCGATGTGGATATATCGGTCTCAGTGCGTACACACGAAGAATATGCAACTGCATTCTACGGGCATGTTCTTTGCCTTTATATCAATGGAACCGCGCACGCTCATATCGAGGTTGTGTCCACGAGCTCCGCACACAGTATTGTAGTGCCATCGACACTATGGCAAGTTGGACAAACTTGGATACACGCAGGGCTGTATTTGCTATTTTGCCCCGGGGGCGGCGCGGTTTCGGATCGTCCATTTTGTTCTAAGAACCATATATTAGGTGCAATAATACAAACGACAATGATGCGAGCTCCGGTCCCGTCTATGCGAGCACTCCTATCTTAGTGAAGGTTCAAAATGTCTATTCGCTTCCGGTAGATATATTATTGCATTGCAGACTGCAATTTAAATACAAACATCTCAAAGGTGCTAGAGGAGAATGTTGACGACAAAGTCACCCTGGTTCTACCGCGAGCCCAAGGGTCTTTGACTATTTTATTCCACAGAGTATTACGCGAATAGGCTAATGATTGATGATGCGCATCGTGCACTTTTGCTTGTTGGAACACTGCAAGCTCACAGTAGCCCTACTCATCAGAGTATCCAAGAGGTACCTTCTAAGGTCTGATCAGTGGCCTATGCCGTTTCATATAGCTGCTTGTTGTCGTGCCGGATACACAAGCTTTTGCTCTAGCTGTACTCGAGGCGTCGCACACTTGTCCACCAACATCCGTCATCAATGAATCTTCATTGTTCAATGGAATTGTCAAGCAGACTTGGCATACATACGCCCTTCAAATGGCGGTGAAACTCCTTGTGGCGCAGAGGGTCACGACAAATTACTATGTAACTGTGGATGCAGATATTCTTCTGGTTGGCACCTTCGATGCAGCCCTATTTTTCCCGGGTGGGAGAGGCACGTGGCATTCAGTGTCAGCATGATTCCGTGTTCATCAATTGACTCTTTGCATTTGTTCCAGCTTCGTGGAAGAGCATCGTGGTGTACATCCGCACTGGTGGCGTGGCTCAGCAGCCATTCTTGGCCTAACTGATGATGACTACCCCAATGCAGCATTCGGCGTCACACCGGCAGTCCTTTCCACTATTGGCTCGGTAATCACAACATCACTAATCCGAGATGTATTTGAAGATGATGACTGGCAGCAGAGATGGCTGGGGTCGTGGAGCAATGGTACATGGTGGAGCGAATATACGCTTTATCGGCTAGCCCTTGATATTAGAGGGCTCTTTGATAATATTCACGTGGCTTCCGAATCAGAAACCTTCTGCAACCCTGTCTGGTACCACGGTGATCTTCCTTGGGATGCAGTGGGTGCTTTCCGCAACAAAAAATGTGTTTTCTCGCTCGTCCAGTCGACAACACAGCTCGCCCCTTCCTTAGTTGCCGCAAGTATTGGCTTCCATGTCCATCATGATCATACCCATTCTTCAGTCTAGGGTCCTGTTGTTGTTAAAACTAAAAGAGTCGTCACCGTACGGTGCAACTAGTATTAGAAGTAATAAAGACTCATGCGAGGGCTCGGTCCTCTAATTTGAGATTCGTGTTCCCAGCCACCTGGCCGGGGGCGATTTTGGCTGCGGGATCCCAAAGAGTCCCTTTGTGCGCCCTGATACCGGGTTGGGGGGAAGGGGTCACTTTCGCGGCGAGACGCGGTCGCAAAGTTGCCCACTTGGGGCCTAACGTGCGGGTATTTCAGGGACCTCCGGACTGAAAAATCAAAACTCGCTTCTATGCTGGTAATTTGGTCTCCCAGGGGGGCTCGGGTACCTATGGCGTGGGGCGGATACGTAGGCGCGGCCGGGTACCTGATGGGCTGCCAGATAGATCGCCTGAGTTCGCACACCGTTTAGTGAAATTAGAGAAAAAGACCCGTCCGGGCGAGCGGATGGGCGCAAGCACCCCGTCGGGCCTTGGAGCACGTTCAGGTGCGCCAAGCCAAGTACCTAGGCATGTCGCCGCCAACGGCCCGGCGGGGCCAGGGCCCGCGCCAGTGGCCCATGGGGCCCCCTCCCCTACCCCTCAGGCTCCCGGGCCGAGTCCGAGTCTATAATATAAGATCCTGGGGTTAACACCCGCACTGACCGGCAATTACCCGGGTTAATGACCCCGGGCCGCGCCAGGGGTTAATAATAACCCCTGGGTTAGTGGGAACCTAGTAGGAGTAATTCACGTCCGGAGACTTCCGATGATTCCGGCCCGGGCCCCCCTCTCTTCGAGTCACGGCAGGTTTGATATAAAGAACAGACGCTTAATCTGGTGCTAGTGGAGTGCAGCGATTAAGCGTCCTCAGCGACTTCTAAAGACCCTAGCGAGTCGCCAAGGCCGAGGACCATCTCTTTAGCAGCCTGCTCGCGAGCCAACTTTTCAGCCTCAACGCGGGCCTGTGAGTTGCGAATGAATGTGATGTTGTGTAATTTCAAAACTGGCTCACGTGGTATTTTGCAGCGGTTTCATCTGCGAGGGCAAATACCTATGTGTATGGAGTTGTAGCTTCAGGTACCATCATTTTTTGTCAGAACGCAGTAACATGCGCGCTCAGGGTCGCGGAGCATGTCACCAGGCTCTGGTTCGAGGGTCTTTGTCGAAAGAGCAATCCGACCAGCGGCTTTATCGTGGTCAATCACCATGCATTTGATGGCCATGCCGGCGGCTAGGGTGGCTTCGAGATTCTCAACACGATCATAAGAAATTTGTGATATGTGCAGTAACCCTGACATGCCCATGATTTCAACAAAAGCGCCATAGGGCTTAACCGCTGTGATGATACCGTCGTAAACGTCACCGCGCTTTATTGAAGCCATCGAATGCTCTATTACCGCTCGGCGATTGCTGACGACTAGCTTGTTGGCCGCTTCATTGACTTCTAGGAACTTGAGAGGAATTCGCTTGCCAACCATCGCCTCGGACGCCCCTCCGGTGCCCATTATATGCGAGCCTGGAAGAAAAGCACGCAAGCCTTCTACCAGGACAATTGCACCTCCGCGGTTCACTTGAAATATCTCTGCCTCAAAGACAGGGTCGTCTGCATACTGTTCACTCAGTTTTTGCCATGCTTTTGCATACATGATTTTCTTGATGGAGACTGTGACTTGTCCGTCATCACGCGAATCCGACACGATTTGGAACTCGTACTGCTCACCCACATCGACAAAGCTAGATATTGTTTCCCCATCGCCCAAAGGTGAAATTGTTGCCTCCCGAAGGGGCAAGACTGCTGCTGTTTTAGCTCCAACCTCGACCAGCGCCTTCTGGGGACCATCATACTGCACAACAGTCCCTGTCAAGATGTCTCCATTTTTGAAGGAGTACTCCTGAGCTGTCACCAACGCGCCGAAGTCTGCATAGCTCATATCTGTCTTCGATTGATCGACGCTATTATATCGACCCATGTACTTTGACTTGTATTTATCGAAACGAGTGTACTCTTCATTTTTTACGTCCAAGGTAGTTGGAGTGAGCACTCGATACTTTGTCTCCCAGTTACTGCCTGCTTCTTTGCTTGTAATAGTTTCGGTAAACACCTAAAGTTTGGAATGTAATCTCGCATCACGAGGGCGCGGATAAGGAACGTCATCGTTTGTCGCCACTGAAGCGACAGTCGGCCTGCCATCATGTTATTGTGACTTTGAATACAAGAAAAGGCTTGTGGCCGTACCTTAGGTGCTTGTTGGTGGCTACACCCTGTAGTGCGTTCGTGCCAAGCAGCGGCGCCAACAACAGACGCAAAGACGGTGCCATCTTCAACTCGTCGAACGTACTAGACAAGGCTACTAGTAAGCGGATGGAGTTACTTTTCGCTAGCGCGGCCACGACAACTGCAGTGGTAAGTAACGGAAGTACCGCTCGTCTTCAACTTCCAAGTTCCCTGCGCAACCGGGGGGGCCCGGGCCGGGGAGCCTGAGTGCCGCTATCGAGTCCGCCAATTCACTGGCAACTTGAAGTCGAAGACGAGCGCCCCGGAAAGGTCCTGCCATGCCAGCGCTGCCAGTGGCTCCGCGTAGGCCGCGGTCCCACAAGAATCTGTATCTGACCGCCGAGGCCTATGCGGGAGCCCAATGGAACCCTCGGGCCAGGCCCGGCCCGGGCCTAGTACCTGATACCGTCCGAAACCAGCCTGAGCAGGCGCCGCGAAACCCGCCCCTAAACTTACCCTAGCATCACTCCAAAGTATCCGTAGTACGCGCAAATGACCGTGACTTGGGGTGTTACCACGGACCTTCCTGTCGCAGCGACCACTGCCCGGGGCAAATGCACATTTGAGACCGCGACAGGCGAATCAAGACGAAAATACTGGTTGAGTGGACGCGTCTCATCCACAACGCAGGAAATTTTCGTTAGATTCCATGATGCGCCTGTCGCCGAATCTCGGCGAGAGGTGTGTATTTGAAAGTGCTGAAAAGGCAGAGTATTCCGCATTTCCAGGCGCTTCGAGTCGAGCAGCCCCAGTCACTGAGCATGCACCTGCGTTTGAGTATACGACACTGCCGAAGCGCGCGGCCATAGCAACTTACACGCGGGCCGGTGCGGGTCTTTACGGATGAACTCGGCCTTTTCTTAAGACAGATAAGGGGCCGGACCCGGCCCATGCCCAGGGTGGTCGATGTAAGCCTGAGTTTGAGCGATGTAAGCCTGAGTGCCTAATAAGGTAAGCCTGAAAGAGGCAAAGTTGGACCGCCGGTTGCTGGACGCGTGCCTAGCGTCGCGCTACTGCTACCTGGTGTCCCAAGATCGCCAACCTCGCGATTATGCCGCCTGGGGCGGCTGAAGACGGGCGCGCACCCGCCAATGAAATTCCACCCAGGGTGGAATCAGCGAAGCCAGTCGCGCGTGAGGCTAAACTACTCTATCGATGCTGATCTACTGTTTGCAGGCCCCAATAAAAGTGAATTTGATGCGAAGATTGTTGCCCTCAACGATGAAGTGCAGGATTTTAATGAGCGCTTGTCAGAAGTCGACGCTAAGATATCTGAGGCCAAGTGCTCCGGAGGAAATCAGTCTGAAGAGCTGAGAGAGGCGCGAGCAACTATGAAGTCTCTTCGTGAACGAAAAGATGCAATCATGCGCGATCGTGCAGAAATTGCTACTCTCCAGAAGTCAGCGAAAGCATCCTTAGATTCGAAAATTACTGTATGTGCCAGGAATCAATTACATTTAAGTTGAAATGACTTAGGCGGGACGGTCACTTCGTGCAGAGCTCAAATATACCTCACCAGAGGACATAGAGAAGAAGATTGCATCCTTAGAGAAGCGACAGGCGACGACATCGATGTCGCTTAAAGACGAGAAAGTGTTGCTAAAGGAAATCGACCAATTAAAGCAGTCCAAGAAATTAGTCTCACATCTCGCTGCGAACAACGACTCAATTTCCTCAGAACGAAAGAGCTCCCAATCGATATCAGAGCATCTATCAGCTAAGAATGCAGAACTCGATGTTCTAAAGAAAAAAATCGAGGAACAAAAGCAAATATTGGATTCACTGAATGAGGCCAACTCAGAACGCCGGGCCGTGCTTCCAGCCCTCTTCAAGGACAAGGATGCCTTGAGAAAGGAAAAGCAAGCCAAGGTAGAGACTATCAAGGCCCTTCGCGCTGAATTTCGCACTTTAGAGAATGAGTTTCGTAGGACACAGCGTGCTGAGCGCCAATTTATCACGTAGTTATTATTGAACTCAGGTGCACACCAGCGCGAGGTCCGACGCGTTAGGAATGAAGCTAGAAAAGCCGAAGATGAAGCTCGCAAGGCAGAGCTAGAGAAACGCCAACAAGAAGCTGAAGCGGAGGAATTGAAGCGGGTGCCCTACGAGGAAGAAATGGAACTTTGTGAGTATCTCTCAAATTACTTAGAGACAACGTATGGAAAACATGTAAACCATGATTCCCAGATCAATTCCGATGAGGCCGACATCTCGCTAGCAGGCGAGTTCGAAGGCCTTGTACTCTCAGGCAAGAATGCAGGGCGTGATCACGAAGATGACTACCTGAGTCTTAATAAAACAACTGGAAAAAAGAAAGGTCGTGGCAAGAAGAAAGGTGGCCTGAAGATAAATGAGAAAATTATGCTAGTACCTGAAACAATTGAGATGTTCGCCTTGCTTGAATTGGAACCACCATCCACAATCAATGGTGTTTCTGACACCGTTAAAAAGTTGCAGGAGAAAAAGACCTGGTTCTGCACATTGCCTCGTGGCAAGGTTCCCTCTCTCCGTGAAAAGCAGAGAGCTGATGAAGCAAAGCAGAAGACATCCAGGCGTGACCACGGTGATTTTAATGAAAAGAGCAGTGCGCCGACATCCAAGACATCGGTTCGAGGTATCAAGGTCAAAGGTTTTAATGCCGCTGATCTCTCTGCCGTGGACGATGCATTCCCTTCTCTCCCTGGTGCACACCCTAAAAAGGACACCGGAGCAGCCCAGCAACCCAAGGTGTCTGATTGAGCCGTGCTGCTGCGTCAAGGGCTGGGTATATATTTGGCGTAAGGATCAACCACAACTCAATCTCCGGGCCTTGGGAAGTTTATCGTCTAACTCGCCAGTATTTCTATGTTCGTGACGAAGCTGAAACCCGCCGACAAAATAGCTGGTGAGTCCCTGAGGCCGTTTGCATGTTCAGCGGTGCCGGGGTTGCCGGGAGCCGTCGCAGAGGACGACTGTATGTACGAAGCACTCCCAAGTCGGCGCCCCCCCCCATTCTCCAGTCCTTTCATATACGGCGATTGGTCGCCTTCCTAGCGAGGTAACGGGGGGGCACATTTGCAGTACCGTCACTAGTCCGGGTCCCGGTAGTACTACTAGTAGTAGTAGGCTTACTATCATAGAACCCACACTACGACCTATTTCTCCCGTTCCACTTGCAGGTATAACAGGGAATTTCCGCCAGGGCATGCATAGGCCTACTGGAAGTCCTCCTATCTCTGTATCCATCGGGACCTGCAGTCAATAATAGGCTGAGGCCAAAGAAGAGTTGGCCACCCCAGCGCCAGTATCATGTCGTGGCTTTACTACAAAGTTCGTCTGTGTGACCAGAATGAAAATGTAAACTAGAGGGATATATGCTACCATAGGCAGGCTCTTGGGCTACTGCGCGGATGCTTCCATTGCGTCCCTAAAAAGATGCGCTACTTTTCACATAAGCAACAGTATACACTACCAGTCCAAAGCATCATCATCCTAGATAAAAAGCTTAAGGAAAAAGTAGCTACACTCCTACCTCATCATCATCTCCGTTAACATCTTCTTCGTCATCTTCCTCCTCGTCCTCGTCCTCGTCCTCCTCATCCTCATCCTCATCATCATCGTCGCCAGCACTATAATCTTCATCGCCATCATCTTCCTCTTCATTCCCGTCATGATTGTCATCGGCCTGAAGGAACTGCCAGCCAGCCGGTTTTGACTCACCATGCTCATCAGTCTCTTCATAAAAACGAGGATCTCCTTTTACAAGGTTCATCACACTTTTCCATGACATACTTGCTTGACCAGCCTTTATTATGAATATTCTAAGATTATATGTGACCAAACAGGTCACACGCGGAGACTAGCGGTGTAAGTAATAGAGCAATCGGTAAGCCACTCTTGAATTGCATCTAATTCATTCATGGGCACCGCATTGATGGATAGTGGCAAAACATCAAAATTCTGCAGGATTATGATCATGTCGAAATTCTTTGATCGAAAGGTGCATCTCTCAAAATGAATATGCTCAACCTATTATAAAAAAGAAAGTGTGATGTATAATATCACACTCCTAGTAATCAAAATTTACCACTCTGATTGGGAACACGATCGAGCTCAACAAGAAAAAATGGCGTTTCAGTGAGGTTTACTAGACAACGAACTGTTGGTTGAATCAACACCATCTCTCGATTTGGAACGCCATGGAAGCCAAGGTCTCGATATGGTATGTCAAACCTAATTTGACTGGTATTCTGCGAAGATATCTTGGTACTCTCGTGATACTCGAGATGAAAGCGATGATGTTTTGCAACTCGCTCCATCTTCTTGCAGAATTCCTTGAACCTGCGTCGAAACATGAGTCCACCAAAAAATAAAATTCAATCAGGTACATTTCATTGAGCTTCTTTCGCAACTGTCGTTCACGTTGCTCTTCATCGAGTTCATCGGGGTCATACATTGATCGGCGAGCACTGTCAAGTGCTACTGAGGCATCGACAACCTAAATCATGGAGCTAGGAATCGTTCCCGATTTGCCACCGCACTACTTGCCTCAGTGAGAAACTGGACGTTCTGTGACTTTTTTCTTCCAACCAAGACAGGGTTCTTAAGGTAGAAGTGAATGAGCACCATGACTTCGTTCTCGCACGGCTATATTTACTGTTCAACATAAAATTAGTAAATCTCACATACCTGAAATAGACTGTGTTTAATGTTGCCGTACATGATGTCAACAATTTCGTGCTTCTTTGATGTGAAACGTAAACCATTGGTGTGTGCTTCAAGTGTTCCCGTTGTTTTCTTTCCGCTTATAAAGGGGCGCATTGTAAGGTCGGCCATGCGTGGAATTCGTTGATCACGCATTTTCACCTGCAGAAAGCTATCTGGTGACGGGTGGCAGCAACAGAAGCTTACCAGCTTTTCCTGGGGGATAAGATCAGCTTCCTCAGCCGCTTTTGCCGCGTGCTGTCTGAAGCGCTTTCGCAGCTCCTGAATCATACGATGAGCAGCTGTCAGTCGCTGTGACTCCCGGCTGCGATATAGCATCTCTTTGATGAACATGGAATTATGACCGTGCTGCTCAATCAATTTTGACGTGGCTGGTGCTATATCCTTAGAAGCTGTCTGTCCAGGAGTAAAGAAATTTAAGCGAAGGTACCTAGAAATATTGCTATTATCTAGTGTGCAAGGGAGGCAAAAAATCACGTTGCAGTCCGGTCTGGATCGGGTTGAACCGCGTTCTTGATCATGCTTATGTGAAATGGCACTTGTGAGCCATTGATCGGGGCAAACAGCACCTGACCTTGCATATCTACGTAGACCTCAGTTGAAGGGAGGTCTCTTGGATACTCCCCACCAGACCTGTTCAAAAGAAACTATTTTAGGGCTGGGCTAATGCTACTGCAACTAATTCTTCGTGCACCGGCCTATGCTGATACACATCAACTTCCAGAATATCAGCTCGTGAAGATAATTGGCCTTGTTGACTCCACGCACTACTTTTTTCGCTTCTCTTTACGGACAGCTTTTGTTGCATAAGCTCAGCTTGCTTCTCATTGCGAGCAAGGCTACTGCGATCAGGAGCACAAGCTTTACTACGTTCGCGAAGACGACTGCTCATTATTGCACTCTGACTTTCAACCTACAAGCCCTCGGATCTTTGCAAGATATCATCGAAGCAATGAACTGGGGCGAAAACTTGTTCGGGCGTGTAGTGGTTTCCTGAGAGTTATATTGTCAAGAAGTCATCATAATATAAAGATACCTTGAGGTGGCATGATGTCTTTATCATTCTTCTCGTTAATGAAATAGGAAACATCTTTCCATTCCACGGAGTGCTTGGTTACAATATCGGGGGGCTCGTCGCCAGACTAAATATATTGTGATTCAAAAAAATATGCAAGTAATCGGTGCAACCAACCTGAATTAGGACAGTGTCCGCAATCAGCATGGAATATTTGGAAAGTTTCCTTATGGAGCCCTGTGCGTCCGCTTTCTGCATATCAGTCAGCTCTAGGTCATGGAAACCAATTGCAAGATTGAAAACCATATTTTGTGCAAATTTACGTTGGTTCTTCGCGTTCATTATCAGTGAAGATTCACGAAAGTCCAAACCAAGGCCAAATCCAAAATTCTAGCATATCATCAAAAAATAAAATAAATTAAAATGAAATTTTACCTTAGGCAGGAACTTAAGCAGGTGAGGGCATCTTTGGCGGATAAAACTGTTGGCCGTTTCTGCAACTGATCCAACACATCGGCCAGCAAGCATGACCGCCAGACATTCACGACGAAGTTCCAACAATATGCTATAATTAAGTCTAACACTCTCTACCTATTGGGTCTGCTAGGGTATCGTCTAAGTGACAACATCTACCGGGTCAACAAAGAATGTCCGAGCCATGTTAGCACAATGAAAATTGTACCGCACTCCTAGTGATATGATGATCACGTCATCGGAAAGCGTTTCGCCATTTGTGGATGCACTGGGTCGGATGTCATACTTGCCACCACTCTATGTTTATAGGTGTATGCTTTTCGTATTTTAAAACCAATCGCACCTGTACAATCGGGAAATAGCATGATTCGTAGTGACCCTGTGGGGATTTAATGTTAACTTTAGATGGGTGCTCGCAGCATTCGTCGACATGTGTTGCAATCTCTTCATGCGTTATGGACTTAGCTTGATCGAAGGCGTCCTCCAGTAGCCTCACAAAGCTGTGCTTGAGAATTTTATGTGTTACTACTGCTGCCTTCCGAAAAGTGGCCAGTGCGTGACCATCTTTGACACTTAGTGCCATACCAAGTACAGAAGTCACATCGATACATTCTGCGCCAGCCTATTTTCATCCTGTTAGTATCGGCTTGCAAACATTCTAAATTTCGATTATCGATACAGGCACGGGCAGACTGAATTGCCTTATTCAAAGCAAGAGCAAGTGTGCTTTGAAATTGTATCTTCTCTAGACATCCGATTTTCCTGCCAGCTTGGCTCTTCACCAACTTTGCTAGTATTGCATGTGTTGATTCGTGGTTATCCTTGCAGACCCTAGGCCCAAATTTTCCAAGCAGTTGTGAGTAGTGTGGTAAGTCAAACCTGTGAAGTTGGAACTTAAGCCCTGCGGATTGGCCTTCTTCCTGTAGGGCCTTAAGCATTGCACACTTCTCGTCCGTAGCCAGGACGTGAAGTGCGCCTTTGCAAAGTATTGCTAAGGAGTCGTGCAGTTCTAGACCGAAAAGATGAATGAAGAATGCCGAGGACTTTGTGAATGCAGCGTCCTCGGAGGGGGGGTCAATTGGAACTGCGATTGAGTCAACGTCATTCCAACATTCGCCGGTTGCCAGGGAATCATGTAAGAGGGAAAGGCGATCCCAGAAGGTCTGGGGCACGAGCAAACTCATGCCCGCTTAATTTTAAATGTGAGAAAAGTACTACCTAGGTAGTAAGGTGCGGCCGAAGTAAGTGGGGTAAGTTCTGGAGGGTAAACTGGATTTTGGTGTAACTTGATGTTTCGGAGGGCCTCCGGCCCGTGGTTGCCAGAGTGGTGGCTCCGGGCCGCTAGACTCGGACAAAGTACCGACTCGGACTCGGAGCCTGAGGTCGCTACCTCGTCGACGACTCGGCGCTGAAGGCGGTGCCCGGCAGCCCGAGAGTAGTACTGGCGTCTTATACCGCGTGCGTGGGGCGCGCAGCATAGTTACACGGAACGCAGATCACGCTCGTGCTCAGGCTGCTTTTGGCAATCTGCGTGGCTACAACAAGTCCATTTTAGAGACTCTAGCTATATATCTGCGGGTTTTATTAACAAGAGCACGCATAAATTACGATTAAAACACGGCGTAATTTACGGTGGACCGCTTTCTCACGTAAAAAAAACGCAAGTGCGTAAATCGCACCCTAGGCTTCGTGCTGGCAACAGCAGTCTCAACTTCATACCCAAGTCGAAAATGACGGTCATGGCTCATATTTTCGTCACTCTGGCATGCTACTAGTACCCTGCAACTTAAGGGACAAAAAAGTCCCTCTCTATTTGACAGTAGCAAATTCCCCCAGTGGAGAATCCGCCCAGACGAGTGTGGTTTGATTCAATTCCGACGAGTATCAGGGTGCCGTCTAGAAAGTAAAATCGAATTTATCAGGAGCATCATCGGTGGTTGCACGAAGCAAAGCAAGGTTCAAAAGTTGCTGTTTTTGGAGCCGATTAATGTTGCTCCGACGGCGTAGGTCGTTCGTTGCTGTACAACGCTGTCGTTCTGCCCGCTGGGCAGCTCGCATGTCAAGCCTACTGCGAGTTTGGGTTTTCTCAAGGTCGAGAAGAGCCTTCAAGCGACGCTCTTCATCAACGATTGCGCGCTTTTCGCGGCGTAGCGCATCGAGATCAGACTCTTCTCGCAGTGCACGCACTAGAACCTTATGCTTGAGAGTCACTCTTTGCTTTTCTACAAGTCTCAGTTGATGCGCCTCAGCAGCAAGCCGTACCTTATTCTCTTCGTCAAGACGTTCATTCTCTGCCACCAAATCGACAAGAAAAGGCGAATGTCGCGTCTTAAGTTTCCAGCGCCGTTGTGTTGCCTGGCGTCCAGCCCTAGCTTGGGAGCGAGATATTTCCTTGTCCTCGAGCAATTTGGCCTTCACGCGGTCTCTGTTCGCGAACTTCTGCGAGAGTATATGCGCTGCTCGAGCCCGAGCGAGCGCCCGTGGTCCCTGGTGTGCAGGCAGGCTAGCGTTAAGCTCCATGATCGAGAAAGCTAAAAGAAAAGTATGTAACGAAGTATCCGCGATATGTATCTTTGTAGCCCCTTACATACATATTATTGCACATTAAATTACCGTGGCGTGATAAACTACCGTGACAGTCCGCTATCTCGGCTACGTTGTCTGAGTCTTGCTGGACCTGCGTCACGGTACTACCTGAGTCACGGTACCGCTAGCGTGACCCGGCGGGCCGCTGCACCGTGACTGGCAGTCACCGTGACGGTGCCCCCCGGGCCCGGACGCGCCGCCATATAAGGCGCTGCCGCCCTTGGCGCCGACGAAATGGGGACCTCGTGATGCCAGTGATCTGCCACAGTGCATAACAATCATGATCAAGCCGGACTCCGAGTCTATCATGATATAGTCATTGGCGATACCCACCAAAACCTCGGGGAACTCCCAACGACTATTATTGGGAATTTGTGGGGAATGATAAGACATTTACCCAATGATATTTGTGAGTAGTATAGACAAAACGTATAAAATTAGTCCCCCGCCTAACGGCGTGGAACGAATTTCAAATGATTGAAGTTCATACATTTTGTGGGAATGAGCGAAGTCGTCACGGCAGCGCAGGTATTGGCGTAAGCCAATAACCGAGCAGGGGAAGTGGCGACGTGGAGCGAAGCGACCGAGCGCGTCCGCCCTTGGTGGGAAGAGCAACTTGAACGTCAAGCCCAACGGGCGTAGGCGTTGCGATGGGGCGGACTATGAGACTGCAAGTCCAATAATGAGCAAAAAAGTATAATTTTCGTTGGTAAGAAAAGGGGGGATAGTTTTTATGTTTGCCACTGCCAGTGATTTCAAAAAATGGATTATGTATACCTTTATGGCTCATCCGTCAGGATGGGACATAAAGTATACATAATCCCTATACTACTCTGTCAGATTCAGGAAGAGAGAAAATTAGCAAGTGGACAGTTTCAAGTTTTGATTAGAATGAATTAGCCTGCGACGCTTAAGACTCCTTGGAGACTTCAAAATTTAAAGGGGGGTCGAGCGTAATAGTCGACGTTGGCAGGTTTTGGCGCAATGCGCGTACAGCCACACACCGACCAAATGGCGGGAAATTTTTGCTGAGGCGCAGATTCCGTATGCTAAAATAATGGGCTGTGCGCATTTTGGTACCGTGCGGGCAGCCTCACGCTGAAAAATCAGCTGCGACGCGGTGCGATGGTCCGAGATAAAAACCCGCCCGAAACCCAATCGCTCCAACGGACGTGATAAATCGGCCTCTAATTCTCCACTAATTATTTCCCATCGTTCCATATCTATATTGGACTGCTAGGGAATTTCCGGTGTCCGGCTCGGCTTATGCAGCTGGGTGCCTAGCCACCGTCGCCTCGACGTGCGGCCACTTGCCTCTCGTCAAGGTGCAGATGGATGCCTGGTCAATTTGTTTTGAGGGACAATAGATTCTCGGCTTCGCGTGCGGGGGTGGTAGCTTTCTGGAAAATGACATCACTTTCTGGTTCAGGGCCAGAGCATGTCAAGCACGATCCAAGAAATGATGTAGCAATTAAACACAACATGATGCACGCATGTCCTAGCTCACTCGAAGAAATGTCAGCTGAACTGCACCTTTGGGAAGAGACTTTAGCGTTGATATTGCACTTTGAAAAGAACCGCAGGGTGAATTATTGATTTCAATTAGAATATCGCCTACCTGGATTTCTGCCAGTTGCGCCTATCCATCGAGTGTGCAAGCTCAACGCCTATTTATACGATAACATACCTGACTTGCTCCACGAAACCCCTTGGTAACCACCTGCAGCGAGTTTAGTACGAATAAGATATGCAGCAAAAGTACCCACTCGGCCTTCCTCGTCTGCTAGCTGCAGACCGAGCCCTTGAGATTCAACAGCGACCGATAACTTAAACTTAAGCCCGCTGGGTGTCAGCGGCGGTTGCACAGAACCTGAACACCTAAGTCATGATACATGGCAACATGTGGTTCAGACTCCATCACAGACGTCGTGAAGGCCTGCGTTCCGCCTGGATGTTGTTCATCGATGCATTAGCCTTACTAAGCTTATCCAAAGTTTTCTCTAAGCGAGACCGCTGAATAGCCATGGCTCTATCCTCAGTGAAAAAGGCTCTCAGCTTTGCTTCATCATGAACGAACTGATAACACGTTTCTTGTAACTTCCCACAAAGGGTGCCAAGGATGCGATCATCAAGACACATGCACACATTATCTACATATCGTTTTGATGCAAGGGTCCAATATGCCTCTAAAATGGCTGACATGTCCTCGGCATTTGCAGAAGAACTGACTCCGTGGGCCGAAAGGTACCAAGATCGAAGAGATGCACCAATATGACTTTTAGTAGCTTGCCAAGAACCAGACTGCCCGGAACAATCACCAAGTATAGACCCCTTGAATGCAGCATCCACCGAACTCTCAAATCGGTCATAACGCAATTTGTTTATATGTGCTTGAAGGAACTCGTTGATGGTAAACGGATCTTTCTCACGAAGAACAAGACCCTCCAGCAGTCGTAGTGCCTCGTGCTCCGATGTCTCCAAAATAGATGACGCAACGGCCTGAAATGACTCTCGTAGTACAGGGTATGAGGCAGCTATGTTTTCGAACAAGTCACGAACAACTTCATTTGTAAGTGCTCGCATCTGTGCGGCGGCCATACGAGCTGGAGGGTCCCAAGCATTGATGAATTCTTGAATAAACATGTAAAATGACTGCGCGCTCATGAACCCCGGAAGTTCGCGCCCACGTAGAGCTTCCATCTGGCAAGCCAGCTTAGATGTAAAGTTCTTGATACGAAATGGTGGCGCCGTTGCAGCCACTTTAGATTGCAACTCGTGAAATATGATCAGAGCACGAGTGTAAAGACGCAAATTGGGATTGCACACTATGATTCGATCACGGTACTCGCCACGAACGCAATCATTAAGGTGTCGGACAAACTCCTGTGTTAAGGTGACCAAAAGCCGCTGCCTTTGACCTGCAGTCGATGTGCTGCCACACGATGACATCGCACGCAAATCTGCTCTAATTGAACTCAACATACCCTCAAGCTGACGCTTAATAGGAGCAGTTTGCTGTTTGATGCGTTGTATCAGGAGCCTTGCCAGGGATGAAGCAAGATTCCTGCTTCCAAGGAGCCGTTGATCTAAACATGAGAAGGTCGGATGATTTTGGAAGAATGTTTCTTCGTCGTCCGCTACTGTCTGACAGGATAAGCCTTCTTCAACCTGGGCCTGCGACCTATTTTTGACCATAACAAAGCCAAGTTTCAATGGCTTGCGGATGTTCCTTAGTACAGCAACCACTTCCTCTTCATTTCCAGGCCCAATGAGGTCGGGCTTTGTAAGAACGCCAATGGTTCGTTCGCCAGCTGGGTCAACTATCCGGGCACGTTCCAATATGTCAATGGTCGCAATGTCTTGGTTTGCCGGAATGATGGCAAGTATAATTGTCCTGTCTTCTTCTAGGTAGTGGTTGATGAGATTATTTATATGTTTTATGACCCGAACCCCTCGTTCCGACGTTTCTGTACGTACAATTCCCGGTAAATCGATTACTGTGAGATCTGGTGACTCGGGGGAGCTCAAACGAATAATGATTGCATCCGATGAAAGCTCATTTTGACCTTGAGTAAGAGTCTCAGTCAGACGCAAAATTATGGCTGTGAGATCATCAGGTGACTTGGGGGTGATTGTTTGCGTTGATGAGGTGGTGGAGACACTGCAGGACCATTCTGGAGCACTACGCATCACAAGTCGCACAGGGCAGCGTGTCACCAGCCCATATCCTCTTGGAAATGGAATGCCTGATAAGGCTTCAAGAACCGAACTCTTGCCACTACTCTGATCACCAGCAACGCATATCTATGATGTTCAATAAGCTGATTTTTAAAGCGCTACACACCTGAGGCAGGGAGAGCGCATTATCCAGAGAGAGATCTTTCAATTCCTCAAGGAGCTCAAGCCTAAACTCAATATTCCTCTCAACCAGAGCGGATTTACGCACCACGGGCCCACTTTGCTTTTCCAATCAGTACCAAAGGCAGCCATAGTATACCGCAGTACACGGCTAAGTGCGGTACCTACGGTACCAGCAAGTACCTACGGTACCGTGTACCTACGGTATCTCGCGGTGCGGGGTTCAGCCACCCTACTACGCGATTGTGCTATGATCCCCTAGCTACTCATACTGATGGTTCTCCTCAGGTACCAGTGGATACTAGTGGTGAATGCTTTTTATCCGAGTCTGAGTCCGCCGAGTCCACTGGCAAGTCCAACTCAGGCTTTGTGCTAACGAAGTTAACTCCTCAGGCTGTTCAAACACACTCACTTTACAACGAAATTCCTCCCTGTTGGCATCTTCGTGTTACAGGTTACGGGCCGACAATTTCTAACCAATAGGAAGCGGGCAGAGTCGGAGCCTCCTCCGCCGAGTCCCGGCCCTGCGGCTCGAGATGCTCTTAATAGTTGCTATTAAATATTAAATAAAAATAATCTAGGAATATCCAAAAGAAAGGACATACACCTTTCAGGTACCTTTAAGCCTGAGGGAGGCCCTGAGGCCTTTTCCCCGGCCTGGCCAGGCTGTGCGACTAGATACGACTATTTAATATTATTCATATAGGGGAATTTCCGGCGTCTGGGTGACCATTACCTTGCTATGCCCGCCTTCTATGCCCGCGTGATCATTTCCGGATCTTGTGAACCTGTCTGCCCGGCGCATACGACTTCTTCCCCCAGGACCAGGGCACATACTCATGCTTGATCATGTGCTTGATCTGGCGCTTCATTGTCAAGAAAAAGAGAGCGAAGAAGTAGACCAAAAGGATGGGCCTGTGGTAGGTGTTCACTCTGTTGGGGGTGTTACTGGCGACTTTGTGAGAGACACGGCACTGTGCCAAAAGACGGGCACATCAAATATCGAAAAGAAGGTCATAAAAAAAGCCGTGCACACGCCCTTTATCGAGGTGTACCAGAACTTAAATTCTGGCACGCGTCGACTAAATGGCTTGAAGTTGTCGCCTGTCGAAGTTGGTAACAAGGGCCCGTCACCATCAGGATCGATCTGGGGGGAAAGAAATCCGATGAAGTTGTTCAGCAGGAAAATCCCTAAGCCGTATGTCACAATGAACCACCCTTGTATTATATACACCCTAAGGCCGTAGAGGGCAAGGCACACTGCCTATGGCTTGGTATCAGACGCGCGGAGGTCGACGGTGAGCGACGGACGCTGGGCCGCGCAAAGCCTAACCACCGCGGCAAGATATGGACCGTAGACCGATCGAGTAACTGCTGGAGCTTCCTGGGAGGTGAGTGACGCGTTATAATGATTGGCGGACGCGGCGACGCGCTGCGCGATACCAGAGCTGACGACCTCTGCCACTGTAGGCTTCTCGTCAAATGCCTTCATCCTGCTAAAAGCTCGCCCGCCATGCTCACTGCCCCGCCAAAAAAAAACCTCTATGCATACTAGTACTAGTAGTATTAGCATACCTACGGTACTTCTACTTCTAGTTAGTACATACTTGGTCCCACTCCAAAAGCACCCGGAGAAGCCAGCAGAAGTATGAGTGAATTTGAGAAGGTACGAGGAATTCCGAGGGCCAGCGGTGCGGCCCGGCCTGGAGAGTACGTCCAACATCCTACACACGCCACTCTCGGGCGAATTCGACTCCCTGCGGTTGGAGTCGCTGCTTCAGTCCGTTCCACTTGCGCGGTGTGGTCATTCCAACGTCCGTTGGAGTGCACATGGCGCTAGATGCCCAAGTGGCCCGTCATCGACATCACCGAATATGCTCTCCCGACCGCCTGCAGGCCGTCATGTGGCGACGGACAACTGGTGAACTGCTTGAGATGCGTCGCTCTGCGCTCAGGTCAGGCGCTTCTCTACCAGGAAATTGGAGATCTATTTGCGACCGCGCCGATTTAGGGCCGCGCGGAGAGCAGCTCCCTTGGGCCCGCCCTCACAGTGACCCTCTAACCCCAACCAATGGAACAACGGCGGGCCGGGCGTTTGCCTACATCTCCAGCACGAGCGACGGCGGCGCCACGTACGACCAGTGACCTACTTACAACCATGATTGAGAGCTCAGGGCAGAGATAGACCCTTGGATCCCTGAAGGCGCATGCGCTAGCCCTCCTCCATCTCCTGTGGCGCACGAAGCAAGGGGACTCCGAGGTAGCCCTATGCATCGATTGCATAGCGGGGGTGTTTCGGTCATACAAGTAATTCATAAATAGATCAGGTGCGACCTTTGTCAGTAGCGAGTGCAACTTCCCCATTCACAGACACAGTAATTATTCCATCGAGCCAGGACATTGCGGGCTCAATTTGAGCCTGTGTGTGCAAGCATGCGGCCAGGTATATGTTAGCGAAAACTCACCGGGAGACAGTCATGAAGGTCGTTCAGTAGGTGTCTCGTGGATTCGTAGATCTCTTTGGTAACAAATAGAGATCTCGTGAGTGTACGAGCTACACGTCGAACATCCAGGTTCACTTTTCCACTTGGAGACAAAAAAAGGGCAAAGTGTTTGAGGCAATGTGTGGTTAAGATAATGTCTGAACCATGTTTTGCAGCATCTTCAGCACAAGCTTTGAGTGGAATCGCCGATGGTGGCCAGCCTTTGAGTGAAATCACCATCAAGATCTGGTCTAGACATTGATGCAGTGTTGTTTCTTTTAGATAAAAAAGCCCTCCCGTCTCATTGAGAAGGATCGTGCTCGTCTGAAGGGTCTGTTCAAGCTCAGCACACGATGCCTGACTATAAGATTGAACTTGCGTCAAGCTTGGTGCTACACCCACAGACGTGTTTTCATCACTATATACCGGGAGGCTCAACCTGAAGTCAACGCGTGGAGTGGTGCGGCATATTTCCCAATGGAATCTAACTGAAGATCGAATGATTCCACTTGTGCCCCCGATTAGGCATCCGCTTGCGAGTAGGGTTGAGTTGGATGACTCAACCTTGGTCACTTTGAAGGTTTCAGTCGGTGTACATAGGACTGTATCTGAAGTGTTGCCTGACAGCAACAGCAACCAGTGGAAGAGGTGAGAATAACGAGGGACGCACTATTTGAAACAAATTGCACTTCTAGGTTTCGCTCCAGCGTATCCAAGAGACATTGATCTGACTCCAAGAGCTTCAGCCGCTTCCTGCAAGACCCGTTGTCTCTATCAAACGTTTCGCTGAAATGCACGGCCGAAGCCATGCGATGCGAGTGTGTGAGCCGACTTGAGTTAGCCTGCGCGGGCTAAATCTAGCAGACAGTGCAGACAGGCCGCCCCTCCGCGAGCCAGGGAACCAGATAAGAAACCCAGGAGACCACGGGCAGCCTACCAATGGCCAAGGTGCCGCACCCCTCCGATGTCATTGACCGCATATGCCACACAAGACTCAGAAATTATCTGTTCAAGGCAAGTACCGCACGTTACTGGAAGACACCTGATAGTGGCGCTGCCCAGAATCTAATGCACTTGATGATATTCTACCCCGGGGCGGCCCGGGGCGGGCCCGAGTCCTGCCAGTGAAACCGAGTGTATATATATGCCTACGCATATATATATACAACAGCTGACCCTGAGAGATCTGCCGAATTTTTTGCGCAGGGAAATGCGCGCTCCTGTTCGTTTTGACGGGGAGTCGCAGCGTGGATTAAAAAAAGAAAAAGATGTACGAATATCCAACATTATGGCAGCTAAAGGAGTCGCGGATGCGATCCGCACGTCGCTTGGGCCGCGGGGAATGGACAAAATGATCCAAAAGTCTGATGGCGAGGTGCTAATAACTAACGACGGGGCCACGATCCTGACGCAAATGAACGTAGCGCATCCAACAGTAAGACTAGTTGTAATTAATCACAGTGACTGGTTTACTTCAGGCCAAAATGCTCGTTGAGTTAAGCAAGTCGCAAGACATTGAGGCCGGAGATGGAACTACTTCTGTCTGCGTGATTGCTGGATCATTGCTCGATGCCTGCCACCAGCTACTTGTCAAGGGGTTGCATCCAACCTCGATTGCAGAGGCATTTGTGCTAGCAGCCAACACATGTGATTCAATTCTACAGTCCTGCGCACAGCCGATAACACTCAGTGAGCGGGATAGGCTTGTTGATGCGGTAAGGACGTGCCTCTCGTCTAAGGTTATCTCCCAGAACTCGGAGACCCTTGCGCCGCTAGCTGTGGACGCAGTCCTGAGTGTCATTGACACAACTTTTGCAACAACAGTTGACTTGGAAGCAATTAAAATTGTCAAGCAAGTCGGAGGGACAGTCGATGACACGGAGCTGGTCGACGGAATTGTTTTTGCACAAGGTGCCAAGAAGGCGGCTGGAGGTCCCACACGTGTAGAAAATGCTAAGGTTGGTCTCATCCAGTTCTGCCTTTCAGCTCCCAAGACCGACATGGAAAACAATGTCGTGGTCTCCGACTATGCGGCCATGGATCGGCTTCTTCGCGAGGAGCGCAAGCACGTCCTTGGCTTGTGCAAGAAGATAAAGAAATGCGGAATCACCGTCCTACTCATTCAAAAGTCCATTCTGCGTGACGCATACAACGATTTATCCCTTCATTTTCTCGCCAAGTCACCCTGCCACCGCGTCCTACTCCGAGAAACTTCTTTTACCCAAAATTCCACCATAGGATGGGCATTATGGTTGTTGCTGATATTGAGCGCAACGATATATCGCATATTTCTGAAACTCTCGACCTTCTTCCTGTTGCCCATGTAAATTACTGTGTCCAAATTGCGTGTGACGAAGTCACGCGAAGCGGTGTGGGAAGATAGGAAGACACAGGTAGATTCGCTAGATCCAGCTAAACTTGGAACAGCTCAGCTTGTCCATGAGATCTCAATGCCTGGGTCATCACAGAAAGTCGTCAAGGTCACAGGTGTGCCACGCAAGAATGCTTCAGTTACCATCCTTGTTCGTGGTTCCAATAAGCTTGTTCTGGAGGAGGCCGACCGCTCGCTTCACGACGCTCTCTGTGTTGTTCGTTCGCTCGTGAAGAAGCGATACCTCATCTCAGGTGGCGGCTCAGCAGAAGTGGAAGCTTGCCTAAAGCTGAGCGATATAGCCAAAACAAAGCCAGGTTCTGTTGGTTTTTGCCTTAGTGCGTTCGCCGATGCCCTCGAAGTTGTACCTTACACACTAGCTGAAAACGCCGGGCTTAATCCAATCCACATAGTCACACAGCTCCGTAAGCGACATCGTGTTGCTGAAGCTGATGCAGGTATCAATGTGAAGCATGGCTGCATCGGGAATATGTACACCCTCAATGTAGTTCAGCCTCTCCTAGTTAACACTTGCGCCATCCACCTTGCCACTGAATGCATCTGCATGATTCTAAAGATAGACGACCTAGTTCTTGTTCGTTGAGGAGAGGAGAGGAGAGGAGGCTACTACACTGAAAGAAATTCTCAGCAGACCCCTTGAATGGCAATTTGACAAATAATCGCGGCGTGGCTGTCCTCGAATCGATCTTCTTCGTCATTCCGAGTCCGTAATTAAATCTACGGCCGTAGTGATTAAGCAAGTGCTCGTTTAATAGCTTAATAGCCTTAACTATCAGGCTGACTTGCCCATCCGAGTCGGATGGTTCACGCAAAAGGCCTGCATTCGCAGCACCTTGGGGTCTCATACGGTACCCTGGTTCACAGGGCGGGCTGCGCTTAGAAAGCCTGAGCCGGCTGTAAATCGGCCTCCGGGCTATTCCGTCAAATCAAAAGCTGCCGTCAGATCAGTTGGACCGATACTGCACGCGAATGAGACGGCCCCGCGAAGTGGACCTCGCAGTGCTTCCGTCTTTAGAGCTCTAATCTGGGTTTCATCCGAGGAAATTTAGTAGCATCTCCCCACAGCCGCTCATCGTGAGGTCGTGTGGATCACGCTACTTCGATTGAGACCCTCACGACTTCCCTCACGGTGACTTACTCCGGCGAGTCGAATCCCCCCCCCTTCCACGTCCGTGCGACAGTCGTGCAGCGTACTATCTAATTATCTGCACATTTGCTTTGAAGGGGGGTGGGGGGGGGGACTTGGAGCGCGGGTGAGGCCAGATGCGGACCTAGCACTCAGGCTGACTCAGACTCAGCAGCCAGCTACTTGTAGTAAATACCACTGGCACACATTGCGGCTAGCTTACGCCCTAGAACTCGGTGGATTTGTTGTTGTCCTTTTTCTTTAGGATATTCCTTAATTATTGATTTACTGTTGTTGTTGTTAGACGTATTCTCAGTCCGCATTCTTTCCTGTCAAATTCGACAAGGCTCTTTTTGACAGACCCTGGTCAGGTTGAGCACGTCTCCTTAATCTTACGATAGGCAGCCTCGGCGCGAGATAGCTTTTCCTTGAAGACACGCAGCTCGCAAGCGGCAGCTTCAGCGTGAGCACCAGCAGAGTTATAGTCGTATCCAACCTCCCTTAGCTGTTGAATCTGCAACGATGTTAGGTTAGAGTCCTGCTTGCTGGCTTCAGAAACTGTCACAGACGCGAAAGAAGAGGCAAGTGCAGCCGCTTCACCCACAAGGCGGGCACACGCTGTAACAGCCTCCTTGGTACGAAGAGTTTCTGCATTATCCTTTGAAGATTGGACAAGTGCTGGTGTATTGGCGATGGCATCGCACGTTGTTGAAATACCATCACCGGAAACTGGAGGACGGGGGGTCGTCTGCGACAAAGCTGACACATGAAGGTCCATGCTGACACTTGACTCGTCCCGTCCACGGGGCCGTGTAATAGTCTTATCTACCTGGCGCACCTGAATAGCCTTTACAGTAACTTTGGGCGCCGCTGCTGCCTCTGCGTCAACAACGCGTGCTGATGCGCGCATGGGACCCCCTTGTGCATTTGACGCACGAACAAAGTGAAATCTGTCTGGTTCTAGGCTTCGTTCCTCCTGGAGGCTCTGCTCGTGGAGACCAACGCGCTCTGCAAGCTGACAAGCTTGAGTCGTCTCGTCAGAGGTTTCAGCTAGCATTGCGCCGCGAAGGCAGGCTCGGATTGCCGTCGAGCCCGTCTCGCGCGTAAACGCTTGAGGCTTAGCGGGAAGTAATCGGCGTGAAACCTTTTTTAAAGTTCGTTGAGTAAGTGCCTCATACATCCTATTCACAAACTTGATGACAGCGCCATCTTCACAGTGAATAATTAGATTCACCTCGGCGGGGGTGACAACGTCCTGAACTCCAACCTTGTGGAAAAACTTCAGAAGCTGACTCCAATTATCTTTCTTTATTCGCAGCGCAATCCCATTATCAAAGCTGTGCATCTGAACGTCCTTGTCATAGTATCGTGAGTAAATTTCGGCCACCAGAAATCCATTACTGAAGTCTCGCTTAACGTTTTTGACGCTGTACGCCAGGTCCTACACACGCACATTACCACTGTCCGAGTTTCCCCTCCCCCACGCGAACTCATCCTCTGGCCTAACCCCCTCCCTCATTTGCCTTCGCACCAGTGACTGGATCCACCGAAGAACCTCTCGCGTCAGTGTCTGTTCTTGATCCATGTTAGCGCTTCACCTATTTGTCACAATGTATCTATACATAATGTATCTATAACGAAGGGGGTTTCGCAACGGCGGCGCCCCTCTGGGGCCCTTCCGAGTGGGATGGCCGAATTATTCCTCGCAACGCACAATGGACCTGTATAAATGGAAAGGCGAGTAGATATGTGGCCTCTTGCGATGCAAGGGGAACTTGAAATGATCATCATGATGATAGGGATGATCATCATGATTCCCGGGCCTGCCACTGGCAGTGGGCCGGCCCCGGCCGCCGCCGCCGCGGCGACAGCGGCGTCACGGTAGTGTAGTAGTTCAGCGAAATAGGTAGCCCCATGTTTCAGGAAGTCTGCGATGGGAGGAATCCCCGTGAATAAAAGTGCTAGAAAGTAAGTTGGAGTGGGAGGCGACTTCACCCTATCACTGGCAAGCCTGAGGTGATATTAGACTACCTCCCGAGTCAGAGTCCGAGTCATCACTGACTCATCAGCCTCAGCCTCAACCGCGGTCGTACAACGACCCCCCCCTTCAAGCTCCCCCCAGCTTCCCCCCCTTAGCATCTTGGCCTATTACATCTTGGCCTGCTCTGTTCCCGCCCGGCCGTATCGTAGTGCAGCTCCGGATTGCTGCTTCTGAGGGTCGCTGGCTTCTAGGGCTAATCATGATACGTCGGAGTGGTCGCGTACGGCGCTCCCGACCTCGGACGAGGCGGCGGACCTCTCATATTCCCATTCGACCCTAACAAACGGATCGGGTGGTGCGAAGTTATGGGCGGTAGAAGTGGCGGTAGACAGCTGTCTTTGGCGGCACAGCGCGCCCCAATCCCCCCCCGATCCCCCCAGGCTCGAAAGCTGCCGGAGCTGCGCTTCGATCCATCCGCGGGACCGCGGGAAGGCGCACGGCCGGAAAAATCATATTGTACGTGTTTTTAGCTGCCCTCAGGGCAGGTGACCGTGAAAAGTTTTTCATGCCTCTTTTAACCGGGTTACTCGGCCTCTCTACGTGGCTGGGATGGGTCGGTGAATTAGGCAAATTGCGGGTTGACCCAGTGATTTGCAATTTAGCCCAGCACAAGCCGTCGAGGGAGCTTGCTTGTCCCTCTGCCTCACGCAGCTTATAATCAGAAGTCCAGCCAAAATACCTGGTGCTGCATGACTATAGGCTGGGAGCGTAATCTTCTATCTTTTCTAAAAGGCGCTTCGAATAATTTGGTGAATAATATTCGACTATTTCAGGCGGATAGCAGCTATTTATCTGTTGGATGAATTCTGTTAGTTTACCACCAACAGTTTCGTTGAGCTCTGTGCGGACAAGAACACAAGTACTAAGGCAACTCAAAGGCACTAAGCTCACTAACCTTGTAGAAATTGCAATCCACCATTCTGGACAAATGCGCGGCGCGCTTCAACATCATGAGGAAGTATTGATGCAAATTGTTTGAGCACATACTTTTGCACTTTAACCGGTGCCTCACGCAAGAGCGGTTGCAGAGCCTGGAGATGCGTGCACTTGGCCAATATGGCCTTCAAAGCACGTTTGGACTTAGTTTTGAGGTCCTCTGAGCTGTCTTGGTGCACCATACAGGCCAACAAGTGACGCAGGACGTCGCCCTCTGCCAACGCCCGAGCATGGTCTGAGGTATGACGACCGATTTGACCCAGGCTCCATGCAGAAGCTGCCTTAATATGATCCTCTGGCTCTGTAACCAGTGCTTCTTTCAGCGGAGCTACACCCTTTGAGACAATGATGGCTAGTGCTAGTGTTTCAGAGAAAGCTGCGATGTAACCAATCGCCATGATACCGGGCAACTTGCCATTTCCTTGAGCTTCAGAAACGTAATCCACTAAGGCAGCAGCCCCGCCAGAGTTTACAATTAGTTTTGCAAGCTCTGGGGTATGTTTGGCAACCTCTCGGATACAGGTTGCAGCATTCTTTCTCACAAAAGGATCAGTGTCTTTAAGGCAGTTTAGGACATTTGGGAAAATTTCTGCCTCAACAATTACCTCAGCTAAGTCAACAGAGTGTTTTGCTATCTGAGCGAGACAGCTGCACACTTGGCGCTTCAATTTTGCATCAGGATGCACAATCAACGGGGCCAAATAAGCCACAGCACCAGCATCTACGACAGCTTGTGCCAACTCGGGCGAGTGCTTGCAGATATCGGACAGGGCAGATGCAGATATACGCTTGAGAGTTATCTCTGGTTCTTGGATGCACAGGACTAAGAGTGCAATTGTACCAGCGTCGACGACTGCCTGGGCCAGCTCCGCTGTGTGTTGTGCTATGTAACCAATTGCCCATGCAGCTGCCTCTTTTACTGTTGGGTCGAATTCTTCAAGACATGGGACTAGGGCGTCCAGTGCACCAGAATCAACTACTGCCTGGGCAAGATCAGGCGAATGTTTCGCAACTGCTCGGAGGACAAATGAAGCGGCCTTCTTCACAAAGCGCTACGCACAGAAATTCATGTAAAATGATGAAACGCATCACGTACATTTTGTTCAGAGAGTGAGTAAACGAGCTGGGGAAGAATTTCATTACCAACAACTGCCTCTGCTAAATCCTCACTATAATTGGCTAACCGACCAAGAGCAAGGGCGGCAGACTGTTGAATACTTGGCACCTATCAGTCCGATGTTAATAATCTAAGTTGCTATCATTATTTCATCGAGCAATACATTATCTAGCAAGAGTGGACGCAAAAGTTGCATAACACCAGCATTCTGCATGACCTCAATATTTTGCGGGCGTGTTGCCGCCTCTGCCACAGCCTGGACAAAGGCGACCTACGGGAATTATGTTGTACGTCCCCCTGCAAAGTTACACTTACCCGTGATTTTTGATATACTTCGAAATGTTGCAAGACCGACACACCACTCATCGCGTGGATTTTTGTTGTATGACGGCGTTAGGTACCGAAGATACTTAAAGTCCTAGGGTAAAATAAAATATCCGAGCCGTCACTTCCAGGATGGCGCCTACTATCTCCACAGACTGGCTCTGAAGCATCGATAGTAGTACCATTAACGCCAGAACTACGAGTGGGCGGCGGGCCTCACGGAATACGGGGTTTGAGCCTGAGCCGCGAGGCGCGCTCATAACCCCGGTCCCATTGAGTCGTGCGCGGGTGCTGCCACGGAGCCGGCGTTCGTGCGTGCGTTAACGGCTGCGCACAAGGCCGAAATGTACCTCGAGCAACTCGGCGGGTATTATGCTCGGCGCAGCGTGGCATCATGATGCCAGTGACCGTGACTCGGACCGAAAGAAACTTTTAAACGACACAACACACAAACACAAACAAATCATTAAATGTTCAACTATTAATTGTTACATCATGATGTCGGTACTAACAATCATGATACCATCAGGATGATTAACCTTATTGAAATCATGATGTTAGTAAAGGTAACTTGAATCTTAAATGTTATCCTCCTCAGGCTTGCCGCGATTTCATGATTATCGCAATCTTATCACGATCACGACAATGGGGGAGTGCAATGGAAATACACCGTGACGTCTAGTAGGATCATCATCCCAAGGTTCAACTGAGACGTATCCAAGCACAACCCGCACTTGTATTACCCGCCTAGGCTACTTCCCATCCGGGGGTATTCCGACATATCCCCTTAGTAGGGGGAAGTCGCCTCTCACTCCTAACCATTATCATCCTGAGTCATTCAGCCCTAGGTTGCCATTAACACGGGTTTTCGACTAAACCCGTTTAGTGAGTTTAGCGAAAGACCCCTCCGGGCGAGCGGATGGGCGCAAGCAGCCCGTTGGGCTTTTGGATACGTACAGGTGCGCCAGGGCAAGTACCAAGTCATGTGGCCCGGCGCGGCCCAGGCCCGCGCCAGTGGCCCGTGAGGCCCCCTCCCCTACCCCTCTATAAGATCCCGGGGTTAATAACCCACACTAACGGGTAATTACCCGGGTTACTGACCCCGGGCCACGATTGGGGTTAATAACCCCTCGGGTAAATGGCAACCTAGATTCAGCCTCAGCTGAGGCTTTATTGACGGACGAATTTCCCGTCGCAAACCCCATCAAACACGGGAGAGACTACTTCGATAGACGACTACACTACGCTGCCGGGCGGGGGAGTCTTGAGCTACACACTCTATTTCCCCCTGCATCGCAAAGGGAATTTCCGGTGTTTGGCTAACTCAGGCTTGAAGGCGACCTTAGAAGGAAGGTTAAATTTCCCGAACTAGCTTCACTGGCAGTACCCCAGCAAGCCTCGCGCTTACCAGGGCAAAAAGGCCCACCGTGACTGAGCAACCGTCGATACTACGACGAGTGGAGATCGCACCACTGGAAGTTGATGCTATTTTGCACACCATGACTGGTGATAAAATCGATTTCTAGCATTCAGATACTGATGAAATTTGAATAGTGGTCACCGACAATCCGCATCTTCATCTTCATCACCGTCCTGCTCCGCGTTTTCTTGGGCCAGACGGTCCATCATGATTTGAAGCTCGGTTTCTTCGCGCGCTGACACGACCTTTGGGGACATTTTGATATCAATTTTTCCACCTCTTTCAAGGATTTTTTCAGTTATGGCAGAAATAGCTAATGTTAAGGTCTGAATACCAAGCTCTTTATCCAAAGTCATGGTGGTCAAGACATACATTGGAGGGGCAATTAGCCTGATCTGGATTGGACACACATCTACACACTCACGTTGGCCGTGGATAAGTGCTTCACGGATTGCATTGATACCACTGTATGAGAAGCAAGTGACCTCAAGATCTGCTCGGACCTTGATAGGCTGTGGGGAGAGTTTTTTCTTAACGAAGTCCAACAGGCAGTTTTTAGTGGCGCTCTCAATGTTTGGGCAAACTTGAAGGACATCGTCATCATCGCCCGATAGACAGAGTTTCAATGCATCATATGCATGGCCATATTTTCGATACAATGGCCAGCCGACCATCTCATACAACTCTTCTAATCTTTTCCCTTGTCTATCTGCTACATGCCGCATCACACGATGTACCGCCTTGGCTTTGTTGTAACGCTCTTCGCATTTCGCTACATCTTCAGCAGAGACGCGCCGCTTACTGAGATCAATATACCCCTTCTCCTTGTCGACACGCAGTACCATTACCACCTCGTTTCTGTTTACTCGGATTAACTTGTTGATGCTACGGATTCGGCGTCGGCTCAACTCGCTAAGCAAGATCATTCCTTCTATGTTGTTATACTCAAGTAGAGTCACATACGCGCCCATTTCCGCAATGTTTCTCACGTTCACCATCACGAGCGATTCGACCTCTGGAAATGGCTCTTCGTAGAAACGACATTCTAGTCGTGTATCGCTCATCCCTCTTGCACTGTAGATAATAAGGGCCCTTGTGGAGTGAAACAACTGCGCAACCTCCGAGAAAAAAAATCAACAGATCTGTCACGGGTGTTTATATATTTTTTCGCTAGCTTAGCTTTGGGTCGCTAGCTCGGGTTCGCTGCTTGGAGCTCGCGGGTTTCTACGTCGACAGCGTTTGAGCTCTGGATTGTTATCTGGCTGAGATGGTTGCTGAGTCATTGATGGTTTGTGGGTTTCTGACCTCTCCACTCCCCCTGTCCCGGCCGCCTCCACTCCGAGTCTCTCTCGGCCTAGGGCCGCAGTGCCGGGCTACTTGAGAGCAACGACCTAAAGAAAGGCTCCTTATTTCAGGGTTCCTTATTTTGAACCGGACTCGGGCGTCGTCTTAAACCTGAACGGACGGCTGCTGACATCGGATCAGTACTCGGGACTCGCGCACTGGGTGCTAGACTAGCCTGACAGGTCGCCCAGGTCTTTTTCTCGGAGGCCACTTAGAGGTCCAGTGGTGACCGGCACAGTTACTTGGCTGGAATTGAAACGAGCTGCAGGTACTTCGAGAGGCCATTGCACAGCGGCCCAGGTCTGAGCCTGCCGGCCCTTGAATTTTGGTGCGCACCGTCACAAACTGCCCGCTGACTGGCGCTCGCCGGTGGCTTTGCGCCAGGTCGGAAACGAATACCACATCAACAACGTCACCTCCAGTCACCTTGCACAAGTAAGTGATTGCCAGGCACCTCGGACAAGTGAGTGTTTGCGCACTCCTGGATATCAAGATGTAAGATACCACAGAAGCTCGGAGCTCAAGCTCTACCAATGTCTCACCTTCGACAATGGGTCATGTTGAGAGGCCCTGAAATCACTCGCTGGAGAGGACGTGAAGGAGGGATGCGCCAGTGTTTTCGATGGAGAGCCGCGTGACCTACTGGCACCTGCCGTGCATCTGAGGTCTTGAGGCCAGATAGATCCCAGATAGTTGGCAATGGCGGACACTTGTTTTGCCGAGACTTAGCTAGATCTAGCTGGCACCTTTTTCTGGCAACTTTGCATGACTCATTGTCCTTACTAAGCTTCACCTCATGATCATTTTTTGCTTCGTGGGGAGAGTTTTGTTGGTGCTCGCTAGAATCGGTATCCGAGTCAGAGCTATGGTAATTTTGATGGGCTAGTTGCTTGTGCAGGTTCCTCAACCTTGCCTTTTGTTGGTCGTCAGCTGCCTGCATTGTGACACTAAGGCCATTGTCTGAAGCCCCACTGACGTCAGCGCCAACAACAGAGAGAAACTCGCGGAAGTCAATGACTCCATTATTGTCTTTGTCAAATTCCTGTACAAACTCACCAAACGCATCGTCGTCGAGGTGGATGTGATAGCAGGTTAAAGCATTGCGGAGTTCTCCTCTGCTCATGGCATGACCACTAGCAATATTTAATCGAGTGAAGGCTGCCCGACTGTGCTTGAAGTTCGTGACAAGCTTGTCTATGAGCAATGCGCGTGCCTGTTTTGCAGTACATTTTGGTGTCGGCTTTATATCTCTGCAGTTTCTTGTTGAATTAGAATTGTGATCAACGACACCCACATAGGCCCCGCCCGCTATGGATTTCCCAAATTCCCTGACAAATAGTGGGAAGGTGATACCATTGCCATCCGCTGGGAACTTGCCATGAGTCCGCTGTATGTGTTTTACAATCTCCCGGACAATGTCATCATTAACATGCAGATGGTAGTTGTCAAACATCATCTTGAATTGTTTCCTGCATAATTGACTAGCACGGTCCTTATTATATCGCTTGAAAACCTTGTTGACCGAGGTTGATGTCTCAGTGAGCTTGATATGCAATAGTCGTAGAGCTTCCTCGCTGGATAAAAGCCATGGTTCGGGTATTCGATTAGCAGTGTGCGGGATACCACGCGTGCAAAGGCCTGTCGATTGATTTGCTTGCCAAGGTGCACCGCAGATGGCCTCTCCAAACCAAAACAAAAATTCTTTATAGTCGATACTACCATTCTTGTCACGGTCTAGCTCACAGTATAGCATTTCATAGTCTTCATCATGAAGTTCAATATTCAGCGACTTGATAAAATGCCTGAACTCCTCTTTGTCGAGGGAACTGTCCTTGTCTAAATCTAGGTTGCGAAAAGCAGAGCATGCCGAAGTATATTTACCACCCAAGCGTCTGGCAACTACCTCCCTAATCTGACTTACTGTGTATCGAGGCATCTTCGACTCAAGCCGTGGCTGGCACATGGAATTTCCGAACTCGACTTGTTGCTTTAGTCGCGGGCTGGCGCTAGAAATAATCCCAGTATCACGAAATCCTGCAACGATGTCTCCGAAAGCGGCAACAAATTCGCGATAATTTATAAGGCCATCACCATTCTTGTCCAGGGCATCAAAGAATTGCTTCGCCTTCTCATGAGACATTTCAAGGTTCATTTGGCTGAGGGCATTGTGCCATTCTTTTGCATCGATACAGCCTGATTTGTCCACGTCGGCTATTCGAAAGATACGTCGTACAGTACGAGCTCGAGTCATTAGGATTGACTCCATGGCATTCATGAAGTCAGTTGTGGTCCAATTCTGGTGGCGCTGGTAGCTATTTTTCTTGTATAATTGTTCATTTTGTTCAAAACAGCATTTATCCTCTATCCTCCCCAATCCCGAATTCATCGCCGTGCTGTTGCCAAAGGCGCTACCCGCTATATCTGATCCGAAAAAATTGTTGAATTCTCGATAAGATACTTTCCCAGAATTATCCGTGTCAATACGTGCAATTAGTTTATCTACATCCGCGTCGCGTAATTTAATGTGATAATTTTTCAGGAGCAATAGAAGTTCTCCCTTCTCCAACTTGCCAGAGCTGTCTCGATCAAGTGCTCGAAACGCGGTCTTGACCTTCGTGTGCTGAGTTGCCATTCGAGTGCGCAATTCTGTGATTGCAGTTTCCAACTTCATATTCCGTGGGCTGTTGCGTAGACAGCGGTTTTTAATATTTTCAATATGAGTTTTTTCGCCATGGAAAACATCCATCCCCTCATATCCACCACCACAGATGCCTTCTCCGAACGCGTCCTTGAACTCTCGATAGTCGATTGACCCATTTCTATCAACATCTATTGTATTGAACACTTCTGTCAAAACTTTCGGGCCCACTCCCACGAGATTCAAGTTGTGCAAAAGACGACGAATTTGCGGCTTTGTAATTCGATCTTGCCTGCATTAATAGGGGCCGCTACTGCTTGTGAAACGACATGAACTATTGCACCGGGGTGCACCCGGGCTGGGCAACTTCTCGGAACGCCCTTCGCACCGAATTAGACTGAGTTGCAAACTTGTCCTTTAAAGCTTCGATCAGTACACTTGGCGACCACTTATGAAACGGCTTATGCTTTGTCGTCCTCGGCGCAGAATGTTCTGAACTAATCTCCATACGGATTTAGCGTTCAACGAGTGGCTGGCCCCAGCAATGATATATTTTATTGAACGATATCGTATCCGCGCCGGCGGATAACCGGCCGCGGCCGGACCGCGGCCGCAGCACTACCAGCCGCAAACTTTAAGACTGAGTTCAAGTTCGAATACCGTGACCGTGCCGGTTAAGTTGAACTTGAACTTAAAGCCTGAGTCGGAGGCCGGCCGCGGTGCCCACAGCATGAGGCGGCCCGGTTCACACAACGGACCCCGCCTCAGGTAATGCGCCTACTTCGCGGTTCCCGCCCTAATTTCGGTTTTAAGTTCCGAAGCTCCGAGTCCGAGCCTGAGCCCGGGCCTCTGAGTCGAGTTTATATTGTAGCGCCGCGGCCGCAGCTCCGAGTCCGAATTCATCTTCAAGTTGCGGCTTGTAACTTGAACTCGAAAGGGTCGCAGTTGTCCTCAGTCCCACTGGCAAAAGTCGTCGATATATTTATGTCGCCGTGTCACCGTGACGGTTACACCGGGAATTTCGAGTTAGTCTCTCGCAACGCAAGACTCGGACGGTCACGGTCATTACTAGTACTAATAGGACTCGGATACGCCAAGCCTTCTGAGATGACCGTAGCTTCGCCTGCGGCCAGTGGTCGTGCAGCCTGAGGGTAGCAGCCGCGCGGAGGGCAGCATCTGCGCGCGCCCGGCGAGATTTCGTGCTTGCGAAAGCGGGGGACCCCCTGCTACTTTATATAACGCTACGACATTTTCCTGCTATATACCTACCGTGACGGTATGATATGACATAACTTTTGTAGTTCCTGGTACTCTAGTACCGTAAGGGCCTATAGATAATTGTGTGGGGAATGTTCGACGAAAGTCCAGAATGTACGCAGCCAGTTGATAGTCAACTTGAAAGCTCTGAGGGTAGCGCAGAAGCCAGACTAGGCGCTGCTTCCCTTTGGGCTCGGCTTACCCCCTTCTACACCTCGACGGACGGCTTGAAGACTTACGATCTCGTCTCTCGTGCCTGCTTAAAATCTGAAATTCCTGAAGACTCGGAGATTGACATTTACACTATTGGTCGAAATCAAAAATGTGATGTTGTGATTGACGACTCCAGAGTTAGTGGGTATCATTGTCGAATCTTTCGGGCGTGGGAAAATAGACCTGGGCTAACTAGCCAACTCCTACCTTACATTGAAGACTTGAGCTCAAATGGGACGTTCGTGAACAAAATCAAACTAAAACGTCAGGAAAGACGGCTCCTCAGTAGCGGTGATGAATTAACCTTCTTGTCTCCTAAAATACAAGAATCTCGCTTTACAGCACATGTGTTTGTCAATGTATCTCATTCAAATACTACTATGGCGCCACAGTATGGTCCCACCTGCCGGTCGCTTACTCTGGCTGCAGCAGCGCCAGACAGGCACCTCGAGGCAGACTATCAGCTATGTGAAGAGTTGGGCAGTGGCACCATAGGGAAGGTTTATCGCGCTGTTAATCGTGTCACAGGTCAGGCTTTTGCGGCAAAGATAATTCCAACCCGTAAGTTTGCTTTCCAGCGTTCTTTTTCGTTCTCAGACTTGCTTCAAGAAGCACGTATGCTTCGGAATCTATCACATCCAGCTATTGTATCTGTTCATGACGCTTACAAGGATGTCGACTCCTTTGCTATTGTGATGCAACTCGTAGAAGGGGGGGATTTGTTTGATCGAGTGGTGAAGCGTGGTCACTATCCAGAGTCTGATGCCCGCGACACGATGGTTCATTTGCTATCTGCATTGGCTTATCTGCATGCACGCGGGATTGCGCATCGGGACGTCAAACCAGAGAACATATTGCTCCGCACAAAGTTCTCTGATGTAGATGTTCTCTTAACTGACTTTGGCCTAGCTAAGGGTGCTGCAGTTTTGGAGCTGCGTAGTTTATCGTTCACCTCAATTGGGCTAATCCATTCGGATTCTTTCAGGTTGGCTCGCATGGCTGTCGAACATTTTGCGGAACGCCACAGTACGCCATGACTGCAATTAAGATTCGCGTCACAGTGCAAATTAGGTATTTGGCCCCCGAAGTGATGGAGCGTCAGGGGAGGGGCACCACAGCCCGGGGGGGTGGCTATGACGGTGCAGCTGCAGACATGTGGAGTGTGGGCATCGTTCTTTTTGTTTTGCTATCAGGAACACAGCCTGCAAACTCAAATTTCGAGCACAAGCGATCAGTTTGTAGCTTTGATGATAACGAAGTGTGGCACGGTATCAGTTTAGAAGCCAAGGGAGTCATATTGAAACTGACATCTATTGATGCCCTGAGACGCCCCTCTGCGGGCTCATGCTTGGCCATGTCTTGGCTTTCACAAGCGCATGGTGTGGACTGTGCATCACCTGAACTCAAACGATGTAAGCAGAGCACAGCCCCCTCTTAAGCATTTTGTACTTGCATTAATAACCATCATTTCCTGCCAATCAATCATACATGCTATAGTGTGCACGGCGTTTCAATCAGCCACTCATCCCTACGAAGCTTCTACTGCACAAAACACAAGAATTGCAAGCAACACTTTCTTTCTCTGGGGGAAATAAGGTAAATATTGCCAGTGCGTTCAAGTTGGCATCGTTAGAATAGCTTGGGTGCATTTGCTCGAACCATCCATTGGCTGAAGCTAGCCTGAATGATTAGCCTGGGGGCAGAATGTAGGTAAGGCTAGGAAAGAAGTCGGCCAAAGGGCAGGTCACGCCGATAGTGCGACTACCTCCAGGTCTCCAAGCACGAGCACACTCCGGCTATCCCGCTCAGGCCCCTATGAGCAAACTCGACCTGCAACTCCCGCTCAGGGGCCGGACTAATAGCATAGCCGCTTTTTGCCCAAGTAAAAAAAACTTACTAAAAGAGGCCTGCCAGTGGCAGGGCCTGGGCGCAGCCCACTGGGTACCCGGGCCCAATGGGGACTCCGGCTGATCAGAATGATATTCAACTTTGCCTGTAGTTGCCCGGGTTAGGCTGTCGACGTGGAAACCCGCGAGCTCTGAACCCCCCGGGGCTCACTGGCAATCGCCAGAGTGATTTATCTTTAGCTTTGTCTTGACTCTACAGCCTATGTGCTCGTCAGGTTGCTCCAAACAGCGCCTCCTCGTCGGCGTTTCGCCCACAGCAACGACGCACGACACGCTTTTCGTTTGGTTAGGGCGATGCACTGGCGGCGTTGCCCGGTGGCGGCTGCGATGCATAGGCTAATAGAGTGTGTAGCTCCGGAGTTCCCCGGCAGCGTAGTGTAGTCGTCTAACGAAATACTTTCTCCCATGTTTGATGGGGTTTGTGACGGGGAATTGCGTCCGTCAATAAAAGTGACTCAGGATGATAATAGTTAGGAGTGAACGGCGACTTCCCCCTACTTAGGGGATATCGGAGTACCCTAGGAAGGGAAGTAGCCTAGACGGGTAATGCAAGTACGGGTTGTGCTTGGATACGTCTCAGTTGAACCTTGGGATCCTACTAGACGTGTATTTCCATTGCAGCGGCGCTGCGAAGCTAGTAGGAAAAACCACGCAATTTGATGAAATGCAACGTTGCCAGAGTCCATTAAAGAAAAACTCCGTGGCGAAAATTCAAGTTGTATTGTACCCGGCCTATAATACCATATTTAATATAGTCAGGTAAACAGAAAATTAGATGCCATGGGAAGAACCCGCGAGCAACCCGCGTAGACCCGGGTAAATTGTGGGCTACTTAGCGAGAGATCATGCAGCGCAGGTCGGAAGCGAGATCAGGTGGCTAGAATGAAGGCCGACAGCAGCAAAGTATGCTCGGAAACAGAACATAGAACAGGAATGGCATCCCTTCTAGAAGAAAAGCGGGCCATTTGCGCGCGAGTGACTGCGCGTCCGCCAGCGTACTCAATGCCTAAAACTCAGCGCAAACGTCTGAAACAAGCGGGGGGGCAGGACTTCGCTCTGAAGCGCAGCAAAAAAGTTCCATCGTTTGGTGAAAACTCGGCCTTTTTTGAATCATACCTGTCGAAAGCGCAAGCCATTGAAGTAGTAGAGATGCAAGGAAGCAAAATTCAGCGAAATGCAGATTGGTCTTCTCATCTCAGTGATCATCGCCTGGGGCGTGAACGCGAACGTGAACTCGATCGCTTGTGCCGCCTCTTAAGACGTGCAGCTGAATTAGACGTCAGTACATGTTGTCATGATATCAGGACGCTCCTCTTAACACGAGACAATTCGGAGGAAATGCGCCTTCGAATTCACACGCCACCCAGTTTACAGGGCCAAATATATTCCCTGTCGTCCTCTTTACGCATGTCTTCTCAAAAAGTGATTGGACATTTTCGCACCTTTCCTACTGCTGTCTCACCTCTTAGACGACTAATCAAAGCTGGCAAATCCGCCAGCTTGCAACCCATAAAAGGCATGCTAGGTATGGTATTGCAACTGACTGATTGGGCTCGGGCTTTTAAGAGCCATCAGATTCCCGATGTTGCTGAAATATGGGGGGCTTTGCTGTCCTTAGTGGGACATTCAAGAGTTGCAAAAACCAAAGCACACAAAATGCTGAGTTCTGCTGCAATGGTTCTGATGCGCATTTCGCTGAAGAGTTTGGTTTCTTTCTGGGGATTAAGTCATCCGAGCAGCCTGCAACCTTTGATGCTGTCTTCACTTGAGGTCAATTTGATAACATGGCAACCACTCGCACAGCTAACTTTGTCACTCCAAGCTTTTCGTGAGCTTGGATTCACAGACTCGGAGATCCGATCAGAAACTTCTAGTAGTACCGGGGGTTGGATGGCCGAGCCAAACTCTGAATCAGCTGATGTACTTGCTCAAGCGCTCACAGGTGCGAGGATAACCTCCTGTCTACGTCGGAGCACAAATTCCACGTTGAAAAGGGAGAACTGTTTTCGAATTCCCATCCCTAGGACCCTAAGCTCCAAACAGCATCGGTGCAACTTGAATCCGCGAGTACAGGGGAATGTGTCCATTTTCAACTTCTCCCCGGCTTGGACACCAAAGCACGAACCTTCTGTTTCGCCCGACATGCGTGGCGACACCGCACATGTACCTCAGTTTAGAAGCAACTCCTCAGCTATCACCAAGTGGTGCAGGAATGTCGTGGGAATATTGCTCTCACAGCCTGCGGTATCAAAATTCAAAGCAAAATTTACATCTCTAACCACCACGAAGAACCCCCCCTTCTCAGGGAAATGTGGCAACTCGCTCGCAAATTTTGTTTCTCATATGAGACACAATTTCGAAACCTCTGATCTCTGCACGCCCGAGGGATACCACATTACGCGAGTTGCGGTAAAATTAAGTGCCACTTTTGAACGTTTGGTGCGTGAGAAGAATTTCAATTCAAGTTTGATCACCAGCTACTCGGGATTCTGCGCTGTTTGTGGTAAGGATGAGGCGAGTTCCTCGTCGCAACTTGTACGCTGTGATCGATGCTCTGCTTACTATCATACAGTCTGCTCTAAGCGCCCTTTAAGAAAAGACAGCGAAAAGGATGCATATTGGTTTTGTCCTATTTGCGATAGCTTAGTCATGGGGGGCGCAGTTGGGACCATTGATAGGATGATCTCAAATGTCTCAATGATTTACAATGTCCCTTGCATCATCGAGCAGATCCTCATCCCTGGTTGCAATTCGCTTTTAATGATACCCCAGTTGATATTAAAGAGAAAAGACAAAAGGTACTTGGCAATGACCTATGATGAAGTTGTGATGACAGAGAACGATTCGTCAGATTCAGTGCGATCTCTGCAATTGACCCGATGGTTGTCTCTAGACCACAAGGATCGTGTTTTAGAAGCAAATAATAAAGCTATGCATAGCAAAGATACCAAGCAGTTGTTTGCTTCGATACGGGCTCTTTCTTTTGACTGTACCTGGAATTTACAAGATTGGGTTGCTATACTCAGTTCTCTGCTTATCTGTGCAGCTTCGGCGACTAAAGTGGATGCATGTGGTGTAGACTGCCAAGCAGACTGTGATATGAATGTGCGCACCAAGCGTTATTTTTTGACATGTGAAGGTCAAAATACAGAGAATGAATGCCACGCTACCAGCTTAGCGGCGGAACGGTCATCCCTAGAATATCCCTCAGGCAGTATGCGTAAGCAGCGAGAATTGATCCTGGCGGCAGAAGTAGTCGATAATTTGGCATCACTTGTCGAACCTGACCGCACTCGCAAGCAACTTTATAAGCATGTGCATACGAGAATTTTGCAAGATCTGTTGGTGATAGATCAGTTTCCGTCGCTACCGGGCTCTGTTGTAAGTCGTGTGCAACTAGAGTCATCCTGCACATGGTGCGGGGGCGATCTTGCCTATCTTCAAAGTGCATTTGTATATTCTCGAAATGACTTCTACATGGCTCCCAGAAGCATAGGAAAACTCCCAAACTGGGCCATGGCACACGAATTTTGCTCGAGTTGCTTGGCCAAGCAACGGTCAGGGAAACTAAAACACCGAAGGCGGCAAGCTATAGCAGCCCGTGATAGGGAGCTTAAATGTACAGCCGTTGGACGTACACCATCGCTGGGACTAGATTTTCAGGGACGTATTTATTGGTATTTTGCACATCAAAGAAATATGTTGGCGGTCAAGCTACCAGACAACAATGAAACTGGTGGCAGGTTCCCCGAGTCCGAGCAGGATGGTGGATGGTTGTGCTTTTCCACAGTGCCGTCAATTGCTCAGGTTATGCAGTATCTCATCGAGGAATGTGATGGGGAAATGGATATGCTCTTGACCAGAATGATTTTCGCTTTCCCTGAAGCATGCATGCTTTTGGAGCCCGATCTTGCCTTGCCGTGCATGTATTCTGACGATTGGGCTTGGCTTGAAAAATCAATTTCGTCATCTGCATCTGAGTTGCTGACGCCGTCTTCAGAAGGATTACCGCAAGCCTATTTTGATATCAATGACGACATTTTTGTTCGTGTGAACGAGTTGATTTGGACTGGAACTGTGACAAAAGCAAATGCTGGTGAAGCCGAGTTATGTTACTACGTAAGGAGAAAATGTTGGAATTCAACTTTTGATGATTGGATGAGCTATGAGCAATCACTTGGGCATTCTGTCATTGCGGACTCAACGCAAAGCAATCTATACCGTAGCAATATCTATCGGTTCTTCACATATTCACCCAAACTCCTCTCAGATTACCTTGACTTAGTAGCATCTACATTCATCATGAAACCGTTTCGAATCCAAGCTCGTCTGCCCCCTTCCCTATTGTTAAACCCGACTATAGTAACACCTTTGTACCAGATAATCCCCATTGCTTTGCTAACGCTATGTGCAGCATTACCAATCGGGTCTGCTACGCCTGAGGATATTAGATGCATTCAGATATGCGCTGAAAATTATGCGAGATATGGGCAGGTCAGCGCACTTGAACTCACTCAACTTGTTCTCTTCTTGGAGGACGCCATAAACACATCGTGGGTCAAACCATCTTGGAGTGCAGTTCGTGCCAAGCTCCCCACGCGCACACACTGCCTTGAGAACCCTTCTCTCTGTCGAGTTGCATTACTTATCTGGATTCTTGACCGCGGGCTCATTTACAATAAGGTTGTCACACACGACGGCGTCTATGTCCTTGCCTGACCTTCTCCACCTCCTTGTCTCTGTCTCCGTCTCCTCCGCCGGCGATTCTAAGCGGAGCCAGGGACAGCACCTGGGCAAGTGAAAAGCGGCCTGCTGCCTAACTTCCCGAGTCTAGTGTACTTCTCTCATACATAAAAATATAATGTCCGGAAATCGTCGTAGCTCTGTCAGCCGCTATTAAGCTTCTTAGAACCCTCTGTACGATCGACAGACCGTCTCCCGAATACCGCGTCTCCAGCGGACTCTCTGCTTTTTTGTGTGGCTGCACTGTGATACCCGCCTGCAAAACCCGTGCCGGGACCAGATCCAATATTGATACGGTAGAGGTCCCGTAATCCAGTGCTGAGCGGCCTAGGCTTTAACATATGCCCCTTGGCGACCCCAACGTAGCTTTCGCTGCTAAAATCGGTGCCGCGCGCGCGCAGAATGAATTTATCAAAAGAGCATCCATTGCTCCCAGACCACAGCTCTCGCCGAGTCGTTAGGTGGTCCAGGCCGAAGGGTCTCGTGCGCTGGCTAGGTGGGAGACAAAACGCAAAAAAAATCCCCCAGCCCGCTCCGGCGTGGAACGAATTTCCTATACTTTGTCGGGTCGGAGCTAAGTCGCAACGACAACGCAAGTTTCGGTGTAAACCGAATACCGAGTAGGGGAGCGCAGCAACCGGCGGCGAGCGCCGTGCGCCTCGGCGGTGGGAAGAGCTTAGCCAATCCCGATGGGCGAGGGCAGAGCGATGGGCACATTCCGGACCAGGCGACTTAAGTCCAATGATCATAACTTGAAGGAGTGTAAAAATTTATTTTTACTTATCGTTACGATTTCCAGACTCGAATACATGGCATTCAAAGTCGGGCGTTCCGAGTCGAGCATATTCTACATCCGGGCCCATGAAAGTTTTTATCATAAAGAAATACAGTAGTACATTTTGAGTCAGTTAACGTGCCAGTGTGAGCCAAGTCACTTACTAGTACTACCAGCTCATTACGTCCTAACAAGGCGACTACCTAAAATCATGATGAATGGCCCTGGGGCCAGCGTCGTAGCTCAAACCAGAGCATGTGGTACTCGCGGAGCACGTCAATTATAACAGAGCCAAGGCCCAGGCGACCATTCTCTACCGTGGTCCGTGCCAGTGGGTGCCGGTCCCTTCCCACATGTTCTTGCCAATCTTGGCGAACAGTACTATATCTAATTTCCACTGACCGCCTCAGGTGTGTTCGTGTTAAGATCCGAATTGAATTCGAGCACTACTATCTTAGGCTAGAATCCCAATTAAGCCTCGTCGTTATTACCTCATCGGAGTTTGCAGAGCCATGGCCATTTGACGCTGGACTTGCATTCTGCCCGCTGAGGGTTAAGTGGTGCCGGGGCTGCGATTACATCAACGATCACTATGGTCGTATCATCTTTAAACGGATGTTCTCGGACGCCATTTAGTTGGGCACACTCCAGCCTCACATGCCTCAGTATTGATGTAGCACATTTTTGCGGATCATCGCGATTTCTATAGGCAAGCTTGGCAATTTTATTGAGCGAAAGTGTTCCCCAAAGTCCATCACTTGCAATTACAAAGCGTTTGTGGTTACCCCTCTTGACAACACGCTCAATTATCTCCGGGTGAGGAATCAGCGTGCGTGACGCATCCCAGTCACCTATAGAACGCGTAACACAGGTAGAAGCGCCATGCACAATAGAGCTTTGTGGCATTTGCAACCAGCGGGCATGCAATGCAAGGGCCCCATCCTCGTTCTTATGTGATTTTCTCTTCTCCAGCAAGCTTAGTTGTCTTTGTAACAATGGGGACTCGCAACGCAGATGGCTTGAAAAGATGCGCTCATAGGCGGACTCCAACTTCTTCTCGTAAGCAAAAGTTTGTTGCGTGAGTTCTCCAAATTGAAATAAATCATTTTGGACGTGAGTCTGAAGGCGCATTTCCTCGAGAAACTTGCGCGCACGCCACTGATTGTGAATTCTAGTGATCTCTGCCTTGTTCATGCAATTGTGCGCTGACGTCAAGTAAGTAACACCCGCCACAGGAGCAATCATATCAATCTCCAGTATTTGTGAGTCACCTACCCATGCCAAACTGATTCTGAAGTCGTTACTTTTGCGATGCCTACTTGAGTGCCTTTTAATACACTGGTAGAGAAAAGAGGACGCACTCAATCATCATAATCGACGCAGTGGTTCCTGAATTCAGAGATTGGGGTCCCAGGGTCTCGTCAAGCTTCCAGAATATTTCCTCGAACGACTGCTCGTTGCCCCAGTCATATTCTGCGCATTTGCGTGCGACAAACTTGCCCCCATGACCATCAAATACACCAAACATTGTTTTGTTATTCAAACATTGCATCTTGAAAAAATCTTCTTCCTTCATAGAGTACATTTCTACCCCGTAACGGACTTGTCCAAATTCGTTAGGCGTCATGATGGCAAGTGTACTGGTACGTCCTCTCTCCAGCTTGTACCTACGGTACCTACGGTACCTACGGTACAATATATAGGGTATATATATTCTCGGTAGCTCTAGGATCTAATGTAGTCTCTCGAGACTCTCCATTCACCCTGCGTTGATATGTACGTAAACCTACACGCGGCCGGGCACTATATATTTACGGGCATGGACCATCTCTCTTCCGACTCGAGTCATCATGATTAACTTGACTCGGAATGGACTTTAGCAACGTCACATTCCACTGGCATGTCGAGGTGCGTTTTTCCTACTAGTCACGGTGTCGTAGCTGGCTCTACCTCCTCTGCTGTTGCGCTACCTCCTCAGCGCCGGCCTCGTGCATCGCCCCGCCAAACTTTTAGCGTGTCGCGGGTCGCGACCTTAGTGGGCGAAACATGCAACGAGGACGACGCTGTTTGAATTTCCCTGACGAGCACACTAGGGTGCACACTAGGGTGCATAGTAAAGCTAAGGCCAAAATGAGATCACGAAGACAAAATGAGAGAAGTGCATCGCGGAGCCTGTAGTTGGTAAGTTAACTGAGATGAGATCTATCAAACAGTTCACGTGAGGGAATTGACGGACTTTCCGGAAAACGATCAAGACGATCCAACAGAGGTGTTTACGGATATTCATTTCTGGGGGCCGCCGGCGGGAGATCTGCTGCTCATGAAGCCTATCACTTGTCACATGGACTACTCTACCAATGAGCAAGTTGAGATACATCCTCAAGTAGAAGGGCATCTGATGGACGCTCGCGCCCAGGGGGGGTAGAGAGAGAAACCTACTAGCCCATCCTACCCTAGATATGTATCTCCCACTCTCTACTAGTAAATTTGAGTCTATACATCGGGTGTATATTACACTACGGTGTAAACCAGTTTGCTATAAAACACTCTCGTAGTTAGGTTGGCCCATCCTTCGGCTGGTGAGCTAGGACCCTGCTACCTTACATAACGCTGCGACATACCGTAGGCACTCTTGCTACTACCTACGGTACCGTAGGTACGGTACGTTCGATATCATACTATGTGGGGAAGAAAATGCTCTCACAAGTAAAATCTAGAGTAACATCTTTTCTCTTTCAGCTCATCTTAAATCGCCTCCTTGGCCGCGTGCTAAAGAAAAAGCTTCAGGAGATTGACGTCCATGATGGAATTGTAACGTGCAATAATGTAGCACTGGATGAAAAGGCGGTGGGCGCGCTCTTATTACAGTGAGATGCAATGTACAAAGTCAGATTTACGAGTAGCGTTGTACCTGTCCTAGGCCTGGCTGGACGATCACAAATTGCGTGGTGTTGCACGTTGTGCGGCATGCAGAGTCTAGTGATTTGTGCTGCGGAGATTGTTGCACGTAGTATCATTGCAGGAACTTGTTGCCACAAGCTTAATATCGATGCATCGAGATGGCTGTATACTCAGACTCAAAGGTCTTCATGTGGAAGCATCTACGTCGGACCGGTGTTTCATTGGTAGCTTTCAACTGATTCTGAGTCCGTGCAGGATTGGACCGGAGGGGGCTCGCAAGATGGATGCATCCAAATCCAAAGGCGTAGCCAGCAGGGGCGTATGCTGTTTGGCTGCTAACTTGCAGAATGCCCTGGTGCGATGGGTTAAGCGGGGGGCGCAGCGAACCTTGGTGGATGTATCAGGCATAACGGTTGCAATAGAAAATTCCAAAATACCTATGTTGCGCTTCAAACTGGCAGAGCTTAAGCTCCACACGTGCACTGAAAGCAGAAGATCTGCGCTGAGCTGGGGTCGGCTCTCCGTATCAGTCGGCAATGATGTTGGCCTCTCTGAACTCGAAAGTGGGCACGCTATGATTCGTGAATTGGCAGAGTCTTTTGACATTGACATCCATATCACGTCGCCAAGCTTCCGTGCACCACTGGTTGCCGACATGTCATTTGGGACTCTGCTCCATACCTCCCAAGGTCAAAACCAACATGCTTATCAAAGTAGAGGAGTAATCAATACACGTCATTCCGATGTTACTTGCTCTGGGAAGGACACTCGAAAAGTGATTCAAAGCACAGTGTATCGCTCGTTGACTGCTTCAAGCACCAAGAATGCAAGTAGTGTTTTTGAATGCGATGGCTCTTTCTGCAAATGCCAGCCGCCTCAGCTGAAGATCTCGAAGCTTAGGCAGACTACTGTACGCGTGACAACTTTGGGCAACGTCAAAGTCAAAATAAACGATAACGCCGAAACAGCGACCCTGGGTCTTTTTAAACTGCGTTTCGTCGGCACCTCTTTGTCATTTGTTGGAAAAGCCGCCAGTGTCAACTTGAGAGCTCGAGCTGCGCACGGGACGCTCATCAGCTTAAATCTGTGTATTGAACTCGCTGTAGATGTCAAAGAGTGGACAGCAAGCATGTTGAGATGCGCATTCTTGAGCTCTGATGCGACAATCTTTGCTCGCTGGAGAGCTAGGTGCTTGAATTTGCTTGACACACTGTGGCCTGGTGATGCTCATGACATGATCAACGCCACTCCGGTTTCATGTCAAGCTGTCGTCAGCATAGCTTCAATGCGAGTTGCCTGGATATTGCGCACTATAGATGGCATGTGGCACCTAACTGCCTCCCTCAGGAAGACGAATTTGTCGATAGTCTCGCATTCCTCCTCGCATGCCTCGTCCCTCTGGGCTGCTGAGCTCAAGGAAGGCTCCCTGTGGATTAATCAGAATAGTATTGCCAGTATTGACGCAACTAACACCCATTTATGCCGCATTGAAGTCCAATCGATTGAGTCATGTCCTCCTTTATCACGCCCAGCGTTGGCTGCTTATAGAAACAAAAATAATCGTGAACATGGCAGCTGTCTATCACGCCAAGGGCATAGCAAAAGCCCGGAACACGAATCAATCATGAAGACACACTATGTTATTTATATCCCCAGCTTTTGCTGCCTTGTCTCTTGTGATACTATTGCTGTCACAGCGTCCACTACCCGCAAATTTGTGGGTAACTTGGATGACTGTGACTCCGCCATTGTCAGCTTTGACTTGATTTTGGGCTCTCTTGCAATGTGTCTTCCAGAAGACACTGAAGAAGAACGGTGGGATGCCATAGACTGGCAACAAGGGCCTCCCAATACCCTCCTGGTGACAATGCGAGGGATCGCAATCACAACAGACACCCAAGCCGCATATTTTAAGGTAGTGGATGCACGCATAGTCTACGACAATCAAGTGGTGGTATGCAAGCGGCGCTCAAAGAGCCCAACTCAGACTGACCAAAATATGGTACACCAGGGGCTCATTGTTGGTGAATACGCCCCGGAAGGGACAGTATCATTGTCCATACACGGGGCGGCATGCCGCTTATTGGTACCACACCGTCGCATCAGTGTGCTTTTTGATGCAACCCGCCTCAGGTTTGGCACCCCTTCCAGTTCTGTAGTCACAAAATGGTTCATTGTTTTCCTTGATACCACCTTAGAATACATACCTCGTGCAGTCTCATTTCATGACCTTCGTGCTGTGTTGACTGTCGCTGTCCTGCAATTTTGCTCAATGTCCGTTGTTGGCAAGTTAACCTCTTTTGCTTCTGGTTTAATTAGGGACACAATGATTTTGTTGAAGAAACATGCTGGAGTAGAAATCGAGAATGAGGCAGAGCGCTGTAATTATGTACAGGCTGCAACTATAGACGTGATTGACGTCGTAGTGGCCGCTGATAGCTTGAAAGCTAGAAACATCCATTTGTACCTGAATGGTGACACCGCTCGTATATATTGTTGCTCTGATTCTCTACAGACGCTCATTCACCTATTCTTTGCTGTCAAGGAAGAAGTTTTAGAATGGACTGCAGTTGGTGGCAGATTGGAAGGAACTGTGACAGTAGGCGAGAACGCGTCGTCGCAAGATGACAACAAATCACAGTACGTAACAGCAAAAGTCGTGGGGGAACAGAGTCCACCTCTACCGAATAGCACGGCAGTCTGGTATGATGGCGTGTATCCCGAGATGCTTCAAGATCATGTGTCAGAGCCCAATTTGAAGAGTAAATTGAGGATTAGGATGCTGTGTTCGGAGATTCTATGCGTTTGTGTACAAGTAAGGGAAATTCACCTCGGCCTCTTTGCTGGTTGTGACTGGGGTAAAGTGCAGAGAGGGCAACCGCGAAACCTAAAATGCAATTCGATACATATCCAGGACCAGAGAAACGTCAATAAATTACTAGAGGTCGTCTTGTTGTGTAGTAAATTTCGTACTTCCACTAGCCTTCAGACAGGATGCGATGTGCGTGTGGGCGATTTTTCTGTCTCCGAATCACTGTCATCACCTCGAGAACAGGCGCTAAAGCGTATGCTAGGACATTGGCAATCACACGATGCACATCCACGTGAGACTGGTGAAGCACTCTTGCACTTTCGTGCATTAATTGATGGGCCAACTACAGCAATCAAGGTGAAACTACTGCCGCTTCGGTGTTGTCTAAATGCCGAAGTTATCAATTTCCTCACTAGTGTTTTTAGTGAGGTGAAGTTTCAGAGTAAAGATGGGTCCCCATTGGTCAGGTTTCCGTGCCTGGAGCCAGCAAAACATAAGTGTCATCTTGTTCTTGACGTAGCACCACTCTCCCTGAAGCTCGACTACAGCCCTAGGCAGATAAGTGTGACGCGGCTGTGCTCTGACTCCCTAGATGATATGTTCCAGATGTTCACTCTCGAGCGAGTCGAGGTCACAACAAGGCCCTGCCATATAGTCTCAAATGCACTGGCATCTGCATTGCACCGTCTTTGGCGTGTTTGGTCGCATGAGCTGTCTAGTGAACAATTTTACAGATTTATCCAAGGCGCTTCCATCATTCGTCCAATCCATGTCATCGGCAGGTCAATATCTCGCGCCATTCACCACACGCTCGTGATCAAAACTCGGCCTCACCAGTGGCCTGTGTTCAGGCACGAGTTAGCCAAATGTAGCCGAGTTCTTGTGTGCGAGTCTGTTCGCGTGGGCCGATCTCTTGTCTCACATCTTACTACTGCCCTCAATGATATAGCCAACAGACTTGATGGCCACGATAGTAGCTCCTCTCTTGCCTGGAATGCTCGTGGGACCACAAATGATGTACGTGTTCATCACTTTCAAGATGCGCGCAATGCAATTGTCAACGGGTTAGAAGATGCACATCAAGCATGTGTTGCTGCCTTATCTCGATCGTCGCCCCATCAACTTGTAACGGTGGTGCCTGTCGTAGTCCTCCGTCCCACTGTTGGTCTAACCCGAGCCACTACTGCCCTTCTCCTTAGCCTCGAGAAAACTTTAGATATTGACGGGGAGTCGGACATCCCCCTGAAACAAGGAGGCAGCTTGCCATTCTAGCTTGTAATATATACTGCACTTGCAAATCACGCAGAGACACTACTAGTTGCTTCCTGGAGGAGTTCACACCTTTCCCCCTGCGGGGACTGCTCCGTAAGGGTACCAAATCCGGCGTGGGGGGTAGGGGTTCGGGTTTGAGACTTTTTGATTCTTATAAACCACCGATTTCGGGTTTCGCGGAAGGTTACGGAGTCTTCGTGGCGGAAGGTGCGGAGCATTCGATTCGCCGACCGGAACGTTGAATTTCTCGCGGTGAAACGTGCTGACGGAACGTCAGTACGCTCTGCCTGGGGTCGCGATCTAGGTCGCGCGTCAAAGTAAGCAAGGCGAAACGGCTTTCTGGTCTGGGGCTAGCTCGAGATACAGTCTAAATGGTTCATGTCCACGGGTACCCCTTCGCAGTACTGATCGTACCAGCCTGAGCCTGAGCACGGCCTGCGCCTCCGACTCCGAGTCAGGCTCGGAGTCGACTCGGCCCGGGAGGCCCTTTTCGACTGCGACACATAATCGACTGCTCGGGTACTTTTAATCGACTGCGACACATAATACGAGCGCTCGGGGCGTCACGAGCTTGTACGCTGCACATGTTCAAATGATTGACGGACTCGGAATCGGTACTAGTAGCCTGAGAGATAGCTGTCCCTGCGCGTTCGACTGGCTTGAGTACCTTCCCGGGCGGCCTCGACCTTCAGGCAGCTTGTTCTTGGCCGCATGCATTGCGTGGTACATAGCAGCAAACTACCGTGCCAGTGACTTTCAAGTTTGCGAACCCGGGCCCCTCCGAGTCAGGCTACCTCGGCCGCCGCCGGGGTACCGTGACCGTGACTATCACTAGAACTCAGGACACCCGCCGACCAAGCCTACTGGTAGGCGTAATATGAGCCTTGTGTGGCCTAAGAAACGGGGGGGGCGTGTTGTTCCAAGGGATGTCTATTCGGCCGATTTGGAGTAGTCGGCATCGAGATACAAGTTTAGACAAGTTTGTATCTTGCACGAGTCGCAGCGCATGGATAAGCTGAGTTCAGATTCAAAGGCAGGCGAACTCTTTGCTTGGGGGTGCAAGAAACACACAATACAAGTCCTACACGATTTTAAAGATATTAAAGTCGATGCGCTGCATGGGAACTACCGCCAAGCATGTGTGCTCAGTGAGGTGCGCTTAGGCGGGGGGGGGGGACGCATAATCAGTTGATTATAGGGACGCGTAATCAGCCTAGACGGGGAGGGAAGCACTGCTCATAATGATGTTTTAGCTCATATTAAGTGTGTCTCGTTTGGAGAGACTCATTCGCTTGCAGTCGACGACAAGGGATCCATATGGACGCAGGGATCTGGTGCGTCATCCAGCTATATATAGGTTTGCATACATCCATAGGGGGAAGTGGACAACTCGGGCTTGGTGCGACAAAGCGAGTGGAGGACGCGAGTATAAGTTGGGTTGAGGTGAGTTTTCTCAGTCAGCACCGGGTCATCTCGCTTAGCTGCGGATCTCGTCATTCGGTCGCTGTGACGTTGACTGGGGATGTCTACACCTGGGGCCGAGGTTGTGAGGGGCAAACCGGGCACCGATTCACAGATGACAATCATTGCAACAAATCTGATCCTCACGTGAGCAAATTTGCCTGTTGGATTGTCTGTAACCACAGATCACGTGTAGGCTCAACGCGCTGAAATTCAACTGTTACCAAAACTTGTTGTAATTCCATCGCAGCAACACGAACCAGCGAAGTTCACAGCGTGTGGACCAAATTTCACGATTATCTTAACAAGAAGAGGCGTACCCTGGGCGTGGGGAGAAGGGCGCTGTGGTGAGCTTGGCGTGGGACTTCGCATCGCCAAGCAACACACACCAGCGCGTGTGTGCTGGCCTGACGATGCGTCTAAGTGCGAATTTGTGACCTGTGGTTGGGCTCATGTACTTGCGTTTGATTCCGACTGCAAGCTATTCTCGTCTACTGCCGTGTGATATAGCTTCTATGGCATTTCATGTAGACATGGGGAAATTTAGGTGGGGATTCAATCGATTTGGCCAACTTGGATTGGGTCTGTGTGTATCGGGTCAGTACTCGAAATCGGTCATATCCACATACACAATCTCACCTCGCCGTGTTGTACATTTCCCGGGTTCAGTGGCATTTGCTAATGCTGCAGCGAACTCCTCTGCAGCAGTTAGAGCAGAAGATGGCATGCTGTTTACCTGGGGTTCGGGAGAAGCAAGACGACTAGGTCACTTTCTAGAAAAAGGCCTCAACACAGAGCACGTCCACTGTCCTCGCTCAGTCCCTGGTTTGCGTGAACGATATGTTTCAAGTGCCACTTTGACTGAAACTGGTGGTTTTGCCTTTGTCCCATCCTCAGTAAATTATGCAGAACCAGCTTCCGTACCAACCATTGGAGGAACTAAGGTTTTGTTGTGGGGTGGTGGATTTTGGAAATCATCTGGCTGTGTTGTGAGGTTCACTCCCCTAGATGAGGGGACCTTGGCATTGGAGACCCGCCCAAGGTCCTCAATTGGTAAATATGTGACCCCAAAGGGCGCACATATCGGTGCCGGCAAAACAGGCATTCTTTGTAGAATGCCCCGATTTACTACAACGCGGTTTGTTTTTGCTGAGGTTGCCATGAATGGCAAAGACTTCACCACAAGCCGCGTCTGCATTCGTCTCTACGATAATCCAACTCTTGCCGCAATTAAGCCGGTCTGTTGTAGTTCCACTGATGCTCATGACGTTATTATCATTGGCAAGTCCCTTCTTGAAACAAACGAAATCAAGGTGCGATTCAAAGAATTGGGAGGTCAGCATCGTGAATGGATTGTTCCGGCGAAATTGACAGCACTGTGCGACAAGAATGATCCACTTGACACTGCAATACGTTGCAAAAGTCCTTGCATTTGTGAGGGCAAGTTTCCAATCCAGGCCCGGGTGGCCGTGGCCTTAAATGGAAGTGATTTTGTTACCTTGCTAAAGACTACATTTATTTTACACAACGCGACAATACTGAGTCTCGCCCCAGATTGCCGGCCATTACATCCATCCACAACCCCCGATGCAGTTAGCATTTTGGGAGAATCATTCTTTGATTCCAACAAAATGTCGGTTAATCTAACTCTCCAGGGCAACAGTCAACGAGGATATTTTTGCCGCCCTCGGTATGTGAATAAGAACACCCTTGCCTTTACTCCACCATCATTAGCTGAAATTTCGCAGTGCATTCGGGGTCATGACTGCTCAGATATTGTGACTGACCATGACATTGCCCAAGCAGAACAAACTACTTGGACATTCAAGTTGAGACTTACACTGGATGGTGTTTATTTCCTTAATAAAAGTTTGTCGCTTGTGTTGTACAAGCAAATCGGTCAAGGTGACACCAAGGAGATTTCGTCAATGTGCGGACCCTTGACTGGCGGCACCCGTCTCTCGTTGCATTTTCCTTACTTATCCCCGGCTCCAGTATTTACGTCCTTTACATCAGCCGTTGTTAGACTTCGCCCCAAAGACAACAAGTCAGCGCATATTGAGCCAACAATTGTTTCATTAAAATGCAGCAAAGCTGGTGAGTTTTCATTTGAAACCCCAGTTATTGATTCCGGCAGTATAGTGGTTTCCTCAAAATCGGATACTTTAGTTGAGGCTTTGAAGTCGACCAACGGTGATGCATCTTCACATTTCAATCTTCCAATAGAACGACTAGATATGCTTGTAGAGGTAGCACTGGACGGTCAGACTTTTGGCGCACACTGCAGCACATGTTTCACATACTATGGAACGCCGGAGGTCACAGAAATTAAGGCAATCCAGTATGATGCCTCTAATGTGCCAGCTGCCGCAGCAGGGGTGGATGTAAGTATTTTTGGTCGGGGGCTTTTTGAAACTGGTCTTGTAAAGGTCGTTTTGAGAAGTTCTGTAGCTCCGATGAGACATGCAAAGACCCACATTATTGATGCCGTTTGTACGAGGGGCGTAGTTGAGTTTGTCATGCCTATTTTGCACCTGTTTCATGTCGCTTGTGAGGTGAATCCTCCCCATTCTCGCAAGGAATGCAAACACCGGCTTCTTGTTGAGATATCACTCAATGGAGGTTTAAACAAGACATCAAATAGCATGTACCTCGACTATTTGTTCACATGCTAAGGAGCTCGTTCAAGTTGCTTGTACTTTCTACTTGCATTGGCCAAGTTTATATCCCCGACACAACAATTACATTACGCCATTATGAGTAATCAATTATTGGGGGGGGGGGAGCCAGTAAACAGAGTATGCGCAGTACGTCGCCAAGAGAGAGTAGGGGGTGTCGGTTTTGTCACTCCCCAGGTCATTCGACCTGAGTCGCCGCCTCAATCTTTGAAAATCCATCGCGTTCCCCCTAGTTTCCCATTCCCCCGAAATTACCAAAATGCGCAAAATAATTTATTACGGGATTTCGACGGACGCCCCTTTCTTAACACCCCCCCCCTTTCTTCCCAAGTTCCTAGAACTGCGCTTGGCAATGCGTTCGATACCTTGGCGGCATACGGGGCATCGGGCATTAAGGGGGGCTGGGGTTCTCCAAATATGACTTTTGCTTTTTTTCGCACATGCCTCGCAGGTAGCCAAGTGAGCCGTGTTCCCGTGGACAAACGACAGTGTTACGACACGTTGGCATCGGCATCCATGCAAACCGCCCTTTTTCTCCTTGAGTTTCTCGAGTTCAAAAAGGGCTTGCCACCCCACGTGCCGCGCAGCTTCATGGCTTGAATCTCTTTCGCTGTAGTCTGTTTCTGCCAACTTTCTGCTGTGTAGAGTCAGGACTTCTTTTGGAGGCGAATTTTCGTTGAAATATTTTACCTGATCTTCGAAGGCTGGGAGAGACAACCACGAATTTGGTTCCCATAGTTACCACTTCATAAGTCTACATGAAGGGGATAGGATAGGGGGGGGGGTATTTCGCCCTGTTTATCGCAGCCCTGGACGGGGCCCAGGGCAGACACCCAACCCAAAATTTGCCGTATCTCTATAAGTAGACGTCTGATACGGCGGCAAATCGAGAATAGGGGGTGCCACTTACCCCTCTAGGA
>Ga0209503_10000122_pt1 | contig 53112 bp, 89 predicted proteins | sample SouAtlMetagenome_2_FD_187448 | JGI IMG/M metagenome (GOLD analysis project Ga0209503, IMG submission 187448) | Marine eukaryotic phytoplankton communities from Atlantic Ocean - South Atlantic ANT15 Metagenome (SPAdes) (version 2) | ecosystem: Environmental > Aquatic > Marine > Oceanic | place...
TGGAGTCTGGTAAGGAATTTGCTTCAAAAGCAGATTTAGAAAAGATGGATGTTACAAATTTTATCAAAGATTATGGAGCTGAAGTTTATCAAACAGGTATTTTGCAGACTAAGGTTAAAACTTTGCAGAAAGCTTTGAAAAATACAAAGGATGCTGCCGAAAAAACAAAAATTAAAAATGATATTAAATCTTTACAAACAGATATAAGAAAGTCTATTGATACTTTAGAAAAATCTATAGGCGATATGGATGTTAATTTCGGCTTACCTAAGTTTAGTGATGTAAATAAACCAGGCACAAAAGAAGCTTTTAAAAAGTTTTTGAGAAAAGAATATTATGACCAATATAGACCAGGTTTGGCAAATATGGATGCAGATAGAATTATCAAAAAATCTGATCTAGCTAAAGGCAGGGTACCATCTACTCTGAATTATTTAAGAGATAGTATGCCAGGCAGAGGCAAACAGTTTTTAAACGAAGGTGTGCCAGAAGATGCAATCTTCAACAAAATTATTTCTGCAAGACCGATAACCAATAAACTTTACAGAAGTCCTTTTGATGAAGGTGGAGGTTCAAAAGGGTTTACCACTAATTATATCGAACCTGTTGTAAGAAGAGACTTGGCTGAAGCTATTGACGAAGGGTACGACATTTTTAGAGTAACTTCTGGTAAATCTATGTCTAAGACTAAAGAAGTAGCTCCAAAGGTTTATGATGAATTGATACCCAACGCACTCAAAAAAATATTTAAACAAGAAGGTCTAGATCCTAACGAATATATATTCCAAATAAGTGATGTTGGACAAATCGCAACCGATACAGGAGATAGTCGTCAAATACATGCCCTTACAGGTACTTTTGTAAAAATTGATGACAAGCTCAGAGAAATATTTAGAAAAAGTGGACTACCTACTTATAGAAAAGGTGGAATAGTAAATGCTATACAAAGTTTATGAGTTTCAATCACTTATCAGATGCGGAGATAAAAGAAGCCTTAGCTTTACGAGAAAGATTAGACTTACTTAAAAAACAAGAAATCTGCAAAACCAATTTTTTAGAATTTATAGACCACATGTGGGATGGGTTTATTTGTGGTCGTCATCATAAAATCTTTGCTGAAAAACTAGAAGGTATTGCTAATGGCACGATCAAAAGATTGATTGTCAATATGCCACCAAGACACACAAAGTCTGAATTTGCTTCCACATATTTTCCAGCTTGGATTATGGGAAGGGATCCGAGTAGAAAAATTATGCAAACTACGCATACAGGAGAACTTGCTGTTAGGTTCGGTAGAAAAGTTAGAAACATGATGGATAGCGATATTTATAAACAAATATTTCCTGAAGTAAGTTTATCGTCTGACAGTAAATCAGCAGGTCGTTGGGAAACTAATAAAAGTGGTGAGTATTTTGCAGCTGGTGTCGGAGGAGCAATTACGGGTCGTGGTGCGGATTTATTAATTATTGATGATCCTCATTCTGAACAAGATGCTATGAGTCCGACAGCCATGGAGTCTTGTTGGGAATGGTACACTTCTGGACCAAGACAAAGGTTACAACCAGGCGGATCTATTGTCCTAGTTATGACAAGATGGAGTGGTATAGATTTAACAGCTAAGTTATTAGAAGCTCAGAAAGAGGCTTTAGCAGATCAATGGGAGATTGTAGAGTTCCCAGCTATTTTTCCTGAAACCGAAAATCCTTTATGGGAAGAGTTTTGGTCATTAGAAGAATTGTTAAAGGTAAAAGCATCTTTGCCTGTTATGAAATGGAATGCTCAATGGATGCAAACTCCAACTTCCGAAGAGGGCTCGATAGTTAAACGTGAATGGTGGCAAAAATGGGAAAGCGATACTTTGCCTAATGTAAGCTACATAATTCAATCTTACGATACTGCTTTTTCTAAAAAAGAAAATGCTGACTACTCTGCTATTTCAACTTGGGGCGTGTTTAGACCTGATGAGGATTCACCAGATTCGATTATACTTTTAGATTGTCAAAAAGGCAGATACGATTTTCCTGAGCTTAAAAGATTAGCTATGGAAGAATATAAATATTGGGAGCCTGATATGGTGTTAATTGAAGCAAAAGCTTCGGGTACGCCTTTGACTCACGAACTTAGAAGATTGGGTATTCCTGTTGTTAATTACTCTCCTACAAGAGGACACGATAAAACCACTCGAATGCACTCTGTTGCACCTATCTTTGAAAGTGGGTTAGTGTATGCTCCACAAAAAGCTTTTGCGGAAGAAATGATAGAAGAGTGTGCTTCTTTTCCTTTTGGTGCTAATGATGATTTATGCGATACTATGACTCAAGCCTTGATTAGATTTAGAGAAGGTGGGTTATTATCATTACATGATGATTACGAGGACAATGATCAGGCACCAATAGTTAGAAGTTATTATTGATGGATATATTTATTACGCAATATATAAGTGAAAATAGAATTGAAGATGGGCCATGTATTTATGCAGAATCTTTACAGTCTGCAACTGAACAAGCTAATTTTCTTAATTTAGAGATAATTGGTAGAATGAAGTATGATGGCGATATTGAAGATTTAAGAACGATACATTAACTATGGCTATAGAGAACCAACCGATTGCTCCCGTCAGTTTAAATGAGGAGAAACCAAGATCAGATGAAGAACAGCAGTTAGTAGAAATAGCTGACGCAGTTGCTTTAGGTGAGGATAACGAAGGCTTTACTATTTTAGAAGATGGTAGTGCAGTTCTTGGTCAAGAAGAAATGCCTATGGTTAATAATGATTTCAATACAAATCTTGCTGAACTTATTGATCCAGACGAACTAAATAAAATATCTTCTCAGTTAACTGAAGGTATTGAAAAAGATAAATCTTCTAGAGAAGATTGGGAAAAAACCTATCAAGATGGTCTGAAGTATTTAGGGATGAAATTTGATAACGAAAGATCCGAACCCTTTGCAGGAGCATCTGGCGTTATTCATCCTTTACTAGGTGAAGCAGTAACTTCTTTTCAAGCTCAAGCTTACAAAGAATTATTACCTGCTAACGGACCAGTCAAGACTCAAGTAGTAGGAGAGTATAATTCTGTAGTTGAAGAACAAGCTCAACGAGTTAAAGAGTTTATGAACTATCAAATAACTCATGTGATGGAAGAGTATGACGCTGAGTTAGATCAATTATTGTTTTATTTACCTCTTGCAGGTTCTGCATTTAAAAAAGTTTATTATGATGAAGTGATGGGTAGAGCTGTATCTAAATTTGTAGCTCCTGAAGATTTAATAGTCCCTTACTACACAACTGATTTAGAAAGTTGTCCTAGAATAACTAACATAATAAAAATGCCTGAGAATGAAGTTAGAAAACTTCAAGCACAAGGTTTTTATAGAAATGTAAATATAGATTATGGAGTATCTGCCGAAGAATCTTCTCAGGTAAAAGAAGAAATAGAAGAACTCGCAGGTATGGAACAAAATTATGATACTTCTGAAGTAACAGTTTTATACGAAGTTCATTGTAATTTAGATTTAGAAGGCTTTGAAGATGCTAATAATCAAGGTCAATTAACAGGCGTAAAATTGCCTTATATAGTAACCATAGATTCAAACTCTCAACAAGTTTTATCAATTAGAAGAAACTTTTTAGAACAAGATCCTTATAAGAGTAAAATAGAATACTTTGTGCATTTTAAATTTTTACCAGGATTAGGGTTTTATGGATTTGGTTTAACCCACATGATAGGTGGGTTATCGAAAGCATCTACATCTATACTAAGGCAACTTATAGACGCAGGAACTCTTGCGAATCTACCTGCTGGATTCAAAACAAGAGGGATTAGAATACGAGATGAAGATTCTCCTATTCAGCCTGGAGAATTTAGGGATGTAGATGCACCTGGCGGTTCATTAGCAGATGCAATACAACCACTACCGTTTAAAGAGCCAAGTCAAACTTTATTGTCTTTACTATCAGTTCTTGTAAATTCAGGAAAACAGTTTGCCTCTATTGCTGAAATAAATACAGGACAAGGTAATCCTCAAGCTCCAGTTGGAACAACTATGGCTTTATTAGAAAGGTCAACAAAAGTTTTATCTGCAATTCATAAAAGATTACATTCTGCACAAAGAAAAGAATTTAAATTATTGGCAAAAGTATTTAAAGAATATCTTCCGCCTGAGTACCCTTATATGACTGCTAACGGAGGTGGTCAATTAAAAATTACTGACTTTGATGATCGTGTGGACATAATTCCTATATCTAATCCCGACATATTTAGTTCAGCACAAAGAATAGCTATGGCTCAAGAAATGATGAATTTAGTTCAATCAAATCCACAAATACATGGGCCTAATGGTATTTACGAATCTTACCGAAGGATGTATGCTGCTATAGGAGTTGATAACATAGATTCATTATTACAACCACCTCCTCCTACAGATCCAATTCCTACTGAGGCAGGTGTAGAAAATAACACATTATTGCTTGGTGGAACTGCTAAAGCTTTTCCTGAACAAAACCATGATGCACATATTGAGATACACAAATCTCTTTTAAAAACATCACCAGTTCAATCAAACTTACAAGTACAGGCAAATATTTTTTCTCATATTATGGAACACTTACAAATGAAAGCTGATGGAATAGCCCAATCGCAAATGCCTCCTGAAGCTTTAACTCAGTATCAACAATTACAACAAGCTTCACAACAAACTTCAGGTCAAGAACAACAACAATTAGTACAACAAGCTGCACAAATACTAGGTCAATTTAGTGCTCCAATATTAGCTCAATTAGTTGCTGAATTTACTGAAACCGTATCTTCGCCAGAAGATGAAGATCCTTTAGTAACAATTAGAAAGCAAGAGTTAGCTCTTAAAGGTCAAGAATTAGCACAAGAACAAAGACAATTTGCTGCAGATCAAGAAAGAAAAATTCAAGAAAGCCAAGCAAGAATAAGTGTTGATAAAGAAAGAATTGATGCTTCTGAAGATATAGCTAGGATGAAAGATGATACTGCTCAAGACAGATTAGAACAACAAAGGGTTTTTAAATCTATAGATTTACAAAATAAATAATTTACTTTTTTACAATTTATACAATAGAATAGCAAAATGAAAAGTTCAATTAAATATCAAGGCAAAGGAACTGTTAAGTTAAAACAACAAAAAAGTGTTTCAGCTAGTACAACTCCTACGCCAGGAATGGGTAAAGGTAAGGTCAAAGGAAGTGGTATTGCGGAAACGGGTACTAAATTCAATGGCGTTTATTAATGTCCATATTTGATTTAAGAGAAAAATATTTAAAATCTCTTAGAGAACGACAAGAGGATGTCAAAACCCAAATGTTAAATGGGGTAAAAGACATGTCTCAATATGAATTTTTGCGTGGGCGACACAGTTCTCTCGTTGACGCAGAAAGTATTTTTAGAGAACTGCTTGGAAAAGAGTATGAAGAGCCAGAACAAAGTGGTAGTCCCTGACCACATAGCCAAAGAAATAGAAGAATCTCAACAAGAAGTACAGCCTGAAGAAACAGAAGCTGACCAAGCTTACATTGAAGAGAGCAAAAGAGTTTTAGATCCAACTTTATTAGAAACATCTTTATTAGAAAGAATGCCACAACCTTCGGGTTATAGGATTCTTGTCTTACCTTACAAAGGTAAAGGTGTGTCTGATGGAGGTATATTATTAACACAACAGCATGTAGAAAGAGAGTCTTTGGCTTCTGTATGTGCTTATGTAGTTAAGATGGGGCCTCTTTGCTATAAAGATAAATCTAAATTTGGAGGTACCTCTTGGTGCCATGAAAAACAATGGGTATTGATAGGTAGATACGCTGGTTGTCGTTTTAAGTTAGGTGATGAAGCCGAATGCAGACTTATAAATGATGATGAAGTTTTAGCTACTATTAAAGATCCTGATGATATAGTTGCTGTATAGGAGGTTTATATGTCTGAGTTAATACAAGAAGAAAACTTGCAAGAATCTACGGATAATGTGGATGAAATTGAAGTTATAGAGGAAGAACAAACTGAAATTCAAAACGAAGAGTCTGTCGAAAATGAACAGCCTGAAGAGGTAAAAGCAGAAACAGATGATGAGCTTGAAAATTATTCAGATAATGTTCAGAAAAGAATAAACAATCTTACAAGAAAGCTTAGAGAAGCCGAAAGAGGTAGAGATTCTGCACTTAATTATGCTAACAGCATGAAATCAGAATACGATAGCCTTAGAGGTAAAAGCGAAAAGATAAATCAAGATTACTATGCAGAAGCAGAGACAAGACTTCAAAGTCAAAAGGCACAAGCTACAAGAGTTTTAGCTGAAGCTCAAGAGGCTCAAGATTTTGAAAAAGCTGCAAAAGCAACAAGCGTTTTATCTACTATTGCAGTTGAAGAAAATAGAATCAGGACAGCTAGGGAAAAACCTACTAATGAAACTATAATTCCACAACCAAACTTACAACAAGAACAATTACCTCAGCCTGATGTAAAAGCAGAAGCTTGGGCTGATAAGAATAATTGGTTTGGCGAAGATAGAATTAGGACTCTTGCTGCATTTACAATACACGATGATTTAGTTCAAGAAGGTTTTGACGGTCAGACTGATGAGTATTACAATGAATTAGATAAAAGATTGAGAACTAAGTTCCCAAATGATTTTGGTGTAGAAACTGAGATTGCTCAAACACCACAAGCTACTCAAAGAGTGGCTTCTGCTGCTAGAGCAGATTCTCAAGGTTCTAACAAAAAGCAGGTTAGACTTTCTCCTTCAGAGGTAGAAATGGCTAAAAAACTAAACGTACCTCTTAAAGAGTACGCAAAATTTGTTAAAAGGTAAAAACATGACAAAGAAAACAACAGATAACCAACAAGAATTTAACAGAGCTCCACGTTCTGCGGACACACGAGAGTCCCTTGAATCTCGCAAACCTTGGCAACGCCCATCAACTCTAGAAACTCCAGAACCTCCTGAAGGTTATGAATACAGATGGATTCGTGCTGAAATCGCTAACCAACCCGACAAGAAAAATGTTATGTCTCGATTAAGAGAAGGCTTTGAACTTGTAAGGGCTGAGGAAATTCAAAATTTTGAACTACCAACGATTCAGGATGGAAAACATGCAGGAGTTATTAGTGTAGGTGGACTTTTATTAGCTAAGATTCCTTTAGAAACTCGACAAGAAAGAAATAATTATTTCACAGATAGGTCGCAAACTATGCAACAAGCAATAGATAATGATTTAATGAAGGAATCTGATGATCGTTCTCCAATAGAGAGGCCAAGAAGATCATCTAGCGTTACTTTTGGTGGCGGTAAAAGATAAATGGGAGTATCGCTGTTTACTAAACTTTCATAATTAAAAGGTATTTATTATGGCAAATAAAGATGCACCTTTCGGTTTTAAGCTAGTAGGCAGATTAGGTTCAAGTGTCCAAAATAATGGAACTACAGAATACGAAATAGCCTCTGGTGCAACTGGAAGTATATTCTCAGGCGACCCTGTAAGAATGACTGCTGCTGGTTCAATACTCGTATGTGATGCTGCGGGTGAGCAACCAATATTGGGAATTTTTAGGGGTTGTAAATTTGTTGATACTGACGGACAAGTTGTGTTTAAAGCACACTATCCATCAGGACAAACATCTACAAGTACAATTACTGCTTTAGTTGAAGATGACCCAAACAATCTTTACGAAGTACAATGTACTGGTTCTCTTGCGTTAGCTGCGGTTGGTGCTAACGTAGATCTAGCTTATACAGCTGGTTCTACTGTTACTGGCCAATCAAAAGCTGAAGTAGATTCAGGAGCAACTTCTGCTGCTGAAAACTTCAGAATTGTTGGGTTCTCAAAAGACCCTGACAATGACGAAAGAGGTTCTGCTAACGTGAATGTGGTCGTTAAAATTAACGAACACTTCTACTCAACTACTACAGGGGTATAACCATGGCAATTAATAGAGCACAATTAGCTAAAGAGTTAGAGCCAGGTCTAAACGCACTTTTTGGTATGGAGTACAACCGATACGACAACGAACATTCTGAAATCTTTGAAGAAAATAGTTCTGATAGAGCTTTTGAAGAAGAAGTAATGATTGTTGGTTTTGGTAATGCCCCAACTAAAGCAGAAGGTGCTGGCGTAGCTTTTGATAATGCAACTGAAGGATTTACAGCTCGTTATGAACACGAAACTGTAGCTCTTGCTTTCGCATTAACTGAAGAAGCAGTTGAAGATAATTTGTATGACCGTTTAGGTTCGAGATATACCAAAGCATTAGCTAGAAGTATGGCTCATACTAAACAAATTAAAGCTGCAAATATTCTGAACAACGCATTTAGCACTAGCTTTCCTGGTGGAGATGGTAAGCCGTTAATCGCTACTGACCACCCGTTAAGCACTGGTACTGCTGCTAACAGAGCAACAACTTTTGCTGACCTTAACGAAACATCTTTAGAAGATGCTTTGATAAGGGTTTCAACTCAAACTGATGATCGTGGTTTGAACATAGCTTTACAAGGAACTAAATTGATTATTCCACCACAATTACAATTCGTGGCGGATCGTCTTTTAAATACTCCTGGTAGAGTTGCTACTTCAGACAACGACATTAACTCAATCAGAAACCAAGGAATGCTTCCTCAAGGATATGTGGTAAACCACTACCTTGTAGATCCAGATGCATTCTTCTTGAAAACAGATGTTCCTGACGGGTTTAAAATGTTTGTTAGAAGTCCTTTACAAACTGCATTAGAAGGTGATTTTGATACTGGAAACATGAGATATAAAGCCAGAGAGAGATATTCATTTGGATTCTCTAACTGGAGATGTGTTGACGGTTCTCAAGGAGCTTAATAACGAATAAAGAAGGGAGGGCTTAGGCTCTCCCTTTTTTTAAAATGTGGTTACACGAACCAAATAATTTATCTGAAACCCCTTGTGTGGGTAGATGTACCACCTCTGTAATACCATTTGACGATGTATGCAAAGGTTGTGGGAGAACTGTCGCAGAAATTAGAGATTGGGGCAGTTATACTGAATTAGAAAAAAAATTAATTAATATTAGAAACTCAAGAAAATACGAAATTAGACAAGTGAAACAATTTAAAATTATGACCGACAAAGAAAAAAGCGAAGATATAAGAGGAAGATTAGTTACGACAAGATGTTTAATAGAAATGATTGGCGAAGATTTAATAAAAACTTATGGTAAAAATAATTTAACAAAAGAAGCTTACGAAAAATTATATGAAGCACATAAGTCAGTTTTAGAAGCTACAGAAAAATTACCTATTGAACATGACAAAGCCGTGTAATAAAATTAATTCATCTAGGATTAATTAACTGTTTTATAGACTGACCTAGCAGACAAGCCAAGACTATAAGACTTATTTCCCAAGGAGGAAATTATGGCAAAATCAACATTCTCAGGGCCAGTTAAATCTATCTCTGGTTTTATAACTGCTGGTAGTACATCAGTAGTAAGCTTAACTGCTGATACATCTCTAACAGTTGATGCACATGCAGGTAAAATTTTAACTTGTAATGATGCAGACGGTAAATTTACTTTACCAAGTATTGTTACTACAAGTCCTTCAGATCCAACAGATCCAAACCAAGCTAATAATTTAGGAGCTTCTTTCTTCTTTTTTGTTGAAACTGCTGCTACTGATTTAGATATTAAAACAGACGGTACTGACAAATTTGTTGGAGGTTTATACATAGGTGTAAACAACAGCACAGGTAAAACTTTTATTTCAGGAGCATCTAATGATGTAATTACCCTGAATGGTTCAACCAAAGGTGGTATTGCTGGAAGTATTATTAAAGTTACAGCAGTTGCTTCTGCTAAGTATGCCGTTGAAGGTATTGTCTTAGGATCAGGAACTCTAGTAACTATGTTTGCTGACGCATAAGGAGTAAATTATGGCTGATACAGTAACATCACAAACCATCCAAGATGGTGAAAGAGTTGCTATTATGAAATTCACTAATGTTTCAGATGGAACTGGTGAATCTGCTGTAAAAAAAGTAGATGTCTCTGCTTTGGCTAGTAGTAGTCAAGGCAAGACATGTACTTCAGTTAAAGTAGCTAAAATATGGTGGGCTTGTAGAGGTATGGGTGTCAATATTGAATTTGATGCTTCTACTAATGTTTTAATAACAGGCTTACCTTCTGACTCTACTGGTGATGAATATTACTCTGACGTTTTTACTGGTATTCCAAACAATGCGGGATCTGGTAAAACTGGTGATATTGATTTCACTACAGTAGGACATAGTTCAGGAGATACTTATTCTATTATTTTAGAATTAGTAAAAGACTACGAATAATGGCTGAATATAAAGGCAAAAAAGTAACTTTGAATAGTCCAAGAGCTCTCCGTCAAGGAGAGCCTGGCTATGGCAAAAAAAGAAAAGTTGTTTTCGTTATGGGATGTAGTAGCGAAAGCAAAAGAGTAAAAAGAATTACATTTGGTGATGCCAAATTAGGTATGCACAAAAATACAAAATCAAGAAAAAAATCTTATTGTGCTAGAAGTGGCGGAATGAAAGGCACGACAGATAGATGTAGTGCTAACTATTGGGCTAGAAAAGATTGGGATTGTTAATATGGGTGAAAAAACAAAAAAAGACGCTTGTTATCACAAAGTAAAAGCCAGATATGATGTTTGGCCTTCTGCTTATGCAAGTGGAGCTTTAAGTAAATGTAGAAAAGTAGGAGCTGCAAATTGGGGCAATTCTAAAAAGAAAAAACCAGTTAAAAAATCAACAGGTGGTTTAGTTTCTGTTAGAGGTCAAGGTGCAGTTATGAAAGAAAGATTAAGGTAATGTCTAAAAATTCATTAAGAGATTGGTTTGCAAAAAATGACGGAAAAGGATGGGTTGACTGTAAAACAGGAAAACCATGTGGTCGTAAAAAAGGCGAAAAAAGAGCATATCCCGCTTGTCGCCCAACTATGGCTCAATGTACTTCAGCAGCCAAAAAGAAAACTGGCCCAAAAAGAATTAATTGGCAAAAAAAATCAACAGGTGGTGAAATGGTAAAAGATAAAAGCAAAGCAGATTTAAATAAAGACGGCAAACTTTCTTCTTACGAAAAGAAAAGAGGTATGGCTATTGAAAAAGCTATGGCTCAACAAAATAGAGTAAAAATGAAAAATGGCGGATTTATTGCAAAAGGTTGCGGTCAAGTAATGAATAACCGTAGAAAAGTAACAAGCATATCTTGAGGTAAAAATGACTTTTAAAAAAACAAAAGGGTATAGCGTGAAAAAGATGTCCAAAGGCGGAGCTTTAATGAAGAAGTCCAAGGGCGGAGCTATGATGAAGAAATCAAAAGGTGGATCTATATTAAAGAAATCCAAAGGCGGTTCTTTAATGAAGAAATCAAAAGGGGGTTCTATGATGAAAAAATCTAAGGGCGGAGCTTTAAACAAAAACAGTAAAAAGAAATAACTTTTTAGTTTAAAAAACAACTTACATTTATGTCATACTTACTTAGTAATGTCCCACATTTTAAATGTTGGGTAAGAAGGGAATTTACTCACAATCACGAAAAATACCATGACGAGTATTTACATGCTTTAGTTATTGCAGTTAATACTATTCCAGATAGGTCTTTGAGTTTTCAAGTAGTCTTTACGGGTTGTGAGTCAGATTGTGAAGATAACAACGAGCCGAATATCCATGGCGGAGCTATGTGGGCTAGAATGCCTATTCAGGCTTTAGTGGCTGATATTCCTATGGATGATTTTCCTAAACCAATGGAAGATCATATTGCACAACCTTGGGATTGTGAATCTAGAAACCACTCAGTAATAGTTATGGATAGAGTAAGCTCATCACCTTGGCTTTGTAAATTAGATGGCGAATTTTTTAAAGGAAGATATTTGTTTACTGTTGATTATACTGACTCCGATATTGCTGACGATAGTGCACAACATAAACAATCTCATGTATTATATATAACAGAAGATTGTAAATGGAAAGGTAACTTAGTAGCCTTACCAAACAACAGAGTAAGGGCTACAAGTCCTGCTCTTTGGGTAACAGGAGATGGTGCTCCTGACTTTAAACCTTCACAATGGACACATTCTGCTGAAGGACACGAAAGTTACTTAGATCCTGCAATAACTTTTGATAACTTATATGAAGATTAATGGCATTATCAGGTAGCACAAATTTTGAACCAAATGTAACTGAGTTTATAGAAGAGGCTTTTGAAAGATGCGGTATAGAGCTCAGAACTGGGTATGATTTAAGAACTGCAAAAAGGTCTATTAACATCATGTTAGCTGAGTGGGCTAACAGAGGTCTTAATCAATGGACTATTGAGCAAACTACTCAAACAGTAACAGAAGGAACCAATAGCTACAGTTTAAATTCTAATGTAATTGATATTTTAGATATGGTTGTTAGAAGAACAACTAATTCTGTAAATACAGACACTAATATGAGCAGAATAAGTAGAAGTGAGTATTTAAATATTCCAAACAAAGATACAAAAGCTAGACCTAATCAATTCTTTTTTGACAAGCAAACAACACCTGCAATAAAGGTTTATCCTACACCAGAAAATTCTACAGACATTTTGGTTTTTAATAAGTTAGTTAGAATGGATGATGCTGATACTGCAACAAACACAATGGATTTACCTTTTAGATTTTATCCATGTTTTGCAGCAGGTCTTGCTTACTATATAAGTATAAAAAGAGCTCCGCAAAGAACAGCAGAACTAAAAGCAATCTACGAAGAAGAATTTAGAAGAGCTGCTGACCAAGACGAAGATAAAGCTTCTTTTAGATTAAGGCCTTATTTAAGGAATGTCTAATGGCTTATGCAAGTGGTAAATTTGCATACGCTTTATGTGATAGATGCGGGTTTCGATATAAGTACAAAGATTTAAGAAAAGAATGGAATGGTGCTAAAACTTGTCGTTCTTGTTATGAAGAAAAACATCCTCAATTAGAAACTACGAGAAATGTTATAGATCCAGAAGCTTTGTATGAAGCTAGACCTAATACAGATAGGGAGGTTGGAAACGGTAGGGTTTCAACTAATAATGATTTAGTAGGCAGAACATTTGTAGGTTTTAAAACAAATGTATCTTTAGGAACTTTAACGGTTACAGAAAATGATAGTGGTACATCTCAAAACCTAAGTTCTCAAGAAGCTACAGCTAGTTTAGGATCTGTTTCAGTAACAGGTAATATAGGAATTAATGTTTCTATATCTCTTAACGAAGCTACAGCTTCAACAGGAGCAGTAACTATTAATTCAAATGTAGCCACTTACTTAGTAGAAGTTGCTTCTTACCTAGGTTCTAACAAATACTTTATAGATAGTCTTGTTACTCCTACTTTGACTTTATCTGAGGGAAGCACTTACATATTTGACCAATCTCAATCAAGTAATGCAGGACATCCTTTAAGATTTTCAACAACATCTGATGGCACACATAATAGTGGTACAGAGTACACTACAGGAGTTACAACAAATGGAACACCAGGAAGTTCAGGAGCATATACTCAAATAGTAGTTGCGGTAGGAGCACCTACACTTTACTATTATTGTACTAACCACTCAGGTATGGGAGGTCAAGCAAATACTCCTTAATTTGATATAATTTAATTATGACTTTATCTGAATTGAAAACCCTAATACAAAATTATGTAGAGAATGATGAAACTACCTTTACAAGCACTTTGAATGACATTATTAAAAATGCAGAGGAAAGAATTTTTGAATTAGTGCAATTTGATTTTTTCAAAAAAAATGTAACTGGTGTTTTAACTACAGGTAATAGATTTTTAACTGCACCATCAGATTATGTTTTATCTACTTACTTAGCTGTAAAAGATAGTAATGGAGATTACACATATTTAGAAAAAAAACATTCATCTTTTATGCAAGAATACTCTGTTGATCCAACAGACGCTTCTCTTAGAGGAAAACCTTTATATTATGCTGATTACGATAAAGAATTATCTACAGCATCTGATAATGGCTCAACCTTAGTATTAGCACCTGTACCAGATAGTAATTACGCAGTTGAGTTGCAATATGTTTATAAACCAGCTTCCATTGTTACAAACACAACAGGTACTTGGCTATCTACAAACGCTAGAAATGGTTTGTTATTTGCTTGTTTATCTGAAGCTTATTTATTTATGAAAGGAGATGCTCAGTTGCAAGAGCAATACGAAAGAAGATTTCAAGAAGAAATATCAAGATTGAAAAATAGAGCTGAAGGCAGAGGAAGAAGAGATGAATATCGCTTTGATTCTTTGCGTTCTCAAATAACCTAGAGGAGGTAAAAATGGAGAAGATAGAATCCCTAAAGGGCAAAACCGTAGCTATAGTAGGTATGGGAAGAAGTTGGCACGACTACAATTTAGCTAAATCACATGGCATACACTTTGACGAAGTTTGGGCTATAAATTCTGTTGCAAGTGTAATATTTCACGATAGAGTTTTTATGATGGATCCTCCATCAAGATTTTTAGATAGTGATGATGCGGGAGGTCAAACCGACACTATGCGAAAACTTTTACAAAAACATGACAAGCCAATATATTCTTGTATTACAGACGAAAGATGCCCAACTGTAGTTGAGTACCCAATAAGAGAATTAGTAAGAGATACGCATTGTTATTATTTAAATAATACAGTCGCTTATGCAATAGCTTTTGCTTATTGGAATGAAATAGCAAATCTTAAAATGTTTGGTATTGATTTTAGTTATAAAGGTAATTTGCACTTTGCAGAAGCTGGTAGAGGATGTTGTGAATTTTGGTTAGATAAGTGTATGCACAAAGATATTCAGGTAGAAGTTGCTAACAGTTCTGCTTTATTAGATTCAAATGAAGATGCTCAGGATAAATTGTATGGTTACCACAGACTAAAAGATCCTATGGTTGTTGTCTTAGACGAAGAAAAAAAATTAAAAGTTTTAAAGAAAAGTGAATACGAATCTTCTATAACTAGGTCAGAAAGAACACCTGTTATGGTAGATAGAAATGATCCTAATGTTCTTGGAGAGCCAAAAAAATGGTAGATGAAATAACGCCAGGGGTTTCTTTTGAGCTTGGCTTGGTCGAAACTAAAACCACCAATAATGGAGGTCATTCTCCTGAATTTTGGGCGGAAAGATTAACAGAAAAAATAGTTGGGTATTCTGAAGATAATGAACCTCATGTAAAAGAACAGGCTAAAGCTTTTAGAGATGTAATTTACAAAGTTTGTTTAATTTACATAAAAAATGCTATAAAATCATATCAATCCACTTTAAAACAAGATTTAATTAAAAGTGGAGAAAACGAATTAGCAAAAATTATTAAATAAAATTAAAGGTAAATCATGGCTATTACTTCCACACTAACCTCTAGTTTTAAGAAAGAATTACTGCTTGGTAATCACAATTTTACCAATAGTTCGGGAGATACTTATAAACTAGCTTTATACACAAGTTCCGCTACATTAGGGGCAACTACCACTTCTTTTACTACAACAGGTCAAGCAAGTGGTACTAACTACACATCTGGTGGTGGTACTTTAACTAATGTAACTCCAACTATAAGTGGCACAACTGCTATAACTGATTTTTCAGATTTAACATTTAGTACGGCAACAATAACAGCTAGAGGTTGTATGATCTATAACAGTTCTGATTCTAATAAGTCAGTAGCTACTATTGATTTTGGTGGAGATAAAACTTCAACTGCTGGAGACTTTACAATAGTTTTTCCTGCGGCAGCAGCTAGTACAGCCATTATAAGAATAGCTTAGGAGGAGGGCATGGCTCTTGTCCTTAACGATAGGGTAAAAGAAACCACTACTACTACAGGCACAGGCACCGTAAATTTAGCTGGAGCAGAAACAGGCTTTGAATCTTTTGTAGCTGGAATTGGTAATTCTAATACCTGCTATTACACGATTGCTCATCAATCAGCAGATGAATTTGAAGTAGGTTTAGGAACAGTTACAGATGCCTCTCCCGATACATTGGCTAGAACTACAGTTATAAGCAGTTCTAATTCTGATTCCGCAGTTAATTTTTCTTCAGGAACTAAAGATGTATTTTGTACATTACCTGCAAGTAAAGCTGTATTTCTTAATAGCTCTGCGGATATAAACCTTGCGGATAGTAGTAAAATTTTATTAGGAGCAGGAGATGATTTACAAATTTATCATGACGGCAATAATAGTATTATTGCTGATGAAGGAACTGGTGGTTTATTTTTAAGAGGAACAAATACTGTAGATATACAAAGTGCACTAGGACATAACTACTTAAAATCTACAATAAGTGCAGGAACTCAAATTTATTACGATAACTCAGAAAAGTTTGCAACTGTATCAGGCGGAGTAAAAGTTACAGGTAACATTGAGAATGCTTCTGGAGATATGACTCTTGATGTTGCAGGGGATATTATTCTTGATGCTGATGGCGGAAGTATTTCACTTAAAGATAATGGTACAGAAATAGGTCTTTTTACTTTAGACAATTCTGGTTATTTTGATATTTTTTCTTCTGTATCAGATGCTGATTTAAGAATAAGAGGAAACGATGGTGGCTCAACAATAAATGCTCTTACTTTTGATATGTCTGATGCAGGAAGAGCTATATTTAATGGTTCTGTTGATATTGGAGGTACTTCGATTACGAGAACAGGAGATTTAACTTTAGATGTATCTGGAGATATTATTTTAGATGCTGGTGGAGAACACATAAGGTTTTATGATGACGGCAATGAGTGGGGAAACATTGAAAGTGGCTCTTCAAACTTTAATTTAACAGTTACAGGGCAAGACAACGATTTTGTATTTTTAGGAAATGATGGTGGCTCAGGTATTATTGCTTTAAGAATTGATATGTCAGATGCAGGAGCATTAATTTGTAATGGTAATATCACAGCTTTTGGAAGTACATCAGATATAAGATTAAAAGAAAATATTGAAGTTATTCCTGATGCTATTAATAAAGTAAAACAATTAAAAGGAATTACTTTTAATTACAAAAAAGATGGAAAGAAAAGCACAGGTTTAATAGCACAAGATTTAGAAAAAGTATTACCAGAAGCAGTTTACGAAACTTCTGATGTAGATGATGAAGATAAACACTTAGCTGTTCGTTACGGGAATACAGTAGGTTTATTAGTCGAAGCTATAAAAGAACAACAAGAACAAATAGAAACTCTTACAGCTAGAGTAAAAGAATTAGAAGGTAAATAATGGCTACTCCAAGTTCAGGTGCCATAAGTTTAAATGAAATGCACGTTGAAGTAGGTGGTTCTTCTGGATCTACAGTATCAATTAATGATTCCGATATAAGAGCATTAACAGGCAAAAGCTCAGGTGCTACAGCTTCTTGGAACGACTACTATGACAAAGCAAAAGATTGGAGTATCTCAATGACTGTTGGTGCAACAAATGTTTTTACTGCCGCAGGTGATTATAATGCTGAGTCAAATATAAGATATAAGGGATATAACACTACTTTTAGACCCAGCGGTACTAATTATGGTTCTATGAATGACTACGCTGACTCTGATTTTTTAGGTGGACAAACTATAGAAACTTTTAACGTATCTGGAAATAGTACAGTCACTACGTCTCAAGCAACTACAATGTTGTTTGCGACTGACAGTTCTTCAGCACTTGTTGCGAATAATGATACTGCATTTAAAAAAGTTACTATAAACAGTAATGTTTACAACAGAAGTGATGCTACTTATACAGGTGCTTCTGGAGATAGAAGTCAATGGCAATGGGCAATAAATCAAACTGTTGCAGACGATAATACTTCTGCTCAAACTCCTTTTACTGCTCCAGGTAACTCTTGTTCTATTGTTTTTAGTAGAAACCCATGAGCAAAATAAAACTAGCAAAATATACAGAAGAATTTGGAAATATAGGGATAAATCCTGACGTTGATGAAAAAGACAAACCCTTTAATAGAATATCTTTATGGGTACAAGATCCAATTACAAAACAAAATTTGCGTTATGAATGGAACAAAACAGATAGCGGAATAATTCTTACTGAAGAAGGTGATGACACTTATGTAGAAACTAAAGATGTCGAGTATTATCAAAAATTGTGGGAAGCAAATACCTATCAAGAATTTTTAGCTCTTTCTACTTTAATACCACCTAAAGAAACAGATACTTATAACATTGAAAATAATATGGCTGTGCCAAAAAGCACCAACACTTATGATGAAGTTTATGTAAACAAAAAATTAGTAAGAACTGATTACAATATAGGACTATGGCAATCTGATAAGTTAATAGAAGAAGTAGAAAAAGTATTTGGCAAAGACCAAGAATGGAAGGGCAATAGATTTAATATTATTGGTACTTATCAAGAACATGATGATGCACCTTTAAGACCACCATACACGAATGTAAAAACATATAGTTGGTACAATGTTTTTACAGATGTTCCGACAGAAACATTGAATGCTTTTAAAGTTCCTGATGTGGGCTACACATACAAAGAATGGAACGCTATAAAATACAATACAGTAACAGGTAAAAAGCAATTTAAGTTGGTTATAGCAGATACGGAACATACAAGTAATTATCAAAAGCACCCTAACACTTTTATACCAAGACCTGAAGTTCCTGTTTATGCACCATCAACTTTCTTTTTTGCAAAAATTTTTAATGAAGATGGTACAGAAGCAGATGAGTATGACGTTTTCTTTACAACCACTAAAGATATTATGAAAGAATTTTGTAAAGAAAAAAATTTAAATTTTCCTGTTCCTGAAAACAGAGAAGATGATTTTATTTGGATATACGGCTTAGTTTATGATAAAAAAACTTTAGAAATTAAACAGGTAAAAGGCTATATTCGTTATCCTACAGACCAAGGCGAATGGCTATAAAGTTAGACACAAAAAAAATAGACAAAAAATTCTACAAAAAAGTAGAAGAAGAAAAAAAATTACGCAAGGAATTTAGAAAAAAATTTTATAATTAATTATGTTTGGTAATAGTGCATTTGCAGAAACTCCTTTCGCAGCTCTTGGAGGGGTTGACGGAAGTGTAAGTGTAAGTTTAACTGGTCAAGCTGGCACAAGTGCTGTTGGCTCTTTTACTTTTATAGCAAAAGCAAATGTAACTCCTAGTTCTCAAGTTGGTACATCAGCTTTAGGTTCAATTACATCTATTGCTAAAGCTATAACTTCTATAAGCGGAAATTCATCAACAAGTTCATTAGGCACTATTTCAACAGATGCTGAAGCAAATGTAACTCCAAGCGGTCAATCAATAACAAGTGCAGTAAGTAGTGTAGGTGTAAATGGAAGTGTTGTTGCAGTTTTACCAAGTGTTTCAGCAAATGTTGGCTCTGTAAGTGTAAGCATTACGGCAAAAGCAAATGTTTCAATACCTTTGGCTGATGAAGGAGAATCTGCTTTAGGTAGCGTTGCTACTATATCTAAATCTAATGTTACTCCAACTACTTTAGTAGCTACTGCAAATGTAGGATCTACAACTCAAAAAGGTTTTGCAAATACAAATTTATCAAGCCAAATTGGCACAACATCTTTAGGAACGCCTAGTACTTCTATAAGTATTTCAGTTTCTTTAAGCGGAGTTGCTGCAACAAGCTCTGTAGGAACAGTTACTCAAAAATCATCAAATAAAGTATCTGTATCAGGTTTAACTGCAACTGGCTCACTTGGATTACCAACTTTTATAGGTAAAGCTAATATTTCTGTTGTTGGGGTACAATCTATTGGTTCTGTAGGTACAGTATTAGTTTGGTCAGATGTAAATCAAAGTCAAAGCTCTAATTTTAATCAAACTACTAATACTCAAACACCTAGTTGGTCAGGTACAAGTGAAGATCAAAGTTCCAACTTTAGTCAAACTACTAGCACACAAACACCTAGTTGGTCGGATGTAAATGATTCAGAAACGCCTTCTTGGGAAGAAGTAGCTTAAAAACAATAATTTAATTATAATTTAACAGAGGTTAAAAATGGCTAGTTCATACGAAAACGATTTAAGATTGGAGGAAATGGGTACAGGAGAACAAATTGGTTCTTGGGGTACTACAACAAATACAAATTTAAGTCTGATTGCAGAGGCTTTTTCTTATCAAACAGAGGCAACTTTTAGTTCAGATGCAGATGTAACTGCAACAATAGCTGATGGAGCTTCAGATAAAGCTAGAGCTTTTTATTTAAAAGTTACATCTTCAGGCAGTTTGTCTGCAACTAGAACTTTAACAATAGCTCCAAATACGCTGTCTAAAGTAATTTTTATTGAGAATGCCACTACAGGATCTCAATCTATAAATATATCTCAAGGATCAGGTGCAAATGTAACTGTTGGTAATGGTCTTACAAAAGCATGTATTTTAGACGGAGGTGGTTCAGGTGCTGTAGTTTATGATATGTTTGATAAAATTGATTTAGGTGCTAATGCTAAATTAAATGGTGGAGATTTTGGTGTTACTGCATCTTCAACAACAACTTTTACCAATAAAACTTTTGATGCAGACGCAACGGGTAATAGCTTAACTAATGTGGAAGATGCCAATATTAAATCAGGTGCTGCAATAGATGCTACTAAAATAGCAGATGGTTCAGTAACAAGTACAGAGTTTCAATATATCAATACACTTTCATCTAACGCACAAACTCAAATAAATGCAAAATTAAGTAATACTGTTGATACTTATGCAACTTCAAGTGAAGGTGATGAAAGATTTTATTTTGCCAATAGTGGTGAAACTTATTACAAAGCAGATGGCAGTCATATTTTTAGGAATGCTTCAAATGCTAACATGGCTACTATTGACACTAGCGGTAATTTTGTAGCTACAGGTAATGTTTCTGCTTATTCTGATTTAGCACTCAAAGAAGATATTTACCAAATTGAAAATGCCTTAGAAAAAGTAAAAAAATTAAGAGGTGTACATTTTACTCGTAAGTCCGACAATACAAAAGAAATTGGAGTTGTAGCTAACGAAGTAGAAAAAGTAATTCCAGAGCTAGTAGATGAACATCAAGATAAAGATTTAGGTGTAGTAAAAACTATGAAGTATGCAAATACTGTTGGTTTGTTAATTGAAGCGGTAAAAGATTTAAGCAAACAAGTAGAAGAATTAAAAAATGTCTCTAGCGACTAGCGGTTTAATAACTCTTGACCAAATACATCAAGAAGCAGGTGGTACAACCACAACGGCTTGTTCTATAAACGACCAAGACATAAGAAATTTATATGAAGCTCCTGGCAAAACTATAAATAACACTCAAGGAACTGCAATAGATTTTGGAGATTTTCATGGAGCTTCTAATGATCCAAGAATAAGCTTAACTGGCTCTCCAAGTTTAAATGGAACTTTAACTATTAACGAAAATTATCAAACAACTTACATAGTTAATAGCCAAATAACTACAAGGTATAACGGGTTTGTTGCTAGTAGCTATGGTTCTTCAGGAAGCTCTGGAGGTGGCACAAAAGGAGCTTGGTTAAATGGTTCTGAAACTTGGATGAATGTAGGAGTGGAAGCTTTTTACTGTTATAGCACTCCATACGTTCTTGGTATGTTTAATCCTAATAATACTTATAGTTTTGTAATAGATAAGCCTGTTTTTAACTCTGGTTGGACTTCTATTTCTTTATATCATCCTTACAGTAATTATAGCAATCCTTATGTATTTACAAGAGCTTCTGCAAGTTATTCTTATACTCAATCGCAAACAGGAGTTACAATTTGGAGTTGGATATTAAATGCTGACCAATCCTCCGCTTCTAATAACTTATTACTTGGCTCTCCTAGAACTAATGCTCTTCAAGGGACAAGCTATCAAACTTTAGTAATAGCATGATATATTAGGAGGTATTATGGAAATTATTATTTGGATAGGTCTATCTTTAATTATTGCAAAAGCTTTATTAAAAGCTGTAAGACCTGATATAAATAGATATGTAAACAATAAAACTAAAGACTATTGGAATAGTTTAAAGGATTATTTTTAATGTCAAGATCTACAGTAAACGAAGTTGACAAAAGGCTTTCAGCACATGAAGCTGCTTGTGAACAGCGTTGGCGAGAAAATTGGAGAAGATTGGAAAATATTGAAAATGGCATAATGTCTTTAAACAAACTGATTAGAAACAGTTTAATCTTTTCTCTTACTATATTTTTGGGAATTACAGGATTTCTAACAAAATTTATCTTTTTTTAAATGCAAGAACTTTTAAATCTGTTAAAGCTTCACGAAGGCTTTGTAAGCCATTGTTATGATTGTAGTGAAGGCTACAAAACTATTGGGTTTGGCAGACTTATTGATAAAAAACTAGGCGGAGGTATTACGGAAGAGGAAGCAGAGTATTTACTCAAAAATGATGTAAATAAATCTGTAGTTGTTTTACAAAATAAATTAGATTTTTTTTCAGAACTATCAGAAGTAAGAAAAACTGTTTTAATTGATATGTATTTTAATATGGGGAACAGATTGTTTAAATTTGAAAAGACACTTGAGCATATTAAAAACAAAAATTTTACTAAAGCCGCAGAAGAAATGTTGAACAGCAGATGGGCTGGCCAAGTTGGTCAAAGAGCTGTAAGGCTTTCAGAAATGATGGAGTCTGATGAATACCCTTTTTGAATATGACTCGCCAAACAGAACGGATTGGAAGATCAGGCGAATACGCAGTCGCTAGTTTTTTAAGTTTAGAAAGCGATACCGTTCATGTCTTACCACATGGTAGTCACGCTGACATAATATTTGAAATAAATGACATTATGTACAAATGCCAAGTAAAAACTTGTTCTAAAAAGAAAATGTGTCATAAAACTCACAAAAGAGTAAATTGGTGTTTTGACATGCGTAGAGGGGCTAATACAAAGCTTAGAGATTATAAAAAAGGTATGGTTGACCTTTATGCTTTTTATTGTTTGGAATACAATACAATAGTATTTAAAATTTTTAAGGATGGCAAAAGAACAAAAATAACTTTTAAAGACTTTCTTATGAAAAACATAAATTCTAAAGAAAGTTTGTATGATGCTCTTGATAAAATAAAAAATGGCTTTAATTAAGTATAAATTCAAACCTGGTATAAATAGAGAAGGAACTTCTTATTCTAATGAAGGGGGTTGGTTTGATTGTAATTTAGTTAGATTTAGAATGGGATTACCTGAAAAATTTGGTGGTTGGGCTAAATTAGTAACTTCTACCTTCAAAGGTACTGCACGTTCTCTATTTAATTGGATTGCTCTTGATGGTGCTAGATATTTAGGGATAGGAACGCATTTAAAATTTTATATACAATCAGGATCTTCTTTTCACGATATTACACCTATAAGAAAAACTGTATCAGGAAGTATAACCTTTACCAAAACAACTAATGGTTCTAGTTCGATAAAAGTAACTGATGCTGGACATGGTGCTAACCCTGGAGATTTTGTAACTTATAGTGGTGCAAGTACCTTGGGTGGAAACATAACCGCAGCAGTTTTAAATCAAGAGTATCAAATACAGTCTATTTCAACTGCAAACGGTAATGAATATTTTATAAATGCAGTTGATACAAGTGGCAACGCTGTAACAGCTAATTCAAGTGACAACACTAGCGGAAGTGCAAATGCTGAATACCAAATTATAACAGGCTTGGATGTTTTTGTAGAAGGTACTGGTTGGGGTTCTGGTGCTTGGAGTGCAGGTGGTTGGGGATCATCTAGTCCTCTTTCTGCTTCAAACCAATTAAGAATTTGGTCGCAAGATAACTACGGAGAAGATTTAGTTATGGGCGTTAGAGGAGGAGGTATTTTTAGATGGGATGAATCTTCTGGTACAAACACAAGAGCTGTTGAATTAAGTTCAATTACTGGAGCAAATTTAGTTCCAACTAAATGTATTAAAGTTTTAACTTCTGAAACGAATAGACACTTAATAGTTTTAGGAGCAGATCCTATAAGTTCAGGAGTTCGTACAGGTGCTTTAGATCCTATGTTAGTTGCCTTTTCTTCTTCAGAAGATTTGTTAGATTTTGAGCCAAGAACAACAAATACCGCAGGTAGTGTAAGACTTTCGTCAGGTTCTCAGATTGTTGGTGGGATAAAAGCTAGACAAGAAGTTGTTATTTTTACTGATACTTCAATTTACAGTATGACAAATATAGGGCCGCCTTTGGTTTTTGCTATTAATCTAATTGATGAAGCTGCTGGATTAATAGGCCCTAACGCTTGTGTAAATGGCCCAGAGGGTGTTTATTTTATGGGTAAAGATGCTTTTTATGTTTATAAAGGAGCAGTTAGCGAATTACCTTGTACCGTAAAAAATTATGTTTTTTCAGATTTTAATACAGCACAAGCATACAAGACTTTTGCTTTTACTAATAAACAACATTCTGAAATAGGTTGGTTCTATCCTAGTAGCTCCTCTCAAGAAAACGATAGGTATGTTATTTACAACTACCAAGAAGCAGTTTGGTATTATGGGCAGCTTACTAGAACATGTTGGTTAGATACAGGAGTTGTATCTTATCCACAAGCTACTGCTAATAATTACTTATATCAGCACGAAGTTGGGTTTAATGATGATGGTAGTGAAATGCAAAATGTATTTATTGAGTCTGGTGATTTAGATATACAAGATGGAGAAAACTTTTCTTTTTTAAAAAGGCTAGTACCTGATGTCAAGTTTCTTACAAGCGATAGTTCAACTAATGTAAATATAGAAACTAAGGTTAGAAACTTTCCTGGCGACAGTCTTTCTTCTGTAGCAACTTCAACTATCAGCCCAACTACAAAACAATCCCATATAAGAGGCAGAGGGAGGCAAGTGGTTTTTAAAATTAAATCAAATGATGGTGATTCAGGAAATGATGGAGTTGGATGGAGATTAGGAGATACTAGATTAGACATACAGCCTGATGGCAGAAGATAATGTCCAGATTATTAAAAACAGCTTTGCCTTTTGCTACAACAGAAGTTTCTCCACAACTTTATAATAGATTAGTAAGAATACTTGAGTTAAATGTAGGTAGCTTTGATCCTGATAGGACACCACACTTCACACAAACTGAATTAAATACTTTAGATTTTCAAGAAGGTGATGTAATATGGAATACAACTGTTGGCTCTTTACAAGCTTATTTAGGCAACAGATTTGTTCAGTTAACAGAACCAACTGTAAAAAGTGCTGGTTTTGAACTGCTTGGCTCAGTAGGTACGTTGAAAACAACTGTAAAAAGTTCTGGTTTTGTACTGCTTGGCTCAGTAGGTACGTTAAAAATAGACGTAAAACTTAGTGGTGGTATTAAAATAGAGTTGTAGCCCCACTATTGCTTATAATAAAATAACAAGATGAATGAACAAATAACTGGTCTTGCAAGTTTAGGAAGATACGAAGATAACAGAATAGCACACGTTGCTGATGGGGAAATGATTGTTCCACCATTAGCTATTTCTTTAGCTACGAGAAGGCAAATATTCAGAGACATGTTAAATCAGGGCATTAACCCTGCTAATTATATTGTGGGTAGCTCTATGGGTATCAACCCTAATTCAGGATTGCCAGAGTTTTTTTTAAAAAAACTTGTAAAAAAAATAATAAAACCAGTAAAAAAAGTAGTTAAATTTCAAACAGGATTAGTAAAAAAAGTAGTCAAAAGTAAATTATTTAAAAAATTAGCACCTTATGCAGGAATAATAGCAGCTCCTTTTACAGGAGGATTATCTGCAGCTTTAATTGGAGGTCTAGGTGGTTTAGCCTCAGGTAAAGGTTTGAAAGGTGGAATTATGGGAGCTCTTGGAGGATTTGGTGCTAGTGCTGCTTTAGGAAAATTAGGACTTACAGCTTCTGCTATTAAAGGGGCTGGTGGATTAGGTGCTGCTTTAAAAGCCGTTCCTGCTAAATTAGGATTAGGTAGTGGTGGTATTAAAAGTTTATTTGCAGGTAAAGGCGGTTTTAGTAGTCTTTTAGGAGGAGGAAGCGGTACAGGAGGTTTTAGTAGTCTTTTAGGAGGAGGAAGCGGTACAGGAGGTTTTAGTAGTCTTTTAGGAGATATCAAGTTTACTTGGATCAAGTCAAAGCCCTCTTATGACATTAGCAAAAAGTGCAATATCAGGAGATTCTAATCCTTTAAAAACTCTTGCATTAGGCAGAATGGGTAGATCAAGTAATCCATTATTAAGAATGGTTAGTAATGCTTATGGTCAACAAGTAAGCGATCCTAATGATCCAGACGCAATGAATCGTGAGTACGATCTTTATAATGAAAATCTCATGAAACAATTTTACGACCAACAAATGAAAAATGCCGCTGGAGTTGCTGTTCCAGCAGGAGCATTAAGTTATTACGCAGCAAAAAAAGAAGCTGACAATCCTTTACAAGATGTAAGAGACACCATTAGACCAGATTTAAGAATGGCTGATGTATATGGTCAAGGGGGCTTTGATTTAGGATTTAAAGGTTATTCTGACGGTGGGCCAGTTAGGGCTTTACAAAATAACCCTTTATTTAAATTTAGAAGAGCTTTGCCTTCATATAGCCCTGATGCAAAATTTATAGATGGTGTGGGTATTGAAGATGTTGCTAAAGATGTAGGTTCTTCTTTGTATGACATATATCAAATAACTCAAAGTCCTGAACAAATTGGTGTTCTTGCAGCTAGAGCTCAACAAGATTTTGGAAAAGTTATGGCAGAAGCTCAAGAACTTTTTAATGATGGAACTAAACCTATTCAAGAATTTGTAGATAAAGTAAGACAAGGTTATAGAATGGAAAAAGAAAAAGAAATGATAGGGTATTCTGGAGGTGGAGAAGTTTTAGAAAAAAGGTTAGCTCCAGGTTCTTTAGCAGCACCAGCAAGAGGTGTATTAGCTCCAAGTTCTTTAGCAGCAGCAGGAAGAGGTGCATTAGCCCCAGCTCAATCCACTTTATATGCAGCGGCAAGAGGTGCATTTCCAATAGCTAGTATGGCAGCAAGATTTAATCCTTATGGTGCTGCTCTTGGTAGTGCTATTTCATTATATAGTTTATATAAAATGTCTCAAGATCCTGAACAAGTTGGAGCTCTTGCAGCTAGAGCTCAAAAAGATTTTGAAGAAACTATGGCAGAAGCCCAACAAATTTTTAATGATGGAACTCAGCCAATCAAAGAATTTATAGATAAAGTAAGACAAGGCTATATGACGGAAAAAGAAAGAGAAATGACAGGTTATGCTGAAGGCGGAGAAGTTTTAGATATGAGAGATGGCGGAGAATCTATTGGACCAGGAACAGGAACTTCTGACGACATACCAGCTATGTTATCTGATGGTGAGTTTGTTATGACTGCTTCTGCTAATAATGGTATGGGCGGTTATAAAATTACTAAAGAAAAAGATAGTCTAACTCTAATACCAAACGGTAAGCCAAGTAGAAAAAAAGGTGCACAGAATATGATGAACCTTATGAAAACTTTTGAAAAATACAACGAAGGTAAAGCATAATGAGTTACGGCATACCCACTCTTGCACCTGGACAAAAAGTATCTGACGTTATAGGAGATCCTTATACCCGAAGTTTATACTTTGGCACAAGCACAACTCCTGGTTTTATAAACCAACTGCAACAAGTTGCTAGAAAAAGATTTGCTGAACCTCTTCCTGAGTTAAAAATAACAGACCTAACAGATTTAGAACAAGCAGGATTAGATAGATTAAAAAGTGGTATTGGTGGTTACGAAAGATTTCTAACTTCAGGTGAAGATCAATTAAGTGCAATAAGAAATCTACAAGATCCTTTTGCTTTCAGACAATTTGAAAGTCCTTACCAACAAGCAGTAATTGATCAAGCTACTGAGGATGCAATAAGAGGCTTTGATATGTCTGAGAATCGTAGAAGATTTAGAGATTTACAAACAGGCGGAGAATCTGCTTTTGGCTCAAGAGCAAGATTAGGTGCACAAGACAGAATGGAAGAATTTAGCAGAGGTTTGACCAAAGAACTTGCAGGTTTGAGACAAGCTGGCTATCAGGATTCTTTACAAAGAGTTCAAGATCAAATTAACACAAGAAGAAATTTATTTGGAGACTTCAGAAATCTTGCGGGAGATACTCAAAGATTATCTCAGGCAGGAATTCAAAATATTATGAGTATAGGTAACCTTCCTAGAAAATTAGATGACGCTAGAAACTTAGCAGCTTTCAATAGGGCAACTTTACAAAGAAATGATCCTTTGGCTGTTATGCAGGGCTTGAGTCAAATTTTGCCAAATTATTCTCCATCTACAGCTACAGTAGATTCACAATACGGCAGGAGACCAAATCCTACAGCAGTAGGTTTGGGTAGTTTTTTAAATACTTTTTCTCAATTTATGCCTAACTTAAATACATTTCCTAGACAGCCTATGGAGCCTAATGTTTATGGTCAAAACCCTACTAATCAAAACAACCAACCACAAGCTCAAAATGTTCCGCAAAATAATCAACCTATTTCTATTTATAATCCTCAAAACAATTCGCAAACACAACCTTATGGATATTATAATCCTGCTCCTCAATATTTCTAATGGCAATAACAGATAGAGAAATGTTTCGACAAACTTCAATTATAAGTCCTGATGTTACTGTTATTGGAGAAAGTGGAGGTGGAGTAAGGCCACAAAAAGTCCTGATGTTACTGTTATTGGAGAAAGTGGAGGTGGAGTAAGGCCACAAATAGATATTCCGCCACCTTCTGCTGAGATAGATATTGGCGGTTTTGATCAGCCAGAGTTTGAGGTTAATCCTATTATTAGCGGTTTAACTTTAGACAAAAATGTCAATCCAGATATACCTGACACTAGCAATCAAATAATTTTATCTACAGGTGAAGTTATAACTATTAATCCCGAAAAATTAAAAAACATTGTAAATAGTGATTCGATTTTTACTTTAGATGTTTTTGGAATGTTAAATAATCCTAAAGTAACTCTAGGCAGTAATGTAAGAAGTATTTTACAAGAGGCTATGGGAGGTAGAGAATCATCAATAAATTATGATGATTATATAGGAGGTGTAGGTAATATACCAGCAGATATACATCTTTTGGGAAGGATGTTTAAGGAAAGAGGACTTCAAACCGCAGAAGATATGCTTAATTTCTTTGGTAGCAATATAGATGCAATTATAAAAAATCCTCAACTTAGAGGTTTATATAAGAAAAAATTAGAAGAGGAACAAATGGAAAGAATTTCCAAAGGAGAGATTCCTGAATATGTACCTTTTGATTTTTTTAAATCTCCTTTGAGAGAAGGCGATATGTCTTATGTTGAAGCTCAACTTTCAGGTATGAAAAATCCTGAAGAGCTAGATGAAATGTATAGAGCAGCTCAATTACAAAGCGAAATTGACGATTTAGATAAACCTAGTCAAACAGACATGGAATCTGATGTAACCGAAGAGTTACCTACAGAAGAAATAGCAGCTAACACCATTGAAACACAAGATAGTGTGGATGAGCTTCCTTCTGATGTAGATACTCAAGCTGACTTAGAACGAAGAATAAAAGAGGGTCAAGCACAAGCTGAATTAGATAAAGTGGACAGATCTACTTTGACCAAAAAAGAAAGAGAAGATAGGATTAGAGAAGATATAGACGAAACTGAATTTGTAGTAAGTAAAGAGCAACAAGATAAGTTTTTTGCTGATGAACAAAAGTACATAAAAGATTTAGCTATTGCAGAAACTTTTGGTGGTCAAAAATTCAAAGATTACTTAGGCAGTATAGGTAAACAGTTGGTAAGAACTGGATCATTTATGGGAATACCATTAGGTACAGCAGACTTTGTAGAAAGTGAAGAAGGCAAAAGAGCTGCTGAAGCTAAACTAGAAGGTGAATTTGCTATAGAACAATTAAAGCAAACTGGCGAAGATACTAGTGGAATAGAATTAAAACCATCTGAATTTTTGAAAGTAGGTGCTGAAATACAAGAAGAAGTACCTTTCTTTGAAGGAAATATTCAAGCAGTAAAACTTTTAGAAAAAGCTATAGATATTGTTGAAAAAAATCCAGACACAGTTACTGGTGCTAGGGGATTGTTTTCAAAGTATGTGGATGATGTAAGAAACTTGATGGGAATGGGTGTAACGAATTTTGATAAATTGCCACCGTATGTACAAGTTGCGACTATTATTGAAACTATAAGACAAAAAAACCTACAAGCTGTTTTAGGCGAATCAGGAAGAACTATTTCAGATAGAGATAGGCAAATTATAACTAAAGTGTTTGGTGATTTAAGAAGTGGTTTTGCTTCTACTGGAGAATTGAAAAAACTTTTACTTCAATCTTTGGCTGGTTTTAAAGAAAGTGGCAAAGCTTACCAAGTTAGCATAAGAAGTAACTTAGCTATGGTGAAAGCAGATCCTAGATATAGAGCACAAGCTGAGCCTTATTATGATCCTAAATTTGATAAATATAATTTAGATTATGACGCTTTGACTGAAGCTATAATAAATACTAAGAGACTTTTAGATACTGATATTATTGATATAGATTTGTAATGACATGCCAACTTATAATGTAAATGTAACCGACACAGAATCTTTACAAGTCGAAGCTGAATCTCCTGATGAAGCAAGAGCTAAAGTAAAAGCGATAATTGCAGAAAGAACTTTAGCTCCACAAGCTGACAATATATTTTTTAATTACGATAGCGGAGTCAAAAACGCAAAGTTGAGATTTGATTTAGGACTTGCAGAAAACGAAGTAGAGAGAGAAAAAATACTTAGTAAGTATGTAGGTAACGAATACGCAGTTGATTCTTCAGGACAGTTAGCTTTGACACCAGAAGGCATGAAAATGCTAGGTCTTGCAGATCAAGTCAGGACTATAAAATTAAAAAATGGCCAGGAACTAGAACAAAATACCGTTATAGATGAAAGGACTTTTGGTTTTAACAGATATGATCTTGCAGATTTTTCAGGCGTAGTAGGCCCTATATTTGGTAGTGTAATAGCCTTAGTTCCTCAGTTAAGAGTAGCCAAAGTCTTAGCAAATCTTTTAGGTGGCAGACCTGCTTTGTCTAACATGTTGCTTTCAGGATTAGGTGGAGCTGCAGGTAAAGGTGTTGAGGAGGCTTATGAAATTAATAAAGGTTATCAAGCACAAACTAGAGATGAGCTAAGAAATCTTTTAGCTTATGAAGGTGGTTTAGGCTTTGTTGGACAAGGGCTTGGCGAAGGTCTTTTTAAATTTTATTCTTTACTGTTAGGCAAACAAGCTCCTTTTGATAATTTAAGATTTCAACAACAAGCCATAAAAGGTAGATCTATTTTAGACATTATGAAACTAGATGAATCTTTTGGTAGAGAGGCTACAGAAAGAGAAATTAAAAAAGCTATAGCTCAGGGTAAAGTAGGTAAAAATGAAGTAAAAGCTTTACCATCACAATCAGCTTTGAATAGAGTTATAGCAGGTAGATTACAAGCTGTTTCAGAAACAGTTCTTGGTAATAAAAGAGTCCTAAGTACCAAAGCTTATCTAAGAGAAGAAATAGACAGACTAAACAGACTTATCAACGGAGAAAACTTTGCTGGTGAAGAATTTGTAAAAGAATCTACTAGAGAACAAATTACAGGAGCTTTAAGTGCCGCAAGACAAAAATTAAGTTCAGCAGAAATTCAAACCAATAAACAGGTAAACAGCCTTGTACAAGAACTTATGGAAGGTATAACTTCTGCTGATGATTTTGGTAGTGCTTTAAATAGGAAGCAAATTGGAGAAATTTTAATAGACAGCCTTTCGGAATCACACAAAGCAGTAGAAGATCAGTTGAAGAAAAAATATATTAATGTTGATAAGATGCTTCTTGCAGTAGGAAAAGATGATCCTGAATTGCTTGAAGGTATAGCAAGATCTATAAACGAACATATTTCCGAATCCATTGGAAAAATAGCACAAGCTTACGGTAAAAAATACGGAAGAAATCCTTTAGAGCAAACAATTAAAGCTCCAAGAGAAATTGATGATCATACTTCAGACGAAGTAACAAATTTTGTAGAGGGCTTGTTAATAAGAAAAAGAAGAATAGATGAAGCTTTGAATTATGAAGGTGGGTTTTTAAAGTATTGGGAAGATTTAGATCCAAGAGCTTTAAATCCAAAATTTCCTGAAATAGGTAGAGCACAAAAAGAACAACTTTTATTTGGTGAAAACTTACAAAGAATTAGAAACGATTTATCTACTTTGAAAGGACAAAGATTAAATAGCTTAAATGTCGGAAGAAATACTTCTTTATTAGACGACATCATTAAGATATTAGATAACCCAGAAGATGTTATTCATAATCCTGGCTTATTAAATATTCTAGAAAATCCAAACAGTTTAGTTAAGATGTTTACCAAAAAAGGAGAGGTAAAAGGCTATATAAATAAAAGATTAGATAAAACCGCATCTAGAGAAATTGCTAAAGCAGTAGAAGAATTGAGGTCAGCAAATAGGTTAGCAAGAGAAAGACTAGCTCCTTATGATTCTTTAAAAATAAAACAAATAATTGGTGAGTCGCAACAAGGTAATTACAACATCAATAGCGTTTATGATGAATTTATATTGTCAGGATCTAAAGACACAAAACCCTTTGAAGATTTTTTTAAAGCTATAAGAGATCATGAAGATTATTTGAGAAAAACTTATGGAAACGATCCAAAACTTCTAGCACAAAAACTTGAAAAATTTGGCGGAGAGCAATACATAAAAACACAATTACAAAGAAAGGTTTTACATGACGCTTGGCGTGAGTCTTACGACAAAACAAGCAAGTCTTTAGATTTCAAAAAATTTGCAGATGAGATATTAAAATTTGATAGGACAAAAGAAGGGAAAATGGAAATTATCTTTGGGGCGAACTACAAAAATATTTTAGACACAGTTACTCAATTAAGAAGAATAACTCCAAGCATGTATAACAAACAACCAATAGAGCTAGAAAATTTAATTAACCAAATTGTAGAAACTGATGGCGGACTTAGAGATACTGCTACTGCACAAAAATTTTTGGATGCTTTGAAAAATAAATCTGTCGCTGCAAAAGAAAGAATTGCTTTTGAGCAAAATTCTATTATAAAAAGATTAGATGTTTCAGGAACTGACGAGATTGCAGATGTAGTATTCAAACCAAATAGTGCTGCTAACATTCAGATAGTTAAAGATACTGTAGATCCAGAAACATTCATTGAAATACAACAAGCTAGTTTATCTAAATTGCTAAAAGATTCTTTTGATCCATCCAAAGAAAAAATTACAGATATATTTAAACCTGACAGACTGAGAAGGACTTTAGATAGTTATGGAGATTCGACACTAGAGGCTATGTTTGGTAAAGAATCATTGATGGGTTTTAGAGCATTACAAAGAGCTTTAGATGGTTTAACTATAGAAAAGTCAGCAGGTACTCTTGTAGCTGCGGGTATTGCAGTAAACGCTTTAAGCATAGGTATGTTGCCAACTGTTGCAGGATTAGCACTTATGAGACAAGCTTTTTCAAGTCCTAGAATTTTAAATATATTAGCTAGTAAAGATCCTAAAGCTATTGGTAGAACAATTCAGTTCTTTATTAGGACTGCTAGACAACTTGGCATAAGATTAGTTGGTGATGCTATTTCTGAAGGAAGAGAACAAGCAGAACGTGGCATTGAAAGAGGTCAAGAAGAGTTGCAAGATATGCGAAACCAAAATCCAGATGTTAAATCTTTTGAAGAATCTTTAAGAAATTTAAGAGAGCAAAGCCAAAGAGACATTAGAAACTTACAATCTAGCACTCCTTTGCCTGAAGTAGAGCCCGTTAGCGTAGATCCGCTTTCTCCTGAAAGATTGGATTTTGCAGAAAGATTGGCTAATAGACCTGTTATTTAACAATCAAATCTAATTTTCTTTTTTTAAATAATTCCATCATGTTTTCATATCCTTTTGGATATATATCTTTGCACATGTGTATCACTTGATAATTTGTATTGTAATGATCGTAAAGATTATCTAAAGTTTTAATGTTTGGAATGTTAAAACTTAAAATCTTAAAACAATCTTTTGCAAAAGTTTCTCTTTCTTTATTTGTAAGCGTCTTTAACATTCCCCTCTACCATATTATTACGAGCTACACCTTTCCATTTTTCAGCAGTTCTTAAACCACCGAGACCAAGTAAAGATAAAGTCAAAGTCATTAAGCCTTCAGTATTTAAAACTGGTGGCTGTATTGATGAGCCTGAAATAACTACTATCCAATTCATCAAAGGTGCTAAAAAGTATTGCCACATCAAGGCCAATGCACAAATCCAGAGGATCGCAGGGCGGCTTCCCGAAACAAAAATACTAGGATGTTTGGCTTGTTCTAAATTAATTTCTGCTTGAGCTTTTTGCAAATCAATCATTTGTGATTTGATACTAGCTTCTAGTTCCATACGCTTAGTTTTATCAGGTATAGCCTTACCAATTAAATCACTTATTGGTTTAAAAAATTTATCAATCATCTGTTTCACCTCGCAGTATTTTTTCTAATTTAGCTTTTTTCTCCTCTGTACTATCAACATGTAAATCTTTATCAATTATTTTTTCTAACTTTAAATAATCAATCCTTTGATTTGGAACATATCTCCAAGTATAGCCATCCTTAGCAGTTACGCCAAAGACAGAAGTAGTCATGCCGATTTTTATTACAACAGCCTCCTCTCCATCAAGTTTTACTTTATCGCCTTCTTTAAATTGTGGATTCATTTTAAAGTTCAATCCTTTGATAAAACTTACTGACCAATCCTTTAAGGCTAATCCTGAAATAACTGAAGCAACAAAAATAGACAGCTCTAAGTAGTATTGCTCTATATTCATATAGCATATTCTAAAACCCTATTTCCTCTCTGTCCAAACCTAATGGCTTATCTGACAAACATTTACATATATCTTTTGGGAAGTGTACATAAGGCTCATTATCTTCTTCAAATTTAGGATCTTCTTTAAGATTCATCCTAATGTCATACTCATGTTCTGGATTCCATTGATGATACCAAACACTATCTTTCATAGCCCAAACAATAATAAAAGGGACATTTGTACCTTTTGCAAAAGAAGCTCCTTTTCTAAGTTTATTTGCAGACACAATAAAAGTTTCATACTTAGTTGCAGGAAAAGAACGACATTTAACTTCGCACCAAAAACAATTATTTTTAGACTCTATCCAATAATCTAAGCTGTAATTGGTTGGCAACTTATGGCAAGTTACTCCCCACAGCCCTTCTAAAAAACCTGCTACTCGTTCTTCCCGTTTCTGATCATCTTTGGTTTCTAAGCTTGGTGTTTTCATAGCTACTCCTCAAAAAAGTTTGGATCTACAGCAACTAATCTTTTAGTTGGCCTTCCTTTTCCTCCCACTTTGACTTCTACCTCTTGAATTTCTCTAGCATTCATAAGCCTTTCTATTATTTCTTTTACTTCATAAGACTTCATACTTCTAAACAGTTCATGTCTATCAACTTCTCTTTTTGATATACCCTCCCCATTTCTTGACCTAATAAAAGACAGCACTTGTTTTATTTTTGATTCTATTGCTGAACTTGCAACTCTATCTCTACAAGCTTCTATAAACAGCAAGTCATAGTATCTGACAAAATCAACACACCATTTCATAATGTCCCCTGGAATCTTTTTTGCTTTGGGATTCTCCGCAAGAGTAACTGAAAGGGATAGTCGCATGGCTTTTTCTCTAGATCTTGATAGTAATGGCTCTAAGTTATCTTTCTCAAGTATATCTTGCCTTTTAACAATCTCAGATGCAAAGTCCTGCAGCACTAATTCTGCGTCTTGGTCAAAGTCTAGTACAACTTGCTCCAAATCAATATCGGCATTGTCAATAGCTACTTCATAAAAATCATTTATAGGTCGCCTTACATAATTAACCCAATTAACAATTCTTAATGGTGCATCTCTGAACTTTTTAAGTTGTGCAACTCTTCTTGGTTCTTTTGATTCTACAATTAAAAATCTGTTAAGAAATCCGTCTGCTATTCTTCCGCTGTTGAGAGCTTTATAAAAGTTTTTAGGCACCGATAAACCAACTAGAGTTATGTTTGGCTTGTGTGTAAGTCGATTCATAAATTGGTCTTTATATTGGTCTGGAACATTCATTAAAGAATAATTATCAGGTCTTAAAGTACCATGACACCTACCCCAAGCTTCCATTAAAGTTTGAAGTCCATCTTCTCTATTAAAATTTTGTTGTCCGCCTATTGACTCCAACCTTTTACCAAACTCATCCATAATGGTAATTTGTGTTGGTCTTTGTCTAAGTATTGAGTGCACAGCTCCACTTGAAGTATAGCCATCTCCTACTATCAGCTTTGAATGTTGTGATTCGTTTAGTATGGTTTCTACAAATGTTTTTATGTTTTCTTTTCCTTGTCCTGACTTGGCAATACACATAAAAAACAAACTAGAAAAATTATTCATATTAGTTCTATAAACTCTGCCACAAGATACTGATGCCAAAGATAAAGCAGCGACCATAGATAATTCAGGTTGTGGTACTTGTGCAATATCTTCGCAAAAGTTATACATGTCTTTTAATAATCCAGGTGGATCATATAAATCTTTTGGTGGTTTTATATTATCAACTGCTTGAACAAACAAAGGAGCTTTTTGATTTTTTCTGTCATGTGTAGATTTCACGCTATCAACAACTTGATCAATTTCTCTGATAGTAAGTGGCGGATTATTATTAGTGTTCCACGATCTTAAAAAGAATTTTGTAAAGTTAAGGTTTACATTTTTAGAAATCATATAACCTGCAATCCTTGCTGCCTGATCATTCCTTGATCCTTCATTAACTCCATCAAGAGAGAAAGGTACAGTTATATTTTTATCTTTGGCACCTGACTCTTTAGGTACACCTGTAATTTTGTACCATTCTTTTTCCGTAAAATCAGGTAAATCTCCAATATCATAAACACTCCATCCATCAAGAAAAACAGGTTTGTAAATTGCACCGTTTGCATGTCTATTGTAAGGAGCAATAATTAATCCGCCTTCTCCTCTAATATCAATAAGTCTTTCTATTGGCGTTTCATTTGTTCTTCTTGTGGCAAAGGTCGTAAAGTTTTGTGGATTATTGTAATAGAAGTGCATACCCTTACCTGTAATAACTTTGTAAGGAGTTACTGGTAAATTTTCTTCTACCCAAGTCATAGCCTCAGGCGTGTCTGCATCTACTACAATAAATTTTCCACAAACTATAGCAACGACAAGATCATCTCTATCTTTAAACCACTCTTCAACTTTTTCTCTTTCAGGTCTTTTGGTTTTGTATTCTTCCCAAGAGCCTAAATTTTTAGGGGGCTTTTTATCTTTCCTCTGCAAAGGAATTACACTAAGACCTTCTTCATAATAAGCCATAGCTAATTCATAAGGAGAGTCCTCCTCTGATAAATTTATTTGAAACATTTAAGATTGAAGATCTTTTATGTTTCCAAATATAGATTCGTAAGTAAGCTTACCCTCTGTCGCTTTAATTATTTGATGAGCTTGTTTTATAGATGGATTTCTATATCCATAACGCCAAGCTTTAATAGACGCTTCAGAACAATCAAAAGTTGATGCAGACTCCTTAACTCCTAAAAACTCAATATAGTCTTTAAGTGAGTAGTGCTTTACTTTTTTGTTTTGAAACTCTGGCTCATGTCCAGATTTTTTTAGATTTTTTAGTGCTTCATCCGACAGTTTTTTTTGTCGGTGATAGTAATTAGCTTTCCAAATTTCATTCATTTTTTGCTCCTCTTAATAAATGTTTACACATAGTATAGTATAGTCTATAATCTTTCAAGTTCATTAATTAAAACAGAGAGGTGAAGAGTGAGCATAAAAAATAAAATTGTTACGCCTAGTCAGTTAGTAGATGATCAAGGAGCTAAAATCCTTATCTTTGGCGAAGCTGGTTCAGGTAAAACAACTATATGTGAAACAGCTCCAGGTAAGACATTAGTCATATCTGCTGAAGCTGGTTTACTTTCTATTAAAGACTCTAAGAATGTTGATGCTTTAGAAGTTAAAGAAGCTGCTGAAGTTATGGAAATTCATAGACTTTTAGAATCTGGTGAGATTAAGTACGACACCGTTTGTCTCGATTCAATATCTGAGATAAGTGAAATCTTACTTAATTTTGAAAAATCAAGAAACAAAGATCCTAGAGCTGCATACGGTAATGTACAAGAAAGCATGACCAATGTTATGAGAGCTTACAGAGATTTGAAGATGCATGTGGTCTTTTTAGCTAAAAGCGAAAGGACTATTGCTGACGGCATTCCTAATTATGAACCAAAAATGGTTGGTACTAAATTAGGTCAAGCTGTTACATATTTCTTTGACGAAGTTTTATCTTTAAGAATAATTGAAGATCAAGACGAAGAAGGTAATGTAATCAAAAGAAGATGGTTGCAAACTGAAACTGGTCAAGGTCATGTGGCTAAAGATAGAAGTGGTAAGTTAAATCCATTTGAAGAACCTAATCTTACAAAGCTTATTGATAAGTTAGGATTTGGAGGGGTTAAACAAACCACGCAAGAAGAACCTTTAACTAAAGCGGGGTAATAATGGTAGATTTTGCAGACGTAGATTTCATTGATAGTATTGATGAAATGCCTATAGGCCCAAGTGTGGCACCTGAAGGAACTTATCCTTGTAAGGTAATTGAAAGTGTTAAGTACCAATCTAAATCAGGTAATAATACTTTGAAGATTACTTTCCAAGTAGATAACGGTAAGTATAAAGATCATGTTGAATACTTTAGTCTTTGGCACCCAACCGAAGATGTTAGAAGGATTGCAACTGAAAAGTTTACTAGATTAGCTAAAGCTGTCGGGTTTAAAAAGTACCCAGATGATGCTTCAGCTTATGTTGGTAAAGAATTACTAATGAATCTCAGAAATGTAGATGAAGATTGGAAAGATAATGACGGTAATACTCGTACTACGACAAAAACTGTCGTCAGGTCTTATGAATTTAAGAACGACTTTCCTCAATCATCTGAGTCTGCGTCAGAAGATTCAGAAGTAAGTCCACCTCCTTTTTGATTGATAAAATCGAAGGGGGAGTCTTGTATATGCTCTCCCTTCACCAACACCCCAACAGAATCATCTAATAACTTTCTAATAATAGCAGGAAACTCTGCTCTTTCTGGCTGCATGTCCATAGTCCAAACTAAATCTGAAAAAGATTGTTTGATTTCTTCGTAACTAGGCACTATTTGACAAAAGTAAGTCTCTAATTCTTTATTTTTTTTTGATAATTCATCAACTTTTTTTTCTAAATTTTCTATATAAACATCTTTATCTAGTTCTTTCATCTTCCTTGCCCTCTATATTTTAATTTTTGTTGTCTCCTCTTATGCTTGTTCATTGTGCTAGTCATAGTATTTTTATGAATACCCTGGCTTGTTTTTTTTCCTCTAGATCCACAAACAGATTTGTGTTCTTGAAAATGTTTTGTTTTTTGCATTATCTTAAGTTCGCTTTTATTATGTGAAAAGCTACATTTATTTTATCTAGTTTATATTCTATTTTCTTTAGTTTTTCTTTATTTCCCGTATCTGTCCACGCAAAAGAAACCTCATCTATAAAATCTTCTATAATTTTTAAAGACTCTAATAGGGCCTCGTCAGCTTCAGATTTTGTGTGTTGTTCTTTTAAATTGTTCCAAAGAGCTTGATTAAATTCTTTCTCTGCTTTTTTATTTTTCTTCTTTTTCTTCATCTTCCCAATTTTGTATTTGTTCTAATAGGTGCTCAGGCAATACAACTTCATTGTTTGCTACTTTATTTTCAAGATAATCTTTTAATTTTTGTAATATCATTTTAGATCCATATTTTTTAAAATGTGTGCGATAACATCTATAGTCCAACCGTTGCCTAACATTTTTAGTCTTTGCGAGTTTGATACATGGTTAGTGTAATTATCAGGAACTGTTTGAAGGCGTTCACATTCTATTGGTAAAAGTTTTCTCCAAGATAAATCTTCTACTACAACACTATCCTTTTGTACTGATCCTATTGAATTACTTTTTTGATCTTTTCTTAGCTCTAGCATTTGCTCAGGCTTTGAGTCTTTCCATTTTACCCTTTGCCCTTTATCGTCATAAGACCTTGCTCTCCAAGCTCCTGATAAAACTTTAGGCTCACGATTACCACCTCCCATTGTATTTAATGTTGGCGACTTGCCTTCTGGTGAGTAAACTCTTTTTAGTATGTCGTGTCCATTTATGTCAACAGCTACGCCAACTTGCATAGGCGTGGTTGCTTTTTCATTTACCCACATGTTTCCATTGCTGATATTTGTTCTTAGCGTAGTGGATTTATTACCTTTAATTTCTTTTTTATTATAAGGATCATTGAATTTAGCATTTTTATTTTCGACATATTTTTCTACGGAGTTTTTAGATATGTATTTTTTGTTTAAAGCATAAAGGCTATCTGTCGATTGTTTGTATTGATTTGCAAGTAAAGCCCCACTCTTTTCTTGGCCAGGTTTAAAAGCTCTGGATCTTGGGTTATCTTTTGCTCTTTTATTTGCAAGATCAGATAAAGCATAACTTTCTGTATTTTCTTTAATAAGAATATCTTCCAAAATAATATTTTTATCTATTGGCTGCTCTATGTTTGGTATGTTAGTCCAATACAATCTCAGTCTATTTTGAGCTGATACAAGAGCTGAATTAATTAAAATGGGCTTTATCTTACCTTCAAATAAATCGCCACCTTGAAACTCAGGATAGCAAACAGAAACCTGGTTTGTTATTACATCTTGAAACTCTTGTTTCATTCTGACATTTTCTAATAAAAAATATTTTGGCTTTATTTCTTTTAATAACCTAATGAACTCAAAAAATAGTGCAGACCTTGGATCGTCAAAAGCCAACTGTTTGCCAGCAAAAGAAAAACCCTGACAAGGAGAACCAGCAAGTATTAAATCTACATCTTTGAAATCTTTTGGATCTAAATTACAAACATCTCCAACTTGGATTGTGTCGGGAAAATTAGCTTGGGCTACTTGAATTGCAAACTTGTCTATTTCACTTGCATAATAAGTATCTACCTCAATACCAAGTCTTTTTAGAGCTAACTGACCACAACTCATTCCATCAAACAAACTTAGAACTCTAATCCCCATCTGTCCTAGTATAATAAATAGTAAAAGATTTTGTAGCTTTATTAGTAATCTTTTTAATGAAACAATCAGGCGATAAAGCTTTTACCTTATTGAAAGCATGTTCAAAAGAAACACAGTCAGATGCCTGAATAATTTTTAACTTATCTCCTTGCTGAACTTCAGCTTGATAATCGTGTCTAACCTCTAAGGTCATCTTTAATATTAAGTATGTGTTTAGATCTTGCTACTGGATCTGCTATATACATCCGATAAATGCAATCATCTTTGCCGTCAAAACCTAATATAACTTCCCCTTCAATTCTGTAATAAGCGATCATTTTTTCTCCTTTTTTTAACATGTTTTTGTAATCTTAACAAAGTTTGATCTGTTAATTTACCTGCATATTTTATTTTTGTGTTAGTCATATACTTCTCCAAATACAATCCAAACATCTATATTTGCTAACAAAAATATTAAAGATCCTGCTAAGAAAAGTATTATGTAATCTTTTGCAGTAAGTTTCATAAACTAACAATACCGACTGCTATATTCCAAGACATAATCAGTAGCCCTATCAAGATGCAAATCCCCAAAGCTATAGCCCACTTATCTTCTCTCATCAAATCTCTCTGTCGTTGTCCTCTCTGAGCTTAATTTCTACAAGATTAGGAGAATTGTAGATCATAGGCTCTTCGCCCTTCATAACATCTCTATATAGCCCTAAAGTGCCTTCTAATGCTATCCACCCAGCTACTAAATCTTTTTCAGACATTTTGAAGATTTTACTAGCATAAGGTTTCTTTTTTTCTTGTGCGACAAAGTAAAACCCTTCTACCTTAAATCCTGCCTTTTCATACCCTCTTTTGTACCAAGACGCTTGTAAATCATAGCCGTACTTACGAACAGAGCTTAGAAATCCTTTAGGCGAACAATCCATTGTAGTTTTGTAATCAACAATAATTATATTCTTTTCGGAATACGGCTGACCTATTGGGTGTCTAATAACATCAGATCTTAACTTGCAAAGTGTTTCTCCTTCATACCAATAAAATGACGACTCATATGGACTTTCAAATATAGAAGGATAATCAAGCTCATTTGGATTGAGGTACTTACTTGCCTCAGGAATAAGTGCATCTTGCATGGCAAAAATATCTTCTTTTTGTTGATTATTAATGACGGTATAACCTCTTTGCTCATAGTCTGCTTTTAACGACTTATTGGCACTTGTATAAGGAGATCCGACAATAACTGCTATATCCTTATCAAAAGCCTCTTGACCTTCAACTATAAGGGCGTGGGCTGCTGTCCCAAACCTTAGAGCTGGAGAGTCCTCTATCTCTTGATATAAAGCATGTACTTGGCTATCCATAAACTTTCTTATGGTTGACGAACTTACGCCTGGACTGTTGTGATAAAAGCTATTGGTTAGCTTTGGGAAATAATATGCTTCATTCAAAACATAATTTTTATGTGGCTCTAGTATTTCAGGCAGACTTTGCATGTTGCTCCTCCTCTTTTAATTTTTGTTTAATTTCCTTAATCCATTCTTTAGTTCTTGCTAAGTCAAACTCAGCCATAGCTAACTGATGAATTAAATCCTCTTCTTCTCTTTTCATAAACTCTTACCTCTGCTTGTATTATATACACAATTAGTATAATATGTCCACTATTCGTAATTAAGGGGAGATTTTTTAAGTTGCTCCTCTTAGTTCTAGTGCCGTTCATGTCATTCTCCCAAATTAACGGCTAAGGTTTCGGAGAGAGCCTGGCTAGAAATCTCTCCGCCCTTTCCTATAGTCGTTAAGTATGTATATAATCTGTTATGGCTTACGAAGTTATAAATTTTACTGAAAAATTAGGGCCGCCTACTACTCAAGAACTTATAAGCAAATGCGATAGCATAGTAGATAATCATTGCATAAGAGGAGAGTCGGAACTTATGACTAGCCTTTGTATGCTTTCTTATGCTTTGCAAAAGATAATGCAGATCACACAGTCGGAACAAGAAACAGTACGCCTGGTTAATGAAACTTTAGATGCTCATTTACCTGATAATTACATAGGGGAAGAAGGTATATATTTTACTGCTGATTTTGAATTAGATCCTGAAAATTAATATTGTCGGGTTTTTGTCATGGTGTTTATGACAACGCAAACCCTTTATTTATAAGGCTTTCATTAATATTTTATTTTTTTCATTTTTGTCATAAGAATAATAAGAAAATACCCCTTAATACTCTAAAGTTCTTGACAACTAAACAGTCGGGAGTGTACCCTTGCTACACACTATTGGGAGAATGGTGGGAGGAGGTCGTATTAGAATACGCTAAAAAAATCATGGCAGATTATCAAAAGAAACATGATACAACTTACGAAGGCAATCTACTTGCTGAAAAAGATACTCCTCCTATCGAAACTTGCAACCTAGACAAGAAACTCAATCGCAGACAAAGAATATTCATTTGGACTGCTGTAAATAATCCTAGACTATCTCTGATCGAGTCGGCTGCGAAGGCAGGTTATAAAGATCCACGACAGGCCGCAAACAAGCTCATGAGCAATCCTTTAATTAGATCCGAATACAATTACCTGATGAATGAAGTTAAGAAGAAGTACGAGCTTAATTATGATCGGGCAGTTCAAGATTTGTACGACATTCGGGATAAAGCTTTGGAAGCTGGATCCTTTAATGCAGCAATCTCAGCTCAGAATAGTTTGCTTAGAGTCGGGGGACTTATTGTTGACCGTAAGGAAGTTATGTTCGGAAAAATTGACCAAATGAGTAGAGAAGAAGTCGAGGGCCGCTTAGAAACGCTGCTTGGTCAGACAATAGAGGCACAAGTTATTCAAGATAGCACAAGTTATTCAAGATAACGCTTTAGAAAATGATGATGTGAGTGATCTAGAAAGTGAAGTAGAGCAATAAAAGGGGAGAAAAAGACAAGTATCACTCTACTTCGGTTATATTTTAACTGCTAATTACACCTCTTGTCTAACCAAAATAGTAATCAATTAAGACAACTATTCCGATTAATGCAACCAGCACTATTTCCCAAAACACCATTAATGACTAATGAGTGCTTTGATTTTATTAACTTGGAAAACCATTTGCAGTTTATCTAAGTCTTTTTTAGAGTGTCCACCGACATTCCATTCGGTAATCTGATCAACTTCTAATCCGTCATCTCCTAGATAGTTCTTGCCATTCTTCCAATTATAAATATGTAAGTATGTGCCGTCTTGGAATTCAATATCCCATTCGACATCTGTCTTACCGTCTGAAGTAGATAAATCTATCTTCATTGGCTCTCCAAAAGAGTCGATTAACTCTTGATAAGAACATTTTAAATAGCCAATTAAACTTGATCCAAAGATCGCATTTTCATTGACACCTTCATTATGTGTAATGAACATATATGGTTTCATATTACCTCCTCTGTTTCTAATACTATACCAATCCATTTTACATTCCTCATGCTCTTTAAAGCTTGAGAAAGTAAACTGAAATCTGCTTGATTATCCACCGAAATCCAAACTATTGGTTTATTACCTAACTTGGCTTTTCTTGGATTGAGATCGCTTTGTATCGTTCTCAGATACTCTATAGCGTCTTGTACTTGTTTAAGTTTTAAGTTCTGCATTAATCTTTGTAATAAAAATCTTCTGAACATTCTATTAAAAATTTTACTTCTAATAAGTTATCTAATTCTTCTTGCCACCTTTCTTCTTTTGGCTCTGATTTAATTTGATTATTAGCAACTCCAATTAGACATTTAACAACTGCTAAAGCTGTTTCTAGTTCCTTGCTTGTTCTTTTGTGTGTAAGCTCTATACTCATGAGATCTCCTCTTTTTTAATAAATATTTCTCTTATGTCCTCTATAAAATATTGCATAGTTTCTAAATCAACCTCGACTCCATCTCTTAGTTCAGATATTTGACTATGTACCCATTCAATTTTTTCGTAATCAGTCATGCGACCTTCCTTCCACAAGTTTAATTGTTCATCAATTATTGATGATAAATCCGAATAAAATTTTAAAGCTTCTTTGCGATCAGAAGTACAAAAACCTTCCATACAATCCATAGTGAAATAATTATCTTCGTCAATTTGCAACTCGTCTTTTAGTTTATTTTTAATTACTTGGTCTATATCTTCAGTAATATCCCATTCGACAAAGTATCTAGTCTGTTTATCTTGACCTATTTCTTGTTCAAAATTACACCAAATTTCTTGATCTATATCTCCATGTTCTTTGTAAGTTCTCATATCTACTCCTCTAAGTAATTATTGAAACAAATTCTTTGTTATCGTCTTGTTGCACATCATCAATCTCAAGCCATTCATCTGCAAATACAGGTTTATCATTTTCCCAATCGCACACAACAAGTTTATCTTGCACTTGAATATCGACTATGGCTTTTGGATTGCATTCTTTTAATCTTTTTATTAGTTCGTGTACTCTCATACTTCCTCCTTATCAATTAAAAACTCTCCAAATAAATCATTAGCAAGTTCGCTACATTTTTCTGCAAAACAATCTTGGTAATCATCAAGAAAATCTTCCCATTCATCATCACTTAATTCATTTTCTAGGTCTAAGTGTTCCTTCTTCATATATTGGTAAAGGGTATTACTTAGTTCTTGGTTTAGTTTAGGTATTTCCATTATGCGTCCTCCACTTCAAAAAAATTACTAGGATAAGGACTGCATTCTTCAGAAGTATCTATAAAATGCTGTGCCTCCTTTTCACTATCAAAAACATGTTCAAGCAAATAAGAGTCCATAGTGTCTGTATATCTAATTTTAAATTTAAGTTTACTCATGCTTTCTCCTTTAAATTAATTCTTTATCGTGTTCGTAAGTTCCCTCATTCATGCTTTCCACCCATTTCCACTTGCCTTCAATCCTGTAAAGAATATCTTTGCAACATGACATACCATGAACAACCAAAGCTATATCGCCACTCCAAGCAGGACAGTCAGGCATATACCCTTTTAAAACAACTACATTGGTTAAGCTATTTTCACAAAAATACTCTCCATGCTTATCTTCTATAAATCCATAAATATCATTTAACTCTTTTGCTATCTCTTTAAGATCATTAATTGTTGGCTCACTCATAAGTTCTCCTTGTTAAAAATTTCTACATTGTGTTCTATTATTTGAAAGTCTGTAATTTTTTCAGACACGAGTCCATAGCCATCCCTTTGTTTATTATTTTCTTTTAACCACTCGTCAGGGTTATCTGTGATAGCAACTAAATCTCTATCGCCATAACTGTCATAAAAATAAATTAAATATAGTTTCATTGTTCCTCCTCTTGTAAAAAAATATCTTGGTTATCTGATTGAATGCTTTGGTACTTATCGGGATTTTCTTGCATATCTTCGGAAGTCCATTTCTCTGCTAAATCCCAATCTTCTTCTTCGCTTGTGTTGTAAGGCAAATGATCTTTTGGATCAAATTCTTCTACATCTATAGCAGGATATAATCTATCGTTCATATCTTGATCTAAAAGAAGTTCTGCTTTACCTTCGGCTTGTAATAAATCATCTGCTAATACTTTGTAATAGCCAACATAATCTGCCCTAACTCTAATATAAAAAGTTTTTTGATCTTTCATTTGCAAAACCTCTCAACAATATCTAGTTCTTCTCTAGTTATAGATTGGACTCGTTTAACCATGTATAAAACACCATTCCAATCGTATGTATGCTCATCTTCAAAGTTTTCTTCAATTTGCTCATCTTCAAGTCCAAAAAAATCAATGAGTATGTCTTTATCAGTTATGATCCCATTCTCATAATCTTTATAACTCATGTGGAAATAATCTGTTTCTCGATGCTCATTCCCACCGTCTAAAATTGCAAAATTTACATATATTAAATTTTCTGTCATTAGTTCTCCTCTACTGCTCTGTAGTCTGTTTTTCTAGTAATAAACATTTCTGCTTGGTACTTGTGGTTAAAATCAGCTACGGTTTTTCTAGTTTCAACATCAACCACCACATAAGATGTATCGACTTGGTTTCCTCTTTTCCTTATTACTTCAACTATATTGAACATATCTCCTCCTATTCTTGTTTGTTAATAAAATCTTCAATGTAATCAAGAGTTTCATCAGGCGTTGCTCTATCCCAATAAGTTCTTGCTTTGTCCCATTCGTCAGACGACATAATATCTTCACAACAATCAAACATTTTGTTGGTTAAATAACATTCGTCTATTTCGCCACACCACCAATCGTCATATTGTTTTTCGGTTTGTTCGTCTGATAAATTTCTAGTATCAATAATTTGTATTATTGATCTGATTTCTTTTCTTAATAAGCTTTTATTACTGCTCATTATCCTAACTCCTCGTCATTCCACTCGAATTCCCAACCAAGTTTAAGGCATAACTTTTTGTAAGTTTTTCTCCCACTTGTAGTCATTGATTGATAATCCCAACCTAGATCGTCAACCAAATTCACAATAATTGTGTATTCCTTTAATCCTATTTTTGAAATAAGTTTTTTTGCATTTTTATTCATTAGTCCTCCCTCACTATATTGAATTTTTGTTTAAGAAAGTTTTCTACTTCCCAAACTATTTCGTCAAAAATTATTTGTCCTTCTGTAGTGAAATGACTAATTCCGTCTTGATCAGAAATAAGTTCGTCAAACTCAGTCAGTCCATTTACCGTTGGTGTGTTAAATTTTTTTATCATTACACTAGCTGAAAATTCATCAACCAATTCAAGATAATCTTCAGGTTTTAATATCGTTTTGCCACTCATTAGTTTAATTCTCCTTTTAAATAATTGATTACTATTTGTATATTATAGACACTAATCAAGAGATTACAATAAGTATCTATAAAAAATAATAAAAAATATTCAGTCGTTGCTATCAGAAAAGGAAATCGCATTACCCCTCTCTTTTGATCGCTTACTGTAAAAAAAAGCAGTTTTTCCTAACTGAATAGGATCAACAAAGTCGGCTCACATAATATCTAATCGTTGTAATCAGAAAAGGAAATCGCATTACCCCTCTCTTTTGATCGCTTACTGTAAAAAAAAGCAGTTTTTCCTAACTGAATAGGATCAACAAAGTCGGCTCACATGTCGGGAGTCGGTTTAGGAATTGTCGGGTAAAGTTTTTGGAGTATATACACATAAGTTTAACACAACTGATCCTTCAGGCCAGGGGATCTTTTCTTGGATCTCAAACCTGCCAGGATGATTTTTGGTTTACAAATAGTATAACTAAAAGTTATAAGAATTGTTTACTTTATGTAAAATTAATCTAAATAAATAGTTGACAAATAGTAAACTGTCTGACATAATACACTCATAACTTAAACAAAAGGGAGACATTATGACTAAAAAAGATTACGAACTAATAGCTAAAGCGATCAAAGATAATACCGAATGGGTGCGAGTTGATGACGGATATGGCGAAACTCTTGAAGAAAGAAAAATACATCCCGTTGATATTATGGTCACTCTATCGATTGCTTTTGAAAAAGAAAATCCAAATTTTGACCAATACAAATTTTTTGATGCTTGTAAAAAACCTTATCCTGAAGATTGGAAACCCGAAAAAACTACAGAAGAATAAAGTCGGGAGCAGTCGGGGGGAGCTTTTGCTCCCCTTTTTTTGTTTTAAAAAAAATCTAAAGTACACAATAAAGATCACAAGCTCCTCCAGCCAGGTAGATCTTGTTCTGCGTGTTCTCCAGGGGTAAAAACAATAGTTGACAATTAGTAGCCAAGTAGATATTATTTAAGTTCACTAATTAACGGAGAAAAAGATATGAGTGAGAAACTTAAATATGTATGGAAAGAAAATAAGTACGGGCATTACCGTATATCTATAGTATCTATAGATGGTCTAGAGTTTAATTCTCTACGCCAAGCAAAAGTTCATATTAAAAATAAAAAGGCGAGAGCTAGGAGGAGATTGAATGGCTGATTTAAAAAGTTCAACAGACGAAAGACTTTACGAGATGTGTAAAGACATTCAAGAAAACATTCCTAACTATCAATTTCATGATCCAGAAGATGACAACTATCTTGAAGTATATGATGAAAAATATATTGTTGGTATAGATGGCGAGTTTCAAGACTGTATCCTGATGGTTGCAGGTGGTGGTCCAGTTATATGGATTGATACTTGGAGTCAAGAGGTCCAGGGGTATTGGGGTACGGATAAAGTAGCTCTGCCGATATATGACTACGAGCATATAAAAGACCACTTTGAAGAAATGTGCGTGGGTAAAACTATAGGTCTTTCATGATGATGGAAATGGAAATAGTTTTACTGACCTTAATAGCTCTAGTAGTGTTGGTTGATTACTTACTAAGCTAGTCGGAGTCGGAGCAATCGGGGGCAGTTTTCGGACTGCCCTCTCTTATTTGGATCTGAATATAAACACACAAAAACAACCAGCCAGGTATGCCAGGAGAGGAAGTGGGTTTGGATATGTTTTTGTTTTGTTTACAAATAGTATATTTACTGTTATAATAAAATCTTTACGGAGAAACATTATGAAACTATTAAAAGATGCTAAAGCTAATTTGACTGACGAGCTTATAGATGTTGTTCTTAAATCAGAAACTGATGATAAAGAATATGATGTTGGTTATTACTTTGGAGTTAAGACAGTAATTCAAAATAAAGAGATAAAAGATGCCGTAGCAGGTATTAGCTATATAGTTGGAGAGGTTGAAGAGAAACATTATGCTGAACATTATAATGTTGAAAATCCTAACGACATTCCAACAGAAGAACTGCAAGAGCATGTTTACAAATATATCAGAATTCTTGTAGATAATTTTGGAGCTTAGTATGTCGGAATACCTAGATAGAATAAACCATCACGAGTTTGATATGAAGATTGGACTTAAGCAAGGCACATTTGAAATGTTCGGACACATCAACTCTGATGGGGATATTGACTACGATTTCTTCTTAGACCAAAAGCATTTAGATTGTGGCTGTCTTATGATTTCGGTTGCAGATAGTAGCGAGTCGTATTGGTGGGAATGGATTGTTTGCGATATTTTAAAAACATACGATTTCAATAAAAAAAGATTTCTTTAGTCGGAGTCGGAGGTCGGGCAACTCTTAGGGGTTGTCCTTTCTTTTTGCCTGAAGGATATATATACACAAATAATCACAAATTTATGATCCAGGCAAGTTGTTGTGCTAGTTCTCTCTAAGTTTACTTTTAGTAATAACCAGGTTATAATAAATAAAACTTAAATGGAGAATAATATGAGTGAGGAGTATCAAGACTATATTGTTGACGGTTTGCCTGAATACAATTTTAAGCTAGAACTTAAACAGGGGACATTTGAAATGTTTGCAACTATCAATAGCTATGGCTTTATGGACTATAACTTCTTCCTGGATCAACAGCTTTTAGATGGTGGTGTGTACGGAGGATATTGGTGTAAGTCAGATAGCTATGGCGACTTCAATGAAAGTGATGAGAGCAGTCTTTATGAGCAAGAGTGGGGTTATCTCTGCTCATTCGTTCTTAAAGATTACGACTTTGAAAATAAAACTTGGGGTGTGTAATGACGACAAAAGTGTATTGTGATGAATGCGATAAAGTTTTACATGTAAATTGTGCAGGTGGTGTCGGAACAGAAGTAGATGTGGAGATGCCAAATGCTGATTATGTTTTAAGGATTGGAGATTTTGACACAGATTTATACTTGTGTCCAGCTTGGAATACGAATGACTTTCATGTCTGTCTTGATTGCTACTACGAGAAGTATGTGTGCAAAGAAGGTTGGGTAGATGTGTCGGCTCAACTGTTTGAGTTCATGCAAGAGATTGGAATGGAAGAACAGTATGCAGATACTAGAAAACACCTGACTGATATGATCCAGAGGGGTATTGACAAAAAGTAGAAAGTAGCTATACTAACTTGGTCAATAATAGCTTTTGCTATTCTTGGTCATAATGTCCCAAATTGAAACCTCTAGTCTCGGCTAGGGGTTTCTCTTTATGGGCGAAGGTAAGTCGGCAGTCGGGTGTCGGGTTTTCTTTTGTACGGGATTTACAGGGGAGCTGGGGTATGTCCACAATATAAACACAATATTTTTTTTAGGATCCTGTGGGTAAATTTGGGGATTGGGGTTTGAAAAGACAGGCCAGACTTATTTAAATTATTTTTGCTTTGAGGGTTTACATTAAGTAATCTATTTGTTATTGTGTGCTTATAAACAATTAAAGGAGGACATTATGGTTTATATAAGAGAATGGGAAGTAGAAAAAGTATTTCAATCTTTATTGTCATTAAATGATGAAAAGAAATATTTACTTTTAAATGATTATAGAGAGTTGCAAAAAATTCAAAGTGATTATGCAAAAGAAATAAAACCACTTGAAAACAAAATAAAAAAACTAGAAGAAAAAATAAATCAAAAAAGAACTACTGTATCTCAATATAGAAGAAGTTATATGTGTAGGCATTTAAAACAATTAGATTTGCCTGTTTCAAAAATGGAAAAATTTGTGCATGACAGTTTTACTATTTTGGAAGAACAAATAAGACTTTTAGCTTTTAAAAAAGAGGAGGATAAGTAATGAAAGGATATATTATTGATAGTAATTTAAAGGGCGTTTTTCCAATAGATATTAGAAGTGATATGGATTACAAAGACATCTATAAGTATTTACATACAGATGTTAAGCGAGTAAGTGCTTTTGATGCAGTTCGGGTAAGAGGTACTAATGATTTGATTTATGTTGATGACGAGGGTTTATTAACTAGGGAGAATTATATGTTTGTTTTTGATCACTTGGACAAACATCATCTATTCGGGAATGGCTTAATACTTGGTACTGATACTGAAGGAGAAAGCATGACTCCCGAAATGTCATTAAATTGGTATAGAGATAAAATTACCTTTGCAGATGAGTTGGTTTTGTGTGAGGACTATTTAGTTCCTCCTGTCTTTGTGCCTATTAAATAAATTTTACTTTTAGTATCTACTCGTGGTAAGCTTACCTTATTAACTAATCAATTAAGGAGACATTATGAGAGTTAAAAAACTATTAATAAAAGTAGAGTTAGAGAATGGTGCCGAATGTAATTTCGTTGAGTATCAAGCTTTTAGCTTAGTAATAAATGGCACACCTTATATTGTGAACGGAGAGTTCGATACTATCGATATGGAACGAGTTGTTCGCATGACTGAGGACAGCATAAGGAGAGAGGGCAACACCATTGTTAATGGGCAAGTCCAAAATCCTAGATTGGAGAATGATTTAGACAGCTAGAACAATTCTCCCTAGTTGGAAGAGTCAAGCAGAAATGCTTGGCTCTTTTTTTTTGGGACTCTTATTGGTCGGGAAAAATGATGCAGGTCGGCAGCTCTCTGGGTCGGCACCCCAAAATGGTATATATACACAAAGGTAGGTACAAGCACAATAATACACACAAACAATAACAATCATTTTAACAATTCTTCTTTTTGGGTTATATTATGCTCATGTATGGCATAAGTAGTAGGCTCAGACTTTTCCTAAACTCTTCTCCTCTAGATTTGTTTGGGCCTACTCACTACGGAGTAAAGATATGGAAAACATGATGAATCCAGGAATGGGTATGAACGAAGAATTAGAAACTTTATCAAGTCAAGATATGGATGAGGCAAAAGCAGCTATGGGCGAACTCATCAATATGATCGCAGAAATGAAAGCTGCTGGCATGTCAGATGAAGAAATAAATCAATTTTTAAGTGAGTTTGGTTTGACTTTAGAAGAAGTTTTAATGGCAGACCAAGCATTAAAAAATCCTGAAATGTTAAATGATCCTAACATGATGGGTGGACAGCCTGAAATGGCTCAAAACAATCAAATTCAAGCACAATTAGATGAATTAATGTAATGGCTAGACAACGTTCTGATTTAGATAATAATATTTTAAGTTCCCTAGGGGAAGCAGTAGTAACTGAAACTGACAAGATTTTAGAAAACCCTAGTATGATTGACCTCTTTCCGA
>Ga0209503_10000124_pt1 | contig 52974 bp, 78 predicted proteins | sample SouAtlMetagenome_2_FD_187448 | JGI IMG/M metagenome (GOLD analysis project Ga0209503, IMG submission 187448) | Marine eukaryotic phytoplankton communities from Atlantic Ocean - South Atlantic ANT15 Metagenome (SPAdes) (version 2) | ecosystem: Environmental > Aquatic > Marine > Oceanic | place...
CGCCCCCCCCCCCCACCCTTTGCGCGCCGGCTGGTTGACCCACGCACAAATTTTTCACCACGCACCAAACGCAACGACTTACCACCCTGAAACGAGTTAACCACAGCGAGCCGATATCGCACCAGCAAAAAGGCCACCCCCTTTTCAGAGAGTGGCCCAAGCGCCCCGTAAATTTTTCACATTTTTCAGCGTTACATACTTACCGGTTGGTAACCCGACTACGACTCTCACGGTTCATCTCGATCTTACGATGCGGGGTCTCCATACCCCCGCCGGCCTGACCACCCTCGACATGCTGCGGGCAGAACCAGGCACCCCCGACTTTGACCCATCCGAGCCGCGCGCCCCGCCACCGAGCATCGTCCGCAGCGGTCGTCGGCCACACATCGTGAGCAGTGACCCGTTCCGGACAACCGACATGGTCGCACAGCAACCGAACCTCAAACATCGCGTTCTCGCAGTGCGACCAGAACGGCACGGACGCCGGGTGTGTCGTCGTGACTGCCGCTTCGGATCGCATCGCTCAGACCGGCAGAGTGACGATCGCGCAACTCACCAATCAAAATCTCCCGCGCACGCACCAGCAACGGATCGGCAGGAAGGTCAGCAACGATCGCAGCAGCTTCACCAGAGAGCGGATTACCCCGATCATCCGCAACGGCACGGATCAACCGCGTCATGCGCTCGTCGAGAGTGTCAGCCGTGTCGGTACACATCAGCCATTCCATCATTTTCGGGCCGATGGTTTCAATACGCCCATCTTCGAACGTAGCCCTCCAACCCGTATCGAGTGCGACGACCCCCGTGATGCGCGCATCGACCATGCGACGTGTCAGAGGGCGACCCTGAAATGTGATTGTGAATTGCGGGATGCGATTGCGCACCACCGGAGCGCCCGTCGATCCACTGGCCGACCATGCCGTACCGTCCGAACGCACAATCAATTTATCGTGCGTCAACGGTGTATTAATCAACTGCTTCCCGGTGAGCGATTTACCGTCCTCACGCACGACGTAATAGTTACCCCACCCATTAGGATATTGCGACATATCACCCTTCAACACCAGCGGCGTACCGTCCACATGTTCCAGCGGCTTCGACCAATCAACCATCGTGAATCTCCATTCTATCATCACCGATCGCATACGAACCGTTGCGACTGCGTTTACAAAGCGAAACAGGTGTGCCGTACATCATACCGCTGTGAAAGCGAACATGCACGCGCATCATCCGTTCATCGACCTCCGTCACCCGCCAAACAGACCAATGCATCTCACCGCGCCATGACACACCGTCACGAACACGAACCAGATCACCGGGCTTGGGGAGGGTCACTGGCGTGCTCTCGGATAGGTCGCGACTTCGGGGTGTTCGATCAGGTGCCGAAGACCAGCAACAACAATCATGTGAATCACATGGCGAACGCGAACGTAACGAATCGTCACAATGCACGTCTCATGCGCCACCAGCGACATATCCTCGACGCGATGTATCGACAACGGCGGACGCGAATATTCACAGAGATCGAATGACATGTTCGGGCCACTACCGGGATGCCACGACTCGTACCACCGCCATCCATCGGGAACCAGTGCGACAGGTTCGAGATCGCTGTTGTGTAGCAGCCTCATTCGACTACACCAGCATAAGCAGCCCACATGGCACACCCGAGACGGCGCGCCGTTGCGGTATGAACATGACTCAAGGTCGCCCATTCCACGGACCATTCACCGTCGAAATACTCGACGTTCATGAATCGACCGTGGAAACTCAGCAAAAGATGACGCAGATGCAAATCCGCATCGTCCGCACTGGTCAGACTGGGTACGCCGGTAAACGAACCGGTCGACCCGAATTTGCGCTTGCAGAGACGACGGAACATGCGCTGATGTTCGCGCACCTCATACCCGAGCGAGCCGAGTACAGCGATGTAGTCATCGTTTGTCGCAAGACTGTTGGCGATACGTTGTTGCAGTTCGTTCATTCCGAATCACTCCTATATACACAGTATGACTTACCACCCTGTAAGTATGGGGTCAACCCGATCCGCTCTTGCGCAACCACAATCGGCAAGTCATAAGCGAAGAATGTTGCAGGTGCGCCATACCGATATGTTCCAGAGTGCTTACGCCCAGGTGAAGGATGCAGAGCGCGCTTTCATCGACCGGTTGGTGCGCGAAATTGCGACCGGAGCGGAGCGTCACGGTGCGCGAATTGCCGACCTGATCGACGCTCCGCTCCCGCAGGAATTGCACGATCTCGACACACGCGGATGGTTGCAGCGCCCGCTGGTACTGGCGGCTGTTACCGAGAAACTGCGCGAGTTGCAGCTTCGGCAGGATATTTCGCTCGACCGCATCGTCCGTGAGTTGCACGCGATCGCGACGTTCTCGCTTGAGGACATCACGCGGTATGACGAGTTCGGCGATCCGTATTTCGATCTGGAAAATGCGACGCCGGAACAGTGGTCGGCGATCAAGTCCGTCGAGGTCGAGAAATCGGACAGCCTGCACCGGTCGACCAAGACGAAGATGAAGTTGCAGACGCACGACAAACTCGGCGCGGCTAAAATGCTGCTCGAACTGCTCGGCGGGAACGAAGCGGACAACCCGTACCGCAAGGCCGACAAGGCCCGCAACATCCCGGCGCTCACGACCGACAAAGACGCACAGCAACTGGCCGACGACTATCAGAGGTACATCAGCGATGACTGAGCAGAGCACACCGCGACTGGCAGCGGTTGAAACCTTGTACGAGACAAACGCGCGATCCATTCCCGATATGTTGCGTCAAGCAGCGGACAGCATCGACGCCGATCCAGATGATGCGCCCACCGCAGCAGTCGCTGTATTCGTCGATGCGGCGGGAACGGTGCAGATTTACGGGTGGGGCGATGTCAACGACTTGAGTGCGCTCGGCCTGATCGAACGCGGCAAACATGAACTGCTCGAAATACTCAGTGATGACTGAGATACCGCCGTGCACCATCGAGCATGACAGCACCGAGATCGCAGGGTGGGAACTCACATCGGTTGTCTGCGACAAGACCTATACGATCAAGCACGTCGTTCCGCACAACGATCTGCGCGCCCATTTGCTCGACCCGACGTGTTGGTGTCACCCTGTCGAAGACGCGGACGAACCGGATATGTGGTCGCACAACTCGGCGGACGGACGCGAGCGATACGAGAACGGTGACGCGGCCTACAACTGATGCACCCCGACCTGTTCGCCCCACATCAGCAGACCGATGCAGTCGCGGAAGCGATCAAACCGTGGCGTCCGCGCGCGCTCGATCATTCGTCATGGCCCCCTGACTACCGCGCCGTTCATGCATGGCGGATCAAGACGCTCGCCGAGTTGCGCGCCGATCCGCGCAAACTGGCCGGCGCGCACGCCTATTACGCGAAGAACCCTGCCGATTTCATCCAGCACTGGATGGACACATACAACCCGCGAAAGCAGTCGAACAAATGGATGCCGTTCGTGTTCTTCAAGCGGCAGGAGGAATTGGTCGATTTCTTCATGTCGCTGTTTCGCGATGGAGAAAGCGGTCTGGTCGAAAAAGCGCGTGACATGGGCGCGACATGGGTTGCTTGTGCGATCAGTGTGTGGTGTCTTAAATATCTACAGGACGACGCGACCGGGTGGGGTAGTCGCAAGCAGGATTTGGTTGACAAACTCGGGGATGCGGACAGCATTTTCGAGAAGATAAGGCTCATTATACGACGCCTTCCACCTGAGTTTCGCCCTGATTGGGGGACCGCCCTGATGAAAATCGTCAATCGCGAAAACGGTGCGATCATCGCCGGCGAAAGTGGCGATAACATCGGTCGTGGTGGTCGTAAATCACGGTATTTCAAGGACGAAGCACAACCGCTCAACGCACCCGTTTTGACACCCGGTGGATGGGTGAAAATGGGCGATCTCAGTGTGGGCGACAAGGTGTGCGGACCTGACGGAACGACCCGGATCGTCACCCACATCAATGACTGCGGTAAACACGCATGCTACCGAATCACACTTGTTGACGGAACGACCGTCACCGCGAGTGAAGGGCACATCTGGCCTGTTCTGAACCGAAACAACCACCGTAAGGCGATGATAGCACGAACTGTCGACCTTTACGAGAATTTCATCTACAAATCACCCGGTGGGCAAACTCAATATCGCTTCGAGACACTCGATTCTGGTATCGTCGAGTTCGACAAACAACCCGACCGTTTGCCGCTCGATCCGTACATCGTCGGTGTGCTGTTGGGTGACGGGAGCGTTAAACAGGTCCCGAAGTATCGACCGAGTTTCACAAGTGGTGACGCGGAAGTAGCGGATCATGTCGAGGCTGTTCTACCACCCGACTGCACCATCACCGCAGCGAAGGACGGTAAAAGCTATCGCCTGGGTGACATCGAAGGGCGGCGCGGTCGTTTCAAAGTCAGTCGTGCGTCACAGCGCATCATGGCCGCTGGCATTGCTGGTTATGGTGCGGAAGACAAACATATCCCTAATCTGTACAAATACAGATCGGTCGAAGAACGCACATCATTGTTGCAAGGTCTGATGGACACTGATGGTAGTGCGTCGGGTGGTACGCTGACCTACCATACTTGTTCGCGAAAGCTGGCCGATGATGTAAGGTTTCTAGTGCAGACCTTGGGTGGGCGTGCTTCGCTCAATACAAAACCCGATCATCGCGGGTATCGCGACATGTACTGCCTGCATGTAGTGTTCGGCAACGGCGTCGTTCCGTTTCGGTTGTCTCGCAAGGTCAACGCGATGAAACCACGCAAACAGGTATGGGGCCGGTCGATATTCAACGTGGAACCAATCGGTGAACAGGATGTCAGGTGCATCACTGTCGACAACCCGGACGGTCTCTACATCACCGAGAATTGCATTGTTACGCACAACTCTGCCCACTACGAACGCCCCGAATTGATCGAAGCTGCGCTCGGCGACAACACCGAAGTCCAGATCGACATCAGCAGCGTGAACGGGTTGGGCAACGTGTTCCATCGCCGGCGCGAGAGTGGTGAGGTCTGGTATCCGGGCAAGAACGACATCTCCCCCGGCGTCCCGCGTGTGTTCATCATGGACTGGCGCGATCACCCCGAGAAGGATCAGGAATGGTACGACCGGCGCAAGGCGAAGGCCGAGCGCGAAGGTCTGCAACACATTTTCGCGCAGGAAGTCGACCGCAACTATTCCGCAGCCGTGGAAAACACGATCATCGCGTACGAGTGGATTGAGGCGGCTGTCGATGCCCATCTTGAAATTCCAATCATGGCGGCATCGGCGCACAGCGAAGAATGGATGGCTGGCCTCGACGTGTACGATGCCGGGGCCGACAAGAACGCGCTGACGATCCGGCAGGGTTTCGTCCTGCGGCACGCACGCGAATGGGGCGACCGCGATCCGGGTGTCGCGACGCGGTACACACTGGCCGATCTGCGCGAGCGGCGGTTGCAGGGTATCAAAATCCAGTACGACCCGATCGGTATCGGCTCGGCGGTCAAATCCGAATGGAACCGGCTGGTCGACACCGAAACGGTCGCATGGAACGAATTCGAACTGGTGCCGTGGCACGCCGGGGCCAGCGTCATCAACCCATACGAGCGGATCATTCCGGGCGACGATCAGACGCCGCTCAACCGTGACATGTTCGACAATTTCAAGGCTCAGGCATGGTGGGCCGTCCGCACGCGGTTCTACAAGACGTGGCGGCTGCGGCAGATGATAAAAGAGGGTCGTACCGACGAGACATATCGACCGGACGAACTGATCTCGATCGACAGCACGATACCCTGCCTCCATCAGCTTCAAAAAGAACTCGCGCAGCCTACGATGGGCAAGAGCGCGAAGTCGCTCAAGATGCTGGTCGAGAAGGCCCCGAACGGCACGCGCTCACCGAACCTGGGTGATGCGACCGTACAGTGCTTCTTCCCGTCCAATAAGGCACCGGTATCGATGGAGATGGGCAGTGTGAGTGGATGATCGCCGCTATTGCAACCCCCTCCAACCTGCGGTAACGGTCCACCATGACCATTCGCCCGCACCTTTTCGCCTCGACCGTACACACCGTCGCGCTCGGTTATGCCAGTCAGCCGGTGGATGATCCGGTGCGGGCGAACAAGCCCGCCGATGAGTTCGAGAAACGCGACGCGGACAGCGCCTTCATGAACCCGTATTGGGAGAAGGTCGATGCCGTGATGGACGGTCTCGACGGCATGAAGGCGCGCGGGGAAGAATTCCTGCCGAAGTTCCGCGACGAAGACACCGACGACTACAAGTTCCGGCAGACATGCGCCAAATTCACCAATGTCTATTCGGATATCGTGGAGGGTCTGGCGAGCAAGCCGTTCGAACAGGCCGTCCAACTCACCGAGGACGAAACCGATCAGCCGGCGATCTCCGACCAGATCAAAGAGTTCACATGGGATGTCGACGGCAGCGGCAACAACCTGACCGTCTTCGCCGCCCACACCTTCCTGCAAGGAATCAACAACGCGATCGACTGGATACTGATCGATCACGACAAGCGCGATCCGAACATCGTTAGCATCGCCGATGCCAAGCGTGCCGGTCTGCGCCCGTACTGGTCACATATCCTCGCCCGCAACGTCCTGAGCGTGAAATCGCGCATGGAGGGCGGTGATGAAGTATTCACCTACGTTAAGATTTTCGAGCCGGGTGAACCGAATCACATCCGCGAGTTCGAGCGCACCGATACGTTCGACGCACAGGGTCGACGCACCACATTCGTCGAATGGCGACTGTGGGAGAAGACCGACAAGCGCGAGTACATGCTGATCGACAGCGGGCCGATTTCGATCGGTGTGATCCCGATGGTTCCGTTCGTCACGGGGCGGCGCGAGGGGCGTCGGTGGAGGTTCACCCCGCCGATGCGCGCCGCCGTCGAGACTGCGGTGAACCTGTTCAAGCAGGAAACCGAACTCGAATTCAAATCGACGATGAGCGCCTATTCGATGCTCGCGATGATCGGCGTGACCCAGGACAAGACGCCAGACGGCAAGCCGAAGGACAAGGTTCTGATCGGCCCGAGCAAATCCATCATAGTCCCACCATCGACGACGCCCGGTCAACGTGCCGATGTGAAATGGATCGAGCCAAGCGCAGAAATCCTCAAGTTCCTGCAAGAGCGGATCGACAAGACCATCCAGCAGTTGCGCGAACTCGGTCGTCAGCCGCTCACCGCCAGCAGCAGCAACATCACGGTCATCACGGCTGCGGTCGCTGCCGGCAAAGCAAAGAGCGCGGTGAAAGCGTGGGCGTACCGCCTGGGCGACACGCTCGAAAATGCGCTCAACATCACCGCGATGTGGATGGCGATCGAATACGAACCGACCGTCCATGTATTTGCCGAGTTCGACGACTGGATGGAAGGCGAGGACATCGACGCGCTGCTTGCCATGTGGCGACCGGATGGTGACGGCAGTCGCGGCATCAGCACTCAGACCCTGCACGAAGAAATGCAGCGTCGTGGCGTGCTGTCCTCGAACTTCACCAATGAACGCGAAACATTGCGCCTGCTCGCCGAGTTGCCGCGCGATCCGATCGAGGATGAGGCTTGACCGCGTTCTAACCACGCGGTAAGCCTACCCGCAACAACCAACCGAAAGGGATCATTTCATGCTTATCCGCAAGCATCTGCTGTTGACCACCGCCGCGCTCGCAGTCGTCGGGTACGACAACAAAGGGTGGAAAACCAAGGACGACGGCTCGCTCGATACCGACAGCGACGGCAATCCGATCTACATCGACAGCGACGGCAAGGAACAGCCGCTCGCGCCGGGTTACGTCAATCGGATCAATACCGAGGCGAAGCAGCACCGGCAGACCGCGACCGATCTCCAGGCCAAGCTGACCGCTTATGGCGATCTCGATCCGGTCGCGGCGAAGGACGCCATCGCGAAGATGAAGGATGTGAACCTCGACGAACTCGTCAACAAGGGCGAGATCGACAAGGTGAAGTCGCAACTCACCGAACAGTTCCAGACCGATCTCAAGGATCGCGAAACGAAGCTCACCGAAGCGCAGCAGCGCATCGAACGGCTCGCGCTCGACAACGCGTTCAACTCGTCCAGTTTCCTCAAGGAACGTGTCGCGTTCCCCGAAGATGTCGTGCGCGCCACGTTCCGTGATCGGTTCGAATACGATGCCGAGAAGAATCAGGTCATCCCGAAGAACTCGACCGGCGATGCGTTGCTCAACAAGCACGGTGATATTGCCAGCGTCGATGAAGCATTCCAGGTATTCATCGAAGCGCGTCCCGACAAGGACTCGTGGCTCAAGGCACCCGATGCCGGCGGCAGCGGCTCGCAGGGCGGCGGCGGCGGTCGCAGTGGCGGCAACATGATGAAGCGCGCCGACTTCGATGCACTCTCGCCGGGTGACCGGGCTGTAATCGGCCAGAAGGCCGCGAAGGGCGAAGTCAAGATCGTCGACTGACGAATATCGCGGTGTAGCGCAGCGGTCAGCGCACCTGATTCATAATCAGGGGGTCGTGGGTTCAAATCCCACCACCGCAACCAAATCCTCACGTTGCCATTTCGCGTGAGTCGATCCAAGGGCGGATGCTTGTGCGGGGCATCCGCCCTTGTTGTATTATGGGGTTGACGCCCTCGCACCAATCGCGTTACACATAGCGCAATGCCGCAGATCGCGATGATCGGGCACCAGCGCCGCAGTTCGAGATGAACGGGCCATCCTCCACATCTCGAACAAGGGGCACATCATGTCCAAGATGAAGCAGATTCTGCTGACGCGTACCGCGCCAGCCATCGCCAATCCCGCGTATGCCAACACGCTGTCGGCTATCACGGGTGATCTCTACAGCGCGCTCGATACCGTCAGCCGTGAACTGATCGGCTTCGTGCCGTCCGCCACGGTGAATGCGACCGCTGCACGCGCCGCTGTCGGTCAGCAGGTCGAATATCCCGTGGCACCCCCGCAGGAAGCAACCGACATTGTTCCGGCCATGACGCCCCCGAGCGGCTATGACAACGCGTTTGAGACGCGTTCGATGGCCATCACGAAGTCGAAGGCTGTGAAGTTCAACTTCACCGGCGAGGAACAGCGCGCACTGAACGTGTCGCCTGGACCGGATTTCCTGACCACGCAGGGCATGATCTTTGCACAGGGTTTCCGTACCCTCGCGAACATGGTCGAAGCCGATCTGTCGGCAGAAGCAGCCGCCAACGCCTCGCGCGCCTACGGTACTGCCGCCAGCACGCCGTTCGGCTCCGACAACCTGTCCGAACTCGCGCAGTTGAAGAAAATCCTCGACGACAATGGCGCACCTGCCAGCATGCGTTCGGCGATCATGAACACCAGCGCGGGCGCGAACCTTCGTACCGTCAAGAACCTGACCCGTGTCAACGAAGCCGGTTCGCAGATGACGCTGCGCCAGGGTGAACTGCTCGACATCTTCGGGTTTTCGCTCAAGGAAACCGGTCAGCCCGCCAGCCACACGGCAGGTACGGCTGCTTCGGCGACCACGGACAACGCTGGTTACGCTGTCGGCGATACGGTCATCACGCTCGCTTCGGCGGGCACCGGTACCTTCCTCGCCGGTGATGTCGTGACGTTCGCCGGTGATGCGAACAAGTATCGTCTCGAAACCGGTGACGCAGATGTCAGCGGCGGTGGTACGATTACTCTGGCTGCACCGGGTCTGCGTGAACCGATTGCGGCCAGCGCCACGGCGATCACCCGTTCGGCCAGCTACGATGCCGCAGTGGTCGGTTTCAGCATGGACGCGCTGCATGTCGCGATGCGTCCGCCCGAAGCCGGCACGCATGACCTCGCGGTCGACTCGATGCTGGTGACCGACATTCGCAGCGGTATCACCTTCGACATCCGGCTCTACGAGGGTTACCGCATGATGTACGGTGAAATCGGTCTGGCATGGGGCGTCCACGCTTCGAAGCCGGAACACATCGGTCTCATCCTCGGCTGATCCAATCCCGCAACAGCGGGCCTTTCGGTATCCCCGTCGCTTCACTCCGGGCGACGGGGATATTTTTTGCCTATCGCGCGTTGTGGTGATAGGATGGATGTTCCTCAGCTAAGGGAAGACGACATGAACCGAATTCTGGCAATGACGACCGCAGCCATCGCGCTCGGTTATTCGCATGGTCGCACCGAAACGGTGCTGATCTCCGGTGGTAAGGGCAAAGACCCGATCCGCGTGAACAAAACCGACTACGAAGCCGACCAGGCCGAAGACGGCGCGGGCGAGATGAAACTGTTCAAGGGCAAAGACCCTGCCGATGATGCGCCTTCGACCGGTGGCCGCAGCGATGTGAACGTGACTGGCAACGGCGAAGGCGGCGAGGTCCAGACGACTGCCGCCCCGTCCGCCCCGGACCTGTCGAGCGGCAGTGGCACGACCCCGCCCACCGATCAGGTAAAGCAGGCCGCAGCCCCCGCTTCGACCACCGCCGATCAGCTTCTGGTCATGCGGTCGACCAAGGGCAACACCAAAGGGAAGTTCGTGATTTGCGACGGCACGGGCGTCCCGATCACCGGCGACCGGGCCAAGGCGCTCGACATCGACGAGAAGGGTTACGACACCCAAGACGCCGCGAGCGCGGTCGTTTCGACCACCGAACCGAAGCCCACGACGTGATGCCGCTGGCGCACTAGCGCCCCCGCATCGCGCGTGTTAAGGATAGGCCGACCGGACAATCCCGGTCGGCCTATTCATTTGGAGCAAGGCAGATGGATTTCTACGGTTCCGCAGCGGCCTACAAGGCGTATCACCTAGCCCGCGCGCGGGACGAGAGCAGCCGCGACGACGATGATGTCGAACAGGCTCTGCTGATCGCGTCGGAATGGCTCGACGGCATGTACGACTGGCCTGGTCGGAAATATCTCGACCGCACCAGCCAGACCCGTGATTGGCCGCGCTCAGAGGTTGTTGATCGCGACGGATGGCCGGTCGACTATCAGAGCGTCCCGATCGAGGTCGAGCAGGCCACCTACGAAGTTGCGTTCCGCTGGCTCGCCGACCCCGGTGTTCTGACGCCTGACTTCACCCCCGAGAAATACCGGCGTGTGTCGATCGATGGCGCGCTCTCGGTCGAGTTTCGCGGTCTGGACGCGTCGCAGGTGCAGAAGCAGTTCCCCGTCCTCGGCACCATACTGGCGCGGCTCTTGGGAGGATCGAGTGTATCATCGCTCACCACCAGCGTCGCTCGCGTATAAAAAGAGCCGCCGCGCCGGGAGGGAGGTAGCGCGGCGGCTCGCTGCCGTTGGGGGTCGGCAGTTACTTGCGGCGAACGACCAGCACGGTCGAACCTTCGAAGTCGGTGCCCTTGAGCGAGTTCGCGGTCGCCTGGTCGACATCGACGGCATAGAATTCGCGTTCGGTCGACAGCACCTTGTTCTTGCCGGTCGACGGGTCGGTGGCGCGCGTGCTGTACTTGGTGTTCGCCCGGTTGACGATACCGGCCATGTCGCGCTTGGTCTTGTTCTTCACGCCGAAAAACGCGCCGGCGGCGAGATCATCGATCGGATACTTCGTCGCACCGCCACTGCGCTTCGGCTCGGGCGGCGTGAAGCCTTCGGGCATCTTGCCGGTGACGACTTCGGGTTCGACGGGTTCGGGCTTCTTCGTAGCGGCGGGCTTCGTCGTCGACGCGGCATTCGCATAACCGAGCGCGAGCGGCGCAAGGGCGGTGAGGGTAATCATACGCTTCACAATCATTCTCCTAGTGTTGATTCGTTTTCCGATGTGTGGAATGGCAATTCATACCGAACTCTAACAGGGTGTCAAGTGCAATGAGTATCTATGATGATATGCGTAATGTCGCAGGCGAACTGTTCGAGGAATTCAAGCAGGGTGTGATCCAATATGTAGGCATTGTCTCGACACTAGGTGCGTCACCCGATGAACCGGCGACGGTCGGCGACGACACGCCTGTCACGCTCAATGCGACCGCACGACCTGTATCGACGAAATATGTGAACGGTTCGAGCATCGTCGAGACCGACATTCAAGTCACCGTCCCGAACGACGGCAAAGCCGAACCGAAAATGACCGGGTATATGACGATTGACGGTGTGCGCTACAAGATCATCGCGGTCATGGCGAGACCCGCAGCCGGTGATCCGATCACCTGGACCGTAATCGTGAGGCGCTGATGACCGAGAAGCAAATCCTTGAACTGCTCGAACGCTATGGACCGTCGATCCGCGATGCTATTCTGACCGGCATCCGCGAGATACGCGATGACGCACGGCTGACAGAAATCATCCGTATGATCGAGCAGAACAACGTCGAAGGTGCGATGCGCGCGCTCGGGTACAATCCCAGTGTGTTCAGCCGTTTCCATATTATGATGGTGCAAGCGTTCGAACAAGGTGGTATGATGGCGATGGCAATGATGCCACGCTACACACCCGACGCAACCGGAGTAATGACGAAGATGCGCTTCAACGTCCGCGACCGACAAGCGGAACTGTGGTTGACCAATCGTTCGAGTTCGATGGTCACGAATATCGAGGAAGATGTTCGTCTCGCAGTCCGCACCACGTTGTCGGACGGGTTGGGGCGTGGTCGCAACCCACGATCCGTCGCACTCGATCTGGTTGGGCGTTACAACCGCACCACCGGACATCGTGAAGGCGGTGTTGTCGGCCTCGGTGAACGCGAAATCGAATGGGCACGCAATGTCGAGCGCAAATTACTCAACCTCGACCCGTCCTATCTCGAACAGAAACTGCGCGACAAACGATTCGATAGCGTCGTTCGTAAAGCGATCAAGGAAGGTAAACCGTTGCCCGCCGCTACGGTGCAGCAACTGACCGACCGCTACCGCGAGATCGCCCTGAAAAATCGCGGCGAGACGATCGGGCGCACCGAAACGCTCGCGGCGCTCAATCGCAGTGAATATGAAGCGACCCGTCAGGCGCTGGCACAGTCGAACTTGCCGCTCAGTGCCGCGACGAAGGTGTGGGATAGCGCGGGTGATGCGCGTGTGCGCAAAAGCCATGACGACATGGATGGCCAGCGTGTCGGGATCGACGAGCCGTTCATCTCGCCGCGTGGTGCCCGCATGATGCACCCGCATGACCGATCGCTCGGTGCGCCTGGCAACGAAGTCATCGCTTGTCGGTGCCGCGTTCGGTACGACATCAAATTCGGCGCGAACCTGCGATGACTACGTTCTCTGCCCAAGTCGATCAGTTCGTGCGCGTCAGCAAGGAACGCATGACCGCGATGTCGCAGTATGCACTGTCCGAAATGATAAACGACATGCAGACGCCGACCGCGAAAGGCGGCAGAATGCGTGTCGACACGGGGTTCTTGCGTGCGTCCGGGCGCGGTGCGCTGGACGGGTGGCCGAGCGGCAACGGTGAGATGCCAGCGGATGCGCCGGTCGGGCAATACACGGGTATCTATGATGACTATGACGGTAGCGCGCTCAACGCCGTGCTGCTCAACATGGAACTCGGTGACACGTTTTTTTGGGGTTGGGTTGCCAATTACGGCCCGACCCGCGAGATATACGACGGGTTCATGGAAGCGCCGTTGCAGGACTGGCAGACCTATGTAAACACTGCGGTCGCTAGGGTGAAAAAGGACATAGCCGATGCAAAATGAAGTCGATGTGATCCGCGCGCTTCAACGCGGCGTGATCGAGGCGGTTGCGCAGTCCGACGACACCAACCTACCCGTCCGGTATCTGACCGGCACGGACGGGACGGCTGACGGCTTCGACATTCCGACCAATCAGAAGTGGCTCGAACTGGTGTGGGTGCCGAACAATCCGCAGGGTGCGTTCCTCGGGCAAGAGCAGAATTATCGCGGGATTTTGCGGCTTGTGTTGCACTGGCCGAATCAACCAACCGGGGTTTATGCGCCACTCGAACTGCTCGCTTCGATCACCCGATACTTCGTCAAGGGAAAAATGTTGTCGAACGTGCAGATTTCGGGTATCCCCAACTTCACCGGTAAGGTCGAAGATCAGGATGACGTGCTTTACCCGGTCTCGATCTATTATACGTCGTATCGCAAAGGGGCCTGAGCCATGAAACAGATTTTTGCACTGACCACCGCGCTCGTTGCTGCGGGGTATTTCAACACCAACGCGGGAAGCAAGCTGTTCGTCTGCGCCACCGCGCAACCCGACGAACTCGACGCGAGCGAATACGCGGGTCTCACTTGGGTCGAGGTCGGCGGTGTCGGCTCGGTCGGTGAAACCGGCAGCAGCACCAACATCCTCAACTACGAAACGTGGGGCGACGATGTGGTGCAGAAGGCGAAGGGTCTGACCGACGCTGGTTCGCCCGACATCGAAGTCGCGCGCGATCCCGACGATGCTGGCCAGGTGCTTCTGCGAACCGCAGCGGGCACCAACCTGATCTATGCGCTCAAGATCGAGGGCACCGATGTTCCCGACGCCGATCCGGCCAGCACGCCGACGATCCGGTACAACCGTGGCCTCATCACCGGCCCGCGCGAACCGAACGGTCGGAACGAAGACTTCGATCTGGAAATCTTCGGTTGCGGTCTGGTCCAGAAGCAGATCAAGGTCGATCCGACCAGCGGGGCCTGACGCACTTACCACCTTGACAGTATGAAGGGTGTCGGCGCATAGGTGTCGGCACCCTTTTCATTTGGAGCAACACATGGACCTCGCAACGATCAAGCCGTCCGAACGGACCATCGAAATCCTGCACCCCGCCACGGAACTGCCCATCGGCATTCGTGTGTCGCTGCTTTCGATCGAAGACGATCGGATGAAGTCGATCCGTCGCCAGATCACCGACAACAGCCTCAAGTTGCAGGCGAAGAACAAGGCATTCAAGGCCGAAGAACTCGAACGCAATCAGAACATGCTGATGTTCACCGGTACGAACGGGTGGGAGTGGTACAACCCGACCGGCAACGAGGGCGACAAAGGTTACGACCCCGACGCAATGCCCGATTTCAACGGCGAGCAATTGCCGTATAATCAGAAGAACTTCATCGCGATGGCCGAAGAATTCTACTGGTTCGCCGATCAGGTGCAGGAGGCAATCGGAGACACCAAGGCTTTTTTCGGGAACTCGAACGGGAGTTAGTCGACGCGGTTCATGTTTACATCCGCTACGACACCCCCGTCCGTGACGGTGAGATCGACGGCGAAAAGCGTAAACTGACCCGCCGCGAATACTATCCCGAGAAGCACGAACCACCACCCGTCGAAATACCACCGGCAGGCGAACACCTGTGGGAATGGTACTTCGACGCGGCTCGGCGGGTGCGCCGGATCACCGAAGGGGTTTGCACCCCGATCCCCCCGTCCGAATGGGTCGCATGGCGACAAATCACCGCGAATGTGGTATATGCGTGGGAATTCGACATTCTCGCGGCGATGGACATTGCTTTCTGCGATGAAGTGAATAAAGAGTTGGATGCGAAACGTGCCGCCGAAGCGGACGAAGCTGAACGAAGGGCTAGGCAGAAATGAACATCGCCGAGATCGGGTTCAGCGCCAAGACGGGCGACCTCAAGACGGCCCGCGCCGATCTGGACGCCCTGTCGCCCGCCGCGCGCAAAGCAGAGAGTGCAGCCGAGAATTTCAATCGCGCCGCTGCGGGGATCACCGGCAGCACTAAGGGCGCGTCCGCAGGCATCCGTTCCTTTCAGTCTGCTGCCTCTGGCGCGGCGGCGACCACCGGCAATCTGACCAAGGCTGCTCTGGCCACCAGTACTGCTATGGGTACGGTCGGTCGGGCGGCGATGGGTGTAAAGCCAACGATGGATTTGGTGAGCGCCAGCGCGGAGCGTCAGGTAGGCCGATTGGACATCTTGCGAGCCAAATGGTCCGCCCTGATTGAACGATTGACCGCAGTGGGGCCTGCCACCGCCCGAGCAGGGTCTAGTCTTGATCGGCTCGGTGCTGCGGCCAACGACAACATCAATCGATTGCAGGCCACACCGGGTAACGTAGCCGCTCAGTTCCAGGACATCGGCGTTACCGCAGCGGCGGGCATGAATCCGATGCTCATCGCTTTGCAGCAGGGCACGCAGTTGAGCGCCGCGATGGGCGGCGGGATCGGCAACTTGCTCGCAGGCTTCAAACAACTGCTTGCCCCGACCGCAATCCTCACCATCGGCTTCGTTGGTCTCGCTGCTGCGGGTCTGCAAATGATCGATTGGGTCAGCGTCGGTAAATCGCTTCTGTATGGTCTGGCAGACGCGATGGAGACTGTCGCTGTCGCCGCTGTGTATCTAGGGGCGGTTCTCGCGATCGCTTTTGCACCGCAAATCATCACGTCCATCGGTGTAATGACTGCCAAATTGATCGGTGGTCTGCTTGTTGCGATTAAAGCTGTCACCGGTGCGATGATCGCATTTTCGCTCGCCAACCCTTTCGGTGCGATTGTTCTCGCCATAGGCGCTGTGATCGGTGCGATGATTTTGCTCAACGATACATTCGGTGGGGTGTTCACCGATGCGCTGGCATGGGTCAAAAAAGCTGCCAATTTCATAATTGGCGCATTGGTTGGCGCGTTCAATGCGGTCAAAGCCACATGGAAGATGTTGCCTGCTGCGATGGGTGATTACGTCATGCAGGCTGTCAATGCGGTTCTGCGCGGTGTGGAAAACATGGTCAACGGTTCGGTGTCTCTCGTGAACGGTCTCACGGCGAAACTACCGTTCGGCATCGGTGAAAACCTTCAAATGGGGAATGTCACGTTCGGCCAAGTCGACAATCCGTTCTCCGGCATGGCCGCAGCAACCGAGTCGGTCATTTCGGCAGAAATCGGCAAAGCGCAAGGCGTTGATTACGTCCAAGGTATTGTCGATGGTGTGAGTGGTCTGGCTGGTTGGGCAGCAGGCAAACTACGCGGTCTCGCGGACAGTCTCGGTCTGAAAGACGATAAGGACAGTAAAGGCAAGTCTGCCGGCATGTCCGAAGCCGAGAAGATCGCGAAAGCATATCTCGATCTGACCAAAGCAACCGAAGCGCGTATTTTCTCGTTGCAGACCGAGACGAAAGCACTCGGTATGTCGGAACACGCAGCCCGGTCATTTCGCAACGAACAGGATTTGCTCGCACAGGCGACTGCGAAGGGTATCCCGCTAACCGAACAGGTCGTCAGCGCGCTAGGCGATCTCGCAGCGCGTCTGACGAACGCTGAGATCGGCAAAGAAATCGCCGAAATGAACAAGGCGTTTGAGGATCAGAAGCAGGTGTTGAAGGACCAGGCTGAACTGATCGGCCTGTCGGGTCTCGAACTCGAATACACTGCGATCCGACAGGGGCTTGTTAACGATGCGGTCAGTCGTGGTGTAATCGATCTTGCGAACATGAACGATGAAATGCGCGAATATGTCGCGCTGCTCGGTGATCGTGCGATGACTTTGGCACGCGGGGGTGCGGCGAACAAGACAGCAGAGTTCGTCGCGAACATGACGGAAGCGCATGAGCAGGATATGTTTGCGCTGCGGCGCGAGCGCGGCGAGATCAACCTGACTGGTGCGGCACTCGCTGCATACCGCATGGAAACGGACATGCTGGTCAGCGCCAAGCAGAAGAACATCGACCTGTCCGAAACGGACCTTGATCTGCTGCGTCAGCAGGCCGTCGAATACGCTGTCGCAGAAGAAGCGATCCGCAAGCAGCGCGAGGAAGTGGAACACTATCGCGAGACCTATCGTGGGTTCTTCTCGTCGATGATCGATGGGCTGCGTGAAGGCCAGTCCGTGTGGCAGGCGTTCGGCAACGCGGTCATGTCGGTGGTCAACCGCATCATCGACCGGCTGCTGACGATGGATGGTGGCATCCTCGACAAGCTGGTTAACCTTGGCGGTTCGCTGCTTGGTGGGATCGGACCTTCCAAATCGCTGCTTGGCGACGTGAACAGCACGATGGCGGCGAACCCGAGCATCTTCGCGCGCGGCGGCACCTTCGGTGTCGAGAAGTTCGCTCAGGGTGGTGCGTTCACGAACGGTATCTACACCAGGCCGACCCTGTTCAAGTTCGCCAGCGGCGGTGCACTTGGTGAGATGGGTGAAGCAGGCCCCGAAGCGGTCATGCCGCTCAAGCGCGGCCCGAACGGATCGCTTGGTGTAGAGATGCACCGTTCCGCGCCGGTGCGTGTGGTTGTGACCGCCGACGATGATCGCTTTGACGCCTATGTCGATGGTCGGTCGGAGCAGGTTAGTGCGCGCAGCGCGCCTGGTATCGCGGATGCGGGTGCACGCGTCGGCAGCAACCGCCAGATGAAGCGCCAGAAGAGGACGTTGAACGGATGAGTTTCGTCGAACTCCCTGAGATCATCACGCCGATGATGAAGCCCGGTCTGCTCGATCGCGGCTTCATTCAGCGCGGTGCCACGTCCTTGCGCATCAACAAACCCGGCTCGCGGCACCGGATGACGTTCACCTATCCGCCGATGCCACCGGAGGTCGCGGCTCGGTTCAGCACGAAGTTGAAGCGCGCTCTGCGGAATGGATTGCAGATTCCTGTGCCGCTGCTCATAAAGCAGGGTGTACCCGGATCACCTGTGGTGGACGGAGCAGATCAGTCCGGTTCGAGCATCGCAGTGCGCGGGCTGACACCCGGTTATATCGCCAAGGAAAGTTTCTGGCTGACCATCGTCGACGCGGACGACACTGCATATCTGCATGCGGTCGAGACCACCGTCGTCGCGGACGGGTCGGGTGAAGCGACAATCGAGATCGAGCCACCGTTGCGCGTCCCGTTCGAAGACGGCGACACCATCGAACTCGGCAAACCTTACATGCAGGGTTTCGTCGAACTTCCCGTTCTCGAACAAGAATATATCGAAGCGAAATTCACCGCCGGCATCACCTTCCCGCTTGAAGAATACAAATGACCCAGATCGGTCTCACTGGTCTCGTCAAAATCGAACTACCGTCACGAACCATTCGATACAGTGACGGTGGTTTCATCGTGTACGGTGGTGAAACATACGCCGAAGAAGACGATGTGTTTGGCACGATCGGTCAGTTCGAAGCGATGGAGGAAGGCGTCGGGGACATGGTGCCCGAAGTGTCCATGACACTGCTGCCGCCCGACACAACCGCACCGGTCGACATTTCGCAGCCGGGTAACCAGACATCACGCGTTACGTTCTACATCGTCGAATATGACACCGACACCGGTCTGGCTGTCACCGGCGATACGTTTTTCGTCGGTCAGGTAGATCAGACGGTGCTGACTGATGGTGAGGACACATACGAACTGAACGTATCGGTTGTGAGCCTGACCGAACGATTGTTCGAAGGGAACACCGGCAACTTCCTCAGCAGCACATGGCACAAATCGATCTGGACTGGCGAACTCGGGCACGACAACGGCACCGGCCTGTCCAAGAGCGTTGCATGGGGTGTTGAATCGCCTCGCGCATACAGCACTGGTGGTGGGGGCGGTCATGTTGTCGGGCCGGAATACGGAAGGTATTTCAAACCATGATCGAAATGGTCCGTCGACGCGACGCAACACAGAAAACCCTCGACGCATTCCGGGGCAGCAAGTTCTCATGGGGCGAAGCTGGTGCGCCGTTGGTCTGCGCGCACCTGTTGCATGACCACCTGGTCAACATGGGTCATCAGCCGCCCGCAGTCCCTGATTTCAGCGGTGAGCAGGGTGCGATGCGCGCGCTCAAGCGGTTCGGCGCGAACGATCTGACCGAACTACTCGACGGCTTGCTCGAACGGCGACCGGCACCGGCATTCATGCGCGTCGGGGACGTGGCGCTTGCCCCGCCCGCAGAAGGTTCGACGCTCGGCGGGTTGCTCATTTGCGCCGGTCCTGTAAAGCTGCTCGGGTGGGTCGAGAACCACGGGGACTTCGCGGTCATCGACGTGAACATGGACACGCTCATCGCAGTTTGGGAAACCTGATGTCGAAGGTTGCAAAAGTCGTTGGTGTCGTCGCCGGAGTTGTAGCAGTCGTTGCGACGGGCGGTGCTGCGCTCGGGCTTGGTCTGGCCGTGGGCGGCACTGTCATCGGTGCCGGTACAATCGCTACCATCGCCAGCGTCGTATCTGCCGCAGCCATGTTCGCATCGCAGGCACTCGCCAAACCGCCACCGGCGCGCGGATCGGTTAATACGATGCGCGTCGAGGCGACACCGCGACAACCCTACGCGATGGGTGAAGGGCTGGTGGGCGGCGTGCTGCGACACGATACCGCATGGGGGCCGACGCTGAAAAAGGTGCCCAATCCGTATCGTTTCATGGCTGTGGTTTATTCCGGTAGCGGCCCAATCGAGTCGATCAGCCCTCGCGTCGACTTCGATGCTGTCAGCAGTTGGTACAACGGCTTCCTGTACACAGACACCCAACTCGGCGCGACACCGGAAGCAGGTGCACTCTCACCGCAATGGTCGGGCACGCCGAGTTGGGGAAGTTCCTACAAACTGTCCGGTCAGGCGGCAATCGGTTGGTCGTTCAAGTTCGACAAGGACGGCAAGCGATTCGCCAGCGGCATCCCGCCGCTCGCTGCATACGGTAAGTGGGTCAAGGTGTACGACCCGCGACTGGACAGCACGCAATCGGGTGGCTCCGGATCGCACCGCCTCGGTGACGAAACGACCTACGAGTGGTCCGAGAACCCCGCCTTGCACGCCGGCATGTACGCTTATGGTCGCTATCAGAACGGCAAGCGTGTCATGGGTATCGGCATACCGGCTGATGGGATCGACTGGCTCACAGTAATGGCGTGGGCCAATGTGTGCGACACGAACGGTTGGACCATTTTTGGCGTCCTGTTCGAACCGGACAATCGGTGGACCAATCTCAAGGACATCTGTTTCGCGGGCGGCGGTCAACCCATACCGGGCAGCGTGCTGACGTTCAAATACGCCGCACCGGTCGTCGCACTCGACACCATTGTCGAAAACGATCTCACCGAAGACAATCGCAGCGTCACCACGATGCAGAGTTTCCGCGACCGTCTCAACACAGTCGTCCCGCAATACATCAGCCCGGATCACAATTGGGAGATGGTCGATGCAGAAGCGGTGGTGAACAGCACGTTCCTGTCCGAAGACGGCGAAGAAAAGCGTGATGTGTGGCCGTTCAACTTCGTCAAAGACAAGGATCAGGCCGCACAACTCGCAGCGTACCGGCTGTATGATACACGTGAACTCGCACCGATCACGCTGACTTGCAAGCCGCGCATGCGTCATTATCGACCCGGTGAATGTCTGCATGTAACGTTGCCGCGCCTCGGTCTTGACACCGATGCGATCATTTTGACGCGTGAAATTGACCCCACAACCATGAAGGTGACACTCACCCTGATGGGCGAAACAACCGCCAAACATGCGTATTGCCTTGGTCAAACCGGTGTTGCGCCGCCGACACCAGCCATCGGTCAAACTGCGCAAGAGCGCGATGAAGCGGCTGCGGGCGCAACCAGTGTGTCGGCTCGCCGTCTTGTCGCTAAGACCAACCAGTTCCCGTTGTCCGCCGATGTCGGTGAGATCGACATTGCAACGTTCGATGCAACCTTGGACGATGGTCGAGATATTTCGTTCACGGGTGTCACGCTGACGACCTTGCAGGATGGTGTGACTGCAATCGATGATGACACGACCTATGCGGTTTTTTGGGATTTGATCGACGAAGAATTCTTCCCGGTCGAGGAACCGGCGACTTCTGCTTTTGCGGACAGCACCAATGTCTTCATCGGCTGGCAGACCACGCCCGATGGTGCCGGAACTTACAGCCCGCCGCCCGACGCTCCGCCTGGATATGGTGGCGGGGGCGATCCGAATTATAATTTACCTTGATCGAGAAGCCCGCCCGTTATAGGGTCCGATAAACAACCAGAGGCATCAGATGTTCCCCAAAGCGTCTTATACGATCACCGCCGACCGGTATGTCCCGCACGAAGATTATATCGATGTGATCGGTTATGATCTAACCGATGCGACGACCAAAATGGAGGTTCGCGACACCCCGAACGGTGGCACCATTCGAGCATCGACGGCAGACACCATTACTGTCGACATCGACGTAACCACCACCGAAGGTATCCCGACCACGCGGTTCACATGGACCATCCCCGAAGCAACGATGGAACTCATGCCCACTGACCCGGCCAATCCGAACGGGCCGAACCAAATCTCATACGACATGCATATCACTCCTGATGGCGGCACCAAGTTTGTCGCTTGGGGTGGCAAATTCATCGTTGACGAAGGGACGACACAGTAATGCCTGGGACTATCCAAGTGGTGAACGGTCAGACCGTTCTGCAAGTCGGCGAGAATACAGTCGAAGCTGCGCGCCAAGCTGGCATCGCACGCTCAGCCGTCCAAAGTTTCTCGGGAACGCTCGACGGATCGCCGTGGATTTCCCTTGAGGGATTGGCGTTATCGGGTGCGGCTGACGGCTTGGAGTGGACGGCGAACATGCTCGATGTCGCGCGGGCGATCAAGTCGGTTCACTACGAAGGTCCCGGTGTTGGCGACAGCGACCGGTTCTATATCGAGCAGTTCTACAACGACGACGGGTCGAACGGCGACAAAATCGTCATTGCCCGCGTCTCGGATGGCGCGAACCGGCTCGACACAGGCACCGGGACGATCTCCAAACGCACCGATGGGGTGACGGTGGTCGAAGGCACCTATGCGGGCGGCGGAGCGGCGGGTGCGTCGATATTCTTCCGGATCGAGATCGATTACAACGAACTGACCACCACGGGCGGTCTGATTACGACGACCACGATCACCCCGCTCATCATCAGCCGCGCGGCGGCGCGGCAACAGCGCGAGCGCGCCTATCGCCTGTCGCGGCAGAACCGCCTGTTCCGCACCAACATGGTTGGCAACACCGCGCTTGATGCGGCACTGCCGATTCCGACCCTGACCAACGGCAGCGAACTGACGATTACCGAGGCACCTTCCGAACTGTCGCTGCGCGGCATCCGGCAGATGCACGATGTCGGGTTCGGCAAGCAGTTCGGGTCGATCCAGGAGGACGGCGTCTGGGACGCGGCGGCGATAGCGGGCAAGCCCTACATCGCACTGCAATACGTCTATGCGTCGGATGGTCTGACCTTCGGATCGCCCAACCTGCGCTGGCGGGGCAGCGGCAGCAATGTCGGCAACGGCAGTAGCGGGTCCGGTCAGAACGTCATCCGTTACATCCCGATCACCTCGACTTCCCGCCTCTACTGGTGGCGCGGAGTGGTGCCGAGCGGAGTGGACGGCTACCGCGCTGGCACGACTGCCGATCAGACTGCCAACGCAGCAAGCGCGTCGGTCAAGTATTCCGGTCTGCAAATGTTCGTAGCCGATGCGACGACCGACCGGCTGAGCCTGTTCGACACGCCCTTTGCCGATCTAGCGCAGGTCTATCCGGCGATGAATGCGCGCAACACGGCGATGGTGTCCACCGCCTACAACGCGCTCATGTCCGGCGAGAGCCTTGCCGTGGTGGGTGACAGTATCCAGGCGAATTACAACATTCCGTCGCTTTACAGCGCGGCGTTCGGTGCATCGGAACTGCTGATCAGCGCGCTCGGCGGCACGAAGATGAGCGCGGCGCACCTGAATGATTACGCGACCGGCCCGACCGGAACGACCGATCAAAAGAAGGAGTATTTCTCCGGCGTCCACATGCTGCGCGCGATCGCCGGGGCGGCGGCGGGTACCAGCAATTTCGAGGATCAGGCCAGCGCTGCCAGCGGTTTGGCGGACACAGTGCTGCAAGATCGCGTCACTGCAATGCAGGCATTCGACTGGACCACGCTCGACAATTTGGTCGTCGCCGACGGGACGAACGACTACAATTCGGGCGTGGCGCTCGGCACCACCGGCAGCACGGACGAAACCACCTTCAACGGCGCGTTCAATATCGGGATCGATGCGATCCTTGCCGAACTGCCGCGCCTGCGGATCTACGTCGCCACGCCCATCCCCCGCTTCGCCACACCGACCGCGACGGGTAGCGGCTCGGGTGACTGGCGTACCACCACCAACAGCGCGGGCCTGCACCTGTGGGATTACACCAATGCGCTGGTTGAGCGGTGCGCCGCGAAGAACCCGGCCAACGTCCACTGCATCCGCATGGACCGGGGGTGGGGGATCACCACAGCAAACCACGCAGAATATATCCCCGACGACACGCACCCCGCCACGGCTCTCGGCCAGCGGACCTTCCGCGACCTGATGGTTCGCAAGGTGGGAGCGGTAGCATGACGCAAGGAAGGGAAAGCACGATGACCCAACTGACCGACAAGACCCGCCGCATCCAGACCATCTTGGGTGTCCCGAGCGACGGCAAGTACGGCAACCAGACCGCCGATGCGATCCTCTCCAAGATCGATCCGCAGAAGCCGTTCGACCGTGCCGCATTCCTCGCGCGCTACGTCAACAAGGCCGCGCCGGCGATCGAGCCGAAAGACATCAGCGACGCGGCCAAGCGCCTCAACGTCCCGGTGAAGCACATCCGCGCGTTGAAGGAAGTGGAGAGCGGCGGTACGTCGTTCGACAATTCCGGTCGACCGATCATCCTACCCGAGCCGCACATCTTCTACCGCGAGACCGGTGGCCGGTTCGGTCGCACGTCGTTCAGCTATCCCAATTGGGGCGAGAAGCCCTACCCGAAGTCGTACGATGCGCGGTGGGAAATGCTCGCCGATATGGCCGAATGCGACGAAGCCGCCGCACTGCGGAGCGCGTCGATCGGTCTGTTTCAGGTCATGGGGTTCAACTACGCCGCCGCTGGCTACGACAGTGTTCACGCGATGTGGGAGGGCATGACCGCCGACGAGGACGACCATCTTGAAGCGATGGTGTCGTTCATCCTGTCCGAAGGTCTGGACGATGAATTGCGCGCATGCCGCCCTGGCGACGCGGCCAGTTGCGTTCCGTTCGTCAGCCGCTACAACGGCCCCGGCTACAAGAAGAACGCCTACCATACGAAATTCGCGAAGGCCCTCCGATGAACGATACCGCAGCGCGCAATTCGATCCGCTCTTGGGCGCTTGTGGCGGTTTTCGTCAGCAGTATCTTCACGATCGGCATCGCCGCATGGATCACCAGCATCCTGAGCGACCCGGAGTGGTGCAATCGCATCCTTGGCGCGTCCAAGTATATCGATGGTCGACCGGACTACGCAGTCGCAGCCTGCCGCGATCTGATGATGCAGAACGCCGACACGCTCGGCACCGCGCTCATCATCGCCATCGGCGTCCAGGCGGGCGCGCTGCTGGTGTTGGTGGTGATTGTGCTGGCTGGCGGGCGGCTGTCGTTCAAGGCGAGCAACAAGGGCGTCTCGGCCAACATGAGCCGTGAAGTGGAAGCTGCACGCGAGGTCGCGGACGCGGCGGACGATGCCGCTGACCAGATAGCAGGAGACGAACGATGTTCGAATGGATCGCGTTGAAATGGGCGTCCAAGCTCGGTCGACCCCTGATGATCGTCGGGGGCGTGCTGCTTCTGTTCGGTCTGGCGTTTCTGCTCGGGCGATGCACAGGAGGCGATGATACGGATGCGATCGAAGCACAGGCCAATCAGACCAATCTCAGCAGTGATGCGATTGCTGACGCTGCGGCGGGCGCGATCGAAACCCTTGAGGGTCGAATTGCAACCGAAGATGCAATCGATCAGGCGACACAAGCGGCACTGACCGAAATCGACGGTGCGGCCAGCCCGACCCAGATCGAGACCGCCGTCCGATCCGCGCTCTGTGCCAAACCCTCCCACCAGAACGATCCGGCATGTATGCCGACAGCGGAGAACAAGGAGCGCAGCAAATGATTTATCGCAAGTGTGAATGTGGCGCAGCGGAGCGGTGGGACAGTGGTGAAACCGTACACCCATGCCAAGGCTGCGAAAAGTGTCAAACCACGTTCGGGGCGAACCCGACAGACCACCGACCGTTGCAACCGCACGACTGGAAGCCGCGCTATAATCCTGAGAATGGCAACCCGGAACGACGTATCTGTAAGCGTTGCTACGCAATGGAAAAGGTGTCGGCATGAAACGCCTTACTCTGTGCGCGCTCGCTACTCTCTCGCTGGGCGGCTGCATCAGCCGCCCGATTGTATCGACGCCGGAAGTCCGCTGCAACTCACTCATTCCCTCCACCTGGTCCGAACCGGTCGCCAGCGCGTCGATCCCGCAGAACGATCCGCGTCTGACCGGTTGGTACGGTCAGGTGCTGACGGAAGCGATGGCTGCGGCGATCATTGCACCGTGGGCGACAGGGTTCGTCATGCAGGACGGCCAGTTGGACAAGGCGAACGGTCGGACCGCTGATGCGATCGAGATCGACCGAGCCTGCGAGGAAATGGTCAACGCGGCTCGGGTGGATCGTCAGTAGTGCGTCCAACACACGGCCCGGTCGGATACTTGTTGCAGTCCTGAATACCATTCAGCAAGGGGGCGTGAACGCACCCGGCGAGCAACATTGCCGCTACGGCGGCGATTGCGACCTTGCCCATCACCCGCACCCCTGCTCGAACCGCTCACGCACGGTCAGACGCTGACCGGTCAGATCGCAGCGCGGCTCACCTTCATCTGCCATCAGATCGAGCATGCGTTCGGTGTTGCGATCCGCCTGTGCCGCCACCCGACACGCGCCGATAACAAAAAGAATGATCGATGCTGCGATGATGCCGATTACGAAATATACCATGTCTCATCTCCGTTGCGTTACGAATCGTATGCACCGCAACTGACCACATGTCAAGCGATGATGAGTTTGCGTGCTTCGGCGACGTAATAAGAGTAGTCCACATCGGACCAATTGAATGTTGCGGCGTCGTTGCACTCGCGAACCAACCGACCCGCTTGTATCATAGTGCGTCTTTCGGTCCATTTGCTGCGGTTCTTGGTACACACGCGCTCATCCCACTGGTTACCAGTTTCGGTCATCACCCGCTCATATTCAGCCTTGGTGACCCCGTTCGCCCGCTTCCATTGGCCGATCACACCGCCTGCTGCGGGCGGGCTGATCTTGACCATCTGTTCGCCAGCGGTCGAGACATAGTAGCGCGTGACGCGTTGGACCTCACGGTTGCCGAGCATCAATGTGTCCGCCCGGTTCACCTTGGCCCGCAGCATGAAGTCGTAGGGGTCGGTGTGCGCGCGGATGAACAGTTCCGGGTCGACCCCATAGACCATAGCGGCCACCGCCGCGCGCGTGCTGACAATGTTCGAGTGGTCGCGGTGCCAGGCGGGAGGCGAGGACATGCCGATCGACCCGGCATAGTCGAGCGGATCGGGATGCCAGTACGCGCCCTTGAGTTTCAGCTTACCGGGCACGATGATATAAATCCGCTACAATGTAGCCGGCACCGAACCCCGCAACAGCGGTGACTATCAACATGTAGATTTGCACGCCGCTACTCATCACCCCACCCCATACTTCTGATCGAACTGTGCCCATGTGTCCTGCCACGTCCCCTTGCTCGCCGCCTTGGAATACTCCGTTGCGCGCGCTTCAAAGAAATTTGCATGCTCCACACCGTTTAGCAGCGGTGGAAGCCACGGAAGCGGGTGTTCAATCACGTCGTAGATCGGGTCGAAACCCAACTGCCGCAGCCGCCAGTCCCCAATGTAACGAATATATTGCTTGATGTCGTGCGGCTCCATACCGTGCACACCACCCATCTCAAACGCGAGATCGATAAACGCATCTTCCATCTCAACTATCTTGCGACACGATTCGACGATGCGCTCACGAATGCGAGCAGGGACTTCACCCCATATCTCATCACAGAATGCGCGGAACAACTTAATGATTCCTTCGCAGTGAATCGACTCGTCCCGAATGGACCATGTGACGATCTGCGACATACCTTTCATCTTGTTGAAGCGTGGGAAGTTCATGAGCATGGCGAACGATGCGAACAGTTGCAAACCTTCAACGAACCCACCGAACACAGCAAGCGTCACCGCCGTTTCTTCGTGGTTCGATACGTTGAAGTCGGTCAGATAGCTATGCTTGTCCCGCATTGCCGAATAATCCATGAACGCCGAATACTCGACTTCGGGTAACCCGATGGTTTCGATCAGATGCGAATAAGCGTCGATGTGGGTGGCTTCCATCGAAGCAAAAACAGACAACATCATTCGCACTTCGGTTGCTTTGAACACCGTTGCGAGACGTTCCATATAATTGTCCGAAACTTCTATGTCAGCTTGGACGAAAAACCGGAATATCTGTGTTAGAAGATGCTTTTCTTGCGGTGTCAGATTATCGTTCCAGTCACGAATATCATCGCTCATCGGGACTTCTTCTGGCAACCAATGAACTTGGTTCTGCTTTTTCCACAGGTCGTATGACCACGGATAAGAGAACGGTTTGTATCCAATACGAGTTTTAAGCAGACTCATCGACATACTCCGCGATATAATTGTTCACATCTCGTATCCACATGCGACTGTAGTGTGCATCTTCCAATACGAGACAGGTGTATTCTTCCCACCGCTTTTCGACACTTTGCGCGTGTGCCAGATGATCGCGGTGGATGCGATATGTGATACCATCCGTGTTCGCTTGGATCAGCGCAATCGTCGGCACATTCAGCAGCCACTCGGCGAGCATGCAGATCAATAGCTGTCCATTGATCGGAACAGTCATCGCATACTGCGGATCAAAGAACACGCTGTACATGCTGTTCGATTTGCCCCACGCGCCGTTCGCTGCAAGTTTGAGCGCGGCGTTCATGTAGGTGCCCTTGGCGTGTTCCTTTCGTTCGGCGGGGATTTTAGCGTACTCGGCGACGAACGCGCTGCCGAGATGTTCCGGTGCCAGTTTGTTGACGATCGCGAGCGAGGGGTACAGGCTGGCAACGTCGATGTCCCTGATGAGCCATTCGTCGGTCGCTTCGAATCGCTGTGCCTCGACACTAGCATGCACCCCGCCAGTCCCGAAGTGAAAAGTCAACCCGCCGACCGAAGCGGACAGGTCGGTGAACACCCCCTTCGTCTTGGGCGGGCTGTCCGGCCCATCAGCCTCATCCGGTGTCAGCACCTGGTCGAGCATGAACCGGTGGACGCGCTGGAACTCGGGATGCTCGAACCGGACGTAGGGAAAGATGATGTCCTTGAGCGCGATCTTCGTGCGGATCGTCTGCCGACGCTGCTTGCGCCCAGTCGACCGATCATAGCATACGTCCTCGCCGAGACGTTGTTCGAGCATCTTTTCGCCGATTTTCGTGTCGTTCCAGTTGAGGCATTCGATCCCGAACTGCGGGACCAGACCGAGCCGGAAATTCAGCGCGTCCATGCTGTAGTGAGCAAACCGCTTCGTCTCCTGCACATCGTGCTTGTTGTACGGGATCAGTTCACCGTTGACCTCATCGAGCGTCACGGGCCGGTCGAACGGGATGCTGCTCTCGACGACGCTCGGGCTGCGCATAGCGAACTGCAAGGCTTTCAGGCTGGTCGTCTTGGCCCGGTTGTCGAAGTGGTGGACCTTCCATAAATCGATCTGCGGCGCGAACCGATCACGCGGCCACACTGTATGCGCCCACCGGTTGTCACCGTATCCGCTGGTGATGATCGCTTGGCTCTTTTCGTGCAGTTCGGCGTATCCCGTGGTGGTCGGTGCGTTCATGAACAGGTGGAGCAGGGGGTAGTCATAGGACTCTGAATTAAACCCGATCATTGGGATGTTATTGGTTTGGCACCATATCAACCATTGCAACAAATGACTGCTGTCATCACGAAATTCACTGATCTCCCATACTGTCATATCTTCGCGATGAAGACTACAGGCGGATAAAGTGAATGTGTTGCTCAAACATTCAATGTCGTAAACTATCGCATCGTCAAGTGTTAGCATCGAAATTCTCGATCAATTTACGACACATTTGGATTACGATGTTTTCAGGCCATTGTTGTTTTGCGGAGTTATACCAAAAAGAAACGATTTGAATGTTACTTGGTTCGTATACACCCTGCGGATCGATTTTATCAATCGACGGGGCGTAGGGTGATTGCGTTCCACCGACAGTATTGTCGTACTCAAACAGGACGCCTGTCTTGCAGCACTTACCAAGAGACATTCGAGACATTACATCGTCTATCGTTATCGAAAATTCTTCACCGCGTTTTGCAGCGCGACTTTTAGCAGCGTTCAAGAGAATGATTGCGCGACCGTTGAAGGTCCGATTGTAGCGCCTCTGGTTGACTCGTGTTTGCTCTCGGTTTTCGTTTTGCCAACGTGTGATTTGCTCGATACGGCATTTTCTGCACACCCCACGCGGCTTCAACGTATCGGATCGAATTTCAAAACTGCCGGGATTCAACATCTTACGGCACGACGAGCATTCCATCAAAGATTCAATTACATGATCGGTCGTTATGCTCATCTCAACCCCAACTGACGCATCGCGCGCAACATGGCGCGCTTATTCCACCATGACCATTGCCGCCAGATTTGCCAGCGGTTCCGTCGCATGTAGCGTTTGGCATCGTCGAGCATGGCGGCGGGCACGGTCACGGGTGCCCATTTCGCCGGTGCTGGTAGCATCAGTGCATCCTGCTCGGCTAACAACATCGCGTTGTCCGCGTCTTTCACGATCGATTTGAAGCCGGTCACATCGATCGGATCAATATCGAATGCGAGAAAGATCGCGCGCATATTCGCCGCTTCGATTGCGTCGTACCCGATGATATTACGCTTGATCGGGCGGATCAAATCGTGACAATACGCTTCGGATGCGTCGTGCAACAGGAGCGCCACAGCAAGCAACCGGTTGAATTCAGCGAGTGGATTGCGCCGGATCGCTTCACGCATGCCGACATGCAGGACGCCGAGCGTGTGTTCGGCCACACTGTAGAAACGCTTCGATGCGCCGCAATACCGACAGATCAAGGACAGGTGATGGGCGATGTCGACCGGATTGACCTCGGAAGCGCGCGGATCGAGCGGCCAGAACTGCTCACCGCTGGCGGTCTGCATCCAGTCGCCTTTGCGCTCGACCTTCACGACTCCAACCTCTTGATCGCGCGTTTGATCGCAGCGTCCGACACGACCGTTTCACCGCTCTTGCCGGGTTTAGCGGGTAGCAGTTTCTTGAGTTCGGTGGCGCTGGCTTGCCGCTTCTGTGCGGCGCTGAGTGGTTTGCGGGGCATATCTCTCACCTAGAATTTCACACAGTCGTTCAGATCAGGGTCGTAATTGCAGTGCGGCCAGATACAATCCGAACCGCACTGCTTTACGTCCCGCTCTCACCTAGGCGGCGGCGCACCCGGCATGGTCGCCGCTGCGGGCTGACCCGCAGCCTGGTCCACGAAGCCGGTCGCAGGGGGCGGCAAGGTCGATCCGCCACCGGCAGGATGCGCGCCGCCATCCCATGCGTTCGTCGCCGGGTCGAACCACTGCTCGGTCCCATTGCCGTTGTCATGGATGTGTGCCGGATCGGTCGGACGCTGCGGACCGGTCGGTGCAGGTGCTGCGGGCGGCGGGGGTGCCGGGTTAGCCTGTGCGGGTGCAGGCGCGGCAGATGCCGCAGGTTGCTGGCCCGCCATATTGGCAGGGGGAGCCGTCGTCGATCCACCGGGCATCGCTGCGTTTCCCGGCTGACCCGGCATCGGTGCACCACCACCGGGCGCGGTGGGCGTGGCGCTCGCACCGGGTGGCAGGGGCGGCGGGCCGTTGCCGAACGCCTGGCTCGGATCGGTGACATGCTTGTTCACGATTTCCTCGCCATGACCGACGAACGCGATCTGCTCAGGATTGACGTAGAGGCCGGGGGTATGGGTGGCGTTCGTCGGCTTGTTGACCTTGAACGTCACTTCGGGCTGCACGTAGTCGCCGGTCTTGACCTCGCTGGCGTCCATCTGCTGCCACTGCGTGCCGTTCCACTTGAGCATGCGCGGCGGCTCGATCACGGTCGAGATGGTCAGGACGTAGCAACCGGCGCGGCCTTCGCGCTGGCTGTACGGATTGCCGTCGTTGTCGACATCGGTTTCGCGCTTGAACTTCCATGAAAACTTGTCGGGCTGACCGTTGGGGAACAGCTTGGCTGCTTCGGCATGCATGACCGGCCACACATGCGCTTCGAACTCGGCGTTCGGGATGGCGATGCCGAAGCTGGTCTCCATCATCTGCTGACCGTCCTTGCCGATCTTCGGATTGCCGTGCTGATCGGTGGACGGCTGCGGCTTGCCGGGATGACCCCACACGATCCGACCGACCGGCAGTGTGATGGTCGTGCCGTAATCGTTGTCATAGCCGATCGCGGTGAGATGGGTGGTGGTGAGTAGGGTAAGACAGGGATTCATCGTGTTTGCTCCTAGTGTGATTTTACTTGCCGATGGGCGACTTTGTTGCATCGCCTGCATCGCTTTTCTTGTACAAAGAGTTGCTTGGCGATCTTACCGACGATTTCTCGCGGCTTCGGTTCATCCCATTCAGTCCAGTCGTGAAACCAGCACGGTCTCATACGTTCTCTCCCGGTATGCCGAATGCAGCACGCGCTTTTGCGTCCGCATCGATTCGTTTCAGTTTGGGGTCGAGCAGCGGTTTGTCGGTCAATGCCGCAACCGCTTCCTTCGATACACCCATGCGTTCGGCCTGTGCGGGCGTCACGATCGCTTCCTTCGCCAGATCGACACCGGCTGCTGCGGACAGAGCGGCAGCGGTCAGACCGGGTTTCCACTTCCGGTGCCCGTGCCGTCGTTCCAAATCCCACCCCTTGAAAACCTCGCCGCTTTTGATGCGGTGCGAGATCAGTTCGTCCAGGGCGTCCGCGCGGTTCTTGATCGTATCGACCGCAGCGCGCAGGGTTTCCAGTTCGAACGTCAGCACATCTTTCGGCAGGCTGTCATCGAACGTCACGCTCGCTGCATCGATCGCGTTCATGCCGGCAGTGCGAGCAGCGGGGCACAGTGCCAGAGCGTGACACTTGGCGCAATGGTCCAGTCCGGTCACCAGTTCATCGACCGGATTGGACAAGCGGGTGTTGATCTGGTGGTAGAATCCCATCAGTTCGTCATAACTGCACGACCATTCCCGCAGTGATCCTTCCGTATGGAACGGGCGCGGCTGATGGATGCGGAACACGATGCGATCGACGGCGGTTTCGTTCTGGATGACCCATCCGATTGCATGGCTGATGAGCGTCCAGTTCATGCGCGGCTCGACGATCCGCCAGCCCGACTTGTAATCGTCGACGGTGAGGGTGATCGGGCCGGTCGCCCGCGAGTCAGCAGCAGGCCATCCACGCACACAGATATGATCCGCACGGCCCTTCACTTCCCACCCCTGACCAGCATAGGACGTGTCGACTTCCATCGCGCCGCAGTCGAGCGCGCTGACATACGCACTGACCGCCTCGATCATTTCGTCCGTGATGATGACACCGTTGGGTGCGACTACACCGGCTACGTCGACCGGATCACCAGCGAACATGCGCTCGGCCAACCAATGTTCGGCGTTGCCCTTGTCGCGCTGCTCGCGGTTCGAATCGACCGGTACGGCGCGCGGCATGTTGAGCGAGCCGAAGCAGTGCATCACGCGCCCGAGTTCAGTAGCAGTAACAGAAATCACGCTCTCAACTCCCCATGCCGTTTCGAATATCCGTAGATTGGTTCTGCCGCGAGACGTGCTTTAGCCGCCGCTTCGACAGTCGCGAAATAACCAAGGAACTTAGTTTTACCAGCGACACCGATGCGTGCCATCCATTTCTTCTTGCACTCGTCCCAAACCACACCCGTTACACCACTGGTGTTCGCGACGGATTGATTTGCGTTCTTTGAATTCTGCGCCTGTGTTGTGGGTCGAAGATTGCTGAAATGGTTGTTCGATTTGTTGCCGTCAATATGATCGATCTGCTCCGGCATGACGCCGTACTCAATCGCGTAAATGGCTCGATGCGCTAGAACATCAACGTTGAGCAAGCGACCGACACGATAACCGTGTACATTTAGATTATTCAGGGCGGGTTGCAATGCAAACCGCGAGTTCCAAGAATTACACGCGCGGGGTGAATTGAACACGGATGCAGGTCGACGCTTGTAAAACAGCAACCCCGCATCACGATCGTAAATCAAAAGATCGCGAATTATATCAACTGTGATCGGTTTCAACCCCATCACCCCATCCCCAACGCAGCTTTGTAGGTATCGAGAATCGTTTCCTGCTCGGCGCGCTCGTCGGGCTTCATCTTACGCAGCTTCACGATCATGGTGATGATCTTCGTGTCGTAACCGACCGCTTTCGCCTCGGCCTTGACGTCGCGAATATCGTCGGCGATGCCTTTCTTTTCTTCCTCCAACCGCTCGATCCGCTCGATCAGAGTGCGCAGACGATCATCGGTCGCTACGTTGTGGTCCGGTTTGTCCACACGCGGCTCCATCAGACCGTGTTCGACGAGATCGGCATCGGACCAACCTGCTTCACGGTAGTCGTCATAGGAGTGACCCTGTGCAGCGGGGGTCATCACTTTGGTCGGGTTGGTCATCACAATTCACTCCGTTAAAATTCTGCACCACGTTGCTTCCGCAGGCTCATGTGCCGCCTGACAAACCGCGCACCGGAGGGAGGGGGCGATGCGCGACGGAACTACCAGCGACCGTCCGCGTGGAACTGTGCGACCAGCTTGCCGATCAGTTCGGGGTTGGGCGCTGCGTCGGTGATCGAGCCGATCCCGTTCGCCTGGCACACACTGGTCAGATATTCGGTCGTCAACTGCCCTTCACCTTCGCCGAACTTGGGAGCCGCAGCGTTCATGAACGTCGTGAAGTCCCATTCAGTGTCGTCATCTGCTGCGGGCGCGGGCTGCTGCTGTTCGGCAGGGGCCGCAGGCGCAGGTGTGACCGGGGTAGCGGGCTGCTCTGCCGCAGCCGTGGGTGCCGGCACCGGAGGCGGGGCGGGCTGTGCCACGGGCGGCATCGGAGGGTTTGCGTTCACCGGGGGCGGCACAGGTGCTGCGGGCGGTGCAACCGGCTCACTGGCGGTCGGCATCGGCGGGGGCGGGGCGCTCGGTGCGGGCGCTGCGGTATTCTCCGCCGCCGGATCACCGGGCTGCTCCTGCAAGCCATCGCGCAATTCCTGCTCGATCGTGGCGCGTTCTTCGCCCTTCGGTCCGCCGCGACGGCTGGCCCATACACCCTTCGCGGTAAGCTGGTGGTTGCTGCTGTGGATGCGTTCGTCCCACGGCAGACCGTCCGCGTCGAGTTCGACATCCCCGCCGTCCGTATTGTCCGGCGCGTCTTCGTCGCTGTCATCGGGCGATGCAGTCTCGGGCGGCGTCATGGTCGGGGAGGGTGCAGGCGGGATCGGAGCAGCCCCGGTAGGCGCGGACGGCGGCGATGGCGGCGCGACCGGAGTACCAGTTCCAGTGCTGGTGGGTGCGGGTGCGTTTCCCGTATTATCGGTGGAAGCCTGACCGCTGCCGGCGGTGTGTTCTTCGAACGCGGTCATGGCGGCGATCAGTGCGCTCGCTGAACCGGTGAGGGTGAGGGTATGCTTCATGTGATTCGCTCCGTAGGTTTGCGCTATTTCTGATCGCTGGATAGGCTCATTGCCGCTTGACTGTCAACAAATACTTTCATAGTGGTAACTTCACACAACGGAGTAACGAATCATGTCGGATGAAGTGACGCAGGCGGATCGTAATGCGGCGGCGATCCACTACACCAAAGGTCGCGGTGGCCCAATCGCCAAGGAGATACGCGAAGGCAAGCGGGATGACGACCGTATCGTGCAGATGCTCGTCGCCTACCGCCTCGTCTCCACCAAGGCGCTGGTCGAGGCGTTGGAGTTCTATGCAGACGCGGACGGTGACGGATACCAAGCCTATCCTGCCGAATACGGGCTTTCGATGGACCTTGGCGACATCATCAAGGACGGTGGCGAACGCGCCCGCCAAGCCCTCGCAGCCCACAGCAAGGCCCAATCATGACCGTCCGCATCCCATGCGACACGATCGCCCGCCTCGCTCATCTGCTTCCGCCCGAACCATCAAACGATCCGATGCACTGCTTTCGGCTCGACAACGGCAAGATCGTCACCACCAATCGGCAGTTCATGGCTGTCGAGTTGGTCGAGCCGTTCGATGGCGTCTATTACATCCGCGCCGACCATGCGATGATCGAGCAGTGCCGCACCGAAGCGCAATGGTCCGGGGTGATCCAGTTCACGCCGGTCGAGCAGATGCAGTGGACCACTGCGGTCACCACGATGGGGTGGAAATGCTCGGACAATCTCGGTCTGTGGCCGACCGAACCGACCGATTTCGACCTCTGGCACGAACGGATCGTGCAGCCGGTGTGCGAACCACTGACCGAGACGAAAGGCCCGATGGTATTCGATGCGGACGGTCTGGCACTGCTCGCTCGGTGCAGCCCGTCCGGCAAGGTCGTGATGGAGCAATTCATCGACCCGCGCGACCGACCCACTGTGGTCCGCGACATCGACACAGCCGACTGGACCGGTTTTTTCCAAGCGACCATCACCGATGGCCGCGCACATGAAGGCGCGGTTGTGCCGGGGTGGCTGCGGTGAGTAAAGAGTGCACCAAATGCAAACAGATTAAACCGTTCGGCGATTTTGGCAAACGCCGTGATGTACCGTGCGGCCTTACAAGTTGGTGCACTAAATGTCGTGTTGCTCACAACCGTACCAAACGTGTAGAAAAATCTCAATATGATAGGAAATATCGCGCTGAAAGACGTGAGAAAATAAACGCGAAGCAACGTGAGGGGTATGCGGCTAATCGTGATGAACGCAAAAGGAAAAGCGCTGCATGGCGAGCAAAAAATAAAGATCGCATTAAAGATTCTCACGCAGAGAGAATGTTGGTTGTTCGAGCGCGAGCAAAGAGAATGTTCAACACGGCCAAGCGTACGTGCGACAACAGAGGTCTGTCATTCAATATAACTAGTGAAGATGTCGAGCAACTTCTGAACATCGGTCGATGCATGAAATCAGGTTTGAAAATCGACATGGGGCCAAACAACGGCAAAACCAATCCGTTCGGGCCGTCTCTCGATCGAATTGATAACGCAAGAGGGTATGAAAAAGATAACATCCAAATCGTTTGTTTCATGTTTAATGCCGGTAAGAACCACAATCTCGAATTGGATTTTCTCGCAATGTGTTCGGCGGTTCACATGATGCAAGGCTACAGACCCGATGTAATCGCTCGAATGAAGGAATTGATCTAATGCAGCCGGTGATGTGTAGAGTGAAACACGAACCCCCACGGTCCTACGGTGACTGTCTGCGCGCGTGCGTTGCGACCATCATGGACCTCGACGCCGAAGATGTACCGCATTTTGCCGATCTTGGCGCTACTGCCGATGAAGCTATCGCCAGCGCGCGCCGGTGGCTCGGTGATCGCGGTCTGACCGTCGCGTGCTTTGCGTTTCCGGGTGATCTGGCGCTGTCGGAAGTTCTCGAATACATGGGTCAGACAAACCCGACCGTCACATGGTTGCTGTTCGGATCGACCGGCCACCCCGACATGATCGGCAGCGGCGGGGATCACGTCAATGTCTGCCAGGGTGGCAAGATCGTGCACGACCCGGCATGGGTGCCTACATCGATCAAATCGCCCACCAGCGCCGGTGTGTGGCAGGTTTGGGTGGTGTCGCGGGTATGAGTAACAGACTTGCCTGCGGCGTCATCAACGACGAAATCACACGGGGATTGTCAAATTCATTTGACTATTCATTCGACGGTCTTTCGTTTTTTGACCCTCCCAAGATGCCCGATGTACCTGCTGATTATTCACTCGGTTTAATCGTCGGCCCATCCGGTACGGGTAAATCAACACTGCTCAAAAACTTCGGTGTTGAGCATCAACCTGAATGGGTCGAACACCGCGCCATTTGTTCGCATTTCAATGATGCAGCAACCGCGTCCGAACGACTCGCTGCGACCGGTCTCAATTCAATCCCTGCATGGATGAAACCTTACAGCGTGTTGAGTACTGGTGAAAAATTCCGTGCGGATATGGCGCGGCGCTTAATCGACGACGCTGTGATAGACGAATTCACAAGCGTTGTGGATCGCAATGTTGCCGCTTCCTGCTCGAATGCGATCCAACGGTATATCCGTGAGAAAGGTCTTCGTCGCGTAACATTCGCGACATGTCATTACGACGTTATCGAATGGCTGCAACCCGATTGGGTTTTCGACACCCTCACCAAGTCGTTTCAACAGGTGATAGTTCGGCGACCACCGATTGAGTTGGAAATCATGCCTTGTTCCACCGAAATCTGGCCATTGTTCAAAGAACATCATTATTTAGACGGTTCGGTCAACAAAAGCAGTCGGTGTTGGATCGCTTCGTGGCGCGATGTACCGATAGGATTCGCTTCGGCGCTGGCATTCCCCAATCGTAATTTTAAGAATGCATGGAGAGAGCATAGAACTGTGGTGTTACCTGACTTTCAAGGATTGGGTATAGGGGTGCGCCTGTCCGACGCCGTGGCACAAATGATGCTCGATGAAGGGTGTCGATATTTCTCGAAAACCTCACACCCTCGCATGGGTGAATATCGTGAAAAATCTCCGTTGTGGAAACCTACGAGTAAAAACCGCAAAGCGCGCAGTGATTATACAAAGTTCAAAGGTGTGACGAAAGAGGACGGTCATAAAATGCGTCATGTTTCACGCATCTGTTACTCACATGAGTACACGGGTATCTAATGACAATCCAACTCCGACCCTACCAATCCGACCTCAAGCAGCGGGTGTACCAGTCGTGGCAGGCGGGCCACCGCAACGTTCTCGCTGTACTGCCGACTGGTGGCGGTAAATCCGTGGTCATCAGCGACATCATCCTCGACGGGCACCAACAGGGCCTGACCGAGTGCGTCATTGCGCACCGTAACGAACTGATCGGGCAGATGTCGCTGCATGTGGCGCGGCGGGGCATCCCGCACCGCATCATCGGATCGAGCAGCGCGGTCAGCCAGATCACCAGCGAACACCGCCGCGAGTTCGGTCGTTCGTTCGTCAACCCGGACGCCAAATGCAGCGTTGCCAGCGTCGATACGCTCAAGGCGCGCGCGGAAAAGCTGGTCGCATGGTCCGCTCAGGTGCAGCGGTGGACGATCGATGAGGCGCATCACGTTTTGCGAAAGAACAAATGGGGCGCGGCGGTCGAGATGTTCCCCAATGCCTACGGGCTTGGCGTAACCGCTACCCCGTCCCGAGCGGACGGGATGGGTCTCGGTCGCCATCATGACGGTGTGTTCGATGACATGCTGATCGGTCCGTCCATGCGCGACTTGATCGATATGGGTTCGCTGTCGGATTACGAGATCGCCGTGCCCGAGGGCGACTTCGAAATCGACGAAGGGCAGATCGCAGCGTCCGGTGACTGGTCGACGAAACGCATGCGCGAGGCATCGCGCCGGTCGCATATCGTCGGTGATGTCGTGGTCGAATACCAGCGCCGCGCACTCGGCAAACGCGCCATTTGCTTCGCCACCGATGTCGAGACGGCTGGCGAGATCGCCGCGCAGTTCAACGAAGCCGGGATCGTCGCTGCGGCTGTGTCGGCCAAGACACCAACGGAGACACGCAATGAATTCATACGCCGCTTTCGCGATGGTCGGATTACTGTGCTTGTCAACGTCGATCTGTTCGGTGAAGGCTTCGACGTACCAGCGGTCGAGGTCGTTATTATGGCCCGACCGACTGCTTCTCTCGGTGTCTATTTGCAGCAGTTTGGGCGCGCTCTACGTCCTATGCAGGGCAAGTCGCACGGGCTGGTCATCGACCATGTGAGCAATTGGAAGCGGCATTCGTTCCCCGACAAGCAGCATATCTGGACGCTCGATCGACGCGAGAAGCGTGCCAAGCGCGAACCGGACCCGGACGACATCGAATTGACCGCCTGCCGCGAATGCAGCCGTCCGTATGAGCGCACCCATCCGGCCTGTCCGTATTGCGGGCACGAACCGGTCGTCGCGAGCGGCGGCGGGCGCAGTATCGACCAGGTGGACGGCGATCTGATGCTGCTCGACCGGGACGCGCTGGCAAAGCTGCGGGCGTCGATGGTGCTGGAAGCCCCGGCAGACACGCAAGACCGCGTGACGGCTGCTGCGGGCGCTCTGGCCGGCAAGGGTGCAGCGAACCGGCAGTACGAGCGCCACCAGGCCCAGCAGCGCCTTCGTGAAGCGATCGAGCAGTGGGCGGGCGTACGGCGCGCTATGGGCGAGGATGACCGCCGTATTCAGCGCCGGTTCTACCTCACGCTTGGTGTGGACGTGCTGACGGCTATGTCGGGTAAGCGCGCCGAGATGGAAAGCCTCGCAACGACTGTGGAAGGATGGTATTTATGACGGGTTGGATTGCAACTATCGCTCAGGTGATCGGTGTTTTTGGTTTATCGACGCGCATTGTTGAACCACACATCGCATTCATCATCATGTCCGTTGGTTCGGTGGGTTGGATGTTCGAGTCGGCAAAAATGAAATTGTGGTCGGTATTTGCTCTTAACACGGCGTTCACTGTTTCAAATCTCATCGGTATTTACAGGTGGTACTCATGACAGGCGCGACAATCTCACCATGTGGAACATATCGTTACAATTTACATCGCAAGGTGCAAGACCACGGTTTCAAAGCGTCAGTGATAATGGTCAACCCGTCGACCGCAGACGCCGAAACAAATGACGCGACAATCCGTAAAATAATCGGATTTGCGAAAGGGTTTCAATGGTCTGAATTCACCGTTGTCAATAAGTTCGCGTACAGGGCGACCGATGTGAACGAATTGAGAAACGCAACCGACCCCATCGGCCCCGCCAACGACGGTTTCATTATGTCCGCCCTGATGGAAACTCAGATCACACTGGTTGCGTGGGGAAGTTTGAAAAAACTACCGTTGCCGCTATGGCTCAGATGGCGACGAATTTATGCGATGGCCCGACAAATCGATCGACCTCTATACTGCTTAGGGACTTGTGCGGACGGCCACCCGAAACACCCTCTGATGCTCGGATACGCTACACAAATGGAACAGTGGAGACCGCCTTATGAACATAATCTACCCTGATAAATTCGGCGCACGCGCACCGGCTGTTCCGGTTCGTGATGCGTCTGGTAGTCGTTATTCGCTCGACGTGATCCGTGCGTTCGTGAAGGTGTCGCTCGATTACGCAGCGAAACGACCGGATGTCACGTTTCAAGTGCAGCAGGACGGATGGGGTTACAGCAGACAGGAAATCGCACCGATGTTCGACTACTGCCCGAAGAACATCATGCTGCCGTATGGGTTTCAGTTCTGATGCTTGAATCAGCAGTACAAAAGCGTTTGCGGCTCGAACTCGCCAGAATGGGCGGGCTTCCGATGCGCAATAACGTCGGTGTCGCGTTCACAGACGACGGGCGGATCATCCGTTTTGGTCTGATGAATTCGTCGAAGCAGGAAAACGAACGCTTCAAATCGAGCGACATCATTTGCCCTGTGCCGATAGTGATCCAACCGGAACATGTCGGCAAGACTGTGGCGGTATTCGGAGCGTTCGAAGCGAAGCATTCCGACTGGCATCTCACTCCGGGCGACCAGCGCGCCCAAGCGCAGAAGCGGTTCATCGATCTGGTGCGGTCGGTCGGCGGGGTCGGCGGCTTCGTGTCCGATCCGGCTCAGGTGCGGTCGCTCATCACCCTCTGACTTGACACCCTGTAACAATATAAGCCATAGCTGAACAAACCGAACGGGACCAAGCAAATGAACAGCACCATGCAAGGCGAACAGTCCAAGAGCGCGATCATCTCGACCGCGTTGGAACTGTGGCATGAAAAAGGGGAGCGGGGCGTGTCGGCTCGGGCGATCGGCAAACGGATCGGCCTGACCCACGCTGGCGTGATCTACCACTTCGGCAACATCGCCGGCCTGATGGACGCCGTGAAGCGCGAGGCGATCGGCTCTGGTGATGGGCTGGTGATCCGCCAGCTTATCGCAGCCGCCGATCCTCTCGTTGCCGGTTGGTCGCAAGAGGATCGGCTGGCCTGGTTGGCGGGTGGTTAACGGGTGACGATCGAATAAAGACGTTCGAGCGATGCTTCATCTGCTGCGTACAGATATTGCGCCATCGCGCCGCAACCGAGAACACCTTCGTTGATGCACTTAGCAAGCGCACGTTCCGCTTTACCCGCTTTCGTGTTCTCTCCGTATTTCGGTTTATAGTCCATCTCGAATCACTCCGTATTGTTTCTAACACAATCGTAGTACACAGAGCGACGTATCGTGTCAAGCGAACCTTGCGCGACAGGATAACCGTTGCGTGTCAGTGTGTACCATTCGTCGTATTCCAAACGATACACCGGAGACGGTGCGAATAGATCAGGGTGTGGCATTCGGGTGATCGGGGATACGGTCACCGATTTCCTCAACACCGGACCACGAATCTCCGACACGACAGGAAACGTCGCTGCCGCACAATTCCCACCACAGACCATCCCGTGTTTCGGCGATCTGCCATCCGCCCTGATCGGGCACGTTGATCCAGTAATAACCGGCTTTCATCAACCCATACTCCTATGCACACAGACCGGCGGGTCTGGATCGTTCACGTCCCACCGCAGCCCGCACCGACATGTCATCTCGTCGCCTTCCTGGCGCGGGCGGCATTCGTTCAGGTTGACCGGTGCGGTCGGTTTGCGGGGCGTATCTTCCAGCGCGCGCAACGCGTTCACGATCATCAGCGCGGACAGTTCGTCGCGGGCGTCGGCGAGATGCTTGTCGTCCTGCAAAACCTGTTTGCCGGTGTTGCGGAAGCGGGTCATGTCAGACCTTTCATCGGTGGTGGTGGGACCGATGTATCGGCGGGCCACGAAGGCTCGAACGCACGCGGTAGCGAGCCAGTGAGCAAAATAGTCTGCCGACCGTCCTGCATCACCCCTTCATAGCGCGTCTTGCCGCGACCAGTGCACTTGGCACAGTATGTCGAATCGATACCTTCCCCGGAGCCGTTGCAGACCTTGCATGCCGCATCGAACGGAAAAACCGCACTGCTGTGGATCGGGACGCCGAAAGCAGTCGGAATCACGCGATCCATCGGGGACGGTTCGAATGCCGTCCGCATCGCGTCGATCAGCGAGGGTGATCCGGTTATCGAATTCATCACCCCTCATACCCCGCCGGGGCAACCGCCGTCGGGCGCTCAGGCTGCGTGTCACGGCATGCAGTGAGCATGCCGATCAGTTCGTCCAGTTCTTCGCGCGATCCGGCGATCCGGTCGGCCAGCTTCTTCGCGGACGTGTCGCTTACGTCCTCGCTCCGGGCGAGCCAGATTGCCAGGTCGGCGCGGTGCGCGTCGAACGGTGATTTGTGGATGACACCCTTGGCGTCCTCATAGCATGTGATCTGCTTGACCATGTGTTGCTCCTGCGGGTTATTGTGCCTGCCAGCCGAGACCAGCGCATATATCGCGCCAGATGCTGCTGGCGTAGCTTTGGCTGATTTGCATCGTGCGCGCCGCCGACCGGATCGAATGGTCATTAGCGACCAATTCGGCGAGGCGATCGCGCAACCGCGACGCGCGGGCCGGGTCGTGCTTTCTACTGTGCCCCTTGCCGCGCTGCGACTTCTGCAACTGCGGCTCGACGGTCATTACATCGGATCGATCGGGAACGTAGCGCGCTGCACCCTGCTCGGTCAGCGCGATCATGTTGTGCCGCTTGCCGCCCTCGGGCTTGGTGCGGGTCACATCGCCTGCATCGATCATGCTGAGCAGGATGGACCGGCAATGGGTGTAGGATCGCGCCCACGCCGGCCCCTCGGCCAGATCGTCCGCGATTTTCTGTCTGATCCCTGCGGTGCGGTCGGTCATTCGATCAACTCCCGGCGTAGGGCACCGATGTCGGTCGACATGGATGCGTGTGCTTCGATCCGGTGCACCTGGCCGCGTCTGGTGAACGTCAGGATCATCTTCGCACCGGACTGTTCGATATTGACCAGTGTGGCCCGGTTGAGCAGCAACTGTTCGAGCGCGTCGATCTGCTGCTGTTGCTCGTCGGCGGCTGCATCGACACGCTGTGCGAGCAGCCCGAGCGTTGCGGACGGGTTGGTCAGGGGGTTGTTCATGCCCGACTCCCCACACCGACTGCAACGACAGGGTGCGACTGACCGGTAATAATCAGAATCACCGGTGCACCTGCTGCGATCGCTGCGCGTTCTTCATCGTTCGGCATCCATGCGCTCTGCATCTGGTTGCCCCAAATCGGGTCGTGCACATCGTTTATTTCGAGTGTGCCGCATTCGTCCTCCATACCGGTCGGACTGCCCATGCGGCGCGTGCAGGGTTTGATGGGTATGGGGGTCATGACTTATTTCCAAAGAGAGCGACAGTCACAAAAAAACCAGTAATCATCATCATGATGATTGGTAATGTGTCGATACTGGATGATTGAGATGATGGGAGGTAAAATACCAGTAATATCACGAGTGCAATAGTCGCGCCGATCGATCCGATTCGCAGATCACTCATACGTCACCTGTACCGGATCACCATTTTTCCAGTTCTTAGTGGTAGGCCAATATATGCTATCGATTCTCGCCCATGCAGCACAAACCGCCCGAGCCTGACAGATGGCGTCGTCGAGCGCGTGATGAGCAACACCCATCGGCCCCGGATGTTGCGCAAGCCATGCGCTGTGGTCGTCGATGCCCGCCATGTCGAACGCGGTGCGGGTGTCGCGAGGCGCGCGATAATGCCACGGCACGGGCAGACCGACCGCCTTGTACGCTGCGGCGAGGATCGGGCCGTCGAAGTGTGCGCCGTGGGACCAGAGGCGGATGTTTTCGATCGGTTCGAACGGCGTATCGTGAAACTGGTTGCCGATCAGGTCGCACAACCAACCGGAGAACCGCCCCAATGCCACCCGCAGGTCCACGGGGTCCGCGAACGCCGCCTGTGCCGCTTCGGACTGCTCGGACCACCATTTAACGGTGCGGGGGTCGCGGTGGAGGGGGTATTCGCGCTCAATGCCGAGCGTGGGGTCTTGTTCCTTCACCGGATTGTCGCAGGCGATGTAGAATGTGTGCGGGATGTTGCAATTCATCTCGATCAAATCGTCTGGATCGGCAACGTACCCCGTGAGAGGATTGAACACACACGCACCGATGGAGCGAATGTCGCATCCCGGTTCGGTGCCCCAGGTCTCCAAATCAAGCATGATGTGAATCGGGTTTTTCATACGTCGTACACCTTTTCGCCGGTTGTGCTGTCGACAATCTGCACCCATTCGGCAGATCGATCTTTGTGTGCTGCGGTCTTTGCGTCGTCGATCGTGTCGTAACAACCGACGAAATCTTCCCATCCACCGCCGGGGTAGTAATAGTAACCGCAGAACAGCATGTAACGTTTCATCTCGTATTCTCCATTCCTCACCGCCCTACCCACACGCTCCGATTCGGGTCAAGCGAAAAAAAGGGAAATACCGGAAATTTAGGGATTGCTATCCGATCAACTCGGCCTTACACCCTACCACCATGCAAGACGGGAAAGCAATGGGGCCGTTACTAAACGGTATAGAGACGGCTGCGGCGCTCGGAATAGACCCCAAGACATTGAGGAATCAGATCAAGGACGGTCGGTGTGTGCCGCCTCCGGTCCCCGGCTCTCGCCCTCCGCGCTGGCGCAAATGCGATGTTGAAGCTGTGATCGGGAGGGTGCTGTGAAGATTGGTAACGGTGAATTTTGGCTCGGTGACTGCTTGGAGCGGATGGCTGATATACCGGATGGGAGTGTCGACATGGTGGTTACGTCGCCGCCGTATGACGATCTGCGGACGTACAATGGGTCGCTGACGGACTGGTGTTTCGAGACGTTCGTTGCGATCAGCGATCAGTTGATTCGTTCGCTGCGCGACGGTGGTGTAATCGTCTGGAATGTCGGCGACGCTACGATCAAGGGGTCGGAGACAGGTTCCAGTTTTCGACAAGTCCTGTCAATGATGGATCGCGGAATGCTGCTCGCCGACACGATGATTTGGGAAAAGACCGGGACTTCGATGGGTAGCAATCGGCTCTATCACCAGAATTTCGAGTATATGTTTGTTTTATCGAAAGGTAAGCACTCGACATTCAATCCGATCAAGGACCGCGAGAACGTGGTCAAAGGCAAGCAGACTGTCGGCGGCGGGTCGCTGCGTGCGGACGGTTTGTCACATGCCGAAAAACGTACGATCCAGAGTGATGCGTTTGGCAAGCGTAACAACATCTGGCGGATGAACCCCGCGCAGGGCAAGGCTAAGAACGGGCACCCTGCACCGTTCCCAATCCAACTCGCGCACGACCACATCCTGTCGTGGAGCAACCCGAACGACCTAATCCTCGATCCGTTCGGTGGCAGCGGAACAACCGCCATAGCAGCCGAACGAACCGGGCGGCGGTGGCTCTGCATCGAGCGCGAGCCGTCGTATTACTATCCGGCTGTTGGTCGGGTGTGGGGTGAGTGTGCCGTGTCATGACCGCCCGCGATTACAACCTCGCCGCCGCCTATGTCAGCGCGCTCGGCTGCGACCCGGCGTCCACACCGCTCGACATTCGCGCCCTTCATGATGCTGACAAGGGTCTGCCCGGTCATGCGCGCCGCGACAGCCTGAACGCGCTGTGGTCGTGGATCGAGGCGATGAACACCGCCGGCTACGGCATCTTCATGACACCCGCTGCGCTAGGTGAGAAGCAGAACGGTGACGGTCGCCGCCTGCTGACTCTCGAAAACGTGTCGATGATCCGCGCGCACTATGTCGACCTCGACGCACTGGACGCCGAGCAGCAGTACACAGCGGCCAATGCGTCCCGCCCCGCGCCGGCATTCGCCGTCATCAGCAGCCCCGGCAAAGCCCACGTCTATTGGAGCGTGCAACACTATCCTGCCGATCTGGCACGGTTCGAGCAATTGCAGCGCAAATTACGGCAGACCTTCAACGGCGACAGGGCCGTGATTGACGCAACCCGTGTGATGCGCCTGCCAGGGACGCTTCACCTGAAAAACCCCGAGCGGCCACATCTGGTGTCTTGTCATGCGCTCGACGGATGGGGTCAGCCACTCACCATCGATCAGCTTGAAGCAGCATACAGCGCGGTCCAGGTGATCGATGGCGGCGGCGAGCGGCACGATCTCGGCGACCCCGAACTGGCCGCACCGTCCCTGTCATGGCTGCAACGCGCGCTCGATCTGGTCGACCCAAACGAACTCGACCGCCCCGATTGGGTCGCGCTGACATCGGCATTCAAACAGGCTGGGTGGACGCTTGCACCAGAAGCGGCACTGCTCGAAATGTGGTCGCGGTGGTGCGCTCGCTATGCAGGCAACGACATCGCCGAGAACCACAAGAACTGGCAGTCGATCCGCAACACGCAACTCGGGTGGCACAGTCTCGTCCGCCGCGTGCCGTCGCTCAAGGCAGCGGTCAGCTTCGGTGAAGCCGGTGCGCCCGCGCCGCCTCCCGCACCCGGACAGCCTGCACCAGCCGCGCCACCGATGCCAGAACCGGCACCGCTCGATTGCAGCAACGAATACCTGACGCATCTGGAATGCGCGGAATGGTTCAAGGGGTGCGTGTTTGTCGAGTCGCACGGTAAGATACTCACGCCGGTCGGTACACTGGTCAACGCGACACAATTCAATGCGGGTGGTTATGCCGGCAAGAAATTCATCATCGACGGTGAAGGTAAGTTGACCGACGAACCGTGGAAAGCAGCGACGCGCTCGACCATGTGGCGCATCCCGAAGGCACATAAGATGCGGTTCCTGCCGGATCGCCCAACGAACGAAATCGTCACGGACGAACTCGGGCGGCGCGGTGTGAACATGTATGTCAAACCCGACATCGACACGCTCGAAGGTGACGTGACGCCGTTCCTCAATCATATCGCAGCGATCATCCCCGACCAGAACGATCAGCGTATCCTGTTCGATTGGATGGCGCATACGGTGCGCTTCCCCGGCTTCAAGATACCGTGGGCACCGGTGATCCAGTCGACCGAAGGGATTGGCAAGGGCGTCATCAAACTCGCCATGACGCATGCCATCGGTCTCGCGTACACCCATTTTCCGAACGCACAGGAATTGGCCGACAGTGGCGGCAAGTTCAACGGGTGGATGCGGAACAAGGTGTTCATCCTGGCCGATGAGATCAAGGTGGACGAAAAGCGCCACATGGTCGAAGTGTTGAAGCCGCTCATCTCCGAAGAAATGATCGAAATCCAGTCCAAGGGCGTCGATCAGGAGATGGAAGACAACCCGACCAAGTGGGCGTTCTTCACCAACTATAAGGATGCAGTGCCGGTGACCCGCAACGGTCGACGCTATGCAATCTTCTACAGCCCGATCCAGACCGAAGACGATCTGCTCGCGCGCGGCATGGACGATGCGTACATGAAGGCGTTGTTCGAATGGCTCAAGGCGGACGGCAAGCGCCACATCGCGCATTGGCTGCACAACTATGCGATCGAGCGTGGCAGCATTCCGATGCGTGCGCCGAAGACGACCAGTTGGGCCGAAGCGGTCAAGATCAGCCGCAGCCCGATCGAGCGCGCCATCACCGAAGCAATCGACAGCGGTGCACCGGGCTTTGCGGGCGGATGGGTCAGCGAGATTGCCGTTGCGAACCGGTTGCGCGAGACCGGCGCTACGAAGGGCCAGGTGCCGCCACATGTGATCGGCGGTATCCTGACCAGCATGGGATACCGTGAGAGCGGCAGACAGGTCCGCCCGTTCATTCAGGAAGACAAGGACCGGATGGGTGTGCTGTACTACCGTGATGGCAAGGCCGATCCGGTCGGCTATGGCACTGCACAGGGGTATGAATAGATATGCGCATCGGCAATGGTGAATTTTGGCTCGGTGACTGTCTCGAACGGATGGCGGATATACCGGACGGATCGGTTGATTGTGTCGCGACGGATATTCCGTACAACGAAGTTAACCGCAAGAGCAGCGGGCTTCGCAATCTCGACAAGGGTGCGGCGGACGATTCAGAATTCGATCTCGACCGTTTCATTGCCGAATCGACCCGTGTTTGCTCGGGATCATTCTATGTGTTCTGTGGGATCAAGCAGATCAGCCGTATAACGGAACTGTTTAACGACGCGAAACTGACCACACGACTCGGTGTATGGCATAAGACAAACCCATCACCCATGAACGGAACTCGGCTGTGGCTGAGTGGTGTCGAAGCGTGTGTATTCGCCCGCAAAGCCAACGCATCGTTCAACGAACATTGTCAGTCAGCGGTATGGTCGTGCAGCAGTCAGCGCGGTAAAATCCACCCGACGCAGAAACCGATCGATTTGTTTAAGCGGCTAATCGAGGCGTCCAGCAACCCGAACGACCTGATTCTCGATCCCTTCGGTGGAAGCGGCACAACCGCCATAGCAGCAGAGCGTACCGGTCGGCGATGGATATGTATCGAGCGCGAGCCGTCCTACTACTATCCGGCAGTCGGTCGGGTATGGGGTGAGGTTAACCAAACACCCCGATCATGACCCATATCGCTGCGGCGCTGCACAGCAGGCGCGCTCGCCAGGGTTTCGAGGGCCATGCGGTGATCTGGTGGTTTGCGTCGGCGAGGATCGCCATGATAACGAACGCGCCCGGTGCGATCACCTGTGCGTCGGTCATCCACGCGGTGTTGCGTTCGGACCAGTAAAGCGCAGTGCACATGCGAGCCATGCCGCCGAGCGCGATCCCGAGCAGCAGTGCATGGTTGCTCGGCCAGCGCCCCTCGCGCGGCTCGTACCACATCTGCCGGCGTGCACCCTTGAAAGCCAGTCCGAAGATACCCACGAATATCCAACCCACGAACCGAACCCAATCGGTCACGGTTTCGAACACGGCGTGCTTGAGAAGGTCGGCGATGTCGCACGGCGCGCGTCGCCAGGTTCCACCCGCGCTGCGCCAGTTGCGGTAGGCCGATCGACCGTAGATCATCATGGTGATCGCCCCGAACAGCCCCCAAATATGGTACAGGTGGACGAAACCCGAAACTAGATTCATCCCTTGAACCCTTCTGCTATTTTGGCGGTGGCGGCGATCGAGGCGTCTGTGGCGCGTTCGAGACGAAATGCCGCGCGATCCTGCTGTTCAAGTTTTGCGACGAGAACGCTTATATCAGGCGGGGTGTTAATCCGCAACCACAGGGTTTTAACAGCTTCAAACATCGTCTTCGGTCCCGATAGGGCGAGCGCCAGTTGCTTGCGTATTCAAGGCCACTTGAACGGCTAATGTCTGCATGGCGTGCGCGGTTCTTTCGGCTGAATCACCGGCACGGTTGACCATGCTCTCGATCAGTTTGTCGCGACCCGAAAGGGAACGAAGCAATACACCGCAGAAGGCGATGAGCGCCACGATGACGAACAGCATACCATAAAAAGCGATTCCGATCTCGCCTTTATCGATCAGACCGGTCGGCGGGGACGGCATAGGCACAGCCGCCCCGGTAAAGAACCATATCGGAATGATCGCTGCTGCTCGCATGTGCCGTCGTTACAGGCGATCCGGTCGGCGGGCAAGTGTGGAACTCAGGTAGGCGTATCGGACGCATCCCCGGATCAAGCACGGTTACGATCCTGCGCCGCCTCGATCCGCTCGTCCAGCTTTGTTGTGTCGGTCGTCATACGATATGCCCTCCGTGGGCGCGCTGGCGATGTAGGCGGATGCCCAGAACGGTGACAATCCATTCCCATCGGCCCCGATGCCAAGAAACAAGCTTGGGCGTCAGGGCTATGCTGAATTTGTTCGAGTAGCCCTCCCCGTCGCCAACCCTCCCCACCGTCCAGAGAAAGCGGCCAATGCGAAAAATGCGGTTAGCGCGATCAAGGCGCATCACGGATTTATAGCGTAGCTTTGTTGTGTCGGTCATTGTGTTACTCCGGTGGTATGGTTAGGGCGCATCGCTACGCGACCGCGCTGTCAGGCTATCGCCCGGAGCCTGCTTCGCGTCTCCGCCCTTCGGGTTTCCATCGACTTGCGCGCAGACTTGATTGCCAGTCGCGTCTAAGCGCGGCGTAATGGCCGCTCCGCCCGTCGCGCCTTTGTCTATAAGGATGTATTCGCACCCCGTTTCGTGATCCCTCAATACGCCGTGGCTGGCGCGCTCGAAGGTAAAGCTAATGGATAGTGCTGGCGCTTGGCGCTCGGCTTCGCGGGCCTCTTGGACGGGTTCGGAACCTGACCTTGGGCCACAAGCCGCGAGCGCAACGGTCGCGCCTAGCGCAAAGGCAAGTGACAGTCTCATAGCGCAATCCCTCGTAGCTTGAGGTATCCCTCAATGGCCTCCTGATAGGACAGGACCGTAACGGTCGCCGCGCATCCGGTAATCGCGTCAAGTGCTTCATCGTGCGACAACGCGTTAGGGATACCCTCCGCATGGCCAAGACCCGCAGGGGCTTGGTGCGAAGCAAGGGTAGCCCGACCCGTAGGGGAACGCCCATCCTCTATTTCGGTCTGTCGGCTATTCATCAACGCCTCCTTTGAGTGCGCGGATGTCGGACGCAACTGCGTTCAAGATTTCCCGCACTTTCTCTATGCTGTAGGTGTGTCCTTCGCCGTTCACGGCCCGCGATATCCCAAGCCCCCAAGTTGCCCCCGCGTCCGCCACCTTCGCAGCCTCTTCCAGCACTACATCCCTATCGGAGAGGGCGGCGAGGATGCTCGCGAAGTTGGCCGCAAGCACGCTGCGGTCGTCGTCACCGGGGAGAACGGTCGCCTCGGTCGAAAGAGGGCCGCAAACCTGCTCCACATGAGACAGCAACTCCCCCACCAGCGCGCTATCGGCCTTTTGGGCGGGGCGGGTGGCGATCGCGATACGAGCCTCTTCCCCTCTGGTGAAAACCGGATCGCTTTCGACCGGGTGCTTCAATTCATCCGCCATCATCAATTCCTTACGTTGTTCAGCAGCCGCCACCCGCGCCCGTGTTCGTTGCGAATTTCAAAGCCGATGCGTCGCAGCCGACAGATATAAACGCCGACCGTGCTACACGCTCGATCCGGTTCCGTGTCGGGATCGGGCCACAGCAATTCGATCAGTTCAGCACGGGAGATCAATCGATCCGGCTGCTGCATCAGAAAGTATTCGGCGAGGCGGTGGATCGCGGGCGGGAGATAAACGACGCTTTCGCCGATCTGAACCTCGCCGCGATGGGATTGGGGGAGTGTCATGCTGATCTCAGCCATCGATCATTCCTCCGGTGCGGCGTATGCGAACGTGAAGCCTTGTGCCTGGCGCGCGTGACCGTTCAGTTGCCGACTGATCGACGGGGCGTGGATACCGAGATCGGCGGCGGCTTCGGCTTGGCTGTTATAGCGTCGTTCGTTCTGGTGGCACACGATAGCACGGCGAGCCGTCTTGAGCGAGTGGCCGCGCATGTTGCACACCGGCGTCGGCACGATGTCCCTGATGCGCTCCTGTGCGTGCTTGAATGCTTCGGTCTTCTCGTCGGTGGTTGCGACGATCTGGACCATGACCTGTCCGCCATGACGGAAAATCTTGGCCCATTCGCTGTTCACCTTGCCGTCCGCCAGCCGGTACACATCGACCAGCTTGCACGCGGTGACCATCACGATCGTCGGCGGTTCGTTCTCCTGCAACACGGCATGATGCTCGACGACCGCCCAATCTTCGGTGCTGGTCTTGGTGTCGACGACAAGTGCGCTGGATGAGTGGCGGGTCAGGGTCATTTCGAATCACTCCGTTGTGTTAATTGTGGCATTATTCCTCCCCTGACCGGGTGTCAAGTCGTTTATTCCTCCCCTGACGGCCCGATCCGGCTGGATTATTCCTCCCCTGAGCGGGATTATTCCTCCCCTGATGCCATTTCGCGCTTCGTGAACGGGTACAACCGTAATCGGGCCGTTTGACGCAATATCGTTGCGCAGCGTTCCGCGTTTGTTCTGTTTTCTCGGCCTGGTGTGCGACGGCAGGGGCGTGCGAGCGGCTGCGACGGCAGGGGCGTGCGAGCGGCTGCGACGGCAGGGGCGTGCGAGCGGCTGCGACGGCAGGGGCGTGCGAGCGGCTGCGACGGCAGGGGCGTGCGAG
>Ga0209503_10000126_pt1 | contig 52728 bp, 54 predicted proteins | sample SouAtlMetagenome_2_FD_187448 | JGI IMG/M metagenome (GOLD analysis project Ga0209503, IMG submission 187448) | Marine eukaryotic phytoplankton communities from Atlantic Ocean - South Atlantic ANT15 Metagenome (SPAdes) (version 2) | ecosystem: Environmental > Aquatic > Marine > Oceanic | place...
GGAAAAAATAGGAATAAGAAGATTTACAAGTGAACATATGTCAAAATATAAATCGCCAAAAGAACAAAAACGTTTAAAAATACAAAATCGCGGTAAAAGAGCTACAAGTTTTTAATTACCCCCCCCCATTTTATAAAAAATGTATGAAAAAAAAAACATGTAAATTATTTTTTATTTTTTTAATTATCATAATATATTTGATACATACCATCAATCGATTCAATGGACTCAACCCATTCTACATCATCATCATAATATTCTTCATTATAATTTCCTAAGTATTTTAAACCTGATCCCCAACATTGCCAAGCAAGATTTGGCATAATACAAGGCATAATGCTAGCCATATCACTAATATCATTTATAACTTCTTTAAATTTTTCTTGGTGTTTTGGTCTACAATATTTATCATAATCATGATAATCTGCAATCAAATCCACAATCTCAGGCGGTATATAATGTGTTATTTTCATATTTCCACAATAATTTTTATAATTGGTTAATAAAAAATTATAAAAATCAATTTTTTTTTATTAATTTACGTCAAAACATTTATCATCTACATGTATAGAATCACATTTTGTATCGTGTGGAATTATATTAACAACACCTTTGCTTTTAACTTTATGAAATGGCACTACACATCCTTTTTTATGCTTAACTGTTTTCTTAAGTTTATTACATCTTGCTCTAAAGTGTTCATAACGTTGTTGTACATCTTCGTAGGTTAATCCTGATTTTTTACCCAACATTTTATTAATCAATTCATGTAAATCGTATATATATTTGGAAAAAGTTTCACGTGATTTCATTTTAGACATAGTTAAAGGTAATTGTTTGAAATTATTTTTCAAGTTCATTCTACAATATTTACATGGTAAAACATGTTTTAATTGTAATATAAAATTTCTATAATTTATTTTTTCTTTATATGATGGTTTTACAGGATAATTGAAACTAATTGTATGTAACGCATGCCATAAAGAAGGACCCCAAACACTAGTTAACATTCCATCGCCACTACCAAAATCATTTTTAGAAAAGTAATGTATTTTATTTTTTTTTGTTTTTTTATTTATTTTTTTTGTTTGTTTCATATACATATTGTATATAGAATAATTAATACAAAAAATTAATTACTAATAATGTTTGCTATTTTATCTAATAATTTATTTGTTGATTTATCAAAATCATTTTCATTTTTATCAGCAGATATAAAATTTTTAATAGCTAAATAATAATTATTATCGTTTACATAATTTAATTTATTTATTTCTTTTAATTCTCCTTTTGCATTTCTAAATAACATACTAATATTACAATGATTATATCTTTAATATGATTATAAATACGTTTTTTTATATTTTTTAAATTTATATTGTATAATATATAAATATGTCATCTTTAGCAAATTTTAAACTACCTGAATTTATGAATTTTGGATTGTCATCAACAACACAAATGGCAATTGCTGGTATAATAACATTAATAATATTATATTTGATATACTATGTATTTTTTTCTAACAGTGATAAAGATATTGGTATTATTGGTAGTGCTCCCACAGACGAAGATTATGAAGACGAAGAAGAATTATTAGAAGGAATGGAAGATGGAGGAGAAAAGCAAGCTGAATTATTATTTTTCTTTGCTGATTGGTGTCCTCACTGTAAAAAGGCTAAACCAATTGTAGATGAAATTAAAAATAAATATGATAAACGTACTATAAATTTTCATACTATTAATGTAACATATGTTGATTGTACTAATGAAACACAAGAGTCAAAACGTTTATTAGAACAATATGAAGTAGAAGGTTTTCCTACAATATTTTTGAAAATAGGAAAAAATGTAACAAAATATGAAGAATCTCCTAGCAAAGATGAATTAAGTAAATTTATTGAGAAAATTATCAAAGGTTAAATTAATTATAATAAGTAAATAATTATTACAAATATATTATTAATTATTTACTAATAAAATTGAAATAGTTATTACTATTCACAATTACTATAATTATATTATGTTGAACTATTATTATTTATTTGTAAGTATTTATTTATTAAATATGATTTATGGATTTTATATAGAAAATATGACAAAAAGAATGAACAATATTGTTGCTTATTATTCACATAAAGAAATTTCAAACGTGAATTATACTGATATAAATGAAAATAAAGATTTAAAAATATTAAAACAAGGTTTACAAAAAATTATTGATAAACAAAATAATGTTACAGGTAGAAATTTAAATATATACAGACAAATTTAAAATAATTTATTTTCCCTTGAATTTATTTAAAAAATCTAAATTATAAATAGATTTATTTACATTAGAATTTATTTCTTTTGTTTCTGGAGTTATTTGTTTATTCATATTTTTAAATGGTGCTGCTATTTTACTTGCTGTATTTTTATTTTCACCTCCTGTAACCTCGCCATATGAATTCACTTGAAGTCCTGTTTTTTTCTTTATTTCATCTCTTACATATCTAGGTACCCAATGTTTCCAGCTAATAAAAACTAAATTAGGGTGTGTGTATGTAACACCAAAACCATTTTCTCTTAGTTCATTTACAATAAATGCTATACAATTGGCAAGATTATATCTTGGAACACCAATTATTATTTCTGGAACTACATACCAGCAGTGTTGATTATTTTTATTTATTCTAGTTGTTGTTTTAATTTTACTATGTACCCGATTTAAAATTTTTCGAAATGTATTTAATGTATATAAATCACTTTCACGTTTTTTTTCGTATAAGTCATCAATATTAATTTTATTTGGCATATCATCATCATCATCATTATTAAAATTAAAAATAGTAGTCATTATTGATATAATATTATAGAATATTTTTTCTAAAAAAATGTAATAAAAATATTTTTTTTTATATATAAAAATGGAAAAACATAAATTAAAAAATATTGTATTATCTGGTGGTGGTCATGTTGGTTTTTGTCAAATTGGATTGCTGTATCATTTAATTGAAAAAAAAAAATTAGATATAAAAAATGTAGAAAATATTTATTGTACATCAATAGGATCAATGGTTGCAATAATGTTTATTCTAAATTATGATAAAGATGAATTATTTAATTATTTAATTAATAAACCGTGGGAGAAATTTCTTAAAATTAATATAAATAATTTTTTAGAATATAATGTAAATAAAGGCTTAATTGGAGGTCATGTATTTGAAGAAATATTAACATCATTATTATTGGGAAAGGATATAAAAAAAGATATTACTTTAAAAGAATTTTACAATTTAAATAAAATAAATTTAAATATTTTTACAATTGAAATAAATGAATTTATTACTGTTAGAGTATCACATAAAACACATCCTAATTTAAGATTATTAGATGCTGTTCATATGACTGCTGCAGTGCCATTTGTAATTCATCCACATTATTATAATAATGGTGTATATATTGATGGTGGATTACATATAAATTATCCTTTAAATCCATGTATAAATGAAGATGAATGTAAAAAAGAAGAAACACTAGGTATTAGAGCATGGAAAAAACAAAAAGATATATTTAATTTAAATAAAAATTCAAATGTTCAAGAGTTTGCTGATAGATATATACAATGTTATATATGTTCAAGAAAAGATAATGCGGAAAAACATATAATTGAAATACAAAATGAAATAAAAATTGAATCGGGGCAATTAAATATGAAAGATGCTATTGGTGCTATATTCGATAAAGAATATAGAATCAACACAATTAAAAGTGGTGAAAAATATGGAAAAGAATTTTTAAAAAAAAATAAAAAATTTATTAAAATTAAATAATAATTTGTTGATTTAATTCTTTTCCTACTTGTTCCATTTGTTTAGTTTTTACAATAGTTGTATATAAATTAAAAATGTTAGTATATTTGGTTTGACAATCGACATATAATTTAAATATTAATTCTCTAGTTGCTAGTACTATTTTATCTAATTCTTCTTCATTTAAGTTAGGATTTATCATAACATATTCTGTTTCATTTGTTACTATAAATTTAAATAAGCTATTTAAAACTTTTAAAATCTCTACTTGTTTAGATTCTACATTTTGAATGAGTTCTTTTAATTCTTTAGCGTATTGAACAAATAATGGAATAGAAGAATCATTAGATTCAACATAACCATCTTCCATTATTTTTTTTACATTTTCATTGTCACAATATCCAAATTGACGTAACGGAATATCGCTAAATTTAGGAAGATTAGAAATTCCTTTAGATTGATCAGTTTTTGCAGGTTCTTTGTATTCAGTATGGGTGAATGCTTTATAAAATGCTTTATATGTATCCATATATAATTTTCTTTTTGCAGGATCATTAGACATTTTATATACTCCATTATCATAATCATACTCGTCTTTAAATAATTCTTCTAATTCAATAATACCTGGTTCTTCTCTTAATAATGTCATTTGATCACAAAATGCTGGTTTTATATTTAATTTTTTATTAGTATCTTTAAAAAAATGTTTTTCACCAGTTAAATTTTCAATACGTTTTTGACATAAACTGAATTGTGTACTTTTATAATTATAACCTTTAGGTATTAATCTTTCTTCAGTACCATATATTAAATTTAAATCTCTAACAACAGTATCTTTTGTTACTTCACTTTGAAATGTTATTTTAGGATTAATAACTTTTACAACAGCAGCATATAATTGTGCTATTTTTACATAGAATTTTGCTATACCATTACATAATCTTCTTTTTTTTGTTGTATTACTTTCATCCAATGTTTCCAAATCTTTTTTGCTTAAATACAAAATTTTTTCACTTGATTTTTCATCAATAATTTGTCCTTTTTCGGTTCTTTGCTTTAAATAAACAATATCTTTAAATTTAAGATGTTTTGCTATTTTATCAGCAGTAAGCACTACAAGTTCGTTACATTTATTTTGATCTTTAAATTTTTCAAAATCATCTAAATGTAATGTAGTAGCATAATTTGCTGCTATAATATCTATTTTTTTTATAAAATTATCAATAGTATTTTCATCTGTTATTGTTTCTTTACCACCTTGTTGTTTTGATTCGGCATTTCCCATTTTTATTTAATATATTATATAATGCGATTAAATAAAAATAAAATTGAATTTATCTAATATAAATAATTGCATCTAAATATGGAAAAAATTAATAAACAAAATCCTCTTCAAACAAAAAAAAATAATAAAAAAACAAAAAAAAATACAGATATTTGGAATTTATTTGATACTGAAGTTCTTAATAAAAAAAAAGTTCCATTAGAATGTGTTTATTTGGCTAATAAAAATAGAGAATATTGCGAAACATGTAATTCATCGTTAGCAATTACAGAGGAAGGATTTATGGAGTGTACTAATTCTAAATGTAGCATATTGTATAAAGATATATTGGATAGTACTGCTGAATGGAGATTTTATGGTGTGGATGATAATAATTCAAGTGATCCAACCAGATGTGGTATGCCAATAAATCCATTATTAAAAGAATCATCATATGGATGTAAAATTATTTGCCCTTCAAATACAAGTTATGAAATGAGAAAAGTAAAAAGATATACTGAATGGCAATCAATGCCTTATAAAGAAAAATCTCAATATGATGAATTTCAAAGAATCACATTAATGGCACAAAATGCTGGCATATCAAAAATGTTAGTAGATACTGCTATAAGATATCATAAAGTTATATCAGAGCATAAAACATTTAGAGGATTAAACAGAGATGGCATTATTGCGGCTTCTATTTATATATCATGTAGAGTTAATGAAAATCCAAGAACAGCAAAAGAAATTGCTACCATATTTCATTTGGATAATACTAGTGCCACAAAAGGTTGTAAAAATGCAACAACAATATTAAATACTTTAGAAATAGATATGGAAAATAATGATAAAACTATTTTAGGGGATACTAATCCAAATTCATTTATTGAGCGATATTGTAGTCGTTTATCTATTCCTAATGAAATAGTACAAATATGTTTATTTATAGCTAAACAAATAGAAAAGAAAAATTATATTCCTGAAAATACTCCAAATTCAATAGCTGTTGGTATAATTTATTTTGCAGTACAATTTTGTAATATTGATGTCAGTAAAAAATCAATAAGTAATATTAGTGAAATTAGCGAAGTAACAATTAATAAATGTTATAAGAAAATTGAGAAATTACAAGATGTTTTAGTACCAACACCAATTAAGAAAAAATATAAAAAAATGTGAATTAAATAAAAATATATTATAATTTTTATTTAATTTTTTATCTGGAAACTACTATTTAAAATCCGGAATCATCGAAATTGAAAACATCTTTATCAACAGCTTTATCAGCTAATGCGTATTCACTAACACGTTTTTCAAAAAAGTTAGTTTTAGATTCAACAGAAATTAATTCCATAAAATCAAAAGGATTACTTGCATTATAAATAGCATCATAACCTAATTGAACAAGTAAACGATCGGCAATAAATTCAATATATGTAGACATTAAATTTGAATTCATACCAATTAAACGACATGGTAAAGCTTCTGTAATAAATTCTTTTTCAATTGTAACAGCTTCTTTAATTAATTCATGTATTTTTGTTTTATTGATTTTTTTTAGTAATTTGTTGTATAATAATACAGCGAATTCTGTATGTAAAGCTTCATCACGTGAAATTAATTCATTTGAAAATGTAAGTCCAGGCATTAAACCACGTTTTTTAAGCCAAAATATACTACAAAAAGCACCTGAAAAGAAAATACCTTCAACACAGGCAAAAGCTACTAGACGAGTAGCAAAACTACTACGATTATCACCAATCCATTTTTTAGCCCAGTCTGCTTTCTTTTTAATACAATCAAAATTATCTAAAGCATTAAACATTTTAGATTTTTCTTCACGGTCATCAATATATGTTTCTATCAACATACTGTACATTTGGGAGTGAATATTTTCCATAGCAATTTGAAAACCGTAAAATGCTCTTGCTTCAGAGTTTTGTACTTCACTCATAAAACGTAAACCAAGATTTTCAAGAACAATGCCATCACTTGCAGCAAAGAAAGCTAAAATCATTGATACAAAATGTTTTTCATCTTTTGTTAGCTTATTCCAGTCAGTTAAATCTTTACTTAAATCTACTTCTTCCGCGCGCCAAAAACAATCAACCTGTTTTTTATACATATTCCAAATGTCTTCGTGTTGAATTGGAAACATTACGAAACGATTATCGTCAGGAATTAAGAGAGGTTCTTGAATGTTTTTTGACATTCCTAAAGTATATATTTAATTAGATTTTATATTCTTTCAAATTTTTAATTTTCTTTAAATTTAAAAAAAATATATATATTTTAGTATTTAAATATAGTTGAAATAAACTTTATCTTATGTTATTTTATTAGAATAATATGAGTTTTGTATTTGACTATGATTGTAAAAGAAATATGTTACAAGAAAGAAAGAAAAACCAACACAATAAAATGATTGAATTATTTGTTTTAACACATCCATCCCAATATAAAGATGATTGTGATAATTATGCAAAATATCATAATGAAACACAGCTTCCATTAAAAGATCTTAATTTAGATTATTCAAATAATTTTGATAATTCTGTTAATAACGAAACAGATTTTAGTCATGTAACTGATAGTATGAATATATACAATAATTATGTAAATAATTATAATATAAATCAAAACAAAAAAAAAGAAGCATTAAAGAAATTATATGATTATTTAGAAAATATGGAAAATGCATCTAACAACAATAATGATAATATTGAACAAGTAATAGATGAAAACGAAGAAATTGAGGATAATGAAAACGAAGAAATTGAGGATAATGAAAACGAAGAAATTGAGGATAATGAAAATGAAGAAATTGAGGATAATGAAAACGAAGAAATTGAGGATAATGAAGAAGACGAATTGCAAAATTTAGAAAGAGAAACTAATGATTTAATAAATGAAATTAATAATATGCCAAATGTAAATCATAATAATATGCCAAATGTAAATCATAATAATATGCCAAATGTAAATCAAGAACAAGAAAATTCAAATAATTTAACAAATAAAGAAAATAATGAAAATAATGAAATTTTAGAAAATATTTCAAATGATAAAAAACATATTGAAAAAATAATGAGTAATATAAAATCTATACATGTAATGGTTAATAAAAATTATAAAAAAATGAAAGAAATTAAAAATGAAGCAGATAAAATAAAAAACATGTAAAATAGTTTTTGTTTTTTTTTATTTTTATTTATTTATTTATTTATTTTTCTTATTCATAAAATGTTGGATAATCTTCTTTTAAATATTTTTCTACAATTCTTTCACAAAATGTTTTTATTAAATTAACTTCTCTTTTTTTGCCAGTATCAATACTAAGTATATTTTTACAGAATTCATCAACTCTATCGTCATTTTGCTCAAAATATTGAATGATATTTGTCCATTTCAATCGAGGAACACCAGTTAATATTGTTGAACCAAGATCTTGATAATTTTGCTCATACCACATTACCATACATGGTACTTTGGTATATTTTCTCATTGAACGTTTTTTTTCATTAGTTCCTGGTAACCCTGCTGCTTTAAATATATTTGTAAGATGTCTCAAATTATTGTATACTTTTAAAATGTGTTCATCAGTATATTCATAATTCAAATAATCTTTTATTATATCTATGCTTTTTTGCGCACAATTATAAGGAATAACTGTACCATTAAGTGCTGCAATAATGAAAGGATTTAAGCCTTCAATCACCTTACGATTGGTCATGTCTCGTGTATGAGCTTCGATTAAAGGCACATCATTACTAGCAAATAGGAAATCTGTATTATCTACTTTTTTAAACAATGACGTTTCAAAATTTTCAAAAAATCCTATTTCATATAGACTTTTACCTTCCAAATCATCGTTAATAGTATTTACATTCAAAGCACCTTGAATTAAATGTTGAATATAATTTGTTTCTTCTGCGATACCAATCCTATCAGGATTTTTAAATTGAGTACCTTGGTTAATGCGTTTAAAATTTAATATCATTGCATCAATTGAACATGAATAGTCAAATTCTGTCCATTCAAAACAATAATTATCAAATGTATAGCGTTCGTCATCAGTCAAATTACGATATCTACTAGTATCATCATCATCATCGAATTGTTTATTATAATAAACAAAATAGCCATCAGGACTTTTCCAATAAAATTCATTATTAGTATATTGCCATAAAGTTAATAAACGTTGTTGCCCGTCATTTACTGCCCATGAACGTTCACCATTTCTGTTTCGTTGTAGGTTCTGGAACATAAAGCCTGGGACCTTGCCATTCATGAAAATCGTGTCAATCAGAAGCTCTTTTTGTAAGGGGGTCCATACTTCAGGACGCTGATACGATTTTAGAATAAAATATTTTATGTTTTTCATAAACCAATAAATACTTTTATTGCGATCCTCGTAAACAATAATTTCATCAATACGTCCATATTCATGATTTGTAGAGTTTTCTGCGCTTGGTGTTGATATTGTTATTATCTCCCTTGTCATTTTATATTTTTCATGCATGAAATCATAATTCTATCGAAATCGATTTTTTTTTTAATTGATCAAAACTCTGAAAAAAAGAATTTATATATGTTATCAATTGTATAAAAAAAACAAATTCCACCAATAAACATAAGATAAATAGCTATTTTGTTACAAATTCTAATAGTTTGTGATCTATAACGTACTAAAAAATGTTGTTCATAAGTATCAGTTTCATTGTTTCGTATATTAATATGCGTTGGTCTTTTATTATATGGATAAGTAATTTCATAATCATTATCTTGTAAGGAATCATCATTAATTAAAAATATATAAATATTATCATGTAATGAGTAATGTGTAACGTTTAATTTATTTCTACAAATTGGACATCTTTCTGTATTCATAAGCCATATACATATACATTTTTCATGTGTTTTAAAATTACAATCATGATGTTTAAAATGTATAATATCATTAATATCATTTCCTTCTAAACAAATACTACATTCACTCATATTTTGATACATTTTATAATTATTTAAAAATTAATATTTTATTTTAAATAATATAAATATATTGTATTATGAATATTCCAAAAAAAACAACATTTTTGAATCGTCTAGATAATTCTAGAGATTGTAATAATATAAATGATATAGAACAATACGCAAATTGTAAAAAGAATGAAATAAATGATAAATTAGATTCAATTAAATTATTCATTTTAAAAAAACGTAAACAGCTTAAACAACATATTGAAAAAAAAATAATAAATATTGTTGAAGAAAAATGTATTGGTGAAAATCCAGAAGAATTAGAAAAAATAAAAGTGGATTCTATTAAACAGGTTATTGAGGAAGGATTACCATTTCAAGATTTAGTATTACGTCAATTTATAGAAAAGAATTATTATAATTATGATAATGATTATTTAAATGAATTTGATGAAGATATTAATAGAAAAAGAAAACAAATTTTAAAAGATTTACATGAAATAAAAGAAGTTGTTAAAGCTCTAAAAAAATATTTTAATGTAATGGAAAATAATAGTAATCCTTTAAGTCAAGATAATACATTTTTAATACAAGAACAACTTAAAAATGTTTGTAATGAACGTAAACGACCCAATCCTGATTTAGTACAAATAATTAAAAACAAACAAAATGAACATTATAATAATAGTTTGCCAGCACCAATGGGATTACCATTACCGCATTCAAAAGAACAAGAAAATATGATGAGTAAACCAATGGAAATGCCGAATAATTTTATGACAACAAAACCACCAGTACCACCAGAATCTCATATAAAACCTATGAAACCGGAAGAAAAAAAAAAGAGAGATATAAGAAATACTTTATTTGGTGAAAAATTAAGTCAAAATAAAGCTAATTCAATAGATGAATTATTAATACAATTAAAAAAATTACATGATAAACGAATTTTTATGACATGGTCAGGAATTTCTACTTCAGTAACATCATGGTTACTAAATCATTTGTATATAGATGAAATAAATAATTTAATGACAACAAAAGAATATACAGCAAATAAAGCAAGGAACTTAATATTGAAAAAATATGAAAGAACAATAAATATTACTAAAATTAACATTAAAAGAGAAATAGAAAGTTATATAGAACAAAGTGATAAATTTCATACAAAAAAATATAAATCAACATTTGGGGGTAAATATACTAAAAAATATAGTAAAGGAAAAAATACTAGAAAAAAAATAAGAAGAAAAAAATTATATAAATTAAAACAAAAGAATACGCGGAAAAAATAATATGTATAGATTATATATTAAAAATGAGTAATCAAAATCAATGGGATAATACATTAGTAGAAGATATAGCCAAACAATTAAATGCTACACAAAAATTAGGTGAACAAGCTTTCGCAACAATTAGAGAAATTGTTAATAAACAAAAAGCAAGATTAGATGATTTAGGTAGAAATTCTGCAGCAACATTACAAAATGCTGAAGGAAGAGCTACACAAGCTGCTTTAAACGCTGCTAATGCTAGAGCTGCTGCAAATACTTCTAAAGGTGAAGTAGAACAAGCTAAAAAAGATATTGAACAATCAAAACAAGATTTAGCTTCAGCAAAAGCAGAAGCATTATCCGCTGCAACTGAAGCTGATAACAAATTAAAAGAACTTCAACAACAAATTGCAAATGGTCAAGCTGAAGGAGCTGCTGCTACTGCTGCTATGAAAGCAGTAGAAGATGAGTTAAAAAATTTAACAGAACAATTAGCAGAAATGGAAAAAAAACAAGCAGAAAAAGACCAAGCTCATAAAACAGCAATGGATGCTTTGAGAACACAAAAAGACGAAGAAAAAAATGCGGCTGTTGCTCTTGCAGAGAAAAAAGGTCAAGAAGGTATGAAAGATATATGTAAAGGTTCAGTTGCAAAAGCTTTAATTGAAATACAAAAAACAACAGCTGATATTGCTAATTTAGCTAGTAATGCTCAAAGAGGTGGTTATCGTTCATCTTCTGGTGCTGTAAAGAAAGGAAGTTTAAAAAAATATCGTTCTTCATCAAGAAGTTACAGCTCTAAAGGATATAAAAAAAATAAAAATACAAAAAAAATTTATTTTAAACCAAAAGGTAAAAAAAGTCGTAAATAAATAAATAATTTTTAATATATTTTAAATTTTAAAATACATTAAAACACTTTTAATATAATTCATGGGGACCTGGTATAAATTTAGAATAATCATATAAATCTCTATAAAAACTTTGTAAAAATATTTTATTTATTTTGAATCCTGTGAATAATTCCAAATTTAATTTTTCGTCTCTTTCTATAAAAATATCATCATTATTCATTTTTACACGTGGTGTAATATAACCACAATAAATTACATTATTTTTATCGCGAAATAAATAATGATTTGTAGCTTGACCACTAGAACCGTAACATATAATATTTAAATTTTCATCGAAAAATTTATTAATAGCTTGACGAACCCATGGCATTTGTGATTCTTTCATTTGTGGAATTAATATATTTTCATCATACTCATCTATAATTTTTTCTTTTTCAATAGATGATTCAAACAATTTTTTTATATTATTATGATAATTTTCCATTATTTATTATAATAATATTTATTTAATATATTTTTATAATTCAATTTTTTTACATATTTATACTTTTAGTTTCTTTTTTTTCTTCTTTTTTCTCATCTTCACTATTTTCTACACTTTTTTCTTTTGCAACATCTAGTATACTTTCACTATTTTTAACTGAATTCAATACATTTTCTTTACTTTCTAAAACAGCTTTTGATAAACTACCATCTTCATTTTTGAATACGACCACCGGTTTAGGTTCTTCTTCTTTAACATCTACATTTATACTATTTGGTGCCCATGGAACAGTATTTATAGATATGCTATTATTATTTTCTTTTATTTCTTTTTTAATTTTCATATCTTCTAGTACTTTGTCCCATTCTTCTTGTGTATATGCTCTTCCTAATGTTGGAGCGTATGGGGGTGATTGATTTTTCAATTCATTATAATCAGGAGCAGATTTTTGATTTTGATTATTTAGTTCACCATCAGGAGCCCATGGTGGAGAATTATCAGGTGGAGTATCAGGTGGAGTACCAGGTGGAGTATCAGGTGGTGTAACTGGACCTCCTTCTTGTAATAATTCTGGTGGTGTATCATTAGGACTAAAAGGTTCTAAACTTTCATATTTAATTTCAACAGGAGTATCTTTAATATTAGTTTTCTTGTATATATCGTCCCTCATATCATGAATATACTGATATGCAATTTTATTTTGAATATTATTTGTAAATGACATGGATTTAACTTGATCAATATTATCTTCTGTTATTATTCTCATTTGAATATTCATAGCTTGCAATTCATGAATTAATAATTTCATAGTATATGGTACACGAACAATACTAAAATCTTTTCCATGATGACTGATTGTATCTAATACAACACTATCTTCATTATCTTTAAATTTTAAAGGACCATCACTATGTAAACTATAAAATGTTTTTTTTTCACTATTATAAACAGCAATAGTACCTGAGTTATTACAAATAGCCATTTGATATTCATCACCACGAACCATAAATGAATCATTCAAAAAATGACTAGCACCATGAGCAATAACACCATCACGTTCCATTTCACCAATACGTAAACCTCCATCATTTGCTCTTCCTTGAACAGTTTGTCTTGTTAATTGTTGTCTTGGTCCTTGAGCACGATAATTAATTTTATCTTTTACCATGTGTTTTAGTCTCATATAATACGTTGGTCCTATAAATATTTCACTTTTTAATTGTTCACCAGAAAAACCATTATATAATATTTCATTACCACTACTGTGATATCCATATTCTTTTAAAATTTCTCCATATATTTTACTTTTATTACCTTTACTAATATATGGTGTACAATCTCCAAAACCACCAATTTCTAAACATAATTTACCTAATAAAGTTTCTATAATTTGTCCAATAGTCATACGAGAAGGTAAAGCATGTGGATTAATAATTAAATCAGGTACAATACCATTTTCAGTAAAAGGCATATCTTCTTGTGGAATAACAAGACCGATTGTACCTTTTTGTCCAGCTCTACTGGCCATTTTATCACCGATTGCAGGTATACGTTCTTCTCTTATTCTAATTTTGGCAATTCTAAATCCTTCATCATCTTCACTTAAATAAGTTTTATCTACAGTACCTTTTTGACCTTTTTTTGGTGTTAAAGAACTATCTACTAAATTATCAGTGTCTGGTGTTTTATTAACTTTGCCAATTAATGCTATTTTATCATTTAATTTAGTACCTTCTTTAATAAGACCATTTTCACCAATATATTGATATTTAATACCAGGTTTCTTTCCTATAATATTTTTGTTATCAATAATTTTCATGAATTCACTATCTGTATTTGAATCAGCAACTGTTGAACTTTCTTCTCTAGATTCAACTGTTGAATAATATGTAGTTCTAAAAAGTCCTCTATCAACAGCACCTTTATTTATAAGAATTGCATCTTCAACATTATATCCACTATAACAAGCTATAGCAACAATTACATTTTCTCCATATGGATGTGCTTCTCTCTGGATATATTCTAAATATCTACATTTAATTAAAGGTACTTGTCCATAATTTAAAACAATACCAGTTTTATCAAATCTATTTTGATAGTTACTATGATAGAGAGAAACAGCTTGTTTACTTTGTCCACATGAAAATAAATTACGTGTTGAGGGATTATTTTCAACATAAATAACTTGATTACCCATAACACCGAAAAGTAATGAAGGGTGTATTTCCATATGAGTGTATTTTGTTTGATTGTTATTTTCTTCAAATAAATATGTTTCATCAGAAGCTATCATAGCTGTTTCACTTTCATTTGTATCTAAAAAATCAATAATTCCACTATTAGAATAATATTTTTTTATTAATTTTTCAAAATCAAAATCAAATTCTTCTGGATTAAAATCATAATCATTATCAAAACATTGTATATTTTTTTCTTCTTTTAAATTTTTTAAACCATATATAAGTTGATTCCATGAAAAATCATTTGATTCTATTTTTTTATATAAATCTTTATTTTTTTCAAGAAATGATTTATTGTTTTCAACATGAATTAATGGTCTCATTAAACGTCCTTCATCACAAAAAATATAAATAGTATTTTTTAAATTATGATATCCAATACTAATACTCCATGGTAAACAACCATTACGACGGAGTAATCTTAAATATTTTGTAAATTCTAATGGAACATCTGTACAACCAATCCATTGTCCATTTATAAAAACTTTAACCAATGACGCAATATATGATAAATTTTCATTATGGTAATCAATAATATATTTTTTAAAATTAAAAAATAGCCAATCAATAAATTTTCTCACATTGATATTTGTTGTAATATGAGTCATTAATGACAAATGTTTATGTAATCCAACACTTCCACCATCAGGTGTATCAATAGGATCAATAACACCATATTGTGAAGGATGTAGTAAACGTGGACCTATAACTTTTGCGCTAGAATCTAATGGAAGATTTAATTTTCTTAATTGTGAAAGAGCACTATTGAATGAAAGACGATTTAGATCTTGTACAATACCTAATCTTTTTGTGTGGCTTGCAGCACCCCAATTGCCTTTGAAAGCTTTTCTTAAACCCTTTTCTACAATTCTATTTTTAAAAAATTCATTTGCGTTTTCCGTGATTATTTTATCAAACATTTCTTCATCTAATTCAACAACTTCTTTCTCATCAATTTCTTTTTCTTCATTTTTTTCAACTATTTCTTCTACAATTTTATTATATTGATAATAAATGATTTTATCAATTTTTAAATAGATATCGCGATGTTGTAATTTATAATATTCTTTGAATAAATTATGTAATAAATTACCAGTTAATTCAACACGTTTATAATTAAAACTATCACGATCTGTAGGTGATTTCATTTTTTTATATACTTGTACTAATTCAAATGACATATATCCTAAATAAAATGCTTTTGTTAAATAATTATCTTCACCAATATGAGGTAAAAAATAATTCATTAAAATATCATGAATACTAGATATAGATTTTCTTTTAGTAAGTTGAGCCATATAATATAATGCTTCTTCTTGAGTAAAAATAGTTCCTGCATCATGAACACATGGTCTAAATACATCAATTAAGTCCTTATATTTATCAATATCAAGAACAATTGTTTCTATTATTTGTTTATCACTTAATACACCTAACGCTCTCATTAATATAAATAATGGTATTGGTTTTCTAACATTAGGAACATCAACTAATATATTTAAATTAGTATATTTATCATTAGGTCTAACAAAATGAATTTTCATTGTTCTTTCAGGTTTTGATACATTATCAGATACTGTTCGCATTACACAACTATATAAATAATCACTTGTTTCATCTTTTGTATTATCTTTTATGTACATCATATTATCTGCAAATTTTTCTTGAGGTAAAATTAACTTTTCTTTTCCATCAATTATAAAATATCCACCTTTATCTTCTTTACATTCACCCATTTGAAAAGCTATATCAGGTGGTAATCCATTTAAAATACATTTATTAGAATGAAGCATTATTGGTATACGTCCTAATATTCTATTTTCAATTAAAAAATTTGTTTTTCTAGTACTAGGTAAAGGGTTACCTTCTTCATCGACTTCGTTAATATTATTGCGTATAAATTCAATATCAACATCATAAAAAATGCTAGTAGCATATGTCATATTACGTAATCTTGCTTCGTTTGGACTCATATAATGACTATTTTTATCATTATAAATTACAGGTTTACTACCAAAATAAATTTTTTCACCATTTTTACCTCCTAAATAAATATTGATTTCAATATCATAATTTTCTTGTTTGTCGTTATAATTTTTACGAAGTTTTATTGGGTTATTTTCCATCATGATTTGTTTTATACTATTTTCCATAAAATCATTATATGAATCTAATTGATGTTTTACTAAAGCATATGGTTGTTCTTGAAAATATTTATTAATCATATTCCAACAAACATTATCATTTAAATAAATTTTATGTTTTTCTATCTCTTCTTTATTTGTTTCTATATTTTCCATTAAATACTATATATACTATAAGAGTAATTTTTTATATCAATAATAACTACAAGAAATGAATTATTATTGATTATTTATTTAATATTCTGGTAAATGTTTTGACATATTATCTTGTACCCATGGATAATTACTTTCTGGTGCAGGATGTCCAGTCAAAGTATGTCCTAATGAAGTTACACTATTTACTGAAGCTCCCATCATTCTTGATGTTTCAGGTGCAACACTTGATAAAAATCCTCCACCACGTTGAGAACGTGTTTTACGTGCTCTTCTTGGGTGTTTTTTATGTTTTCTTGTCATTTTTCTATATTTTCTTGTTTGTACTTTACGAGCAGTTTTTTTTCCTTTTTTTACTCTTCTTGTTTTCATTTTTCTTTTTTTTCCACCAGCTTGGTGTAATACTCTCAATTCCTTTTCACAATCCAGAATTCGTCCATTAAAATTACTCATATTGGTGTCAATAATATTGAAAATTTCCTGAATGGTATTAACTGTCGTTGGTGTTTTTCGTAGTCCATCTTCGGCATACTGATCAATTACTAGATTTCCTCCTCCTATTTTATTAGTCATATTATTGGACATAATTATAATATAATATTATATTATTTTTCAAAAAAAAATATAATAACAATAAATATAATTATTATATTTAAATTTAATTTAATCAATGTCAACATGTGTTAACATATGACGACGACAACATATTTTATTTAATCCTAGTTTATCCATCATTTCTCCTTCCGGAGTTTTACGCGTATTTTCTTTAGTGAAATATTCTACTTGATTCTCATTAAGTCCTCTTTTTAATTTCATATTTCGAACATTTTCCTTAAAATACAAATATTTATCAGCAAGAACTTTTCCGCATGTAAAACATTTAATTGGAATAATCATAATATTTATATATAAATACCTATAAATATATTTTATATCAATTTTTATTGAAATTGCTTTATTTAATATCACTATTATCATTAAAATAATTATGAATTAAAGTTTCTTTATTTTTATTTTTAACATCTCCTGTTAATTTACTATTTTCATAAATTTCATATACTAATTGCTTTGGCGCACTACTACCAATTTTAAGTAAACCATTTTTACATAATTCATTTTTAACATCAATAATTGGTTTTATTTTTAATGTTCTTTTATCTGATAAAATTTTTGTTCTCATTTTACCACTCTTTAATACAATACCTACTTTACGATATTTTTTTGATTTTCCACATTTATAACGTCTTTTACATATACGTTTTGTAACAAATTTAATATTTGGTTTAATTTCATCATTAACATTATTATTTTCATTATTATTTTCATTATTAATATCTTTATTTTGATTATTTTTTCTGGTTTTCATCCAAGTTCTAAATGTAGGTTTAGAACCATTTTTCAAATTACCATATGGAACTGTTGAATTATCTTTTAAATTTAAAGGTTTTTTAATCGCTGATTTTATTTTTGGTTGAAACATTTTATTTTTCATTGTTTGATTGCTAGTAGGTATAGTTTGTATCATAATATTATTTTCTGTAGGTTTTACTCCTTTTAAAATATCAGGTAATTCTAATTCAACCATTTCATTACTTGTTGATCCAGAACCGGCAGTTTGATTTAAAAATTCATTTAATTTACTATTTTTTACAGGAGTTGTTATTAATGGCTCTTTCATTTTTTGTTGCATTTCTTTTTCTTTACGTAAATCAATCATGTAATTTAATGTGTTATTGAAATCATCACTAAAATTACTATTATTTATTTCATTTTTTTTTGTTTTATTATGTTGGTGTTGCTTTACTTTTCTTATAAATTCATTTTTAATACTATTTGGAGCAATAATTGAAATATCTCTCTTTTTTCGTGTTTGTTGTTTATTAGATTTTTTATTTTTTCCTAGCTCAAATAATTGTGGATTTATTTGAATAGTTTTTTTTTTATCGGACATATTATTTATAAATTTACTATATAAATAATATTTTATATAAACTTCCTTAAATTATAGTATACGGCGATTGCGATTATATGTTCTTTTAATTTCAGGTACTACACATTTTTCACAATCATTACTTTGTAAATTATCACGACCGGTCATTTTAGCATTTGATACTGTAGAATTAACTTTTGTTTTATTATCATATTTTAAATGATTTATTCTTAAACTACTGTCAACAGCTCCTTGATTATGAAATTTTGCATTACTTTTTTTAACTATTTCATCACAACAATTGCTAGCATTATTAGCTTTTCTTAATTCATTAAGACGAGTATGATATGTTTTAGGAAGTATAGTTTGATGTTGTATTAATCTTCTAGCATTATTACAATAATTATCACTGTTCATAATATATTATATAATATATAAAAACAAATAATTTTCTAACTATAAAATATAAATGGATAATATTAGTTTAAAAAAAGATAATGAAATTGAAGAAGATAATAATCATAAATTAATAACTTTTAGTTTTTATATTACTTATGTTTTTTTATTAACAACAGGTACAATCACTTTTATTGAAGCAATGAGAACTAATAACACTGAAGTACGTAATATTCTAAATTTAGAAACATGTATATCAGTAGTAGCTGCTTATTTCTATGGAAAATTTGTTGATGAATTAGATGAAAAGAACATAAATTTTAATGAAATTAATGATACTAGATATATTGATTGGTCAATAACAACACCTATAATGTTATTAGTATTATGTTTAGCATTTTTATATAATAGCAAAAAAGGTCCATTAAATTTTTCTGTATTCTTGACAATTTTATTATTTAATTATTTAATGCTAGGTGCTGGATACATTGGTGAATTAGGATATATTTCAAAAACATTCGCTAATACAATTGGATTTGGATTCTTTATTGCATTATATGGATTCATATATAAAATATTTTTATCTGGAAAATATATATTTGATAATCATTTACTATTTTTCTGCTTTTTAATACTATGGTCTTGTTATGGTATATTCTATACATTTAGTGAAGTTGAAAAGAATATTGGATATAACATATTAGATTTATTCTCAAAATGTTTTGTCGGTATTTTCTTCTGGGCATACTTTACAAAAGTATTCTCTATTTAAATTTTCATTTTTCCAATAGTTTAATTTATTATTTTGTTTTAATTTTAAATTTAAAATTTTATCTTTTATTTGATTATTTAATAATAAATTATACATTTGATGATAAATTTCTAATTTATGATGATATAAATTTATAAAAGATTCGATTATTTTGTTTTGTAAAAATAATGGAGTTTCTACATTTAAAAAAGATTTAGTATATTTACAATCAGGTTTTTCTATAGAATTTTGAAACATATTTATGGTTAGATTCAATAAATCAAATTTATTAAATAAAATATTCTTATTTTTACATATTAAATAAAAATAATTGCTGTCAAAATTATCACATTTAGGTTTACAAATATATACTTCTTCGAATATTAAAACGAGTAAAAAAAAACTTTCATAATACATTTCTATATTTTCTAAGTGAATTGTTGGCATTTTAATAACACAATCACCATTTTTATTTAAAATATTCATCAAAATGCTAATGTAAATACATAATAATTCAATATAATGATATTTTTCATTAGAATTATTAGTTATATCAATATAAATAAAATTATAACACACATTATTAATAATTGTAAGAAAATTATCAAAATTTAACATTTCATTTTCATTTTTATATTCTTTTAAAATATTTATTACATCAATTTTAGTTTCATAAAAATTATCAACAATATTTTGCAAAAAAGAAGAATTTTCATTAAATTCACAAAAACAAGTATAATCTTTTTTTTTAAAAAAATGATTCATTATTTCGAAAAAATTAATAGTATCATAATATTCTTCTTTACAAATTATATGATCTACATTGTAAAGTTTTTTAATGTCATCAATTGAAAAAAATTCGTGGTGTGTATTATTTTTTTCAATTGTATTATTTATTATATTTGTTATTAATATATTTTGTGAATAATCAAACTTATTTGTAACATGTTTAAAATTGAAATTATTGTCATAAGTAAAAAAATTTTTTACAATTTGTTGAATATTAATATTAATTCTTGGTAATTTATAATACATAATATTAAATATGTATTATTAATAATATATATTTATATCTCTTTTAATAATTTAATTGATTATTTTTTATATTTATTTCAGGTTCAACTATTATATTTGTATCTAATAAAGCAACTGATGATATTTCATGCCTTATTTTTTTAAATATAAAATAATTATTGAAAAACGATATTTTTTGTTCTTGGTCGCTCATGTTTAAAGATGATCCAATGTTTTCAGGTAATATTAATCCTTCTGTAATTTCATTTGACATTTTTACATACAAATCTTTAAATGACCCAATACTTGTTTTTAAACCAATATTTTTTAATTCTTCATCATTTAACATTCTAAAACCATATTGTTCCATAGTTAGTTTAAAATAATCAAAGTTAACTAGATATTCTGTGAATTTTTTATCAATAGAATCTTGATAAACATCAATCGCATAATTTAATGATTCTACATTATCAGGAAATTCATCTTTTTTATATTTTTTTGTAACTTCCCATACTTTATTGCCTTGTTTATTATATAATGTTTTGCTTTCATCAAAATTTATATCATTTAAATAATTAAACATTCTTTTTCCATCATAACATGTCCCTATAAAATATCCTCCAACTTCAGTTACATCAATTACATTTTGAATAAAATTTTCCAAAGATTTTACTGATGCAAAGAAATAATGACAGGCAAATTGACATGAAGTTATTTGAAAACCATCTTTTGCAATACCATATTTTTTAAATGGACCTTTACCTATTTTACTTTCTTCTTTTCCACCAACACCAAATAAAGCGTTATAAATTAATTTATACTGTTCACCTATTATTCCTTCGTTTTCATTATGAGCAAATTGTTTACTAGTATTACCATTCAAGAACAACATTTCAGGAATATTTTTTCTTTTTTTCTTTTGATTTAAATAACGAGCATATGCTCCATTTATTCGATTTTCTATGTTGTCTTTTGATTTATCAATACCTAATACAAAACTTAATTTTGCATCTATCCATTTTGGCAAATCACCACCTTTACCAACTGCAATATCACATAACATATCACCAGGATTACTTATTGAATTAATTAATAATTTCTTTACATATAAATTATGAAAATCACGCATACCAATAATATGAGACCTATTTTTGATTCTTGTATAATAAACATCATCATCATCACCATAATTTTCTGGTATGTCAAAACCAGTAGTTATCATTTTTTCAGTTACGGGATTATGAATAGAATTCCAATTATTATTAGCTGTGTGATAAGAATTACCATAATTTTTCATATTATTTCTAAGTTGTCTTGTTTTATCATATCTCACACGAAGTGGCTCCCAACACCAACCATTTCTATTATTTAAATTATATCTAAATTCAACAATAGTATTATGTTCAATAAGTTCTTCTTCTTCAGTATAAATATTAACTATACCATTCATCATGGTTAAATCTAAATTAGCAATATGAGCTGTTTCATCATATGGACTTGTTGGATAAAATAAATATGGTTTGTATGTATTCTCTTTGTATTTTTTCTTTTCAAATAATGAATCAAAATCTTCATCTATTGTTTTACGCATTGGATTCATATAACCATCTTTGTTCTCATCAAAACCACATTTTAAATATAAAGTTTTATATTGTTTTAATTTTCCTTTTTTATCAACGTAACTATTTATTATATCTTCACCATTCTCTTTTTTTATAGATATAAGGAAATCAATTGTATTAAACTCAGGTGGTTTCCATTTAAAAGATTTTTCCCATGTTATTAATCTATTTACAATAGGGAGTCCACAATTTACAGGAGTAAATATCATTCCATCGGTATTATATGTAAATAAACCTTCATTTGATTTTGTTATTATTTTATTACAATTTTCAAAAATATTATTTTCATAATAAAACTCTTTTGATGTTATCTGAAAATTAATTTTGACTTCTCTTGACATAATATCAGCATTCAATAATTTAACTACTTTTTCTAATAATTTTAAACGTCCTTCTTTTGGCTTATCTGGTTTATTTTGTATATCTTTTAATTCTTCTTTATAATTAAAATGTAATTCACGTCTATCAACTGAATTTATAAAATAAACATCAAAAGCAGCAAATAAATTTATAAATTTTTTATATTTATCTTGCATAATTAATTCACCATCTAAAATAGTACTAAATAAATTCTTCTTTTTTGTTTGAATACCTGTAAAATGAATATTCATATTTGTATCAATTAAATATATATTACCTTTTTTACAAATATACAATAATCGTCTTTCACCATCTGCTTTTTCAGTTACAGAATAATTTTCACGAATATTTTGGAGTGTAATATTTTTATCATCTGTAATATTGGAAATTTGTAGTGTTATTGATGACGGTCCTATAAAATCCTTTGATTTAACATCATCAATATTTTTATCTATTTTCAATAATGATAAATATTCACGTGTTATTACATTTAATTGTTTATATGATACAGGATAATTGGTGTTTTGTAATCCGCATAAAACATATTTTATATTTTTTTTTAATAAAGCAATCAAATCTTCTTTTGATTGAGGATGAGACATTAAAATATTATTATCTATTTCTATTTCAATTTCATAATTTTCTTTTTGATTAAATATATCAACATTTCTTATATTTTTTTCATAAACATATTGACCTGTTTTATTTTTAACTGATGATTTTACAATACTTAAATGATATTTAATTGGATTTGTAATATCTTCATGCTTAAATTCAAGACGATTCATATGTCTATAAGATTTTGGTGTTTGTTCCCATTTTTCTAATAATTGTGATTGTATAATAGGACTTTGTCTATGTATGTTATCTTCAATTTGAAAAGACAGTTTAAAATTATAATCATTATTCATATGTGGTAAAATTTTTACATCATCTTTTTTTATATTAAATTTTTTTTGATATTTAACAAAATTATTATCTGGTGGGCGATTAAATTTACAAAAATTTTGTATGTTTTCTATATTTTCTATTTCTGTTCTAATATTTGATATACTTACTTCATTTTTATCATATTCATTCATAATACGCATAATATGTTTTCCTTTCATATCTTTACACACAAAACCACAACTTGTTATTTTTTTTATAACATTTTCAAAATCATCGCGCTTAATAATTTTTCCCTTTGTTCCAAAACGAACTTCCAATTCTTTTTCATATTGTTTAGATTCATTATTATAATTTAAATATTCATCTACCAATGATTCAAATGAAGAAATCTTCCTTTCTTCTTTTTTTTCAACTAATTCACTCATTATATAATATATATAATGATGAGTTTATTTTAAATAAAAATCAATTTTAAATTTAAATATTAATATTTTCCATAATATTATTATAAATATCTTGTTTTGTAAGATTCTTTCCTGTTATTTGAGAAGTACTAGAAATTCCAAATTGACTGGCTATTTCTCTCAATTCTTCTACTCTATAATAACTAATACATTTTACAGGTTTTTCTAAACTTTCAATATGATATTTTACTGTTCGATAATTTTCTAACATAATTTGTCCTTCAATTTCGTAAGCAAAGTGATCTGTTGATGTTTTATGTATTATGAATAAACTATTATCATCATCTTCATTATCTTTTTTAAATTCATATATTAATTTTGGTGTAATAAAAACGAAATTTATATCTTTAATTATACATAACACATGAAATGTTTTTAAAGATATTATTTCATTATTTAATAAATCATCTTCACAAATATATAATTTTGATATGTTATATGATTTCAATAAATTCTTTTTACTTTTTATTTCATTAATTAATTGAATTTTCATATTTTTTTCTAGTGTAAAAAAGTTTGTTCCTATTAAATTATATTCTTCAAAACCTTTAAATAATATATAAAAAATCCAAAATAATTGATCTTTTTTTCCAGGTACAAACATTTTTTGTTTCATAAAATTTGATTCTTTCGTTTTCTTTTTTTTCTCTGTTATTATTTTGGGATGTATTAATTTTAATTTATTACTAATTGACATCATATTTTTTGGTGACAGCATATAATTTTCGAAGTTTTTAATTATATGTTGATTCTTGTTTGATGTGTTTATATTAGTCATTATAACTATTATATCAATAGTTTTAAATACTTATAAAAAATATATAAACGTTTGTAGTAATATATATTATATGAAAATCGAAGAAGACATAAAATTAGATTTCAGTGATGTACTTATTCGTCCAAAACGTTCAACATTAACTTCTCGTTCTCAAGTTGATCTTGAACGTGAATTAACCTTTCCACACAGTACATTAACATGGAAAGGTGTTCCTATTATTGCAGCTAATATGGATACTATTGGAACATACGAGGTATATAAAGTATTGAGTAAATACAAAATAATAACAGCATTTCATAAATTTTATACTTTAAAACAATTTGAAGATATGGAAGGATTAGATCCTAATTATTTTGCTATTTCAACAGGTATATCAGATTACGATTTTACCAAGTTAAAAGAAATTATGGATCGTAATTTTGGGTCTCGTGTTAAATTCATATGTATTGATGTAGCAAATGGATATATGGAAAAGTTAGTTACATTTTGCAGAAAAGTGAGGGAAGCATTTCCTGATAAAATTATTATTGCTGGTAATGTTGTTACACGTGAAATGACAGAAGAACTTATATTAAATGGTAAAGTTGATATTGTAAAAGTTGGCATTGGTCCGGGTAGCGCTTGTTTAACAAGAACACAAACTGGTGTTGGTATGCCACAATTATCAGCTATTGCTGAATGTGCAGATGCTGCTCACGGTGTCAATGGATATATAATAGGTGATGGTGGTATAACATGTCCAGGTGACGTTTCAAAGGGTTTTGGTGCAGGAGGCGATTTTATTATGATTGGTGGCCAATTTTCAGGACATGATGAAAATCCAGGAGATATAGTAGAGGAAAATGGTGTTAAATATAAATCATTTTATGGAATGAGTAGTGAAACAGCAATGAAAAAACATTATGGTAAAATGGATAATTATCGTTCTTCAGAAGGCAGATCAATTAAAGTTAAATACAAAGGATCTCTTGAAGATACTGTATTAAATTATTTAGGTGGAGTAAGAAGTACATGTACATATATTAATGCAGCAAAGATAAAAAATATACCAAAATGTTGTACATTTGTTCGTGTAAATAATCAATTAAACACTGTCTTCGCATGAAATATTATCTAATATTTCCTGAGTATTTTCTTCAATAATTTTATTAGTATTTTTTTCATTGCTATCATGATTAATTACAGTTTTAATTTCATTTTTAATTTCATTAATATCTGTATTTTGTAAATCAATAGTTTTTATTGGTATTACCTTACTACTAATATTATTATATGGATTAAATCCTGTTTTTTTTATACGGTTACTTTTTTGAATGGTAGTAAAATTTATTTGTTTTTTTAATTCGTAACTATTTTTTTTCATTAAAATATAATATGTAAAAAAGTTTAAATTATATTTAATAATATTATTATATATAATTTATAGATGAGTAAAAATATAATAAATGTTACGCAAAATGCTTGGAAAAAAATGAATACAATTATTACAAAATCTAATAATTCTTACGGATTTTTATTTGGTGCTAATTCAGGAGGTTGTAATGGTTTTAATTTTCAATTAGAATTATTAAAAGAAGATGATTATCATATAATAAATAAATTAAAACCAAATATTATAGAATATGATAATGTTAAATTATATATTGATCCTATGTCAGAAATGTTTTTAATAGGAACTACTATAGATTATGTTTATGAAGATTTTAGTAAGGGTATATTTGAAAATAAATTTATTTATAATGTTGATAAAAAATTAGCATCTAGCTGTGGTTGTGGTGTTTCATTTATGCCTAGAAATATAAATAAATTTTAAAAAAACGTACTTTCTATTTGACCTTGAACATCATTTTTTTCTTTCAATTCTTTTTCTTGTATTTCAACATGTTTTAAATATTTTTCTATTTTTTCAATAATTTTATCATCTAATTCAGATAAATTAATAAATGAACCATTACGATTAGAGCTAATATTAGAATTACTATCTTGAAAAATACGCAAAATTTCTTTATGATGTAAAATGTCCATTTTTTCAATTTTATTACGTATTAATTTTAAATATTCAAAATTTTTTAAATTTTCATTATCATTATTATTATTCATTGATAATAATAATTATATATTTTTAAATCTTTTTTTTTTAAATTATGAAGAACACATTTCACATATTTCGTCATTATTATTTTCAGTTTTTGAAGGTTCAATAGTAAATTGCTGTGCTTGATGTTTTCCTTTTCTTCGTAGATAATACATACCAGTTTTTAATCCTGCTTTCCAAGCATAAAAATGCATTTTTGTTAAACTACCGTAATTAGGATCTTCCTGCCATAAATTCATACTTTGACTTTGACAAATATAAGCGCCTCTATCTTTAGCCATATCTATTACCTGTTTCATAGATATTTCCCATACGATTTTGTATTTATTTCTAATATGTTGAGGTATGTGTAATAACTGTTGTATACTACCTTTATTTGCTATTATATTATTTTTAACATTTTCATTCCATAAATTTAATTTTATTAAATCATTCATTAAATGTTTATTAACAATCATAAATTCACCAGCTAATGTTCGTCTACTATAAATATTACTAGTAAATGGTTCAAAACATTCATTATTGCCTAATATTTGTGCTGTTGAAGCAGTTGGCATAGGTGCTAATAATAATGAATTTCTTAAGCCATATTTAATAATATTTTCTTTTAATTTATTCCAATTATAACGTTCACTTGGTTTTACATTCCACATATCAAATTGTAATATACCTTTTGATGTAGGTGAATCATTAAAAGAACTATATGCACCAACAAATGTCTCATTTTCATTTTGTATTTCATATTCATTTAAATAATTTAATAACCCATCATCTTGATAACGTTTACTTTCTAATTTCAGGTTTTTGATTTCATTATATCTTTTAATTGATAATTCATTTGAACATTCTAATGCAGCATGATACATAGTTTCGAATATATTTTTATTAATTTTTTTAGCATCTTCACTATCAAAACATACATCCATTAAAGCGAAAGTATCAGCTAATCCTTGTACACCTATACCTATTGGTCTGTGTTTATTATTACTAACTTTAGTTTTATCTGTTGGGTAAAAATTAATATCAATTACATTATTTAAGTTATCTGTTACAACTTTGGTAACTTCATGTAATTTTTCGTAATTAAATTCTTTTGTTTCAAAATCAACAAATGATGAAAGTGCTATACTAGCTAAATTACAAACAGCTGTTTCATTATTATCACTATATTCAACAATTTCTGTACATAAATTACTACTTTTAATTGTGCCAATATTTTGTTGATTAGATTTTTTATTACATGAATCTTTATATAATATGTATGGTGTTCCTGTTTCCATTTGACTATCTAAAATTTTAAACCAAAGTTCACGAGCTTTCATTGTTTTATTTCCTTTATTTTTATTTTCATATTCTATATATAATTTATTGAAATCATCACCATATACATCACTTAATCCAGGGCATTTATCAGGACACATTAAAGTCCAATGTTCATCCTTTTCAACGCGTTCCATAAATAAATCAGGAATCCATAACGCATAAAATAAGTCTCTTGCTTTTAATTCTTCATCTCCATGATTTTTTCTCATTTCCAAAAAATTAGCAATATCTGAATGCCATGGTTCTAAATAAATTGCAAAACTACCATTTCTTTTACCACCACCTTGGTCAACATAACGTGCTGTATTATTAAATACTCTTAACATTGGTACAATTCCATTTGATGTTCCATTTGTACCTCGTATATGTGTACCAGAAGAACGAATATTATGAATATGTAATCCAATACCTCCAGCATATTTTGAAATATTTGCACAATCTTTTAATGTATTATAAATACCATCGATAGAATCATCTTCCATAGCAATTAAATAACATGAACTCATTTGTTGTCTACGAGTTCCTGCATTATATAATGTTGGGGTAGCATGAGTAAAATATTTTTGACTCATTAAATCATAAGTTTTTTTTACTTTCTCTATATTTGTTCCATGTATTGAAATAGCTACACGCATCCACATATGTTGTGGTCGTTCAATTGCTTCACCATTTATTTTAAATAAATATGCTCTTTCTAATGTTTTAAATCCAAAATAATCTAATAAATTATCTCTATCATGATCAATATAATCATCAAATTTTTCTTTATTATTATTTATAATATTAATAAAATTTTCATTTACCATTGGACAATGTTTATCATGGATATCTTTATAATTATATAATTTATTCATAACATCACTAAATTTCGTTTGTGTTTTTTTATGATAATTTGAAATTATTAATCTGCTAGCTAAAATACCAAAATCTGGATGTTGAGTTATTTGTGATGCACATTGTTCTGCCATTAATTCATCAATTTTATATGTTTCCATCTTATTCTGTAATTGATCAATAATTTTCATTACTAAAGCTGAAAAATTAATTTTAATATTAGCCTCTTCACCTATTCTTTTAATTCTAAATAAAATTTTATCAAATGATATTGATTCTAAACTACCATTTCGTTTTATTACATACATATCATCTTCTTCCATATTTGATATTTATTATTAATATTATTTTTTTATATCAATTGATAATATTATTTTTATAATATAAAAAAATCGATTTAAATTTAATCTATAATATGTATAATAAAAATAAATAACAGCATTTTAAATTGTACAATGTCTAATAACGTTGATAAATGGCAAAGAGGGGGTAAAATTGAAAGTATTCAAAATAAAAAAAATAAAAAAAATAAAAAAAATGATAATGGTAATACAATCAATAATAATAATAATACAATCAATAATGATAATACAATAAACAATAATGGTAATGATAGAAGAATAAATAATAAATATAATAATGATAAAAGAGATAACAGATATAATAATGATAGAAGAGATAACAGATATAATAATGATAGAAGAGATAACAGGTATAATAATGATAGAAGAAATAACAGATATAATAAACAACAAAGACAACAACAAGAAGATAATGTTATACAGCTAGTTCCACAAGTACTACTACCACAAGTAGAAGAAAAAAAATATGAACCTATTGATACAAAGTATAAAAATATTGTAGATAATACTATCGAAAGTGAAAAAACACCTACAATTGATGTAAATGATCCAAATAATTGGAATAGACATAAATGGGTTGGTCCTGTTTTAAGAAAAATGGAAAAACCTAATAGTAATTATTCAAATTATTTAAAAGAAGCTACAAAATATGCTTCTACAATAGTAATGCCTTTTAGTAAAATACAATGTAGTAGAGATGGTATAAATTGGTATAATTCTTACAAAGAAACATTTACAGAAAATGAATGGAATAATATGTTACAACAAGATTTAGATGAATTAAATGAAAAATATTACAAAAAAATAGAAAATAAATATAATAAAGAATTACAAGAAGCATATGAAGAATATTATGAAACAGGTGATATGAATACAATGGTACAGGTAGATATTGAAGCAAAAGAGCATGAAAAATATTTAGAAAGATTAGAAAAAGAAATTCAAGATTATCAAGATGAAAATGATTTTGATGATGATGAAGAATTTTAAATTAATAAAATAAATTAACTAAACTTTTTGCTAATTTACCATCACTTGGGTAATTAACACCTCCATATACTCTAATTAAATCGCATTTATAAGCTATAAAATCAAATAATTTTTTTTTATTTGGATATTTTTTTGTTAATTGCTTACTTAAAAAATAAGCTTGATAAGCATGACCGGAAGGATAAGAAGGTAAGTGATTTAGTGACTGTAAATTACATTTTCCCAATGAATTTAAATATCTATCTAATTGAAATGGTCTAATTCTATTAAAAAAAATTTTTAATAGATATATTTCAAGAAAAGTATGATCTATCATATTATTTAAATATTCTAAACTTTCTGTTACATACGGTAAAAAAGCATATGCTATACTTGTATCCGTTTTTCTAAAAAATTGTGCAAAAGTATTTTTTCCAAAAATAGTATCATTATGTCTTTTATCCACAAATTTTTTTACAATATCCAATTCTTTATTATTATCCGGATATATTTCAATTGTTGGATAAAAATCATAATAACGTTTTGTGTTTTGAAAATAATTGATAATTAAATAAATTATTAATAGATATAATAATAAATACATTACTTACTTATTATTATATTATTTTTTTCTACTTGTAACACGTTTGCGTTTTTTTTTAAGTGTTTTTTTTATTTTTGAAACTAATAAGACTGATTCACTTATTTTTGAAGATTCAATACTCGTAGGATTTGTTATATTTCCAATAGTTGTAACTATTCCTTTAGATGATGTGTTAGATATATTTTTAATTAAATCAACTAATTTTTCTATTGGTATTGGTTCAGCACTATATTTTAATAAAAAATTTGTGTATAATAATTTAAAATTATCAGCAATAAAATTACTAGCCCTATCACTATATACATTTTTTATGATAGGTGAGTCTAATCCCATTATTGGAAAATATGCATGTACAAATCCCCAGACATCTACATTTTTTAAAAATACATTTAAATAATAATTCTTTACATCGAATTTGTTATTTTTTCTAAATTTAATGATAATATCTGCTATATAACGCAATATAACTTGATTATGTAAATATTTTTTTGTTTGCAATAAATTATGTAAAATTTCATTTATATATATTTCATGTCCTCTTCCATAAGTTTCAGCAAATATATTATAAAATGTAGATAATTTTGGCATTATACCTTCGTGTGTTATATTTGGATTTCTTTCAAAAGTATCATTTACAAATTGAATGAAATCATTATTTAATAATATTATTGAATATGGTAAATTAAAATGTAATGGTCTTTGTAATTTTTCTGGTATTTCTTTTTCATCTAATATAGCGGATAAACCCCAATCAACTATTTTTATTTGATATTCATCATTAATCATCATATTTGATGCTTTTAAATCTAAATGATAAACATTTAATTTATTCATTACTAATACACCATTTAAAAATAGGTCAATTAATGATTTATTCATTCTTTTAAATGTATCCATTGTGATTACAGAATTACGTAAAAAATTATCCAAATCTACTCCACCATCTTTCATTTGTATTGCTTTTAATTTATTTAATTTATTATTTACATTATGAACTGTAATATTACTTTTTAATAATGTGTTACATTTTAAACTAAAATTTATTTTATCTTCTTCAGTTAATTTACTAGGACTACATATTTTTTGAGGAAATATAAAATAATTATTAAAATTTGGTATACTTTTTAATTTACTATAAAAACGAACAGATTTTTGAAATTCGTTTTTTGCATAACGCTTCAATAATAATTTTGTAACATTTTTTTTTGTTATTTTTTTTTTGGATTTTTTACATTGAATAGCAGGGCGAAATACACAGCCATAACCACCAGCACCTATAACACTCCCTCCTCTTTTTTGTTTAGTCATATATTAATATAATATATTATTCTTTTAATGAATATAAATACCAAATAATTAACATAATTAGTATTAAAAATACTACGTAATAAATATAAGATACGTAAGGAGCTATTTCATTTGCTATATATTTCTCTTTTTTTCCCTCATAATGTTTATAATAACGTTCTAAAGCTTGCTTTAAATTAATTATTGGTTTTGGAGGATCTAATTCTTCATTTAGACGATTATGAATAAAATGTACCCATCTTATAAATGAATCTTTTGAATCTAAATATGGACTAACTGGATATTTATCTAATAATTTTGCAAAATGTTTTCCACATTCATCGCAAGGTATAAATAGTGGTAAATTTTGAATAAAATCATAATATTTTTTTTTTGTAACTTTTGTTACATTTTCTGGATATGTTAATGCCATAGTAAATATTACAAACCAATAATGTGGCCCCCATACTTCTGGATCAAAATTAGTCATAATATATTATATATTATTTTATATTTTATAGTATGACATAAAAACAAGATTATATACTATTATAATGACTTATCAAAATAATGAAAATAAAAATGAAATATGCCATAATTGCGGCTCATTCGGTCATATTTGTAATGAATGTAAATTAGCAATTATTAGTATAGGTATTATTTTATATAGAGAAAATGAAAATAACAATAATATAGAATATTTGATGATTAGACGTAAAGAAAGTTTTGGATTGTCAGATTTTATCTATAGTAAACATAATAATTATAATCCTATAATTTTACAGAATATTATTGATGAAATGACAAAAACAGAAAAAGAGTTACTATTAAATATAATTAATAATAATGTTAAAGAAGATGATGTTAAAGTGCCCGAACAATTAAAAAAGAAAATAAATATTTTCAATTTAAATAAAGATGTTTATAATATTAAAAATTTTATTATTAATAGTACAACTAGTTGGAGTGAACCTGAATGGGGATTTCCTAAAGGGAGACGTAATTATTCTGAAAAAGAATTGGATTGTGCATTTCGTGAATTTGAAGAAGAAACAGGAATAGCTAAAGATGACATTGATTTAATAGAAAATATAGTTCCATATGAAGAAATATATATTGGATCTAATTATAAAACATATAAGCATAAATATTTTATAGCAAAATCACGTGATGTGAATTATGATTTATCTAATTTTCAAGAATCAGAAGTTTCGAAAATTGAATGGAAATCTTACGAAAAATGTATGGAGGAAATACGTCCTTATAATATTGAAAAAAAAACATTGTTAGAAAGAATTCATAAATGTTTATTATTTAATAAGATAATATAATAATATAGTATATGGAAAATACTTTAGACATAATTGACAGTAACATATATCCACGAAATACTGATAATAACTTTAATATTAAAATTGCTTCAAAAGAGGAATTTAAAATTAATTCAAAGAAAAAAAAGGTTTTAGATATTGAAGAGTATTCCAATGAAATATGTGAAAAAAAATTTTCGTTAGCTCCACATCAAATATTTGTTAGAAATTTTTTATCATTTCAAACACCATATAATAGTTTAATTTTATATCATGGTGTAGGCACAGGTAAAACATGTAGTGCAATTAGTATTGCAGAAGAAATGAGACAGTATGTAAAAAAATCTGGCTTAAAAAAAAAAATTTTAATTGTTGCTTCTCCAAATGTACAAAATAATTTTAGAACACAATTATTTGATACAGATAATTTAATTGAAAACAATGGAATCTTTTCTTTGGATAAATGTTTTGGTAATAACATTTTAAATGAAATAAATCCATTAAATAAAATAAAAGATAAAGAACAAATCATATTTAAAGCAAAAAAATTAATAGATAAATATTATGCTTTTTTTGGTTATTCAAAATTAGCAAATTATATACAAAAATTATCTGATGAAAAATTAAAAAATATATTTGAAGATAGATTAATTATAATTGATGAAGTACATAATTTACGTATGACTGATGACAATAAAAATAAAATAGTTGCTAATAATTTACAACGTTTAGTTGAAAAGGTGAAACATATTAAATTATTATTTTTATCAGCAACACCAATGTATAATAATTATAGGGAAATAATAATGTTATTAAATTTAATTAATACTAATGATAATAAACCAAAAATAAAAGAAAATTCAATTTTCGATAAAGATGGTGAATTTATAATAGATGAAAATGGTAATGAAATTGGTAAAAAAAGATTAATAGAAATTTCTAGAGGATATATATCTTTTATTAAAGGTGAAAATCCTTACAGTTTTCCATATCGCATATATCCATTAAATCATTCAATCGAACAATCTTTTTTAAAAACATATAAAAAAAATTACCCTGAATTTCAATTCAACAATGTAGCAATTGCAAATCCATTAAGTTATATCGATTTGTTTTGTCTTAAATTAAAAGGTTATCAATCTTTTATATATAATTACATAACTAGTGTGTATTTTAATAAAGAACGAAGTAATGATTATGAATTTGAAAGCTCTGGTTATATGAAAATTCAATTACCTTTGGCAGCATTAAATATTACTTTTCCCAATAATGAAATAAATTATGGAAAAGAAACTATAGACCAAACAAAAATTGTACCTAAAGAAATAACAGGTAAACAAGGTTTTTCAAATATTGTTACAAATGTTAATACATACCCATTTAAATATAAAAACGAATACTTAGAAGAAAATAAAAGTATTTTTCACATAAATAGAATACAAGATTATAGTAGTAAAATACATAATATAATTAATTCTGTTGTAGAAAACGAAGGAATATCATTAATTTATAGTCAGTATTTACATTCAGGATTAATACCTATAGCATGTGCTCTTGAAGAACTAGGTTTTGATAATTACAATTCAAGTAAGAATTTTGTAGAGAAATCTTACAAAACTAAAAATAGAATTAATAAACGTAAAGAATGTTATATAATTATTACTGGTCAAAAAAATATATCCATGTCAGTGCAAAAAGAAATTTCAATCGCTATTTCAGAAGAAAATAAAAACGGAAATATTATTAAAGCTATTTTAATAAGTAAAGCTGGTTCAGAAGGTATAGATTTCAAAAATATTAGAAATGTCCACATTTTAGAACCATGGTTTAACATGAATAGAATTGAACAAATAATTGGTAGAGCAATTAGAAATTGTAGTCATAAAAAATTACCTTTTAGTGAAAGAAATGTTAATATTTATTTGTATGGAACAATATTAGACACTAATATTGAAGCTATTGATTTTTATGTTTATAGAGGCGCTGAAAAAAAAGCGTTACAAATTGGTGCAGTAAGTAGATTATTAAAAGAAACTTCTATTGATTGTATTTTACAAGAAGAACAAAGTCATTATAGTATAAAAGATTTGGATACAAAAGTTAATATAAAATTACCAAATAAAAAAATAATTGAATATCAAGTTGGTGATAAACCATATACAGAAATTTGTGATTACATGGAATCTTGCAATTATCAATGTAAAATTATAAATAATGAAAATAATATCATCGAAGTTAATAACAGTAATATTTCTAGTGATTCTAATACAATACATTCTAATCATATTTCCTTGAATAAAAATTTAATTAAAAGTAAAATAAAAGAATTATATGGTGAATATGGGAAAAAAATGGTGTATAGCTATCAAGAAATATGGGATTATATAAATTTTAATAATGAATATAATAAATTACAAATAGACATGGCATTACATGATTTAACTAATAGTAAAATGGAAATAGTTGTAGATAGATATGGCAACTCTGGAAATATTATTTTAGTTGATGATATTTATATATATCAACCAACTTTTTCAAAAAATATTCAAATAACAATGGAAAATCGAAATGGAGATATAGATAGAAAACGTCAATTTATTAAAATCAAAAAACAAAAAGAGAAAAAAAATAATAATACTCTTACAAAAGAAAATATTGATATAAAAAATATATTAACGGTAATAAAAGATCAATATAATGATATATTACAAAGTTCTAAGTACGCTGAAATTTTCAATACAATAAATATTATGTTTGATAATGATTTTGATAATTATAAAGAAAAGATTATTGTAGATTATATTTTAGAATATACTAACAATAATGATATATTAAGAAATTTATTTATTTATTTTGCTCATACAATCGTAAATGAAGATAATAAAATTGATTTTCATACTTATAATTATTTACATAAACATTACTTAAAAAATAGTAATAATGAAATTGTTGGTTTTATTATCCCTAATAAAAAAAAATATAATTTTTTTATTTATGATAATGATGAAAATCAATGGATATTATCTAATAAATTAGAAGATAAACGTTATTTTGATCAATTAGAAAATAAATATAATGTTGATAAAAAAAATTTAGCTAAAATAATTGGATTCGTATATGACAGTGGGAAAAAAAATAACATTATTGAAAAAAATTATAGATTAAAAATTACAACAGAAACATATAAACGTTTTACTAGTAAAATATGTGAATTTGGAAGTAAAGATGAAATTTTTGATAAATTTTCATTAATAGACAATAAATTAAAAGATTTTTTAGATGATAAAATATTAAAAAAAATTACAAAACCAAAGTTATGTTTATTACATGAATTTATTTTAAGATATTATAATGAAATATACGATAAAATATGGTTTCTTACAATTATTGAAGCTGCGTATGGATTAGATGGAAAACATCTTAATTTAATATCTTAATTATTAATAAAATCGAAAATATTTTAAAGAATATTATAGTATTATAATATAGTTTAAATGGAAACTTTGAATGAAGAAAAAAAAGATTTTAAATTTGGGGATGAAACATATGTTATAAAAGCAAAAAAAAACCTAAAAAAAATAGGTGGAAAAACAAGTGGAGATATATTTACACCTTTAATTAGTACTGAAGATATAACAATTCCATTTAATTTAGTTGGTAAAAATATACAAGATAATATTTTAAAATTATTAAAAAGAAAATTTGAAGGAAAATGTATGAAAGATGGATATGTTGCTATTAACAGTGTTAATATTATAACAATATCAAGTGGCATTGTTATTAATGATTGTATAAAATATTGTGTTTCATATCAATGTCAAGTATGTTTTCCTGTTGAAAATATGATAATTGATTGTACTGTTAAAAATATTACAAAAGCGGGAATTCGTGCTGAAATTTCAAAATATGAAAAAACACCGATGGTTATATTTATTGCACGTGATCATAATTATGATAATGAAACTTTTAATAATGTTGAAGAAAATCAAATTATATCTGTTAAAATAATTGGTCAGCGTTTTGAATTAAACGATGAATATATTTCGGTTATTGCTGAAATGGTTTAATTATAAAATAAAATTTATATTTATTTTATAATTTTTGTTATTTTTTTTGTTTATTAATTAATTTACGAATAATTTTTACTATACCAAAACCCCAATACAAATTTAATAATAATGGTGATAAAATAGTCATATATAGATAATATTTCTGGAAAGAATTAGCATTATAATATTCTAAATGTTGTAAATATCGTTCATTATTTATTACTGTGTAATATACAAATTGATAAATTCTATATCTAAAAAAGGTAATAATAAAGCATATATTTGATATATTGTAACAAATGTTTATAGTTTTATTAACACTTTTACTTTTTTCATTCTCTTTTTTACAAAAATTAAAAAAATAATTACTTGATAAAAAAATACTACTATATTCTGTTTGTAAATGAACATGTAATAAAAAATTTTTGTCATAGTAATTTCTTAAATATATAAAATAATACATAATTATAATACATGATGATACATGATGGTATAAAATATCTTTTTTTCGTTCATAAGGTATACATAATAAATCACTAATAAAATAAAATAAAATAACGTAAGAAAAATAATGTAATTGTAAATTATTATATACAAGATATGAGGTTAATGAAGATATTACAAATAATACAAAATTAGAAGTATATTCTATATCCTCCCATTTAATTTTTTTATTAATGAAATTATTAATTATCATTAATATCTAATATTCTATTATATTTAAGTTAGTATATTAAATATAAAAGCTTTGATTCGTAATTTAAAATCTTTTTCTATAATCACGTATTAAGTTTCCTACATCGCATAATCTTACTGTTTTACATGGTTTTAATATTTTATCAGGAATCCATCTTTTAAATTTTGGTGTATAAATACATTCCATATACACTGTTTTATTTAAATCAACATATTTGTCAATATCTATATTTTCAAATTCTTCTTCATCATCACTTTCTTCCAAATAATCTAAATTATCATTCTCTTTTATTATTCTAAAAATAGAATTCATTTTAACACTTGTTTTATAATCTGGAATATATGCTTTATTCACATAATATTCAGTATCACCTTCATTATAACAATACAAATTATATATATCATATTGTATTTCTGCTTTTACTTTAAAAACTGCGCGTAATGGTCGTTGTTCGTTATATATTGAATTTGTTTTATTTATTCTTGGCAATACATTATATACTCGTCCTTTTCTTTGTAAACAAATATATTGTATTGAAAAAACCTTATATGGTAAATTATTTACATAATTATACATTTCATCGTAATTATTATTCATATAACACATTTGAAAAACTACATTATTTTTCAAATAACAAGTATTATTCATTTCATGTTGCAAAATATATTGTATTGTGTTTAATTTTATTTCATTTTTTACTTTACAAATATTTTTATTTTTATAATAGCAAATATCTTCTATAGAAAAAAATCTAGCATTATCATAATTTACAACAGTTCCATATAATATAGTATTTAAACATAAATCTGGTGAAAAAACAGAATTAATTATTTCAATTTTATTAATTCTTTCACCATCCCTTGTTCTTATTTTTTCAATCAAAATACAAACATAATCTTTTTTGTAATATGTAAACCATGCATATACTTTTTTTCCAAAAGGCACTGCTAAACATATATCGTATTGAACTTTCTTATGATCATAAGAACCATATGAAAGTTCACAAATAGGAAATCTATCCATTAAATTATTATTATTATTAGTAATATCCATAATATATATTATATTATTACGATAATTAGTCTTTAAGTAATATTACAATTCAATTAAGCACTTATCTTTAATAGATTTCTTAACATTTTTAACACTAGGATCATAATTCAAACTCCATGATTCCTTATTAAAATTTTTAGATGTGTTTTCAATCTCAATTATTTTATATTTTTGTTTTACATAAAATCTTTTTCTTTGCGAAAATTGTTTTTTAAATATTTCATGATCATCTACTACATCAATTACAACTGGTTGTTCATGTTTAGTTCTCAATATTCGTCCTACTGCTTGAACAATATCTGTTTTTGGTGTTGCCAATAATAATGTTGTTAGTGTTTTTATATCTAAACCTTCTGAAGCCATTGAATAAGTAGCTATTATTACTTTTTTTGTTTCGCTTATTTTTAATTCTGCCTCTTTCATACCACCAACATAATATCCAACATCAGCAATATTTCTATTTAAAATAGCGTCATGTAAATATTTTAATAATGATTTATTATGAGCTAAAATAATAATTTGCTGTGTTGGATTTTCTTTTAACGTATGTATAATAAATTTAATTATATATTCACTTCGATGATTATAGCTACATAATTTAGTTATCATGCTACTATATTGAACATTTCCTCTAAAATCATATTTTATTTCATTAAATTCATCATCATCTACTTTATATTTTAAACATTTAACTAATACCTGGTGTTTACTTGTATCACGTTTTTCTACATGTATAGTTTCGCCAATAAACATTTTAAATACTTTACTTAAGCCATCCTTTCTTTCCATTGTTGCACTTAAACCTAGTGTATATGCTGTAACTACTTTACTAAGTGCTTGACTAAATACTTCTGCACCCATATGATGTACTTCATCGATTATCATTAAACCAAAATCATCAAATAAATCACTATCATAATCTTTCATTGATAAAGATTGTATCATACCAATAACTACATCATTGTTTTCAATATCTATTGTTTTTCCTTGTATTTTACCTATTTTAATATTTGGCATAAATTCATTAATACGCTCAATCCATTGATTCATTAAAAATTCTTTATGAACAAGAATAATTGTTTTTAATTTTATTCGTGATATTATATTTATAGCAATTACTGTCTTTCCTAATCCAGTATCAATTTCTAAACAACCTCCTCCAAAATTACTATATTTTGTATTAATATAATTCATATATTTATCTACAATTTTTTCCTGATAATCACGTAATTTACCATTAAAATTTACATTTATATTTTGACCATTTACTATTTTATTTTCAACAATACCATATTTTTGCAGTCCAAAATATTTAGGGAGATAAAATTTACTATTAGATTCTCTATATATTGGAAACGACTCTACTTTTTGTAATGCACTCATTGCTTTAGGAACGAAAGGTTTAACATATAGTTCTTTTTTTATATATTCAATTTGTTCTTTATCCATATTTTTCTTATAAATTGAATATCCTTTTTTTCCAATATAATTAGCCATTTTGATTTATAGTTAATATTAGGAAATATCTAATTCAATTTTATAATTAAATTAAAATATTTTATCTTTGTTATTATTATACTATAATGGCGCTATTAGGTAATGAATTATCAAATAAAAACTTTAAAACATTAGATATAGTTTTGTTAATTGTCTTTTTAATATTTTTAATCACATATGATGTTACATTACCATCATCTATTTCAAATGTAATTGATTCTGTATATGGAAATATATTAGTTTTAGTTGTATTTATAATTATTTTTATGAATACTAATAATATTGTTGGTATTGTTGGATTCTTAGTAGCTTATGAATTAATTAGACGTTCAACTAACACTGCTAAAATACCAACAAGTGTTCCTGAATTACCTAGTGAAGAAGAAAAAATTGTTAAAATGGTAAATTATAATGCAGATCAACAAATTAAAAATCCAGATACATTAGAAGAACTAGCTGTAGAAAATGTTGAAGAATATGCTATTGGAGAAAAAATTGATACTAATGTTAAACCTATTTTACATAAATTACACAATGCTACAGATGTAATTGAACTTCAATAATTTAAATATATAATATTATAATTATAAATTATATATTTTAATCTTTTGTGGTTACAACTTTAAATCCAACATAAAATATTGACATTATTAATAATAATGATATAGAATTTTCCATTGATGATTTTACACAAAAATCTTCATCACTTAAAATAGAAAATCCTTCATGTGTGTGTTCATGTGTATGTGTTTCTTTTTCGGTTATTGATTCTTCTTTTCCAATTGGTGACCCATCTTGCATTTCTTTTACTTCAATGTACAAATCATTTGTTATTTTTTGCCCTGTTTGCTCATTTGAATAAAATAAAGGTTCAGTACTATTTCTTAAATTAATATTTTGCCTTCTTAATTTATTATAGTCATATCTGCTAATTACATTATATTCATTTGTGTGAAATACTACAATACTATTATTACCTTCTTTATAAAAAAAATATGGCTTATTTGGCAAAAATGAGTTAATAGTAAAATCCATTTTAATCCAAGTTTCATCTGTACATGCTACTTCACTCATATTATTCAATATTGATCTTAGTGTTTCATTACAATTTTTTTCACCACCTGATGATCTAGGATATTTATATGATATCATCAAAGGTATAAAAATATACAAATTACCCGGTGAACTATTTTGTTGACTATGTGTAATACATATTTCTGCGTGAGCTTTTATATTATTATATTTATGTAAAGAAGGAGAATATATAGTAACATTTGTTGGATTATATCCTATTTCATCAAATGATATAGCAGGTGCTGTATTTTCTTCATATTTCAAATTTATATTTACATTTGAAGATGTCTTTGATACACACAATTGTTCTATTGTTTTATAATCATATCTCATACTACATTTATTTTTACAGTATCCCTCAATACCATTAATCTGTATATTTTTTGCTGAAGTTATTGGAATATTAGACATTTATATATTATAAATGTATATAAAAAATACTTAATAATGATTTATAATGTTGGAAAATGTTGATTTTTTTAATTTAATAATAGCAACCAATTTAAAAACAATATTAGAAAAAATTCATCCAATTATTATTATTTTATTATTTATTACATATCAAATATGTAATAATTTTCATAAATTAAGTATGTTAGATGTATATTACAATAAAATTAAAAATTATTTTCATAAAATTAGCTGTATAACCAAAAATAAAAATACTGTTATATATGAAGCTTCAAGAAGTGTAGGATGGGATAAATGGGTTTGTGTTCCTAAAATTTCTACAGATTATACAAATGAATTTATTAGTATTGTAAATTTTTTAAATCAACATTCTATTCATTTAAAAGAAAATATAACAAAAAATTTAATACATGAATTAAAATACATTTATACAAAAGTTGATGAACAACGTTATGGTGATGATAATAACGATATTACAAATAATTTTTATATTATATCTCAAAGCGAAGATTTCATTTTTACAAAAGACATATATGCTAATATTGAAATTATTGATCATGCGAATGAAGAAGATAAAAATGGTAAAGTAAATAGTAAAAAAATGCAATTTATTATTGAATTATATAGTTATAAATTAACTTTTAAAGATATAAAAACTTTTATTGATGATTTGACATATAAACATTTACAAAAAATTAAAGAAGAAAAAAAAGGGAAAAGATATATTTATAAATTAATGACTAATAGTTACGACGAAAGTATTTACGATTGTTGGAAAGAAACATTATTTAATACAACTAGAAGTTTTAATAATATATTTTTTGAAAAAAAACAAGATTTTGTTAATAAAATAGATTTTTTTCTTAACAATGAAAAATGGTATTATGATAAAGGCATGCCATATTCACTTGGTTTAGCATTACATGGAGAGCCTGGAACAGGTAAAACATCTTTAATTAAAGCGTTAGCTAATTATACAAATCGTCACATTATTTTATTATCATTTAAATTAATAAAAACTGTAAAAGATCTAGATATGTTTTTTTATGAAGATAGATATAAACGTTCAAATGATAATAAATCTATAGATTTTAAAGATAAAATTATTGTATTTGAAGATATTGATTGTGCTGATAATATAGTATATGAACGTGATAATACTATTATAAAAAAAGATACATCTAATAATAATATTAAAAAAATGTTAGATAATAATGAAAAGTTGAAAAAAGATAATACTATAGATAGTGAAAATAATAAAACAGAACTATTTTCATCATCTAAAATATTAGCAGATCCTTTAACACTTGATGATATATTAAATGTTTTTGATGGAATAAGAGAAACACCTGGTAGAATTATTGTTGTTACTACCAATCATTATGAAAAATTAGATAAAGCTTTAAAACGTCCTGGACGTATTGATATTAATATGAAGTTAGATTATATAACAAATAAAATATTTAAAAATATGTATTATCATTTTTTTGAAATAGAATACAAAGGTTTAATTGATGATATAAACTTATACGAAAAACAAATAACACCAGCTCAAATAACAAATTTATTCACTACAAGTAATAATAATAAAAATACTTTTGAAACTTTAATAAAAGAATTATTAAAATAGAATATGTTATATTTTTATTAAAAATTGAAATAAAAATATAAAATTATTTAATATTATAAATAAATGGCTGAAATAGTTTTAAACAGTAAATATTTTACTTCTTTATACAAAGCAAGAAATAATATTTTAGATATACTTGAAAATAGTGGTTATAATGTAGATAATTATAAAGAATTTTCAATGCATGAATTACATTCAATTATTCAAAATAATGAATTAGATATGTGTGTTTCACGTAATAATATTGAAGATGATAGTATAGGAAAAAAAGTTTTAGTACATTTCTATGAAGTACTTAGTAAAAATAATAAAACATTGCGTGATAAAAATATTGATAATTTAATTGAAGAAGTATTTTATATACAACAACAATTACAAGCAAATGATCGTCTTATTATTATAGTTAATGATGATCCTAATGATACACTTATTAATTACTTAAAATTACAATGGGAAAAAAATCATATTTTAGTTAATGTTATTAGTTTAAAACGTTTACAATTTAATATTTTACAACACAAAATGGTTCCAATACATGATATTTTATCGAATAAAGATAAGGATGAGTTCTATGAAAAATATAATATAGTAGATATTAAACAAATACCAGAAATATCTCGTTTTGATCCTGTTGCACAAGTTATTGGAATTAAACCTGGTGAAATATGTAAAATAAAACGTCCAAGCAAAACAGCAATTGATGCATTATATTTTCGTGCTTGTGTAAATTATTAAATATATATATTATATAATTATAAATAATGATAGAAATTAATAGAGATTATGATAATGATAATGATGGTGATAAAAACTATAAAAAATTAACTAAAGAATTTTTAGAACAAACTGCATTGCAAAGTGATAAAAATATACCTAAAGATTGTAATTATTTAAAAACACAATTTAAAATTTTAGATGATGCTTTAGCATATGAACAAAATTTTGGTCTAGATTTTTTTATTAATTTATCTGATAACGAGTATTCTCCAAGAGAAGGTGAAGTCATTTTTGAATCACTCAAAAAAGAAGTAGAAATTATAAAAGAAGAAGAAGCTAAGCTTAAACAAATATTACAAGATTTATTATCTAAAGATGCTATTGATTTGAAAAAAAAGACAGAAAGAAAATATAATGTTGATAAAATCGATAATAAATATGATCAACTATTAAAAGATAAAATAAACTCATATAATCATTATACTTCATATGGTGTAATGTTATTTATTGGTATTATTGTTATGGGTTTTATGTCTACTTCTAGTACTAAACAATATGCTATTAAATCTTAAAAAAATAATATTTAGATACATTATATAAAATGAAAAATCCAGATTTAGTAACTTTAAAAGGACAAAATGATGATTATGATTTAAAATTAAACCAAAAATATGCAGAATTTGGTTTGTGGACTGCTGGTTCTATTGCTCTGATAGTTAGTTTATATTTCATTACTTCTAAAAAAAATGAATAAATTATTATATTTTTTTAATTATTATATTAATAAAATATATAAATAATATATTATGGCTCCTACAATTAAATGTAAAAACGAATTTTCTGATGAATTTTATGATAATGATACTTCTAATCTTTTTAAAAGATTATTTGGAGGACCACATAGCAAAGAAGAAACAGACGCACTCAATCATATTAAGGGTAAAATTGGTGAAACAGATGAACAACGTAATGATGCTTTACTTGGTTTAGAAAGATATAGATTATATGTTATAATTTTGATGTTAATATTAGTAGTATTAGTAATTGTATATTTTATGTTTATTGTTTCACAAAGTTCAAATAATGCTTCTGTCGGTGGTGGACGTGGTGGAGGACGCGTTCGTTTTAGTGGAGGAAAAAAATAAAAATTGAAAATTATTTTTTAAAATATATTTTATGTAATAAAATAATATGCTTGAATACATAAAAGAAGCTACAAACAATTATAATATTGCTATTACAAATTTTAATAAATTTGGAATAGTAAGTCTAGGTTGTATTTTTTGTAAAGAAATATATAATATTGAAAAAAATATTAATACATTTATTAGTAATTATAATAATACAATTGTTTGTAAATGCTGTATGATTGATGCTGTTATACCAATTGTTCCAGAATCTAAATTATTTAAAAATATTATTACATACGAAGAACAAATAAAAAAATTGCAAGAATTTTATATTGATGGTTTTACACCTATTAATGATGATGAAGACTATGAAGATTATGAATATGATATTAATGATTTATTGACAAAATAAATTAAAAATAATTATTTAATACATACAATATATGTTAGACGTTAGTCAAATTATGAGTATAATTTTTTTGAGTTTAATATTATTAGGTTTTTTTATTATGATAAAATATTATAATAATATTAATAATAACAATTTATTAAATAATAATATAAGTAGTTCACAAAACCATAATCAAAATTAAAATAATACTTAAATAGTAATTTTAGTATTTATTATACAGATGAATTTATATGATTTATTTTTAAAAAATGGTATTTATATTATTCTAGCTTGTAGTTATTTTTCAATATATAATCCATTATTAGCATTCTATGTTTATTTAAAAACATTTTCTGCGAATTATTATATTTGTTTTAAACATTTATATCCAAAACCTGAATTATATAAATGGAAACATCTTATTCGTTTAACAGATACAGGTCATTATGCTAATTTTCTATTCTATTTTAATCCTACTTTTTTACCAATTTGTCATAATGTTCAATTTATAATTTCTTTTGGATATTATTTTACAAAATTTTTTTTTAATATGACTGATACTGACGATAGAGATAATGCTAATTTAATATCTAGTTTACAATCACTCCATTGTAATATTAATCATTCAATTCCATATCTTATTTTGTTATATTCAAACTCTCATGGTGTTTATGAATTTAATACAAATAGTTTATTACTAACTTACACTTGGTGTTATTGTTGGCTTATATTTATTTACATACCATGGAGATATTATACAGGGGATTGTGTCTATTCTATTTTAGATCCAAAACATACATCAATTAAATTACAATTTATAATTTTAATTTTACTTCATTTTATTATTTTTATTGGTAACACAATTGGTATGTTTACTAATAATATTAGTAAAAACTTTATTACATTAGAATAATTTAAATAATAACATTTTTTATAATTTAATGTTATTATTATATTAATAATGAATATTATAAATATTATATCGTACATAATAGTTGGTACTTTAACAGGTTTATTTATGGCAACTATTGGCGCTGATGGTTTAATCACAGTTCCTGCATTGTGTATATTAGGCCTAAGTCTTAAAAAAGCTGTTATTATTGCATTAATATTACAAGCACTACCACAAACTATTCCTGCATTATATAATTTTTGGAAAAATGATGATATTACAAAAGAACTCGTTTACATTTCTCTCTTACTCATATTAGGAAATTTTATAGGAACATATTATGGAAGTTTTATTCATACAAAAAAAATATTAAATGAAAAACAATTATATTTATTTTTCGTAGTGTTTTTATTGATATCAGCTTTATATGTTACATGTGAACATTTAATATAAGTAATTCTTTATTTTTAAAAATAATAATATATTATTAATCTATAAATGGGAAATCCTTGGAGAGATCATATTCAAGAAACAATGAAAAAAAATCCAAAAATGAAATTTAAAGATGTTTTGAAAATGGCAGGTAAAACTTATAAAAAACGTTCAACATCATCTAAACCTACAAAACGCGTAAAACCTACAAAAGCTACAAAAGCTATGAAACCTAAGAAATTAGCAAAAAAAACACGTAAATCAAAAAGAAAAGAAACAGCATGGAGTAAACACATTAAAGAAACTATGAAGAAAAATCCAAAATTACAATTTAAAGATGTATTAAAATTGGCTGGTAAAACTTATAAAAAATAAATATCTCTCTCTCTTTTGATATAATAAAAAAAATTGATTTATATTAATCATTAATTAATTAATTAATATAAATTTATAAGAATGGACTTTAATAATGTTATTGAAGAGAGAAATATAGTAGAGGAAAATAAAGAAGATAAACATAATAAAAAATTTACAGACGGTACTGTTGCAAGAGATAAGTGGAGTAAACCTATTATTACAGAAAATCTTTTATCAATGGAAGATTTTAATAAAGAATGTAATAATGTATTTATAAAAGGAGCTGATATAGTTTTAGATAATACAAATAGACAAACTGTTATTCAAACTATACCCGTAAATAATAAATTATGGAGTGAAAATATTGAACAAATATACACAATTGTAAAAGATGGAATAATTATTAAAATTGGTGGCACTCGAAATGGAATGAAAAATAGATTTGGGAGTTATTTATGTGGACATCATGTTTTAGAGAGAGGTAAAAGTGGAAAAATGTCAGTAACCAATGCTCATTTATATCATAGTATTGAAAAGGATTTACTTGAAACAGAATCAAAATATGAATTTTACACATGGACTCTTCCTGTTGTAGAACATACAATTAATATTTTAGGAGAAGAAACAAAAGTAGTTTCTCAAACATATCATGCATATGAATCTTGTTGTATAAAAAAATATAAATCTATCACTGGTATTATTCCAATTATGTGTGATAATAGTGATCCAACATACAAATAATTATTTAAATATTACATACCAGTTATCGTACATTATAATTTTTTTTAAATTGAAATATTTTAAGAATATATATATATATACTAATGACGACTGTAGTGAATGTTAAACCATATAAAAAAGAATTTAGTGATTATAGTGATTACCTAGTTAAAATGGACAAGGACAATACCTTGTTGGATATCACGAATACTAGTAGTATCAATTGGGGTGATGGACCATTACCTGATGGATGGGAACACGCTGTTGATGAAAACGGTCGCAGATATTACATTAATAACAACACTGGCTACACACAATCGACACCACCAAATCTAAAACCATATGTGCCACAAGGTTGGCCAGGACATGAGGAGGGTTTGAAAAACATTTACATTAACCCAGATAGGGCGATAGACACTACATGGAGTCCAAAAATAGGTGATAACTTGGGGAACTCAACAATTGGTGTTAGTTATTCAAGTAAATATAATGACATTATCATTGGACCTCCTCTAGCAGAAATCAAAGAAGAAAATTTGGACGTTAGGGTAAACAGATTTTGTGGCGATTTTTTAAATGGTATTGATAAGTGGGATAATGAGAAGAGCGACTTCAATATAAAAAAAGCTTTTTCTAAATGTTTTTCGAAACACATTATGGTTCTTGTGAATAAACTTGAATATCAAGATAATGATAAATACTTGAAAAAAGCAGTTGACGTGGCCGAAACGATGCTTGAGGATATCGGCACAGTGAAGATGTATGAAGCGGCCAAAAAAAGAAGTACTAAAGGACTTGTCTTACCCATTGGCACAGATCTAACCTACATCACCGATACCAAACAGCGTGGACAGCCTACTTTACTACAGTTTAAAATGCCTAATCGTTCGGCATTACGTGAAACAATTAAAGAATCATTCGAATATGCTTTAAAATATTTAAAAGAAAATAAAGATTACATAGATGAAGATTCCATAAATAGTTTCACATATAATCTGTGTATACATCCATCGAAGGTAATAATGGAAAATAAACACTTATCTAATATGACAGATTTTTTAGATAGAATATCCAAACTGGGAAATCTGGATAATCTGGATGGCGATATAGAATTAATAGGTAGTCGTCCCCACTATAAGGAGATCAATGCAACAATAATTTCAATATTTTGTTTTATATCTACATATAATGAAAGTTTTAGGTTATTGGCGTTTAAATACTTAATTAAGAAAACCAAACATAAAAATAATAATACCTTTGTGGAAAATGATTTAGAACAAGAGGAAATCGCCTTCCAGATGAGTAGCTTGTCGGATGCTTTTCAAAAACGTCCTAGAACTGGAACTAAAACTAAATCAAAAAAAACAAAAACACAATGGATATTAGAACAACCTATTTATGATAAAATTTGGAATAGGTTATTAAAAATACAAGAAACATATTTAAAATATTTGATGGATAAATTAGAAAAATGCAAAACAGACAAACATTCTTCAACATCATATTTTACTGTTTGCTTTATTTTATATGTATACCAATCAATAGATGCAAGAATAAGAAGACCAGACTTACGAAATCATGATGAAGATCTGTTTGACAGAATAATGACGGCTATATCTGGAATGTATTTTTGGTATGGAGACTACGTTGATGATAATAAAAATAGTGACGGTAAAATCACAAAGACAGCATATAATAATCTATTAGAAAAATTTGGTCATAAGATGGATGTAGAGGGTTATTGTATTAATAAACCTATGAAATCTTTTTTTGATCGGTTTAGATTTTTTTTTACTTCTGGACAAGTTAATTTTATTAAAAAATATGTTTCAAAAATGGATGAGATGAATGTCACTTACATTAATAAAAATTTGAATGAAATAATGGAAACCTTCTATAGTGAAGAAAATTTGGAAGTAGGAGATAACTTAATAGTCAATTATAGAAGATTATTTGAAGGAGACGAAGCTGAAAAATTTTATAATATAGAATTTGGTACAAACAAGTCTAATAAAGTAAAGGTTTTTCCAGAAAATTTTCTAAAAAAAAGGAAAAAAGATTTTGAAAATATGTTAAAAAGATGGGAAGACTGGAGTAGTAAAGGCAGAGAACTCATTAAAAAATGTCCTATCTATGAAAAGAACATTGAGCAAATATTTGAATTAGTAGATGAGAACATTCAAAAATATATTAATTCAGAATTCAAAACTAATACAAGTGACTCATATTTTACAAATGCTAATAATGAATTAAACAAAATTGAGAAAATAATAGAAGAATGTTCGAAGTATTTTAAAGCGAACAATAAACAGAATTTACTTGAGTATTTGATAAATAAATTAGAAAAATGCAAGAAAAAATTTAAAGCTGAAAAAGAAGAGAAAGAAAAAATAGAGAGAGAAAGAATAGAGAGAGAAAGGTTAGAGAAAGAAAGAGTGAAGTTAATGAAGGAACAAATAAAAGAAGAGCAAGAAAGACAAAGGAAAGAAAGAGAAAGACAAAAGAGAGAAGCCGAAGCAAAAGCCAAAGCTGAAAGAGAAAGACAAAAGAGAGAAGCCGAAGCAAAAGCCAAAGCTGAAAGAGAAAGACAAAAGAGAGAAGCCGAAGCAAAAGCCAAAGCTGAGAGGGAGGAAAGAGAAAGGCGTCAACAACATCAACAACAACGACAACAACAACAAGGAGAAGCAGAAGCAAAAGCCAAAGCTGAAGCCGAAGCAAAAACGAGGATGGAAAATGATCCATGTGATATAGACTTGCCAGAGGATAAACAGAGTGAATGCCCTGTAAAATATATATGGTTGCCCATGCCCGACGAAGAGAAGAAGTGTAAGTCTAGGCCTGATTCAATTAGAAAACAGAGACTGGTGCACCCAGATAAAAACAAGGAGGAGTGTAAAAGTTGCGCTACTAAAGAGATGCAAAATGCAGTAAATGAACATGATTGTGTTACAGATTCCGATTATTGGAAATACAGGAAAAGTAATCCTTACAAGTCTTATGTAAAATGGAAGAGTGAACAAGAAAATGAGGATGAGAACAACGGATTACAAGAAGAAATAAAAATATTACGACAAGAAATCATAACATTACAACAAGAAATCATAACATTAGAACAAGAAGTCAACACAATAGAAGACAAATTGGGAAGAGCTAATATTCATCCTAATGAGAGGAGGGTGTTAATAAATCAAAAAATAGAAAAACAACAATTAATGCAAGAAAAACAACAATTAATACAAGAAAAACAGGAGCAAATTGAAGATGGAGGTGTCATACATGTTCCCTCCCCCCCACGCCGAGGCGGCAAATCAAAAAAATATAATAAATCTAAAAAGTCCAAGAAACAAAGAAAAACAAAAAAATCTAATATATCCAAGAAAGTAAAAAAATCTAATATATCCAAGAAAGTAAAAAATAATAATAAACAAACAAGAAAGAACCGAAGAAAGACCATTCGTCGTCGTTAATTTAATTCATAAATATTCAAAAGTGTATATA
>Ga0209503_10000127_pt1 | contig 52723 bp, 40 predicted proteins | sample SouAtlMetagenome_2_FD_187448 | JGI IMG/M metagenome (GOLD analysis project Ga0209503, IMG submission 187448) | Marine eukaryotic phytoplankton communities from Atlantic Ocean - South Atlantic ANT15 Metagenome (SPAdes) (version 2) | ecosystem: Environmental > Aquatic > Marine > Oceanic | place...
GGGGGTGAATTTTTCCCTGCAGGAAGGTGAAGTGGTGTCGTTGCTGGGGCGAAACGGCGTGGGCCGGTCCACCACGGTGAAATCCATCATGGGTGAAGTGCCACCGGCGGGCTCCATCCGTTTTCGGGGTACGGAAATTTCCGGCCTGCCCAACCACAAAATTTCGCGGCTGGGGTTGGGGTATGTCCCGGAGGATCGGGATATTTTCCCTACCCTCACGGTGCGACAGAACCTGGAGCTGGGCCTGAAAAATCCGCGCAAACCCGGTAAGTGGACCGTGGAAAAAATGCTCGAGATGTTCCCCAATCTGGCGCGCCGCGAACACTCCCCGGCGGGGGTGCTGTCCGGCGGTGAAAAGCAGATGCTCGCCATGACCCGCACCCTGATGGGCGACCCGTCCTTGATCATGATTGACGAACCTACCGAAGGCCTGGCCCCGCTCATCGTCAAACAAATCGCCGACCTGATCTCGGAAATCGCCAACGCCGGCGTCTCTATCCTGCTGGTGGAGCAGAAACTCTCCATCGCCATGGATATCTCCCACCGCGTGCTGGTCATGGGCCACGGCCAGATCGTGTTCCAGGGCACCCCGGACGAACTGCGCAACGATGACGCCGTGCGCAAGGAGTGGCTGGAGGTGTAAAGGGGGTGAGGTAGAACTGAAAAGCCGGCGTAATGCCGGCTTTTCAGTTGTTAGTTACCAAACTAAATATTATTCGATGTTCTGAATCTGTTTGTTGGTTGAAAATTAAAAGTTATTGGAAATTAGTGGCTTGAGTGTATTTTTGCATGTTTTTTTTGGTTCTGCCCACCATTTTGCCCACCGCCCTAAACCCTTGATTTGGCATTAATGGGCAAATGCGAGGGGCCTTTTGAAGGAGGGGGGCGTTGCCGTCTATTTCTGCCATCCTTCGCTATAATTAGCGAGGAGTCTTTCGATTACCTCATTCCGAGGGCAGCGCCAGCGCTTATGTAAATCTTCAAGCTTCGTGCGCGCCTCTTCACTTAGGGCTAGGGATATCTGCTTCTTGGCTTTCCCTGAGTGTCTGTATCTCTGTTGAGTCCAGGCCCTTCGCAGCTTTTCTAGTGCCAATCGCTGTGTGTCAGGGTGTTCCAGCGCTCCTAGTAGATCTAGTTTCGCTAGGATTTCAGCATGCTTTTCCTTGGTGGTTACAGCAGCTGGGATCAGGTAGAACCAGTTGTGAAAATGCTTCTGTTCGAGCTGCTTTAGACACCAATCTAGTTGCTCCTCGTTGTCCTTATCTACCCACTTGAGATCCTTCGCTTTCAGCTTATGGGTTGCGTGTATCTCTTTAAGGAGGTTGAGGCGGGTTATTGGTGATGCGTCAGTGTCAATAATTCTTATTATCGCTTTGTGGCGATGCCCGGCGGGAGTTTGTCCTGGTGAGCGTGCGGGGGGGTGCATATGTGGAGGGATTGGATTGGATGTGCTTGAGCGCCATGCTTCGGGAAGGGTCAGGGTTAGCAGGAGGAAAATGAGCATCCTGTGGTCTGAGCTATCAATCCAGCTAATGTCTTCCTCATTTACGTAGCTTTGCTGTTTCAAGTCTTTGATCGACTTGAGGGCCTCTTCTTTTGTCCCGATTCCCTCAAGTGTACCAAATAAGTTGGATATGACATCGGAGTCGTCAGCGGATTCTGGGAGTTTTTTGTACTGCGGTAACTTGCCACTTCGGGCGTTGTTCGCAATCCACTGGGCCTCTCTTTCTTCAACTTTTCCTAATACAGGAAACGTTTTGTATGGGGGCATTTCTATTCCTTAAAAGATTTATCTAGTTGTAGATATATTGAATGAATAATTAAATAAAACAAGTGCTTTACGATTATTATAAGCAGGCTATGTGTATTGAATACAAGAGCTGTAATTTATTTTTTGATTTTTTAAATCAGTGGCTTACAGTTTTAATTTGTTATTGATAAGAAGGTTTATGGTTTTAGCATGAGTCCTCGTATTGTTTTGCTGCTCAAAAAAGGATTCTCCATGGATAATGTGAGCTCCTCACGAAAGCTTCGATTTGGATGGAAAAGGGGCTCGGGTTCGGCTGGGTGAAGCAATGATCCGTTACGGTCATTGGCTCGAGTTTGATACTGGGCAGGTTAGAGAGGGAGAATTGTTTTCAGTGCATCATATATTTCCAGAGTTAAATCTGGTGGTTCTTGAAGATGAGCCCCTTGATGGCTGTACTGCCGCGTCTCTTTTGCGGGCATTTCAGCTGTCGGTTATAGATATATAGGATTTATCGTTGGGGGGTTTTGTGGTAGTCAATAGCTATGAAGCGGCGAAAGGCTAATCGGAGTAAGAAATTACGTGTGTGCCTGTTCTTGTGTTCAACAACGAATAGGACACAGACATGGCAAAGCGACATCCCCACAATCCCAACCTGACTTTGGTAGAAGATACGGAATGGAATGGCCTTCCGCTGCTGCCCAAGCACGCCCCCTACATTGAGCAGTATCTCGAGAGAACCCTGGATACCATGAAAAGGGCGGTGGACAGGTACCGACGAACCACGGCTATCCGCTTCGATCTCAGAATCCCTGTCGACTTCCCTGAGCCAGACTCCGATGTAATATCGCGCTTCTTTGAATCACTACAGGCGAAAATCAACGCCCACCAATTGAGAAAGGCTAGGCAGGGACAGCGGGTGCACACCTGCGAACTCCGATATATCTGGGTGAGAGAGCAAAGCGACTCGCACCATCGTCATTACCATTGTTGCATCTTGCTGAACGGAGACGCTTATCGTTATCTGGGGGCATTCAGCCCTAATGGCCATCCGATTGAGGGGGAAAGGGGTGTGGCGGAAAATATGGCTGGAAGAATCCGTAGCGCCTGGTGTAGTGCGCTGAGGCTTTCTTGGGCTGAAGGACAGGGGCTGGTGCATTTTCCTCCCAACGGGACCTACTGCATCGATGTGAACTCAATGGCGATGTTCGACCGGTATGTGGATCTATTCAGGAGACTTAGCTACTTCGCCAAGGCCGAGACCAAGCGATATGGGGATGGCTCAAATAGCTTTGGGTGCAGTCGTCGGTAGAGGCGGGCAGGTTAGCTTTTAAATGCATGCCCAATCTCATGAGCAGAAGGAGTTTTCTCATGAGAATCATGCGGTTGAAAGAAGTGATGGATACCACTGGCCTGGGTCGGTCTTATATCTACAAGTTGGCCAGTGAGGGGGCGTTCCCCAAGCCGGTCCAGCTGGGTGGTCGGGCTTCAGGGTGGGTTGGTGAGGAGGTGGAATCCTGGATTCTGGAGAGGATTGAGGAACGGGACCGGAGAGAGGCTTTGTGATCATGGAGGAAGTTGGCGGCTTGGCGGGCTCACCTGAGCCTGCATTCAAGCCGCCTTCGTGGAGGGAGGATCAGTCTTTCTTGTAGATCACGGTTACCCGCCCGGCAGGTTTGTTCTTCCCGATCTCGTAGTCGGGATTGAGAGTGGCGAGGTTGTGGGCTGCGATGCCAATCGCGGATGCAAAGCCTGCGAGTTGGGTAACCCCGGTAGGAATAGCCATGCTAGCGAGGGAGGCACTTCGATACTCCGTGTATACCCGACAGCGTAGGCCTTTCTGTTCAATTATCCCCTCTAGTTTATTGACCACAGAACTGATGTTCTTAACGGCTACAATCTGAAAGGAAGCCTTTTGAGCAATGAGCTCGGCAAGCGTTTCGGTAGTGATGTCATCGGAGATGTATTTGGCGATATCGATGTCTTTGCTCATTGCTGTATTCCACAGGTTGGTAATGGCAGGCTTAGTCGTTAAGCGCAGCACAGGCTGCGCGTTTTCTGGAGGGGCCAAGAGGGCGGGTTATTCATCGTGGTTGATTAGTGATCAAGAAGCTTGCCGGTCTCTTCGCTGAATACGGCCATGCCTGCCCGTATCTGACCGCTCATCTCAGTAAAGTCACCACCCAGATAAATGTTCCCATTGCCTAGGAAGATTGAGCTGGCAAGACCGTATGGATCCGGCTGGGGGCGCCAATTAGTGAGACTGCCGTTCAAGCGAAACGAAGCCAAACAACAGGTTTGAAGGGGGATGCCATTGATTTCGCTGAATCCACCGCTGATATAGATTTCGTTATCGCTGACGGCGATGGCAGACGGGTTTGCCCCGGCGTAGTCGGTGATGTTGGGATTCCAAGTCGTTAGCGTCCCCGATAAGTCGAAGGCAGCAAGGCCGTTTCGATCTTCAGGGAATGCATAGGTGAATCTGCCGCCGGCGTAAATCGTTCTTTCTTTTATCGCCAACGTTTGCACGCTGTCATTCACAGAAGGGCGCCAGGAGGTCAATTCTCCTGACGTATCCAGCGCAGCTAGATATTTCTGATTCTGGTTGTTTACCTGGGTGAAGCTGCCTCCGAGATAAATATGACTGCCGCTTACCTCCATGCTGGTGGCGGGGGAATTAACCTCAGGGGCCCAGTCTGTAAGGGCTCCTTGATCATCAAAAGCAGCAAGGCGTGCTCTTTCAGTGTCGTTGGCTGAGGTGAACAGTCCTGCCGCGTAAATGATCCCGTCTTGGTATCGTAATACCCAGACTTGATTATTGGCGGTTGGCGACCAGGCAGTGACATTGCCTGAAAAATCAACGGCGGCCAGGTTGTGGCGCTCGTTGCCATCGACGCTAATAAATTGACCCCCAAGGTATATTTGATTATCGCCAATAGCGATAGTTGACACTGTTCGGCCGACTAGAGAAGGCCCCCGCGTAGGAGAAGGGCTCCATTGCGTCAGGTTCTCTGCTTCGTCAAAAGCGGCTAATCCGTTTCGGGGTTGCAAGCCAAGCTGAGCAAAGTTGCCTCCGATGTATATCGTGCCCTTCTGAATCAGAAGGGTTTGGGCGTAAGCGCTCCCGGTTGAATAGCCTCGTCCCAGGTCCACTTTCCATGGGGTCAGTGCGCCGTTGGTGTCAATGGCAGCGGCATGAGAGCGAGCAATGCCATTGACATGATTAAACGCGCCTGCGATGTAAAGAGTGCCATCTTCAGCGGCAGTGATGGCGTAGACGTCATCGTCAGTTGTCGGGTTCCAGGAGGTAACGTGCCCATCCAGGTCAACACTGGCAATGTTACTGCGTGCCGCGCCCCCTACATGGGTAAAGTCCCCGCCAAGGTATACTCGGCTGTTCTCTGCGAAGAGGCTGCGCACGATCGATCCATCAACGTTGGGCGACCAGGCCGTTAACTGGCCATTGCTGTCAAACGCCGCGAGTTTCTTTCTTTCGTGATCTTGTATTTCATTGAACGTCCCTCCGACGTATAGCCGATCATGGGCGGCTAATAGCGTTTTGACGGGGCCATCACTGTTTGCGGTCCAGCTGCTAACGTTCTTATGCTTATCGTAAGCGACGACACCATTATAGTTAGGCATGGCGATGTAGATGCGATTGCCGAGGATAGCTATCGCATCCACACTGGTGCCACTGACTTCTGGCTGCCAGTTTTGGAGTGCACCGCTGAAATACCAGCTATCGTCAGCGGTTTGGTAATACGCTGTGAAGGAGGCGAGGTTGTGCCTGTCTTGCCCGTTGACTTTATCGAAGTCACCGCCGATATAGAGGGTGCTCTTATCAGCAGTGATTGTGTTTACTGATGAGCTTATACCCGCGACACTGGATCGTATTTCTGGCGCCCAGTTTGTCAGCAGCCCTTTGCTGTTGATGTGAGCCAGGTTGTTTCTCGGCTTACCGTCCACAGAGTTAAACCGTCCACCGATATACCAGCCGCCGAAACCATCTGCTGCAACAGCAAAAACGGGTCCGTTAACTCTGGGCATGCCCAGCGGATGGGGGTTGCTGCTGGTGGGGAATGCGTCTCCGCCGCCGATGGCTATCCCGATGTTGGTAAAGTTGCCGGCGATATACCGCGTCCCATCGGCTCCCATGGCCTGAGCGTTGATGCGCCCGTCAATCCCCCATGCCCCGGTTTGAAAGCGGGTCCATGCAACGAACTTCCCGTTTTCTTCCAGGGCGACGTAATACGGTTTCTTGATGGAGAGGTCGGATAGCGCGTATCCAGAGCTGGCGTCGGCAACCAGTGTTGCGCCATAAGCCGCGTAGTTATCCAGATCGATGTCTGGGTCCTGGGTGATATAAAGGTTATAGGTGCTGCCTGTATTGTCAGGCCAATTCACCATTGCTTCTTTGGGGCTTTCGATTTGTATGTCGAGATCCCCTTCATGCAAGGACTCTTTCCAAGGAATGATGGGTATCGCAGGTATGCCATTCGCTTCTTGGCTTGCTTCGCTTTCTGCCGCCGCGAGGGTAGCGGTGACGACAAGGTAGTACGTTTCTCCATTGAGCAGCCCTGAGAGCGTAGCGGGACTACCTGCAAACGATGCTTTGATTCCGCCCTGAAGGTCCTGGTAGTTAGAGGGCGTCACGCCAGCCTCCGTGGCGTAATAAAGGTTGTATCCTGAGGCGTCACTCACATGGTCCCAGCTTACCATTAGCTGCCCGTCTCCTGTGTTGACGGTCAGGTTTTCAGGTTGGGTCAAACTGGTTTTGAACTGGGCTGAAAGCGTCAGATCTTGGTCTATATCCAGATCGGTACGGGCGGGGTTCGTCAGGCCATCGTTCCATTGAAAAAAAGAAAACCCCGTATCCGGGACGGCAGTAACCAGACTGCCGTCGTTGCCTTCCTGCACGGTTTGATGGGCGTCACCTGTCAGCGTGCCGCCGGGACCTGCGCTATAGGACAAGGTGTACTCCTTGGGCGTGGCAGTAATGACTACCTGGCCAATTGCACTCGCGACACCATCGCTAACGGTTAAGTTAAGGGTGTACTCGCCAGGGAAATCTGCGGTGAAGCTGGGCGCGGCAATGTGGGTGTCGGAGAGTGCGGCCAGGCTGGTCGGAGGCTTATCGGCAAACTGCCATTGATAGCTAAGGGCGTCGCCATCCGCATCATAGCTGCCGCTTCCATCCAGATTGACCTGCTGGCCAGCAATGACCGTTTGATTATTGCCTGCCAAGGCGGTGGGGGCAGTATTGGCTTTGGTCGCGGTGATAGCGACTTGATCTGCAAGGCTCTGATCGACGCCGTCGCTAACAACCAGCTCTACGACATAGTTGCCGACAAGATCGACCTCAAAGCTGGCCATGGCGCTATCTGTACCCGTCAATACCGCACTGCTGCCCTCCGGGTATGAAACAAACGCCCATTGGTACGACAAGCTATCGCCATCGTCATCGTGGCTGCTCGCACCACTGAGGGTGACAGTATCACCGGTGTGTACGGATTGATCTGCTCCGGCATTGGCGCTCGGGATGGTGTTGGGGCGTGTTGCCGTTACCGTGATTTCGGCCATTGGGCTATCGACTTTGCCGTCATTGACGATCAGGCCGATGCGATATTGTCCGGATACATCAGCGATGAATACCGGTGAAATGGCTCCGCCGTTGCTGATCGATGCTTTGCTGCCCTCTGGCCGGGACAGAATCTGCCAGTGGTAGGTGAGGGGGTCGTTGTCCAGGTCTTGGCTGGCGCTGCCATTGAGATTGACGGTCTCGCCGGTGAGAACAGCCTGGTTTACGCCTGCGGATGCCACGGGGGCTGAATTCGCTTGAGTCGCTGTCACCGTTACATTGTCGGTCTCGCTGTCCTCCTGGCCGTCATTCACGGTCAGCGACAGTACATAGTCACCCGCGATGTCGGGAATAAAACTGGGGGTGGAAAGATTGGCGCCGGTTAGGGCTGCGGCACTGGATTCAGGCTTGGATACGAATGCCCAGAGGTAGGACAAGGTATCGCCATCGGTGTCCTGACTGAGGCCGCCATCCAGCGTAACGGTTTCGCCTGTTATGGTGTCGCGGTCTGCTCCCGCATGGGCAATCGGGCGGCTATTCGCTGTGCTTGCCAGAATGCGTGCTTCGTCCGCGACGCTGTCCACGGTGCCATCATTAACAATCAAAGCCAGCAGATATTCACCATCGATATCAGGAGTAAATGCCGGTTGTGCGTTGTTCGCCATTACCAAGCTGGCCAAGCTTCCTGCGGGCTTGCTTGAAAAGGACCATTGATAAGTGAGGGCGTCGCCATCGGCATCGCTGCTTTGGCGGCCATCCAGATGGACCTGACTGCCTGTAGTGGTGGCTTGATCAGGACCTGCATGGGCGACGGGAGCGCTATTGCTTGTGGTGGCCGTTACAGAGACGGTCGCGATCTCACTGTTAGTTTGCCCATCGTTGACCTCTAACGTTAATTCATACTGGCCGCTTTGGTCTGCGGTGAAATGAGGTTTGGGGGTATTGGGTGAGACCAGTACGGTCGAGCTTGATGCGGGGACGGCGATGAACGTCCAATGGTAAGTCAGGGCATCCCCGTCAGCGTCGTGGCTCGCAGAGCCATCGAGGGTGACAACATCGCCGGTTTTGACGTTCTGCAAGGGGCCGGCATCCGCCACGGGGGCGGTATTAACCTTGTCTGGAACAGCTGGGCTACTCGATCCTCCCCCACCGCCCCCTCCACAACCGCTTATAGCCAAACAAGCAGAAAATAGGCTGCATCCGATCAACCGAATCATTGTGTTTCCCCCAAGGGCTTCTGTATTTGTCCGTGAATACTGGAAGGTGTGTCTCGGTCTGGGTGTTATGTAATTCAAGACCCTGAAAGTATTGCAATGCAATACATAAAAGGTCAAGTATTGCGGTACGACAGAGGTATGGTGCTGCCGTAGCGTTGCTCTATCTGATTGATGGAGTGGGCGTGATGAGCTTCCCCGAGCGCCTGAAGGCGGCACGGTTGGCGTTGGGCTTGACCCAGGAACAGCTGGGTTTCGAGCTGGAAGTGACGAAATCCACGATTTCTGCTTGGGAGAATGGCCGTGATGCGCCGGGATTCCGGCTGCTTCCCAAGTTGAAAGTGGTCCTTGGGTTATCGCTGGATCATTTGATCTGTGGTGACGCTGTTGAGGGTGTGTCAGCGCCGGCGGATAAGTATGGCGCACAGGTGCGTAATGACGCCGAAGCCCAACTGCTCAAGAGCTACCGGCGCCTGCCCGTCAAACGGCGCGAAGGCCTGTTGGCCATGATTGATGACTAGGCTGTCTTCTTCTCGGCCAGCTTCTGGCTGAGCCCCTGTGAGGACGGCGGTTGAGTCTTGTTCGATGTGACCGCGCCTTCCGGCGTGAATTCCTCTACAACCTGCAAGCCTTCTTCCTCTGAATATTCGAAATGCGCATTCATCAGGCCCGCCTGAGCGACCTTATCCAGCTCAGCCTGGCTGATTCCCAGAGTCTCACGCCCCTTCGCTTCTTCCCGGGCATGGGTGACAGCCTCTTTCATGTCCTGATCCGCTCTTAGTGTCAGATCCACGTAGTAGATGGGTGCTCGGTGGCTTTGGGTGGTGCTTTTGCCCCGTAGCTTGAGTTCCAGCGGTAGCGTGGCCAGGTTGCCACCACTGATGGCATGGAAGTATCTCAGCCGAGCCGCCAGAGTGCGGATGCTGTTGTAGCCGGTGGTGCGGAACACGAAGCAGCCCAGTTCATCCTCTTCCCCGGCCCGGACATACAGCCGCCCGTAGGGTTTGCACAGATCGTGGGCGCCGAATTCGCATAGATCGGGTGATGGGCAAGGCAGTTGCTCCAGGCCCTGGTCCGTGCGGCGTCGGCAGGTCTCCCCATCGCCGCTGCATAGGGGGCGTCCACTCTTGCGCTCAAAGAATGTGTATTCGGCCCGCAGATTCAGGTCCGGATCATTGAAGGGCAGGGTGATGGGAATGCTGCGTAGTTTCTTACCCTGTCCCTCCTGGCGCAGGGCCTCATCCAGCGGATGGGGTAGCCAGCCCTCTCGGGTCTGGATCTGGGTGGTGATGGTGAATTGGTCGTCTTTCTCCGGCAGACGCTTGCCGTTCTTTTCCACCATGCGGCCAATACTGATACGGCCAATCACGGGGGGAGTAATCGCGAGTCCTTTGATCATGGAAATCTCCTGTTATCAAGAAACTACACAGCCGCCGGGCAGGGCCCGGCGCTTATGCTGTGAGGAGTAGGGTGTAACGAGAGGTAATGCGAGAACGATCAGGCGCTTGGCTTGACCAAAAACCGGCGACTGCCGGCGCGATGCTTGGGGTATTGCTGCAGTAGCGCGGGCTGAGCCTTGAGCAGGGCGTCAGTGTCGAGCACCGTACTGTCCTTGCTGCGCTTCCAACTCACCTGGCCATCCAGGAAGTAAGCCCGAGCGGCGTCCCCCATGCGTTGCTGAATGCGCTGCTTGAGTCTTGCTTCCCGTTCGGCCAGACGGGCCAGACGCTCCCGGATATCCAGCATCTCACTGAAGTCGCCGTTGAGTGCGGTGTCGTCAATGAGATCCAGAGCTTGGCCATCGTCATGGGGATAGAGTGCCCGCAGTGCCTGATCGGCAGAGTCGGAGCCATCAGCGTCGGGTGGCGTATCGGTCTCCACCTGATGCCAGAAGGCCCTCTCCAGCTCGATCAGCTGCTTGATAACGGCTTCATCCCGCTCGATGCGGTGTACCTGCAACTCCTGCCCGCAGATCAGCACCGCCACGTCCGCTGCCTGCTTGCCGGTGACGGCCAGTTGATGCTGCACCTGGCACTGGATGTACTCCGGCACGCCATCGGCCCAGAGCCGGGCACCATTAAGGCCAGTGGTTTTGCACTCGAGGATCTGCACCTCTGGATTCCCCACAACGGAATAATCCAGATTGGCCAGCATCCAGGACTTGTCGGCATCCGGGTGCTGGAGCACGGCATTCACCCGCCGTACCTTGTTGCCCGTCGCCTTGGCATAGGCCTCAGCCACCTTGGGTTCAAGAAGATTGCCCCAGTACAGCGGGGTATGAATGTCGTCCGGGTCGGGAGCCGGTAACAGCCCATCCCGCCCGGTCTTGATCATCCACAGCTCCAGCGGCGACTGATATGGGTTGAGCCCTACTGCCGCAGCAGCATCGCTGGCGCCAATGCCTTGCTTGCGGACCTTGAGCCATTGTTCCCGGTTCATGCCCTTGGTGGATACCAGACGCAGGGCTGGACGGGATGAGGGTTTGACAGCACGGGTTGTGCTCATGAGTGATCTCCGTCCAATTGGGTCAGCCGCTCGGTAAAGCGATCATGGAGATTGATCAGTCGGTGGGGCTGGGGCGTTTGATCCGTGGGGATCTCATGACTGCCGCCTTGGCTGAAGAAGGTGACGACCAGCTCGGTGATCATCTGTTGGATGTCGGCATGGGATGGCAAATTGCCATCATTTTCCAGGAGAGAGGTGCCCAGCTGTTCGCCCAGAATGGATACCACCTCGTACTCGAATACCCCAGGAAACCCTTGCGGGCCGTACCAGTAGGGTTGCACCTGCTTCCAGATATCGGGGATGAAGTCACACAGGGTGCTGATCAACTCAATGCAGCCGTTACCCCAGACTTCCAGAAGCCGGGTACCGCGCTCCTTGTTCAGCATCACCCCTTCATGGAGAAAGGCACCCCAAATGGCGGCCAGATGGGGGGAGAGGGGTGGCGCAGAGAGTCTTGATTCCTGGGTCACAGGACTATCGTGATTACGTTCTGTCATGGTTAGGCTCCAAACAATAAAAAGCCCGACCGGCACAGAGCGGGTCGGGCTTCAGTCGAGGGAAAAAGTTAAGTAGGGGATTAGTCAGGCCACCAGTTCCAGGGTCTGGGTCAGGGCGCGCTGCTTGATCTGGGCCCCCTTGCCGAACCAGGCGGAATCCAGCCGGTTGTCGGTGCTGCGGGCACGCCGTTCGTGGTCCACGAACTCGGTCACGGCATTGAGCAGGCCATAGGCCGTGTTCTTGGCAGACGGCAGCTCCGCACCGCGACCGGCGCCGTCATACAGAGACATGGCCTTCTTCATGGCCTGCTCGTTGGGTTTCACCAGCATGTCACCCGACGAGTAGTTCACATCGGTGAAGACCGAGCGCATGACCTTCTCGGCGGTCTTGCGGGTGATGCGCCGCTCGCTGAGGGCCTTCAGGCGGTACATGAAGTCATCCCAAGCGGAGACGGAGATCCCCAGCTGCTTCTTGACGGCCTGGGCATCGAAGGTGGTGTTGTGGCGAACCTTTATAGCCTGGGCAGCTCCGTTCAGAGCCACCGCCAGGGTGTTGTTGCACACCACCCGAATGCTGGTGAACTGCGCTGTAGTTGCTAGGGTGCCGTCACAGGCGGTAGCCAGCAGCACATAGCCGTTGGTTTGATCATTCCCTGCCAATGTGCCGGACTGCCCGGTACGCGCCAGTGCCCACAGCTTGCGGCCACCTTTCAGGACACCGGCGGTCTCCAGCTCGAAGCCGGATTGCTCGGTAAGATCCCGGTAGAACTCCAGCACCTCACGGGGCTGAACCACCTTGAAGCGGTTACTCACTACCGACAGGGGCTCTTGATTGTCAGAGCGGAACAGCACCTTCTGATCCGGGAACGATGAGATCTGCCCGAGGGCGCCTGCTTCACTACTGATGAAGCGCACCGGGGTCTCACGGATCTCCCAATCCATGCCGGCTTCCCGCATCCAGACTTCCAGCGGTTGCTGGGTAGCAAGCTGGTTGCCCAGCCCATGCCAAGGGGTACGGCCAACATAGGCCATGCTTTCGACAAGATGTGCCATGGTGAATCTCCTAATAACTAAGAAATGCCCAATAGGGCAGGGTTAGAGCCAGCCGCGCTCGGCCAGGCTCACGTAGTCGGAACGGGACACCACAAAGTGGTCCAGCACCCGCACATCGATCAGCGCGAGGGCGTCCTTGAGGCGCTTGGTGATTTGTCGGTCGGCAGTGGAGGGCTCACTGCAACCGGAGGGGTGGTTGTGGGCGAAGATGATGGCTGCGGCATTGCAGTCCAGAGCGCGCTGAACCACCACGCGAGGGTAAACAGCTGAGCTATCAATGGTGCCGTTGAACAACGTCTCGAAACCCAGCACCTTGTGCTTGTTGTTAAGGAAGATGGCCGAGAAGACTTCGTTCTTCTCCTGTGCCAGAGCCAGCTGCAGGAACTGGGCGACATCGGTAGGCGCGGTCAGCGCTTCCCGGTCGGTGAGCTCATCCAGCAGGATGGTGGCAGCGGTGCTGACAATCTCCTCGGGCTTCACGCAGCCCTGTATGTGGTACAGACCCTGCTCGTTCTTTACGAAAGTGGGAATATCCATTCAGGCCTCCAAAGGGCATAAAGAAGCCCGCACAAGGCGGGCTTCAGGGTAATTAGTAAAGGGAAGAGGGGTTACTCAGAATCGAGGCGGAAGCTGTGACCGCAGTCCAGGCATTCCAGGTTGTCGAGATAGGTCTCGTCGAGCTTGGCGCCCAGCGCGGCACCAGCTTCACCGCCGGCCACGCCACCAGCTAGACCGCCAAGCACGGCACCGGCGATACCGCCAATAGCAGAGCCAGCAGGCCCAAACGCCATGCCGACGGTCGCACCGACGCGAGCTCCGCTAGTCGCCATGGCAACGCCGCTGGCGGCACCAGCAACCGTACCGACAGAACCGCCAACTTTGCGGCCATTCTGCAGGGCGACGACCCGGATAGAGCGGCAGGACGGACATTGAATGATCATGAAACCTCCGTGAGATAGGGCCAGTAAGACGATTCCTTCCTGGCTTCATGGAGGTGATATGTGTTTGAAAAAATCTGGAATCGGGAATTGAGCCGTCATTCATGAGCGAATAGCCGGAGTTCAACGACTGTTGTCTTGTATTTCCTAGATCTATTGTAAGCCGAGTAGCCAAGCTGATGAAATTTATGACATATTAAGACGCTTAAAGATTCACTAGTCAGAGATATGCGACACTTGTCGCAATAGTTCACTTGGGGATTTCTGGAAATGCTGCACAAGAGATTGGCGTGGTTATGAAAAGGGTGTATTTCACTGTGGGGAGCGGGATATTCGACAAGTGTCGTTGAATCAGCTGTTACATTTTCTGTCTAACCTAGGAGTATGAGTTGAAGCTGAAGGAAAAGCTGAAGAAGACGAAAAGGAGATCACTCCTATCATATTTGGTCATTTTTTTAGCTGTTGTCTATTTCTTGATGACTGTTGTGAAAGGCCTTTACCTCTGGACAGAAGGAGGTAATGGCGGTCTCGCCGCCAGTGTTAACTCTGCAATGAGCTGGGTAATAACTGGGACATGGATATTTCCGATCAGTAGTCTCTGGCAATCAATACCCGCCGCACCTTTTGAAGGTCAAGGGGTTCTAGAGTTCTATAAAATTATCGTCCCTCCAATGGTCTTAATCGGAATTTGTACTCTCTTTATCTCAGACCACAGAGCGTTAAGAGCTAAATTTTATGAGCTGAAATCTGAGATTGAAAAAGAGATTAACTTGCGTGAAATGCGCAAAGAGGCTGGTTTGGAAGCGGCGGCAGAGAATGCGACTGTCGATGTGGTTATCAGCAATGCAACTAACAACGACCCCGCGTGGCACGACACTTGGTGGGGGCGTGTTTTCATCGGTGTGGCAATTGCCCTGATCGTTGCAGCCTTTGGAATTAAGTAGCCCAAATGTAACAAGTCACGGAAAGCGAACGCTGATGCGCCGACTGATTAAGTTGTTAGCTGAGGAGAGATATGACAGAGCTTCGAATCTACTGCAACACTTGCCGGACTCAAACTTGGCACGAACCAGTTACGGCGCATTCACATAGTCGCCTAGATCAATTGTTCGGCTTTTCGCAGGAAATCGATTCGTCAGTCCTCATTTGCCGCGGTTGCGAGGACGTCTCATTTCGGCTTGTCAAGCATCCGTTCGAATTCCAAGCCGAAGGAGACGGGCCTGAAGAGCTTGTCCTTCCAGACTGGAAGCATAAATTACGGGAAAGGAAATACTTCTGGAGGCTTCCCAAGCATATTGAAGAACTATACAGGGAAACGGTTTCTGCTCACGATGCGAATTTGACCTTGTTGTCAACCGTTGGTGTGCGTGGGCTGATTGAGGCAGTCGTTGCAGATAAAATTTCGCCCCAAAATTACAAGGATCGCCTTGATTCAAAAATCGACTCCTTACGAGCTCATTTTTCAGCGGCTGTGATAGAAACACTTCATGAATTTCGGAAGATGGGAAGCAAGGCTGTTCATAAACTTGAAGCACCTGAATCGCTGAACATTCATCATGCGCTTTACGTCATAGAGGGAATCATGGAGTTCTTCTACGGAGTGGAACAGCATGCAAAGCTCTTTTCAGAGCATCGAAAGGGGTAGCTCGATCATGCCACAGCTAACAACACGTTGCAGGTGACGTTGGACCCGTTGCCGACTTTTGCAATCCTAGCCACTATCAGGAAACGCCAGAGATATGCAGATCGAAAAGTTAGTCATACAAAATTTTAAAGGCTTCAAAGAACGCTTCACCGTTAATCTCAACTCTGGATTGAATATCATCGTTGGTGACAACGAGGCAGGAAAGTCGACGATCATCGAAGCTATAAACCTGGTGTTGACAGGTCTCTACAGTGGCCGGTATCTCAAGAATGAATTGTCTCAGTATCTTTTTAACGAATCAGCTATTAGTGAATATCTGGACGGTTTAAACACAGAGGAGCCATTGCCACCTCCCGAAATTCTGATTGAACTCTATATTGATGGGGGAGAAGAGGTGGCCTTCCTTGAAGGGGATCTAAATAGTGAGGGGCGTTATTGTAGTGGTATTTCCCTAAGCGTTGCATTTAATGAAGTTTACAAGACTGAATACGAAGCACTAATCAGAGCAGGAGATGTCAAAACCCTGCCAATTGAGTACTACCATCCGGTCTGGAAAAGCTTTGCTAGGGAAGTAATCACCACTCGCAGTATTCCCATAAAATCAGCTTTGATCGACTCAGCCGCCGCTCGTCATCAAAATGGCTCTGACATCTATATCGGACGTATCGTCAAAGAATTACTTTCGCCAGAAGAGGTGGTTAGCGTTTCTCAATCGCACCGTAAGATGAAAGAACACTTTATGGATGAAGAATCCATAAAGGCAATTAATCAGAAAATCACTCAAGCGGGTAAAATAACAGATAAAGAAGTCAGAATTTCCGTCGAGCTTTCCTCGCGCAATGCGTGGGAGAGTGGCCTTACTACATACTTGGATAATATCCCCTTCCATTATATTGGGAAAGGCGAGCAAAATATTGTTAAAACCAACTTGGCTCTGTCGCACAATAAGTCGAAAGAAGCCAATGTCCTTTTGCTGGAGGAACCAGAGAATCACCTCTCTCACGCCAAGCTTAACCAGCTCGTGCGTACTATCAGGGATAATAGTGCCAACCGACAGATTATCATCACGACCCATAGCAGTTTTGTCGCAAACAAGCTGGGTTTGGACGACCTGATTCTGTTAAGCAATAGGAAGACTTTGAAGCTTAATGAGTTATCCAGTGGCACTAAGGCGTTTTTTGAGAAGATAGCGGGTTATGACACTCTGCGGCTAATTCTTTGTCATAAGGCTATTTTGGTTGAAGGGGACTCTGATGAACTGGTTGTTCAAAAGGCCTACCAAATGCAGAACGAGGGTCGACTGCCAATAGAAGACTCGGTGGAAGTGATCTCTGTTGGGGTATCGTTCTTGCGGTTCTTGGAGATCGCAGACAAGCTCGGTAAGCCAACCTGTGTCGTTACGGACAACGATGCCGATGTGGTAGCCCTAGAAAATAAATATGCTGCCTACCTGGGGGCTAACGCGAAAGAACATATAAAAATTTGTTATGACTCATATGTGGATGAGGGTGATCATACCATCGGTGGAAAACCCTACAATTACAACACGCTGGAGCCTAAGCTGGTCAAAGCGAATAACCTTCAGGTGATGAATACACTGCTTGGCAAGGACTACCAAACAATCGAAGAGCTGTATACGCACATGAAAAGCAATAAAACTGAGTGCGCTCTGAAAATTTTTGAATCAGACGAACCGATTACATACCCTCAGTATATTCTGGATGCTCTGACATGAATAAGCTCATCATTGCCTCGGCTGGTTCCGGAAAAACGACCTTCATTGTCAATGATGCGATAGAAAAGTCCCGCCAAGGCGACCGTGTTCTCATAACCACCTTTACCGTAGCCTGTGAACAGGAAATCCGGGACAAGATTGTTGGTGTCTGTGGTTTTATCCCTGAGCCTATCAGTATTATTACCTGGTTTTCTTTCTTGCTGAATCATGGAGTCAAGCCATTCCAGGGGCGCTTGTTCGAGTTCGATACCCGGGGAATGATCTTGGTGAATGGTAAATCTGGATTTCGGTTTAAAAACCGGCGGGGGCAACCCATTTATTGGGGTGAGAATAACTTTGCGCGATACTTCTTCACATCTGACAAAAAGGTTTATTCAGACAAGTTGGCATTGCTGGCGCTACGCTGTAATGAAAAGTCGGAAGGTAGAGTGTTTGATCGCATAGCCAGGTGTTTCAATCATATTTATATTGATGAGGTTCAAGACCTTGCAGGGTACGACTTGGAGGTGCTGGAGGAACTGTTTCAATCCAAAGCGGAGGTTACTCTAGTTGGTGACCCTAGGCAGGCTACTTACTCAACGGTAAACACACGAAAGAATAAAAAGTATGCCAAAGCGAATATCGTCAATTTCTTTGAAGACACTAGCCTGAATATAGAGAAAGATGATGAGTCTCTTGTGATCAATCATCGCTGCCATAGTGCCATTTGCGACTTTTCCAATCGCCTCTACCCAGACTGGGTTCCGGCACAGCCTACTGAAGATGATGCCTCCGGTCACGATGGGTTATTCGCACTGGATGAGAAGAAGGTAGATCATTATTTGGAGCTTTATAAGCCTATACAACTTAGAGATAGTGCCAAAAAACATGTTAACGAAGATTACCCTGTATTAACTTTTGGAAAATCGAAAGGCCTGACGTACCCACGAGTTTTGATTTATCCCTCTGGTCCTATGATTAAATGGCTCAAGAATCCGAACGAAGACTTGACCCAAGCCGCGCGATCAAAATTTTATGTGGCATTGACGCGAGCTAAACACAGTGTGGCTATCGTGCTCAAAGCTAGTGATATCAAGGGAATTCCAGACTTGGCGGAGTGCAAGTGATCCTTCCCTCTTTGGGGGTCGAAGTAATCGGGAAAGTAATCGGCGACACCCATAAATTGGAAAATATTATTTAAAATCAGATGGTTGGGGCTCTACTCAAGTCCGGCTTCTGTAACCAGATTAAAAGTGTAGCATCGAGTGTGGTTTACCCCTTTGCTGGCTTAGAAACACCTCTGATTTTATCCAACTGATACCTTTGTATTATTGATGTATGTTGAACCAGAAAAAACTCACTTTATCTCCGAATATTGGTTCATTAAATAAAAGTGGGCATGATATGAAAATTGCTTTAGGGAGCGAGACCTTTTCCTTTCTCAACTGAGGACATCCCCAAAACGCACGTCGGTCCTAAATCAGCAGGGCCGATGGGGGCTTCACGCGACTATCCAGCATGAGTTCTATCAGTCGGCGCGGCGGCGAATCGTTTTCAGTCATGCTGGCGTTGCTCTCTGGGTGATGCATGGTACAGAGCGACACCACATTTGCCCGCGCCGATCAGTGAATGTGCGTCATTGAGCCTGCCACCTCAGAAATAGGTAATGGCATCGCCCTCTCCATCGTCTTTTCTAATGCAAAAGCGGCAGATTTCGTAGGCATCCAGTCACGACAGAGTGTGATATACAAAATAGGAGTAGGGGCGTATCACGGCGGTGTGGCTGGGGCCTCAAACCCGGCACGTTGCCGGTCGAGTTTGCCCTGGTCATCATCTGTTGATGGGGGGGGCGGATTTGGTCAGGAGTTCAGATAAAGTTTGATTATTCCTGACCAAAATTTTTCGTCTTATTGTAAATGCAATCAGTTTACATTTTAATTTTCGCTGAGCGATGGAATCAGTTATTGAAAGCCAACTTTTAAAATTGACTCGCGATTAACCACCGTGCGATATTTTCTGGAACATATAGCCGTGGAGCGTATCTGACATCAGTGGCAGGTAGGATACCATCAATAGAGCGGTCAGCATCACGGCAATAGGCAGAAGATACTTCTCGTGGCGACGGTAAAAGCTGCCTCCGTGAACTTTGGCGGATTCCACTTCCTCGTCGCCGACCACCTGTCTTGTTAATAAGTGGTTAAGTGCCACCGGTGGTGACAAGTAGCCCAGTTCGAAGGCCGCTAGAGTGATCATCCAGAAGTGCAGGGGCTCAATTCCATTGGCGAACGCCACAGGAGCTATCGTGGCGTTCACCAGTAACACCGCGCCCATCGGATCCATGGTCATGCCAATGATTACCATAGTGATCACCAATATAGTCATTGCAACCCAGATATTGGCAAAAGTTTCAGGTAAGTTTTCCATCATCCCAGAACGTTCTACGATGCCACCAAGGCTTACCGACATGCCCATCAAAATCAACAAGGCACCGATATGTCCGGTGGTTTCATTGGTGGCAAAACGCAGTGAAGACTCTAGCTTCTCTCCTGTGCCTGGTTCAGGCTGGTGGTGAGGTTTTGCCGAGGGTTTTTTTACTAGATGCTGCAGAATCAGGCTGACACTAAGTAACATATTGCGCCAGAAAAGCTCCCAGAACAGGCTGTTAAGTTCATTTTTTGAAGTGCCAGTAGGAATGTTGCCGCTATTCAGGGCCTCCTGCATACCAGCCATATTGTAAGAGGAGTAGAGAATGAGGGGGACTAGCGTCAACGAGAAGACGTGTAGAGATTTTACGCTAAGTTTCTCGTAACACAGAATCGACAGCATCATTACAGGCAAAATGATGGGGGCGTAGATTTCGTTTAACTCCGCACCCAGAATATCTCGGAAAAATACTACCACCGTGCCCATGATGATTATATAGGGAAGCAGTGGGACCAGGCGTTTAAGACTGGCGGGTACTGCTTCAGATAAGGGTGCAATACGGGCGGGTGATGTGCGTACAAACTGGCTGTAAACGAAGAACAAGAACAAAGACAAAGAGAAAACCTTCAAGCCTGAGGAAAACATCTCATCTGTCGTCACTGCGTTATTCAATGCGGCAATAATCACTACCAGAAGACAAGGTCGAAGAACGACGCCGAGAGAGCCAGACATAGCAGTGGCTGCCAGAGCTAACTGCTTGCGGGCTCCGGCGCGAATCAGCTCATGGTAAACGGTGGCGCCAGCTGCGATTACAAAAATACCTGAAGCGCCGGTGAACGCTGTCGGGATTGCGGTAATTGCTAGCACGACAAAACACATGAGCTCTGGAGACATTTTCCAGGGTCGCAGTACATCAAATACCAGGTGGGCGAGTTTGGTTTGACGTAACATCATGCCTATCCAGATATACAGCGCGAGGCTCAAAAACAGTGTGGAAAGCTCCATGAGCATACCTAGGTATACACTTATTCCGTGATAGTAACCTTGTTGGGCGAACTGGATACCTGCGGAAATACACATGATGCTGTACAGCGGAATGGTCAGCAGCGATTTCCCCCAAGAGCCGCCATCGCTTAGATCTTTCGGCGGACGGAGCAACTGGTAGAACGCTGCCAGGCTGAGAATACTAAATCCTGCAATCCAGAACTGATGAAGATAGAAGTGATCAACGTTGACTCCATCTGCCACTGCGGATAATTCTGCACTGCGATAAACCCATGCTGACGCCAATAGCATCAGGTTTGCACTTAGCTGACCAACAGTTGAGACCAAATGATCCTTGCGCGTTTGAGCAGGCCGAAGTGCGATGTGGTGTCGGGAGAATGTAGCTGTTGCTGCACAGATTATGATAAGTAGGCAGAGTAAAAGGCGCTTGTAACCCCCAAGGGTGGTGACCAGATGGGCGACCCCTGTTTCCAGGTTGCGGAAGGCAATCACTCCAGGAGTGGCGTTCTCTTGAACCATCCTGTAGTCGCTCCATTTATTGCGACAAATGGAGCGGGATGACTCCAGCGATTGACGTATCGCTCCTTCGTTCACCTCTGATCCCAAAATTCCGGCTAATGGATCGGCCGCCATTCGTGCTTTCTTCTCGGTGATGGCCTTCTGGATCTCCTGTTCAATGTTAGGATCTGAATTACAGGTGGGGGCGCCGACAAGTCCCGCTGTTCGCAGCTTGAAGTAACCTTCCCATGTGCTCTCACCAATCTTGAGTAACTGGGAATGAATCACTTCGCCAGAGGCTAGAAAAATAGTGAGCAATAGCAGGATTATGGTTGGCAAGGAGGAAAGCCATTCTCCCGCAGATCGCTGTGCCATGCTCAAACTGGCAATATTCATCGGTACTTCCTTGCTCTATAAATTTATCGGTTACAAACGACAGGGTCGAACCGAATGTTTAAGGGAATTCTGAATATTTCGTAAAATGTGGTGATTCTCACTTCTTGGCTTTTGATCGGCCCATAGCGCTGATATTTAGCGCATCTTTCATGGTCGAATCACTACTTCGAAAGTTATAAGCATGAAACTTACGTGGTTTTGCCGCTTTGTAGGTTTGTTCTGGTTGACATTTGGTTAGTTGACCAAATAACATCGAAGGATGTCAACCTAAAGACAACCTGTTTCATTGGAGGAATTATGACTTCTTTGCCAATCCAGCCACGTAAAGTTGCTTTTGATGTCTCATCAGTGCCGCGGCACTGGAATGGCGGTGATCCCGTGCTGACCCGCTTTTTTGACGCCCTCTCGGTACATTTCCCGGAGGGAGAGCGCTTCTTTATCCAGTCAGTGCGTAACTTCAAGGATCAGGTGACAGATGATCAGCTGATCGAGGACATTCGTCACTTTATTCGCCAGGAAGGTCAGCACGGCATTGTCCATGATCGTTTCAACGATGTGATGGCCAGCCAGGGCGTGGATGTAGATAAGGTCACTACGAATTTAAGGACGTTTATTCGCACCACACAAAAGTACTTGCCGAAGAAGTATCAGCTCGCCATGACTGCGGCGTTTGAGCACTTTACGGCAACCTTGGGCGAAACAATGGTCAGCGAGAAAAGCGACATGTTCCGCGAGGCCGACCCGGTAATGAGGGCTCTATTTCTTTGGCACGGGGTTGAAGAAGTAGAGCACAAGGCTGTGGCCTATGATCTTTATCAGGGAGCGGCTGGGGGGGGCTACCTGACTCGTGCCTCGGCGCTGGTGGTTGCGACACTGATGGTTCATTTGGTCGTGGCACCGGTATTCTGGAATATGCTCAAGCTTGATGGTGTCACGCGCCAGCCCGGTGTGATTCTGAAGGGTTTGAACAAACTTTATGGGCGAAAAGGTATTCTCACAGGAATGTTGCCTGATTTTCTTGCCTGGTTTCGTCCCGGGTTTCACCCTTGGGACACCGGTATGCCTGAGAAGGTTGCCGCCTGGTTGGCAGAGTATGAGGCTCATGGTGATCCAATGCAGGCATCGGAGACCATTTATGGTCCGGATCCTGTGAGAGAGGCAGCCTGATGCAGACCAACGATCAGGGTAACCCCGGTGCCTTTGATTTTCGGCACACTCATAGGCCCGGACGCCACTGTGGAAGTTCAGCTATCAGGGATCTTCTGGAGTTTCATGGGCTTAATTTAACTGAAGCTTTCTGCTTCGGTCTCGGTGCCGGGCTTGGTATTACTTATGTGGAAATACCAGGCACGGACACCCCGTTTATTGTCCATGTCCGTTCAATGGGATTTGAGGAAACGGTGTTCTCTACACTGGGCGTGCCGTTTCGCTGGGAAACTTGGCAAGATAAATGTGCTGCCGCCGATGCGCTGGATGCCCATCTTGATGCGGGGCGGCCTGCGCTTCTCTTAACTGATATTTTTTACCTTCCTTATTTCAAGAGCAGTACACATTTCCCCGGTCACGCCATCGTCGCCTGGCAGCGAGCCGAGAAGGGCGAGACGATGCTCGTTAGCGATACCGAGCGCCCAGGGCTTTTAGAGGTGCCTCGTGACAAGTTGGTTGAAGCCAGATTCTCCTTGTCGCCACCCTTTATCCATCATGGTTCATTGTTCGCACCCGAAAGTGTTTCGGTTCAGGTGTCTGCCGAGAACGTGCGCAGTGCGATTGTGAAGAATGCAGATAATCTCCTGCAAGGAAGCAGGAATCACGGTATTCAAGCGCTAACAACTTGGATCCAGGAACTTCCTCGCTGGAAGGCAGTGGATAAATGGCAATGGTTGCTCCGTTTCGCCTATCAAGTGATCGAGAAGCGTGGAACGGGGGGCAGCGGCTTTAGAGCGATGTATTCAGAATTTCTCGATGAAGCGAGTGAAATTGTTCCTGAAATACATGAGGCAGGCTTGGTCGAGTTGATGCGAACGAGTGCTGCGGCATGGTCCGCTCTGGCTGATTGTCTGCGAAAGGGGTCCGAAAGTGAAACATTCCCTGAAGAGGCAATAACGGACGCCATTGAATCTGTGCGTGTTGCAGAGACCCGGTATGCGGATGCCGCTTCAACATTCTGATAAAAAGTTGCTAACTATGACAGCTGAGACATCACTCCCGAGAGAACTGCTTGCCGCAAAGGCTTTTTTTGGTTCAGGGCATCCGTTGTTCAGGGTTTTTGGTATCGCAATGGATGACATTACCAAAGATGGCGCGGTAATGAGCATGCCTTGTGTGGAAGAGGTTTGTGATCAACAGGGAAAGCTTCATCGGGGAGCCATCGCTACCTTGCTTGATACGGCATGTGGTTTGGCGATTTTTGTGCGCCTCGGCGACATGCGCCCAATTGCGACAATTGACTTGCGCGTTGATTTCATCGCTAACCCCGAGGCTGGCGAAGGGGTGGCATGTAATGTCACCTGTTTTGCAGTTGAAGAAAATATTGCCTATGTCCGTGGAGAGGCATTTGGGCGTGATGGCGGCAATTTGCTGGCGTCGGTATCAGGCAGTTTTGCGATAGGAACGGCAGGCCCGTCCTTTGATCAATCTGTGAATCCTAGCAATAAGAGAGCCCCCTCCAAGAAAAAAACAATCGATGATGAAGGAATCATCAGCTTCGAAACAGAAAGGGTAACCGCTCTCTCTACTGTGGTCGGCGATGTATCACCATACGAAAAATTTCTTGGTATGACGGCTTCGGACGATAACGGCGAAGCAACCTATAAAATGCCGTTTCGCGAGCAGCACATTGGCAACCCTCTGATCAAGACTTTTCATGGCGGTATTATCGCAAGCTTCGCGGAGCTTGTTGCTGGCGCGCACTTAACAGCGAATCAGACTGAACAAAATAAACCAGTATGTTCAAGTATGACTCTGGATTATTTGCGCCCGGCCTTTGCGGGTACGTTGGTGGCCAAGCCGAACATTATTCGTGAAGGAAAGCGCTTCATTGTGGTTGTTGTGGATGTGTTTCTTGATGGCGCCCAGGTTTCCCGAGGTCGCTTCATTTATAAGAGAGCCTTCGCTTCCAGCTAATCCAATCTATAAACAACCCTCCCCCCTTCCTTTTCTGCCTCAATAGAGGAGTTCTGTTATGTATATTTCACAGACTTTGCGCCGTGCGGTTCAATTAAACGGCCAAGGTACGGCTACCGTTTTTGCTGGTCGGCGGCAAACCTGGCGAGAGTTTGAAGACCGTATCGCATGCCTTGCTAACGGGTTGCTAAGTCTGGGCATCAATGCGGGTGACAGGGTTGCCATACTGGCATTAAACAGCGATCGCTACCTGGAGTATTTCTATGCAGTGCCGTGGGCCGGTGCGGCAGTGAATCCCGTCAATATTCGGCTCGCACCACCTGAAATCGCCTATACCTTGAATGACTCAGGTTCTAAAGTGCTTTTCGTTGATGACACCTTTGCAGCATTGCTGCCATCCCTACAGCCACAGCTTGAGTCTATCAAGCATGTTGTCTTCATGGGTGAGGGTGAGTGTCCACAAGGGTGTATTGATTATGAATCCCTTGTCGCCAACGCCGGTCGAATCCGTGACGCCAATGCTGGCGGTGACGATCTGGCGGGGCTGTTTTATACCGGTGGTACCACTGGGCGGTCAAAAGGCGTGATGCTGAGTCATGACAACCTGGTATTCAATGCCCTGAACGTGGTTGCCGAGATGGGCTATGACAGTGACACCATATATATGCATGCCGGGCCCATGTTCCACTTGGCTGATATGGCCAGCACGTTTGCCGTGACACTGGCTGCGGGGACACATGGCATTGTTCCTCGCTTTGATGTTGATGAAGTGCTGGCTTTCATTGAGCAGGAGAAAGTCACGAACACCCTGTTGGTGCCGACCATGGTCAATCTTCTAGCCTCATCTGGGCGCATCGCCAATTACGATGTCAGCAGCATAAAACGCATGCTGTATGGCGCCTCGCCAATGCCAGAGGCGGTATTGATTAGTGCTATGGAACAAATGCCGACAGTGTCATTTGCTCAGGGCTATGGCCAGACCGAAGCCTCCCCAATCATTACCTCACTCGGGCCAGAACATCACATTCCCGGCGGAGAAAAATTACGTAGCGCCGGTCGCGCAGCACTGGGTGTGGAGGTGGTGGTGCTTGATGAAAATGATCAGGTGGTATCTCAAGGTACGGTTGGCGAAATATGTGCGCGGGGACCAAACGTCATGTTGGGTTACTGGGGAATGGAATCAACAACCGCTGATACCTTGCGCAATGGTTGGCTACATACCGGCGACCTTGGCTACATGGACGAGGATGGATTTGTCTTCATCGTTGATCGAGCCAAGGACATGGTAATTAGCGGTGGAGAAAATATTTTCTCTGTTGAAGTTGAAGGTGCCATTTATAGCCATCCTGAGGTACAGGAGTGCGCGGTAATTGGTATTCCCGATGAACGCTGGGGTGAAGCTGTGCATGCAATCGTGGTGCTGCGTGAAGGAGAGCACGCCAGTGAGGCAGAGATTATCGAACATTGCCGTGAAAGAATTGCAGGTTACAAAGTGCCTCGTAGCGTTGATTTTAAGGCAGAGTCGTTGCCGGTGAGTGGGGCAGGTAAGGTGCTGAAAAACGAACTGCGAGCCCCCTTTTGGGAGAGCAACGGTAAACAGGTTAATTGAGTAATCGATGACCTTGTATTGCGAAATTTATTGGCTTGGAGGCTTCCATGAATCTGGATTTCAGTAATGACGAAAAAGAATTTCGTAAGAGTATCCGGCAGTGGATGAAGGAAAATGTGCCTGATGATATTCGGCGCTGTACTGCCCGAGGAGCGATGCCAGACAAGAATATGCAGCAACGATGGGAGCGTTTGCTGGGCAGTCAAGGTTGGCTCACGTCTACTTGGCCAGAACAATTTGGTGGCCCAGGGTGGAGTGCAACCCAGCGGTATATTTTCGATCAGGAACGCGCCTCGGCAGGGGCTCCGCCAACAAGTCCTTTTGGTGTGGCCATGGTTGGGCCGGTGTTATATACCTTTGGTTCTGAAGCACAGAAGGAACGGTGGTTGCCCGGCATTCAGCGTGGCGAAACGCTATGGTGCCAAGGTTATTCTGAGCCCAATGCGGGCTCAGATCTGGCCTCGTTAAAAACGCGAGCCACGCGTAATGGCGACCATTATTTGGTTAATGGTCAAAAAATCTGGACGACACAGGCCCATTGGGCAGACATGATGTTTTGCTTGGTGCGAACGGATAGCACCGTGAAACAGCAGCAGGGTATTTCATTCCTGCTGATCGATATGAAAACCCCCGGGCTTGAAGTACGGCCGATTTATTCAATTGATGGGCATCATCACCTTAACGAAGTCTATTTTACCGACGTGAAAGTGCCTGTGGAAAATTTGGTGGGTCAAGAAGGAATGGGGTGGACCATTGCCAAGTTTCTTCTTACCCACGAACGCACCACCATTGCCGGTGTGGCGGATATTCACTACGAAATCAATCGCCTTAAAAGTGCTATCGATGCGCTACCAACGGAAACAGATAAGCAGTTGGCGGTGCGTCGGTTGGCTGGCTTGGAAGTCGATCTTATGGCACTGGAATACACCAACTTTCGCACCGTTGCTGCCACAGATGAAGGCAAGCCGTTCGGCCCAGAATCGTCAGGACTGAAAATCAAAGGCACGGAACTACAGCAAAGGGTTTCCCAAGCGATGGTGGAAATCGGAGGTTTGATGTCTTTGCCATGGGATAACGAGGAGCCCATTGGGGAGCAAATTTTTAATCAGGCCAGTCGCCGCTATAACTTCCTGCGTGCGTGCACCATCTATGGTGGATCTAACGAGATCCAGAAAAACGTGTTGGCGAAGATGTTGCTCGGATTGTGAGGTGAAAAATGGATTTCAAGTTACCCGAAAATACCACCATGATTGCGGATACCGCGCGCCGTTATCTTAAAGACAACTATTCATTTGACAGCTACATTGCACAGTTGAATGAGAGTAATCACCTTGAAGCGAATCGCTGGCAGGCCATGAATGATTTGGGTTGGTTTGGCCTTCCGTTTGCTGAATCTGTTGGAGGGTATGGCGGCTCATTGCTTGACGTGTGCGCCATTGTTCAGGAGTTAGGAGCCGCGCTTTGTCTTGACCCTTTTGTCGATTTAATTGTTTCCCCCGGCAAGTTATTGGAGTTCGCCAATACGCCAACATCCTTGGCGTTGCTTGATCGCATTATTTCTGGTGAGGCACGTGTGGCTTGCGGTCTTTATGACCGGCATGCCGGTTATCACGTGCTGAACCCTTCCTTGAGGCTAAACGGAGAACGACTTTCCGGGCAGAAGCACGTTGTGTCTGATGGTGGCGTTGCAGACGCCGTGCTCGTCTCCGCTATGTCTGGTGATGAGTTGGCCATTGTCGCGCTACCTTTCGACGCCTGTGACGTTGAAAGATATCGACTGCTCGATGGAAGCCGTGCTGCCAGTTTGACGCTTGATGATGTGCTCATCACAGACGAAATGGTTTTGTGTCGTGGTGATGCGGCAAAGCAAGCGGTTTCTGCCTGGTTCGATTATCTGTGCGCATTGGACTGCGCACGTATGTACGGCGCCTGCCGAGAGGTGTATCAGGCCACTCTGGAATACGCTCGAACGCGTAAACAGTTTGGTACAACGATTGGCAGTTTTCAGGTAATCCAGCACTACCTTGTTGATGCGTTTATTGATCTCCAGCAGCTGGAATCCATGCTCTTGATGGTGTCAGTAAAAGGAGAGAGCGCAAACGTCTGTGAGCGCGGGCGCGCGACAGCGGCGGCAAAGGCTTACTACGCAAACCGGGCCGTTGGTATCACTCAGCAAGGTATCCAGATCCATGGTGGCGTTGGTGTTACGGAAGAGCTGAACATTGGCCATTACTTCCGTCTGGTGACACATGCATCATTGAGTCATGGCGACCGAGAGCACCACATGTCACGGTTTATTCAGGCGGGGGAGAAGCAAAATGAAGTCGTTTGATTTTATCGTCGTAGGGGCGGGCTCTTCGGGCTGTGTTCTTGCCAACCGGTTAAGCGAGTGCGGCAAGTATTCCGTTTGTCTTATTGAGGCCGGCCCCCACGATAATAGCGGTTTTATTAATATTCCGTTTGGACTCATCGGTCTAATTAAACAAGGAAAGCGAAACTGGGGCTACGACACCGCGCCACAGAGTCACCTTAATAAAAGGCGCCTCTACTGGCCGCGAGGAAAAACACTGGGGGGCAGCAGCTCAATCAATGCCATGGTCTACATTCGAGGCCAACAACAAGACTATGATGACTGGGCAGCGCAAGGCGCAACAGGGTGGGCGTGGAAAGATGTGCAGCCGGTATTCAATGCACATGAAAACAATGAACAATACTCCGCTGACAATTGGCATGGTGTGGGTGGGCCACTGAATGTTACCCGAGTCAGGGATGTTAACCCGTTAACCCCGCTGTTTATTAAGTCCGGTGAAGAGCTGGGTTATACCCGAAACGATGATTTTAACGGGCCGGAACAGAAAGGCTTTGGCCGGTTTCAGGTAACACAAAAAGAAGGGCGCCGATGGAGTGCCGCGCGTGCTTTCCTGGATCCTGCACGTGGCCGCGATAACCTGCACATCATGACGGATGTGCAGGTAACCAAGGTGTTACTGGATTGCGGCAGGGCGATTGGCGTCGAAATTTGTGATAGTGATGGTGCTCAATCGGTCATTCGTACGAACAAAGAAGTCATCCTGTCCGGTGGGGCGATCAATAGCCCTCAGTTGCTGATGTTGTCGGGTATTGGAGAGCGAGAGCACCTATCGAAAATCGGCATCACCTGTTTGCAAGACTCGCCGGAAGTTGGGGAGAACCTTCAAGATCACCTTGATATGACCGTCATGATCAAGGACAAAAGCCGTCAATCAATCGGCATGTCACCGTTTTTTATACCTCGGCTGATTAGTGCCTTCTACCAGTATTTTCGTCATCGGCGCGGCTTTCTTGCCAGTAACGCGGCGGAAGCAGGGGCTTTTGTCAGCCTGCTCAGCGAGCCGGATCGTCCGGATGCTCAGCTACACTTTTTACCGGCTTATCTTCGAGATCATGGACGTCAGTTGACGCCTGGGTTTGGTTGTACGATTCATGTGTGCCAACTCAGGCCTAAGAGTCGAGGACAGATTCGATTGGCCAATAGCGATCCATTTGCTGCGCCTTTGATAGACCCAAACTATCTTTCTCATCCTGACGATATTCTTGTGCTCCGTGAAGGCGTGAAACTAGCCAGAAAAGTGTTTCACAGTCATTCTTTCAGCTCTGCTTTTGGCGGTGATGACGAACCGGCTTCCAGCGTGGAGAGTGATGACCAGATTGACGCGGATATTCGCCAGCGCGCTGAAACAATCTACCATCCCGTCGGCACTTGCCGAATGGGTAGTGATGAAAAAGCGGTGGTGGATGTCCGTCTGCGGGTAAACGGTGTGAAGGGGTTGCGTGTCGCCGATGCCTCGATCATGCCACTGTTGATCAGTGGTAATACGAACGCGCCATGTATGATGATTGGCGAGCGAGCGGCACAATTCATTCTAGAGGATGCGCAATAAAGATCGGCTAGAGAAAAGCTATGATAAAAGGTGTAATGCCGGAGTTGCATGGAAGCAATTCCGGCATTTTTTTGTGTGTCTTTTAGCAAACGGTGGTGACAGAGTCGTCAACTATTCAGAGGTTCCCTAAACCCCCTTGAGCATTATTATGCCGCCGGATTGCTATACAGCTCATGCAGTTGGCCACCTTCAGCGAACAACTTCTCACGCCACAGTTTTTCCAGCCCTTTGGTGTCATGTTGATCAGGGTGGAAATCCGGCTGAATGAACTCAGGAAGGCGCGAAAGGATTTGCGATACAAACCCGTTACGACCTAGCAAAATATTCAGACCTTTAACATTATCGCTGATGTTGCCGAGCTGGCCGTCTTTGACAAGCATCCAGCTCCAGGTGATGCCCAGCATCGGCAGCAAGACGACCATCGAGGCGAGGGCTGCAGCCACGCGCTCTGTACGGCTGTTACCAATAAGCTCATATACGTCGTAGGCAACAGATTTGTGTTCCAGCTCTTCGAGCGCATGCCACTGCCATATTTTGAGCATTTCAGGGTCTGCCTGGCGTACAAAATTCTCGTCTTCAAGTAGCTGCTCGGCGAGAAGCGCAGTAAAGTGCTCCATAAACGTGGTGGCGGCTAGCCGAGTGCTCGGCGGCAACTTCTCTAGTATGGCCAAGCCAATTTTGACAAACCGATCTGGCGACTGCATGTCATAGCCGTACTCGGCGAGAATCTGGTTCAGCCTGTCGTGCTCTCGTCCGTGAATGGCCTCCTGCCCCATGAAGCCCGATATGGCCGCCCGTAGAGATTCGTCCTTAACCTGACCACGAAAGTGTCTAACGGACTCCATGAAATAGCGTTCACCAGGTGGGAAAAAACCGGAGAGCATGGCAAAGAAAGTCGTTGCTGTGGCATTTCCAGCATAAAAATACTTTGGAATGGAATCCGGAAATTGAAAATTGATATGACGCGGTGGAATGCCCACCAGCGCGCCGCTGAGTTTCTTAATGCTTTTTACCGTATTAGACGAGCGCATATCGCCTCCAATCAATAATGTGATAGTTAAAGAGAAAAATGTCAGGCCATGCCCTGATGCGTTTTTTTATTTTTGCTGCTTTGCTGTTTTTTAAACATAATTTCAAGCAAGCGTTGGTAGCCTGTGGGTATCAGTCTCTGTGTGGTGTCCAGCATGACCGCGTCACCGCCTACCAAAACTCTTCGCCGGTTTTTCCGCACGCCTTTCAGGATGGTTCTAGCGGCAGCTTCGGGTGTGGTCATGGCAATTTTTTCGAACATGCTGGCAATCTCTTCTTTGTCGCCCATGTTCATGCTGCCCATGTCTCCCATGCGACTATTACGCGCGATGTTAGTCTTTACTCCACCTGGATGAACGCAAGTCGCGCTGACAAGGCCGCCCGCGATATCCAGCTCTTCACGTAATGATTCTGTAAATCCGCGAACAGCAAATTTTGCGGCGTTGTAGGCTGACTGGGTTGGAACACCGATAATGCCGAAAACGCTGGAGATATTGACGATATGGCCTTCACCTATTTTCTGGAGATGGGGAAGAAATGCCTTTGTACCGTATACGACACCCCAGAAATTGATATTCATCAGCCATTCAAAGTTTTCATAGCTCATGTTCTCGACGGTCTCACCCAGTCCCACACCGGCATTGTTCATGATGAGATTTACTTTTCCGTGTGTTGATACGGTATCTTCCGCGTATTGATAAACCGCATTTTTGTTGCTGACATCAACAACATGAGTGCTGATGTTGACGGCGTAGCCTGCCAGTAATTCGACCGTCTTCTCTAGGCTTTCTTCGCTGATATCAGAGATCGCTAAGTGGCAACCTTCTTTTGCTAGAGCAATCGCCGTGGCTTGCCCGATGCCCGACCCGGCGCCAGTGATCGCCGCGACTTTTCCTGAAAATGATTTCATCGTTGCGCCTCTATATTGATGTGTTGCTCAGAAGTTTTTGGACGAGATTGCGTTTCGTTTTATGTAGGTTTGTCGTTTCGAATTTAAGGTGGCCATCATTCATTTTTCCATAACGAAGCGCCGGCAGGTCGTGAAGATAATCGTTGAGGTTTTGCCAAGGATCTTTGTTGCCTTGGCGTGGCAGGCGGTCATCAGCACGTTGAATGTAGCCAGATCGAAGGTTGAGAAAGTTGACATCAGAGCCACACCCTTCCTCGTCGATAGGGGTCACCTTTTCTGCGCCTGTCTTGCGCATATGCTTGAGAAGCCGACAAACAAATTCGGAGGCAATATCTGCCTTGAGGGTCCAGGACGCGTTGGTATAGCCAAAGACCAGTGCCATATTAGGCACTTTTTCAAGCATTAAGCCTTTGTACATCATGGTGTTTGAGAGATTGACGTGCGTACCATCAACACGTAGCTCTGCGCCGCCCAACATTTGCAAATCCAGACCGGTAGCTGTGACGATAATATCGGCAGGTATCCAATCCCCAGATTCCAGTTTTATACCGGTTTTGGTGACATTTTTTATATGATCCGTCACCACGGAAGCCTTGCCTTCACGAAGCACCTTGAACAGATCCCCCTTGGGAACTGCGCACATTCGTTCCTCCCATGGGTTGTAGTGAGGTTGAAAATGCTTCATGTCGATATCCGGCCCCAGTTGTTTGCGAGCAGCGGCCAGCAGTAATCTGCGGATCGCTTTGGGCTTACGAATCGATAGGTTAAATACGGTTCTCTGCAGCAGGATATTGCGTGTGCGCGCCATGCGGTAAACAAGCATTTCTGGCAGTACTCGGCGCAGGTTTTTCGAGATGAGATCTTGCTCAGGGACGGAGGCAACATAAGTAGGGGAGCGCTGTAACATGGTGACATGCGCAGCGCGGTCGGTCATCGCGGGCACCAGTGTTACGGCGGTGGCGCCGCTGCCGATCACGACAACTCGCTTACCCGTATAGTCGTAGTTATCTGGCCAGTGCTGCGGGTGAATTACGTCGCCGCCAAAGCGATTGATTCCAGGAATTTTCGGTGTGTAGCCGGCGTCATAGTTATAATAACCGGTACAGTTGAGGACAAACCCAGCGGTGAAAACTTCTTCTTCACCGGTTTCCTCGTTCAACGCGGTAACCGTCCAGCGATTGAATTCGCTGCTCCAGTCCTCGGCAGTGACTTTCAGGCCAAAATGAATTTTCTTGTGGACCTGATGATGCTCAGCGGTTTCTTCGATGTAATTGCGAATAGAGGGGCCATCGGCAAGCATCTTGGTGTCTGTCCAAGGCCGAAAGTTATAGCCGAGTGTGAACATATCGGAGTCCGAACGGATGCCGGGATAGCGAAATAAATCCCAGGTGCCACCAACGCGCTTGCGTCGCTCAAGGATGCCATAGCGTAGATCTGGGCACTTGCGGCTTAGGTGACAAGCCGCACCGACGCCGGAAAGGCCCGCGCCAATGATCAGCACGTCGAGGTGTTTATGTTTCATGGTGTAAGTCTCCGATCGGTGGAGCGTATGTGATTTCCTTGCGGGTCAAGGTGCTGAAGAAAGTCCAGCACTGCTCCGGTAAAAATACTGTTGCGGTCACCCGCTACCATATGACCTGCTTGATGGATTACTCGGTACTTGGCATGTGGCACGAGGGCTAATAATTCCTGGGCTCCTGCTTCGCTGAGTACATCACTGTGATGGCCGCGGATGAGTAATATCGGTAATTTGAGTTTGCTTGCTGCAAGATTGAGTCGCGCTCGGCCGAACATGCCTTCATTTGCTTCAGGGATTACCGCATGATCAAGAAACGCAGGATCCCAGTGCCAATGGAGACGGCCATTAGCGTCCTGGCGGAGGTTTTTTCGCAAGCCCTGTGAGCTTGATGGTGCTTTTCGTGTTGGGTTATAGGCAGCCACGGCATCCTGAACCTGATCCAGAGAGTCGAAACCGTCAGGGTGGCGGCGCATGAACTCAATCACCCGGCGAACGCCTTTGGTCTCAAGCCGTGGGGCCACATCCACCAGTACCAGACCTCGACAGGGCAAGGGGGGCTCCTCCCCAAGGGTAAGCATGGCCGTCAGTCCGCCCATTGACGCTCCCACGATATAAGGTGATGTGGGAAGTGATTGGATGATGGCGCGGAGGTCTGATACCAGCGCGGTGCCGCTGTAATCCCCTTCAGGGCACCACTGGCTTTGACCATGACCGCGGGCATCAATGCAGGTAGCGCAGTACCCTGATCTGGCCAGAGCTGTTGCCGTGTGCGCCCAGGCATGACGGGTCTGTCCGCCGCCATGCAGCAAAAGCACCTGCGGTGACTTCGGGTCCCCGAACTGGGTTGCACTAAGAACCAACCCGCCGTTTCCCGGGAACTGTATATCCCTGCCAGATTCCGGTGAGTGCTTTGAATCGCTGTAGGCAAGGCTTGCGAGGCTGTCGTGAGGATGCATCATTATAGGCATTTATTTATTTGGCCAAACAACCAAATATTAGCGTTTCTTCTACACAAAGAAAAGTCCTATTTGACGATATTGATGATCATTCAGCGGTGTGGCATACGGTGAGGACAGAAAAAAGCCCCCATAAAGGGGGCATGAAAGTGCGTTAGCACAAGGGGAATATATTAAAAATCTTTTACCGGCAAAAAGGTAAAGGTCAGATCTACGCCGAGGGGGGGGACTTCCAGCTCAACACCCGCCAAGCCGATTCCCAAGAGATCAATGTTGGCCGGTATGATGAGAGGGTCGGGGTTACGGACTTTGAGAATCAGACGACCATCATCGACAAAGCGCAGGGGGCCTTCGAGGGTGACTCCGGTAATTACTTTGCTGCGGATGTCATGCCCGAGTTCTATAATTAGCCGTGGTTCTAACTCTGGTGCATCCACCATGAGATCAAACGTAGTACTGAACCAGGGGCCATCCGGGGTTTCGGTGATATAGCCCGTAATGGGTTGATTGTTTTCGTATCCCAATCGAAGTACCAGAGGACCGGTGTCCAGCGGTATTGTGATTAATCCCAGTGCGCGAGCTTCCAGAAAGACACTGGTCGTTGAGAGAACGGTAGGGAAGACTTTGGCAATGACGGCGCCGGTGACTTCATTTGATGTCATTGGGTCGCTGTCGATGAGGCGTCGGTTGATGGTGACATCCGGCTCATACTGGCTTACCCCGGCTTGCAAGGCGCCTGACCCGACAAAGGCAAATTTCTTTTCCGGGCAATCGTCGCCTATACCACAGCCAATGTTGGCATGGGTTATTACTCCCGATTTGTTTTTTAGCCTAAGCTGTAGGTAGTTGGCATCGGCAATGGCACCGCCGTTACCATCGGGTACCGCACCTTGCTCATTGTCATCGAGACTGAGGTTCGCGTTGACATCCGCTACAGGTAGTGACCGTAATGATACGCGGGTAATCCTGTCCTCTTCTCCTGTTACCACAAAGTGATTGGTCAGGTCCGGACCTCCTTGTCTAAGGCCAGGCGCTGTGGAGCTGGACTGAGAAATTTGCCGTGTTTGCAGAGGGGCTCCATCATTTGAACATATGGCGTTGACTCCACAGTTCGGCGCTCCTTCCTCGGAGTGCAGGGTATAACGGTAAAGGTCACCAACCCGCCAGGGACTGTTCGGTAAAAATTCGATTCGCTGTGAAAGTACTTTATGGCGACCATTGACGGGTTGCCATACGTTATTAACGGTATCGAAGTGTTCAACAACAAAAGTCTGATCATTAACCGTGTCGCCGTCGATACTGCGGCTAAAGATGACTCGAATACTAAAATCCTTGAACATATTCGGTACAGGATAGAGCGGGTCGCTATTTTTACCTCCTACACATCGGCCATTGCGCCAAGTCTCTCTTTCGCCGGTAAGATCGACATCGGTTAACGCACAGGGGTAACCGGGAAAAACAGCAGCGACAAGTGGTGCACGTAGCTCATTGGTGCTGCCATTGGGAAGCACGAAGTCCGGTAGGCGGATGTTGAGTGTCTGGTCCTGGTTGAGCGGGTTTCCCTGCGTATCTCGGAGCAGGCTGGTGAGGGTGAGCTCGACGTCTTTTCCGTGTTGAAGGATATCTCCTCCGATGATGATCGTGGCTCCATCGTGACGTATTGGGTACGTCTTTACTACATCATCAACAGAAACCTGTACGGCACCGTCAAGGAACACCGAAGCTGGGTCTAATGGTTTGTTGAAGTTCAGGATAACGGGGTCACCAGGCCTTGCATTGGGTTGGAACGTTTCTCCCGGTGCCCAAGACTGAAGCTGCAAGGGTCGAGTGTCTTGGCTTGGGGCAGGCGCTTGGCGCTGGTTTTGATAGGCCTCCATGCGGAATGAGAGCAGACCGGATGCCTTCTCCAGGCCCAGTACATCAGGTTCAACCACACTGACCGCATCCAGTACTAGTACACCATCCTTTACAACGGCTAAACCCGCTACCTGCACATTAAGCAGGTTCTGGCTGAGAGCCGCATTGGGCTCTTGACCTGCTGCAGTCATTGCTGCGTCCATATTAAGCAGGGCATAGCGGGGAACCGATGGGGAATCACTGAATGGATTAGGGATCAGATACCCATTAGCGTCGCTGAGTATCGTGATGGTGACTTCACCGGTTTCCAGCCCGGACGGTATTTCGCCCAGTATATTGACGTCCACGGGGGTGCCTCGGAGTACGGAACCAGCGGGTACTCGCAGTGGAACGGCATTAGGAAAGTTGGGAGCAAAAGCCAGATCTGCAGCTAGATCCCCGCTCAACCCGGTAAATGATTCATCTCCCAGCACAAAGGATTGTACTGGCACCTGATTGATCGGGTTGCCGGTTAAAGTTGACACTAGTCCAGGTTGCTCAGCTCCAAGACTGCCAACTTTTAGAACGGATGTAGCACGGGGAAGAGTGGCTTCCGGAACAAAAGTCCGATTGTACTCCGGCAACTGTTCACCGGTAGTCTGGGCCCGCAGCCCAGCAATCGTTAGTGTGTGTTCCACAGGTTTCAGATCCTGGTCAGGATCCAGTGTCAGGTAACGACCCTGCAAAAATAGCGATGCGGGAACCAACTTGCCGAGGTTGTCACGAAGTTGAACCGATCCGGTTTCGCCATATGCTGTGCTGGTCGGATCAACCGTTTGGTTAAACGACATCCTGAAGGTGCTCATGTCGTTGGGATGGCTGGCATCATCAATCGGCTCTAGCAATGACGGTTGGTCTAGAGGAGTGGCTGAAAGCAGGGTGAAAGAGCCGCTTCCCATGGTTTGCGATGCGCCGGCTTGACTGCCTGCAGTCCGAAACCGAACGCGGGCCACGGAGTTATCATCAATGGCTCCAAGGCCATCATCGTTGACAACCAGATGGTACGCTTCCGCCGGAGCCAGCCGCGATTGAGGATACAGGGCCAGGCCTCTGCCATTGTCTACCACCTGATAGTCAACCATGACGGTATTCCCATCAGTATCACTGACCAGCTGTAGGCGTGAGTCAATGTCATCAATAACCTCTTGCTCAAGTGCAGAGGAAAATCGCAGGATTACTGGCGCGGTAGCTGGAACCTCGGTCTGGCCAGGATAAGGGTAAGAAAAAATTAATGTCTCTGGTGTGCTCCAGGGATTGCTTACATCGCCCTGATCGCCACCGCACCCGGTCAGAAGGGCTGCTATGGCGACCGCCAGACTAATCAGAAACTGGTGGATTGTGATGGGGTTATTATTCATTGCTCTTCTCCTGGTATTAATCGCATGCCTGTTGTTAAAACTTTAGCGACAGGGAGGAAGAAAATACGTTTATTTCACCATCAGCCCTTACCGTTTCATAAGGGGCTGGATCGGTGGAAGAGTTGATGGAGGTCAATTCGAAATCAGCTTCATCCAGCATTTGATACTGGTAAGCGAAGGAGAGTTCTAATGGCATATCTATTATTGGCGCGCTGGACAGACGGTAGCTGGCACCCAGACCGAAAACCTTTTTATCGGTGTCAAGATAGTTAACGTCCTGGGATCGGCTGGATTTTAAAGGTGAGTCCTCCAGGGCTGCGCCGGCAAAGAGTTTCATGGACTCCGACCACTGATAGCTAACGCCAATTCGGGGAATGGTGATGTCGTCAAACGCTAGATTAGCCTGATCGCGAATAGTATCGTCGGCAAACTCGCTTTCAAGCGCAGACCAATTGTGCTGCTCAATGCCTGCCGTCAATTCGAATTTGCCAACGGGAAGCAAAATGGCTGCGCCGAGAACTTCAGGTTGATAGGTATCAATTGTACTAAGCGCTAGGCTCAGGCCTGGTTCAGGGATAACTCCCGGCACAACCACATTGGCATCCACGGATACCTCATAGCTACTTTCCCCCCGCCAGAAAAGAGCCAGCTCCATCTTATCCATTCCAAAAGGCATGCACTCGCTTGTACCGCAGAACATTTCTCCAGAGCGGATATTGATACCTAGTGCCGGTGATAGGGATGGAGAGGCTTCCAGGGAAAGTTTTTCAGAGTCTGTGTTGCCGCCAAGGTCTGAAACTGCTTCCAGGTTGGCTTTGGCCTGGAGGGTAAGACGTGCTGATGCGCCGACGTCAACGCCCCTCAGGACGTTGCTGATAGCGCCACCAAAGGCGAGATAAAGTGGCTGAGATTCATAGCGTAGAAACTGCCCTTTCTGGCTGGTATTGGCCTGATAGGGCAATAGGTTGGATGTGTATTGGTCTACACCCACGTTCAGGCCAAAGTAAATGGGCTTGTCGATGCTGGAAATGCCGGCGACGCGGCTTTTGAAGCCGATTAATAATAGTTCGGAACTGGTGTCAGAGAGGATATCATTCTCTCGCTCCAAAGGGTCTGTTCCTCCCAGTGATTTGGCACGTAATTCCTGGTCGCCATACTGCACAATGACTCCCAGTTCGCCCTCCGGGGAGCGGGCCATGGCGGCCGGGTTGTAGTACACCGACCAGCTGTTGGATGCAAAAGGACTGAATGCCAAGGCAGTGCCGGCATTCATCGGGCCTAGCCCATAAGTGCTCGCTCCGTCGCCAGCACCGCCAATGGCCAAGCCGGGTGAGAGCAATGCTGTAGTGCACGTGAAGAAAAGGAGAGGTAACCGTTTTGTTTTTTTTGCAGACATTTCAGGCTCCTAAAGGGGGCTGTTCTGGTTATAGATGGTGAGTTGTTCTGATTTTCTGTTTGTTTGGTTAAACAACCAATATTGGTCTCAGGCTTAGCTGTCTGTGTCCATGACTGTAATGACGTTGTGCTCTGGCGCTCCGGTAATGTCACACATTAATGCGTGACGCCCAGTCGTCGTCTATGACGAGATGCCGTGTTCTGTTGCTGACCAGGCATGGGTTATCGAGTGGTGTAACGCCTCCTGGGCAGCGCTAAAGCGCACGGTCAACTGGATCTGGAGAGCTCTGCTGGCGTGACATGTACAAGCAGGCTCCACACTTTCTCTGGCACAGTCACTGAGAATTGTTATCTGTTTGTTTTGCCGGAATGCCCTTCTCTGGCAGCTGGGGATGTGGCTCACAGGCTTGTCTCCCGCCGTCGTGTCTGCTGGGAGTGTGCCCGGCCAGTACACTGAACCGGTAGTGATCCATCGGTAAATGCTTGGCTCGCCACAGCATTTCCAGAGAGGTAGAGGGCCGCAGCATTGGCGCGTCACCATGATGGTCGAAGTAATAACTGTTCGACAGCGCGCAGTTGTGGTTAAGGAACACGGTGTTTTGCTGGCGTTTCTGGATATTGCGGAAATACGCGTCATGGACGGACTGACGTATTTCCACTTGGCTGGCTCCACGTCGGTTGGCTTCGCGAATACAGCGAGAGAGGTGGATGGCATTCCCTTCGACCATCTTGAAGTAAGAGGTGCCGATAAGGGCATAGGGACCGAGCATGATGTAAAAGTTCGGGTAGCCCGGAATGGTCAACCCTTCATAGGCCTGGTAACGGTAGTCATGCCAGAAATCGCCCAAATTGATGTTGTTGCTGCCGATGACGTCGAACGAGGGAATATTTCCTTTCTCGAAGGTTTTGTAACCGGTGGCGAGGATCAAGGTATCTATGCGTCGTGAGCGGCCGTCTTCGGTGGTGATGCCACGGGAGGTGATGCGTTTGATCGGCGTCGTCACCAGCTCGACGTTGTCCCGGCCGAAGGTGCGGAAATAGTCGTTGGAGAAGGTTGGTCTTTTACAGCCGAAGCCGTATTTCGGTGTCAGTTTCTCCCACAGGTCTTTGCGGTTGGGCAGTTGTTCGCGCAAGTTGTTTATGCCCGCCTTTTCGCACATGCGGACCAGCCAGGGGGCCTGGCGATAATAAATTGCTGAAAGCACCATCAGGGTTTCACTGGCGGTATCGGTGGCGCCCCGAAGGGTGCGTTGCAGGCCCGGTACGGTTCGGAACAGAGTCTTGAGCCAGCCGGGCAGGCTATGATCGGGTTTTTTCAGTACCCAGATGGGGGTGCGCTGGTAGACATCCAATTGGCGGGCCTTGCCGGCAATTTTCGGAATCAGTTGCACTGCAGTGGCGCCAGTGCCTATTACCGCTACTCGCTTGTCACTAAGATCAAGGTCATCTGGCCAGCGTGCAGTGTGAATGACATTGCCCTGGAACGTATCAAGCCCTTCAATATCTGGCATCTTGGGTGATATCAAACCGCCACAGGCCGAGACAATATGGCGTGCACTAAGTCGCCTGCCATCCGTAAGATCGATCAACCAGACATGGCTGTCGAGATCAAAACGGGCGCTAGCGACTTCGACACCAAAGCGAATCAGTGGGTAGATGCCATACTTGCTTGTTACCTGTCTTGTATACTGGTAAAGCTCGTTTCCCGGCGCAAAAACGCGAGACCAATTTGCGTTTTGTTCGAAGGAAAATGAATAGGTAAACGAGGTAATGTCGACAGCGATTCCCGGATAACGGTTGTCGCGCCAGGTTCCTCCCACATCCTTGCTTCGCTCAAGGATCAAGATATCTTTGATGCCATCGGCACGCAGCTGGATTGCCGCACCAATTCCAGAAATTCCCGCGCCGATGATAATGACTTCATGATCAGGAGTAACGCTGGGACGAGGGTTATGGATTGCAACAGCAGCCATATTCATGATGCAACCTCAACTATGGCGCTATCGCTAGCATTGACCGTTTGGGATGGGGCTTTGCCGACGTTATTGCTGGTCAGATACTTTTCCAGAATTCGGACGATGGTAGGGAAGTCCTGCTTTGCCTCTGGTAGCAAAAAGGTGAATACGGGCCACACGTGCGGCATATCATCGCGCTCCAGAACCTGCACGGGCACCCCCGCATCTCGCGCGCATTGTGCTGCTGCATGGGTATCGTCGCGCAGACACTCTTCGCTACTGACAGTGAAAAGTAGAGGGGGCAAGCCGGTGAAATCCGCGGTGATTGGTGAGGCATACGGGTGAGCGGGGTCCGCGCCGGCCAGATAGATATCCGTTGCCACCTCAATCATGCCATGGGAAAGCATGGTATCGCTGTCGCTATTCGCCTGTCTGGACATCAGGGTGCCTCGCGCATCCGATGCCGGCGAAATGGCGAGGGCGCAAGCCGGCATTTTCAGCAGCTGATCACGGGCACGCAGCAATGTGACTAACGTCAGGTTGCCTCCCGCAGAGTCTCCCGCAATGACCACAGGGCGAGGGTCTGCGATCAGTTCACGATACACATTAAAGGCGTCATCCGTTGCTGCCGGGAAGGGGTGCTCAGGGGCTAGTCGGTAATCCGGAAGAAAGACCCGCGCATTCAGGGCGTGAGCCAAACGGCCACAAAAGTGGTGATAGGTATCAAGCCGCCCGCCGATGAAGGCGCCACCATGCAGGTAGAGTATGGTGATTTGTGGGTCTGCGGTGCCTAGCCAGTGGCCAGCTATTCCTGCAACCTTGCCTCGCTTGAGTCGCACTCCGCGTGGCAGCAGAGAGGGGGCCAAAGGCGCGTTCATCACCCTGCGAAGATGTCTTACCAGTTTGTCCGGGTCGCGTATATCACGCTTCATGCCGGCGCGAAAAAGTAGCTTCAAAATTGTTGTAGGAATGGAGGCCATATTGAATTCCTTGCGTGTTTCGTTTCCACTAATGCGGTTTAATCAGCCAGCATTCTGTAAGCTTCGCCAATCGCGCGGGCGTATAGTCGTGGCGTCAGGCGTTTCAACCGCCAGGCAAGCCGGCCGTCAATTTGTGGCAGCATGTAAAGCTCACCTCGATCAAGGGCACTGAGGGTCTGTCGGGCCACCTGGTCGGCGTTGGTGAGGGCATAGCGGGTCATCGCTGAACGGGCAAAGTCACGGCGACGTTCAGGCAGGCGCCCATTCTCGACGATATTGGTCGGGACCACGGTTGGGCACAGGGCCGTGATTTTTACGCCGGTACCGGTCAGTTCAGAAGACAGCGTTTCGGACAGGGCCAGCACCCCCGCCTTGGTGACGTTGTAGGCGGCCATTTCCGGGGCGGACCCGAATGCGGCAGCAGAGGCCACATTGATGATGCCTCCATAGCCCAGATCGCGAAGCTGAGGGGCAAAATAATGGCAGCCGTGAATAACTCCCCATAGATTGACGTTCATGCACCAGTGCCAATCTTCAAGTGACACCTCGCCGATTGGGCCACCGAGGCCGACGCCGGCGTTGTTGATTACCAGGGTTACCGGCCTGCCGAGCAAAGGCTCGGCATTTTCCGCCAGGTATGCCATCTGTTTTTCATCGCCGACATCACACCCCAGGGCTACCGCGTGAGTACCGAGTGCTCGCAGGCTGATCGCCACCTGTTCGGCGCGCTCTTCATTGATATCGACACACAGTACCGAACCGCCTCGACGGGCAACTTCGTAAGCAAAGCTACGACCGATGCCGCTACCCGCCCCGGTGATGACAGCTGCCGCCTGAGTTGACGGGTGCAAGGGTTTCTTTTTCATGCCTGCCCCCATGCGGGTTCAGGTTGTGGCGTTTCGAATGTACCGTGTACATTGTTGGCTCGGTGGTCTCTGAGCGCTTGATAGGCCTTATGAGGGTCGCCAGTTCTTTCGTAGGCGCGTTTCCAGATCCGGATTACATCACGGTTATCGTCATCCCACGGGTGGAAAGTGGGGGAGAAATAGGGGGGCACGCCAGCGAGTACCTTGGAAAGAATGCCGGGACGCCAGAACAGGACTTTGGTCATTTTGGCGGCGGACCACAAATTCAGAATTTGACGATCCTTGTAGAGCAGATAGGTCTGGTTGCCGATCATAATGGGGAAGCCCAGGGCAATGGCCAGTAGCATGCCACTGATACGCAGTCGGTAACTGCGGTAGCCACCACCACTGGCATCGACGAAGACGTCATAACTGACGCTCTTGTGCTCGGTTTCTTCGACAAAGTGCCAGTAGAGCATGGCACGCAAATCCGGGTGGGTTTCGTCAAACAGCTCCGGGTGCTCAAGCAGTACCGAGGAAATAATGGCCGTGAAATGTTCAAACGCCGCTGCGATGGAGCTCTGCATATCGTCACTGAGGCGGTGTTGGAGTTGCTTACGGATCAGCTTGAACACGCCTTCAACCTTGTCGATGGGAACCCCGTGTTGCACGCCGATGGCGTTCATTTCATCGTGCTCACGAGCATGAATGCGCTCCTGGCGAATGAATTCTTTAGCTGCGTTCAGCACTTCTGGATCGTCAAGCTTGCCAAGCTGCCGTCTTGCAGAATTCATCACCCAGCGTTCACCGTCGGGGACGGCGGCGAGAATGGCATTCATCCAGTGAGTGGACCACGGGTCGTTGCGAAACCAGTGGCGAGCCACGTTTTCGATGTTCATGGGAAAGTGAATGTCACGGGTTACAACCTCGTCGTAACCAATCTTGCGGTTTGCCAGAGCCATTGGATCGCTCCCAAGTAAAGTGCATTCATTGGACTTTATTTGTATGACCAACCAAATTCAAGATTATAAGGTAGACAGCGTGTTTTTATCTGTATAGATCGAATAGTGCCATCGGCCAGGAAGGCTGGGCCGACTTTAAAAGGAATGCTAGAATCAAAGGCTTACAGCATGGGAGTGCCTTGTGGGAAGAAAGAAAAATCAGGTAACGCCGGTGGCGGAGGCGGATCGAGTGTTTGTGCTCGGTGCTGCAGCTCGTCTATTTCGTCAAAAGGGGTTCGATAAAACCACCGTTAAAGAAATCGCCGAGGCTTGTGGCATGCTGCCTGGCAGCTTGCATTACCGTTACCCCTCCAAGGAAAGCATTCTGGTCGACTTGATGCGCCTTGCGCTTGAGCAAGCGTCTACGGCCTTGTCTGAGGCCATTCGGGGGGAAAGTGAGCCGCTTGAGCAGTTGCGTCAGGGGATCAATGCTCACCTTGAGTTGCTGGTTGGTGGGTCGGATATGGTCTATGTCCTCCTTTTTGAATGGCGCTCCTTGCATGGTGAGTCCCGCCAGGAAATGATTGATCTACGAGACAAATACGAGCTTCTTTGGTCTGCCATGTTGCAATCTTTGTCCTCTCAGGGCCTGATTCGTGCTGATGTGGATCGTGATCTTTTGCGTCTTATCGGGCTGGGCGCGTTGAACTGGGTAGCAACGTGGTTCAATGAGGGGGGGCGATATACGGTGAAGGATGTCGGAGATTTTGTGTGGACGGTAATTAAGGATGGTGTGCTCAAGCGGTAGACGTTGCTATTCAGTGAGAACTGATGGCCGTACTCGCTGCTGATTGTGAGTGCAGTCTGTTTATAAACACTAACCTGCATGCTGCCTGTATTGATCGGGTGTCTGACCAAACCAGCGTTTAAATGCCCGTCTGAAGCTCGCCGTGTCGTGATAATTCAACAGTGTGGCGGTGGCTTCGACGGACAGCTGGCTATTGCACAAATAGCTTACTGCTTGCTTCGATAGTACCTCCTCGCGAATCTTCCTGAAACTGCTGTTCTCATTTTTGAGTTTCCGTGCCAGGGTGCGCTTGCTTATAAAGAGAGAGGCAGCCGCCTCTTCTTCACTAAGTGTTCCGGGTGGCCGGGACAGCATCATTTTCTGTAACCGAGTCCGATAGTCCGGTTCAGGACTCTGAAGACGCGCAAGCATGGATTCGCACTGCTGAAAGGCTAGATGATAGCTTTCATGATTGGCCGATGCGTTCGGTTTTCGACACAACCCCATTGCCAATTTTAGCTTGAAGTGATCGGAGTTAAAGTAAACCTTGCCTGGTAAATACTCACGGTACATGCCCTGGTAGACGGGAGCTGGATGAGGGAAGTGGACTTCAGATTCATATAGAGGGCGGCCTACGATGAACTCGCCGATTTCGAAAAAAGCCTTGATCACAGTATCTTCCAGGCAGCGCTCCACATCATTTTCCATCGGTACTTGGAAGTTTACAACGCATTCCAGGTAGTCCTCAGCCCGCTGCAAGTCCACTTGAATAAAGCTCGCCCGGGTAGGCAGGAAAGTGTGAACGGCTTGCAGCGCGGTATAAAGGTCGGGGCTGCTGTTAGCAACAAATCCCATCACCCCATGGGTTGCGGGGGTGAGACGCCTGCCCAGCCGTAACCCGAACTCTGGTTTGCCGGATAAATCTAAAGCATTACGCAAGATCTGAATCTGCTGGGTTGCAGTGAGCAAGCTTTCATCTTTGAGTAATTGTTCGACATCTACACCCGTGTTGCGCAAGAGGCTAGGGAGTTCTCGTACACTCAAGCCAAGTTCTCGGGCGATAAGGCGTGAGTAGTTCGACGGGATATCCGCATCCACGTTTTTCAAACCCTGTTTGAGCGTCGTTATTGCCATCAGCGATTCCTCGGAATGCGGTAACTGTCTTTAAATGTCCCCGGTCTGTCAAGAAATGTCCTCGTCGGTGTTCCGACACATAGCCAATCTTCAAGGTAGATATAAATGCTAGGAGACACGCTGTGGGAAAAATTATCTTTATTGAACATGACGACACCGAGCATGTTACGGAGTTCGGGGTGGGTTCTACGCTAATGCAAATCGCCGTTGATAACGCCGTTCCAGGTATTGACGGTGACTGCGGCGGCGAATGCGCCTGTGGTACCTGTCACATGATTGTTCCCGATGAGTGGTTCGGCAAGACCGGAAGGGTTGGTGACGCAGAAGAACAGATGTTGTCCATGACCCCGGAGCGGGCGAGAACCTCGCGCCTGGGGTGTCAGGTAGAAATTACTGAGGCGATGGACGGTATGACCGTGCATTTGCCTGAATTCCAGATGTAAACAGGGAGAATGCTATGTCAACAAAAACAAGATCAAGCAATGCGTTTCAGACAAAAGTATTCAACGCCTCGTCCAAAGTGGTGCCGATGCATTTTCAGATTAAAACGATGAAAATGCTGATGAAGGCGAAGAGAAAGACAGTGGGTTCTCGATCCACACAAATGGAATTCGTCGAAACCTCCTTGCCTGATGTCAACACCTTGGCACTCGAAGATATCGACACCAGCAACCCTTTTTTGTATCGACAAGATCAGTGGCGGGCCTATTTTAAGCGGCTGCGAGATGAAGCTCCGGTACACTACCAGAAGAAGAGTCCATTCGGGCCTTTCTGGTCGATAACTCGCTATGAAGATATTTTGTTCGTGGACAAGAGTCACGAACTGTTCTCCTCTGAACCGCAAATTATTCTGGGTGATCCACCGGACGGACTATCGGTGGAAATGTTTATCGCCATGGATCCGCCCAAGCATGATGTGCAACGTCGGGCGGTGCAGGGTGTGGTAGCGCCAAAAAACCTTAAGGAAATGGAAGGTTTAATCCGGTCCCGAGCAGCCGAAGTGCTAGACAGCCTGCCGCTGGATAAACCCTTCAACTGGGTGCCTGCAGTATCCAAAGAGCTGACTGGCCGCATGCTGGCTACACTGCTGGATTTCCCTTATGAAGACCGCCATAAACTCGTTGAATGGTCTGATCGCTTGTCCGGTGCGGCATCTGCCACGGGTGGCGAATTTACCGACCCAGATGTCATGTTTGACGATGCGGCAGACATGGCGAGGGCGTTCTCAAGGCTGTGGCGAGACAAGGAGGCACGTCGTGCAGCCGGCGAAGAACCCGGTTTTGACTTGATCAATATGTTGCAGAGCAACGACGACACAAAAGACCTGATCAATCGGCCGATGGAGTTTATCGGGAATCTGGCTCTGCTCATCGTTGGCGGCAATGACACCACAAGGAATTCCATGAGCGGTGGTGTCTTGGCCTTGAATCAATTCCCCGAGGAGTTCACCAAGCTGAAGGCTAATCCGGACCTGATTCCGAACATGGTTTCGGAAATCATTCGTTGGCAAACTCCACTGGCCAACATGCGCAGGGTCGCGACACAGGACGTAGAACTTCGTGGCCAGACCATCAAGAAAGGGGACCGGGTGTTAATGTGGTATGCCTCAGGTAATCGAGACGAACGCAAGTTTGACAACCCCGATCAACTCATTATTGATCGCAAGGACGCACGGAACCATATTTCTTTTGGCTACGGTATTCATCGTTGTATGGGTAACCGCCTGGCCGAACTGCAATTGCGCATTTTGTGGGAAGAACTGCTCAAGCGCTTCGAAAATATCGAAGTGGTTGGCGAGCCGGAGCGTGTACAGTCCAACTTCGTGCGCGGTTATTCGAAGTTGATGGTCAAACTGACGGCAAAAAATTAATGAAAAGTTTGACCGGGCTGGCGACTGAAGAATTCGACTATATCGTTGTGGGCGCTGGCTCGGCAGGGTGCGCGGTAGCCAATCGTTTGTCCGAGAGTGGCCTCTATTCGGTGTTGCTACTCGAAGCCGGGCCGGAGAGTCGCCGCAACCCTTTCGTCAACACGCCGCTGGGATTTTTGCAGTTGATGTTCAGTCGCCGTTTCAACTGGCAGTTCTATACCGAGCCACAGCGTCACATGTACGGTCGTTCGTTGTTCCAGCCGCGGGGCAAGATGCTTGGCGGTTCGAGCGGGATTAACGCCCAGGTCTATATCCGTGGTCACGCCAGGGATTACGACGAGTGGGCACGGCAGGGGTGTCACGGTTGGTCATACGCCGAGGTGCTGCCGTATTTTCGTAAGTCAGAACATTACGAGCCTGAGACGGTGCCGGGTACGGCAGTATTCCATGGTAAGGATGGCCCTCTCAATGTGGCGGAGCGACGTTATACCAACCCGTTGAGTGCGGCGTTTGTCGAGGCGGGAGTACAGGCGGGGCATCGACGCAATCGGGATTTCAACGGCCCCGAACAGGAGGGGGTGGGCTATTACTATACTTACCAGAAGGACGGCTCGCGTTTTAGTAATGCGCGTGCTTATCTTGATCCAGCGACGGGGCGTTCGAACCTGAACGTTCGTAGTGATGCACATGTTACTCGGGTGTTGTTTGATGGCACTCGCGCTATTGGTGTCGAGTATCGCAGCGCAAAGGGTCTGGTGCGAGCTCGTGCAGGGCGTGAGGTTATCCTCTGCGGTGGTGCGTTTAACTCGCCGCAACTGCTTATGTTGTCAGGCATCGGTCCCCGCGAGGAACTTGCTCGACATGGCATTGAGCTACGTCATGCACTGGCGGGTGTGGGTCGCAATCTTCAGGACCATATCGATGTTTTTGTCCGGGTCAGGGCTCGCAGCCGTCAGAGTATCTCGATGCATCCGAGCTACTGGCTGAAGGGCGCGTGGGCCTTACTGCAATACCTGAGCGGTCGTCGAGGTGTGCTGTCGAGCAACGGGGCTGAAGCTGGTGGGTTCATCTGCTCCCGGCCAGAGCTGGCGATACCTGATCTGCAACTACACTTCGGGCCAATGCTGTACGCCGATCACGGGCGAGACATGAAAACCGCAATGAGCGGTTATGGCTACATAGTGATGCTCTATGGGCTCAGGCCTTTGTCCCGTGGCCGTATTGGTTTAAACAGTGCCGATCCGCTGGCGGCCCCGTTGATTGATCCCAACTATATGGCTGAGCCTGCCGATGTCGAGCAGCTCGTTCGTGGGGTAAAGCTTGTTCGTAAGATCTTGTCGCAGCGTGCATTTTATGTGCACCAGGACGTAGAGATTTCACCAAGCCAGTCCATACAGGAGGACGTAGATCTCGCCGAGTGGGTGCGTCGCAGCGGCGAATCGGCATATCACCCGGTCGGCACCTGCAAGATGGGGAGAGATCCGATGGCTGTGGTGGATTCCCGACTTCGCGTGCACGGTTTGCAATCGTTGCGGGTGGTTGATGCTTCCATCATGCCAACGCTGGTTGGTGGGAATACTAATCAGCCGGTGACCATGATCGGTGAGAAAGGGGCTGCGATGATTCTTGAGGACGCCGCGATGGCAGGCGGTTAGGCATCATGTGCCTAGCTCGCTGGATATTACAGTTTCTTGTTCTTCACTAAGTTTTTGGCTTATGGATAACTCGGTTCCAAGGCGCATAGAAAGAGACAAGTTATGACCAAAAAAAAGAAAGAGACCACCGTCATCATTGGTGGTGGACACGCAGCGGGAACACTTCTGACCGCCTTGCTGCAAAAAAAATACCCAAATGAAGTGATTTTGGTTAGCGAAGAACCACACCCTCCCTACCAGCGGCCGCCCTTGTCAAAGAATTACCTTGCGGGGGAGGTTGATCAGGCATCGTTATACCTTAAACCGCCTTCGGTTTACGAGAATGCGGGACAGCAATTACGGCTCGGCGTGCGCGTAGAACAGATTAACAGAGACGACAAAAACCTCATTTTGTCAGATCAAAGCACCTTACAGTACGACCGACTGGTCTTGGCCACTGGCTCACATGTCCGCCGCCTTAACGCGCCGGGCTCAGATTTGAAAGGCATTCATTATTTGCATGATATCGCGGACACGGATGCCCTGCGTAGTGAGCTAGCACCCGGCAAACGCCTAGTCATCGTGGGGGGCGGTTATATCGGACTTGAAGTGGCAGCCAGTGCGACCAAGCAAGGTGTTAATGTTACCGTCCTGGAAGCTGCTGAGCGTCTGATGCAGCGTGTTACGGGGCCAGAGATGTCCGAATTTTTCTACGCCAAACATGCGAGGGCCGGCGTTGATGTACGCTTGGAGACGGCTGTAACCGGTTTTGAATCAGATGGTCAGGGGCACGTCTCTGGCGTGACCTTGTCCGGTGGGGGCAAGGTGCCAGCGGATATCGTGCTTGTCTCAATTGGTGTAATACCGGAAACGGTCTTGGCTGAGCATGCTGGCCTGCTCTGTGATGACGGCATTGTCGTCGATGAATTTACTCGCACCGATGATCCTGACATCTTGGCAATCGGCGATTGTACCCGCCACCGGAATCTATTCTTCGACAAGAGGCAGCGCCTTGAATCTGTGGCTAACGCTGTGGATCAAGCGCGTACGGCGGCGGCGACTCTTATGGGCGAGGAGAAGCCCTACGATAGCGCCCCCTGGTTCTGGTCGAACCAGTATGACGTTCGCCTGCAGATGGTAGGGTTGTCGCAAAATCATGACCAGCGCGTACTACGTGGCAACATCACTGACAAGGAATTTGCAGTTTTCTATCTATGCGAGGGGTGTGTCATTGCTGTTGATGCAGTCAATCTGCCTATTGCTTTCATGGTGGGTAAGAAGCTGGTGCAGCAACGCAAAAGCATCAGCGCTAAAGCATTGCGTGATCTGAATTTTGAACTGAAGTCTTTAATCTGAAGTACGGAACTAATTGTTATCTGTAACCGGTCTTAATGACGAGGTGTGTCAATGAAGGTCGTACTTTCGTCCAAGAGTGTCCATGTCCATCCAGCTGAAACCACGGTTTTTGTATAGCTTATGGTGTAGCTAGCCTTATATCCCTTATCCAAAGCAGTAAAAACAGCCGCAAACACACCTGTGCATCATAGGTGTGTTAAGGCTTCTATGGCGTTGGCTACTCGCTGGTGAGCTATTTTCCGCTCCTCGAAATAATCATACCGATCATAAATCCCCTCAACTCCCTTCAACTTGTGATTCAAACACCGTTCCGCCACATGACTCGGCACGCCTTCCGCAGCCGCGAGGCTGCGGAAGGTGCGTCGGAGGTCGTGGATGGTGAAGTGCTCCAGGTCGCCCATTTTGTTGGGTGGCTGCATCTTCCGGCCAGCCTCTCGGCCAAATAGCTTGGAAATGGCGCGGTTCAGGGTGTCAGGGCCCATGTGGGGGCGTTTGCTGGCGCGCCTGGCAGGGAACACATAGGGGGAGCCGCAGGCATGGCCTTGCTGTACTTTTAGCCACTCAATGGCTTGGGTTGGCAGAGGGATGGTGATCGCTGCGCCAGTCTTGCTGCGCTCTTTGGAGAGATCCCAGATTCCGGCTTCCAGATCGAATTCTTCCCAGCGGGCTTCGCATAGCTCGCTTTTTCTAACGCCTAGCACCAGGAACAAGCAGCAGGCCCGATAGTTGTCTCGACCAAAGCTGCTGATGTGTTCACGGAAGACCCCAAAGACATGTTCGATTTCTTCCAGCGTCAGGGTGCGCTCCCGGCTGGCTTCGACGCCGCCGGCGTCGCTGACTGTGAATGGGCTGGCCGGGTTGTTCTGGCACAGGTCCAGTTTGATGCCATGACGAAACAGCTGCTTCATGTACATCAGGGTGTCATTGGCGATGGTGGGGCGGTTGCTGCGCTGGACGCGCTGCAGGACGGCCCGGATATCCCTTGGGGTGACGTCGGCAATTGGGTAGAGGCCGATCACAGGGTGAATTTCTTTCTGATAGATGCGCTTGGGGATGTTGGGGTGTTTCAGGCGCCGGGACAGATCGGTTTCATGCCAGTCCTGGAAGAGGTCTTTGACGGTGCGGATGTTGGGCTGGACAACTTTGGCCCTTTCCTGGAGTGGGTCGGTGCCCGTTCGGATGCCTTGCTTGGTTAGCACAGCGGCTTCCCGGGCGTCACCCAGGGACATCTGTGGGTATTGACCCAAGGTGATTTCGTGGCGCTTGCCCTGGGCGCTGTAGCGTAGCATCCAGTAGGGCATGCCGGACTTGCGTACACAGAAATAGAGGCCGCCGCCATCGGTGTGTTTCTTGGGGGCCTGCTTTGCCAAAGACTTGATCTGAGTGGCGGTGAGTTTGCTCATTTTGACCTTGTGGCGTTTGAGCCTATAAAAACAGGCTGCCCACCACTTTTTGTTTGTTGATTAAAGAGAAAATTTCTCTGTCATCAATGGTTTGCAGGCAGCCCCTTGAGAGCTGCCCACCATTTCAGGTCAATATAGGTGTCAGGGAGGAAAAAGTCACGTTTTTGCCCACCATTTTGCCCACCACTTTTGTCTGGATAGGGGTGGATGACAGTGGATTTCCATGGACTGGAGATCGGATTTAATCCTTTAAAAACAATATATTAAATGCAATTATGGACTTCCCTGGATTTTACTCGATATTCTGGATCTGCTCTCGCATTTGCTCAATTAACACCTTCAATTCCACTGCCGCTGCCGTGGTTTCGCTGTCGACGGATTTGCTGCCCAGGGTGTTGGCTTCGCGGTTGAGTTCCTGCATGAGGAAATCCAGGCGCCGGCCGATGTGGCCGCCTTTTTTGAGGATGCGGCGCACTTCGGTGACATGGGTGAGAAGGCGGTCCAGTTCTTCGTCCACGTCCATTTTTTGCGCCAGCAGGACCAGCTCCTGTTCCAGACGATCCGGGTCCGGGGAGTCGATCACGTCCTGGATGCGGCTGCGTAGGCGTTCGCGTTGGGCTTCTTTGATGCGCGGCACGGCAGTTTTGACGATCTCGACCTGGGTGATGATGCCATCCAGGCGTTCTTCGATCAGTTTGCCCAGTTGTTCGCCTTCGCGGCTGCGGGTGTCGATCAGGGCCTGGAGCGCTTCATCCAGCAAGATGAGGGATTCTCGTTGTAGCAGGTCCACGTCCAGTTCCCGGGTGCTGAGCACGCCGGGGTGGCGGAGGATTTCCATGGGGTTGACCTGGCCGGGGTGCTGCACCAGGTCGCCGACCCGGCGGGAGAT
>Ga0209503_10000129_pt1 | contig 52503 bp, 64 predicted proteins | sample SouAtlMetagenome_2_FD_187448 | JGI IMG/M metagenome (GOLD analysis project Ga0209503, IMG submission 187448) | Marine eukaryotic phytoplankton communities from Atlantic Ocean - South Atlantic ANT15 Metagenome (SPAdes) (version 2) | ecosystem: Environmental > Aquatic > Marine > Oceanic | place...
CTTCTTGATCTAACCCAGGTGTTTGCTGAGCGTACATGCGTAGTACATAGTGTACAAAAATGCAGTCGTTTTCTGTTAGTTTAAGTGTTTTCATATTATTTTGCATAGTTTTTAAGGTAATACTTTAGCATAAAGTTTAATCTTGTTATTGGTGAATATATAAGAGCTCTAGCTCTAATCATACCTTTTGATGTATACAACTCACCATTGTCTCTCTGCCATACGCATCTATAATTCTGCTCGTATGTAGGATTTAGCTGATATGCTCTGTCTCCACCGTTTTGCTTACGTACATAACCTGATTTGAAACAAGCTAGCCTTAGTCTTGGTAAGTCTTTCCACCAAGTACTACCTTTTTTTTCTTCAAACCACTTAAGTCTTTGTTTAGTATATGCAGGTACAGGAAACTCAAATTCACGAGTACCATTTTTAGCCTGTTTCTGTGTTGTTACTTCTCTGATTCCGTAGTCGATAAGCAGACGCTTTACGAACTGTTCTTCGAGCATAAACTGCTCTTTTTGCCAATTTGTCATAGGGTTTTTATTAATTTTAGTTGTTCTACTGTAAATTTCTTTGTATCATCTCGCCACATACGGTTGTGAGTGAACTTTCTAGCCTTCGGAAAGGTAGATTTCTGTCTAACTCGTACTCGATTGTACTCGACATTTGTAAGTCCACTGCATAACCCGTCATGTGAGTGCCTGCGCCTATGCTCGCTTGCACGTAATTTTTTCTGTTGTATAGAGTAATTGCATAGCTCTTTCATAGTCATTACGCCCATGGATTGTCTGATTTAGGTACGTAAGTTAAACCTTTATAGTTGAACCACTCTGTGATACCTTCTTTATCTTCATCTTCATTGTAGATGAAAGCAAATTTAGCGGGTAAGTTGCCGACAGTGTAGCCTTTGTAGTCTTGACCGCCAAATCTTATAAATGAATGGCCGTCTTTTTTATAGAATTTTATTTGTTGCATAGTTTTGTTTATTATATTATCCAATAGTTATTGTATTTTGTTTGTAACTAGAGACCTTCTTCATCATCATAATAACCTTCTAAGATCTCTTCCACGTCTTGTGATGTGAAATAACCTTCGCCATACTGATTAATGTCTTCAGCTCTTTGCTTGATCTCATTGTATTTAGCCATTTTCCCTGCTTCGAATGATGATGCAGCGATCTCTTGCGCTATATTATTACTTATTGTGTAGGAAGTAGCGCATGCACCTACTATTATTATGGTTTTAATTATATTTTTCTTCATATTCTTTGAAAACTAATGTTATTACACTTAAAAGCGATCCTGTATTCTTTTACAAGATTTAGAGCTTCCACTCTATTTTCTGCTTCATCTATTATTTCTGGTTCATAGGAGCCATTACTCCAATATATTATATTATATCTCATCTGAATTTTTTACTATATTATCATTGATTACCTGCAAGACTTCATCTCTAGTGATTTCACCTTGTAGTTGTTTTAGTATAAGAGAAGTCATATCTATCTCTTTATTGTTAGTTATTTGTATAAATTGCATAGTATTATATTTTTAATTAGTCACCTGTATAGTTATTAAATGTTGATTTAGATTTGTAGTATTGTCTACACCCTTCATCATGAAGTTGTTGTAACTCTTTGTAGTAATCAGAGTTATTTAGCCTGTCATCTCTAAATTCAGTGACATTTTGTAAGTCACCATATTGGGTGATATTGTCTATAGTACACTTGTAGATATCTTTGTCTGGAAAGTGTGGATTGAAGTGTTTAATTATTCGCATAGTTATTTAGTATTAGTGGAGTGTAGAAGAATCGAACTTCTCTCACACACGTGCGCGATTTACCTACTAACGCTATAGAGTTTTTCATCTATATTAAGTACGCCACGATTTACTGCCGAGCCATTCACTCCGAATGTTATTTATTTAGTTTATTATATTATCCAACTATAGTTGTATTTTGTTTGTAACTACCATCTTGTTACATCAGTGGACCCACCAATTTCTATTGGTAATGACTTGATTTTAAGTATAATAGTGTGTATGAATTTTCTCATATAAGTATTATTTATAAGTGTATAATTGTTTATTAGTTTAATTTATAGTTATAGTGCTGCACTGATTATCTCAGTGAGTAATAAAGAAGTAGTATTAAACTACCTCTTTATCTCTTAGTATAACTGGTACACTAGTTGAAGAAGTGTATGACTTATACTTTTCAAAACAATTCATAGAAGTTAATTTATCTTTCATGATTTCATATACTTTATCATGATTGTAAGTGAATGACTTACCATTTTTGAAAGTTACTTCAATGATTTGATTTTTACCTATTAAAGATTTTCTGATAACAAATCTTTTTGATTTTAAATTTTGCATAGTATTATTTATTTATTAAGTTATTATTATTATTATTTAGTTACATTATTATTATCCAATTTGTAATGTATTTTGTTTGTAATTTAATTATATTATTTTATAAGTTATATTATTTTTTGTAAGTAATTTATTTATATTAATGTTTGAAGGATTATGTAATATAAATAATTTGTTATTTATAAATTGTAAAGAAATATAATTGTTTGTTAGTATTTTAGTAGTTAATTGTATTTGATATTTATTTATAAGTAACATAGTTTGTTTTATATTATTATCCAAAACATTCTGTATTTTGTTTGTAAAAAAAGTCAAAATAATTTCAATGAAAAATTCAAATATATAACAAAAAAAACTGTAAAAAACAGCCGGGGCTGGTAAATTTCAATCAATTTTACAATTCTGTAGGAAAAAAATCAGGAAAATACAACACTAACTCTCGATATACGCTATGGGGCCTAGTTTTATATAGTGACATTAGCCTTATAAGGTATATAAGTAAGGGGCTTATGTCCTACTTTGTAAGTTTTCGCCTTTATCTGTAAGTATATATAGATATATGAGCACACTACAGTTTATGGGTCGTGGCGAGCTTGTTCCAAGATTGATTGCTCAGGTTGGAGACGAAGCATTTGCAATGAACCTACTTAAGAAACGCGGACATATGAATCCAGACGGTACATTAACAGCAGAAGGTGAGAAAAGAAACCAAATGACAGCTGAAGAACGTGCATTTGATAGAGCTGGTGAAAGCGTACACACTCATGACTACAACCCAGAAACAAATAGATTAGAAAAAATTTAAACAAACATGGCAACAATAAACAGTTATCCAACAACGACACCTACAGGTAGTGATCTTATTATAGGTACAGATGTATCTACCACGCCTAATTCCACCAAGACGTTTACAATAGATAGTATCAATGCATTGTCAACTGGAACACCAGCGGCTGGAACAGCAAACACTGTAGCACTATTTACTGGCGCTGTAGCAGTAGGTGATTCAACAATAGTAAGATCAGGCGCTGGCGCTACGTCTCTTTACACTTTTGGAGGAGGTACAGCTATAAACAATACATCTATAACAACAGATGATTTGACTACAACTGGTAATACAATACTAGGTAATGCTGGCACAGATACCTTAACGGTTAACGCGGCAACAACTTTTGCAGATAACGTAACTATAAACGGAAGTTCTAAAAGCTTATCAATGGGGCAAGTTAGCCCTCTGGTGTTTCTTGATGGTGCAGGTGTCGCCAGATTAACAATTGGAGGAAATATAACAACTAATTCCATTATAAATGAATCAGGAGCTGGAGATCTTATTTTAGTCTCTAATACTGAATTAGAAATTAAATCCGGTGAACTTGGAGAAAACTTCGCTAAATTCACAAAAGACGGACCTATTGAACTTTATTATGACAACGCTAAAAAGTTTGAAACAACAACCACAGGTACTCTTGTAACAGGTCAGATGGATATTGCCGCACTAAACACAGCTCCAGTATCTGCTGTAGCAGCGGGAACTTTAGGAGAAATAAGATTTACAGCGGATCACATTTATGTGTGTACAGCAACAAATACATGGAAGAGAGTTGCTATATCAACGTTCTAGTAAAATTCGCCAAAACCAAGTGAGTATATAAATATAAAGAATTTAAAAATAAAAATATGAATTTCGGCTACGTAAAAGACACAGCTGGTATAACCAAGCCAATAAATCTAGATGACATAAAAATTATAAATGTCACCGCAGATAGTATAATAATAAGATATAATTTAACTGGAACATCAAATATTTTTGATGAATTAGCTTTCTTTATATCTTTTAATAACACAGGCTCAATATCAACAACTCAAATAGAATCTCAATTCTATAGTTGGTTACAAAATGCATTAATTTCCACTTCTCCATTAAAAACTAGTTTAAACTCAGCGATGCCTCAACTAGAGATTGTTACAGCAGGTTTAATTAATGCGGCTGGTTATAGAGATGGTACTTTTGGTGCTGCTGTAGATGAAGCTGCGGCTTGCGCATCCACTCCAGCAACAAACTGTATAGTTGAATCCAAAGTTGGAACTCCAGCGGTTGGTACTTTAGTTTTGTCTAAACCTTCAGCCACGGATTTAGATCCTATTGCAGATGGCACATATGCATTGAGCGTAGGTGGTTCTAAATATTTTATTAGTCTTAAAGGATCTAGATTAACAAGCATCGTTGTTTGTCCTTTAGTACTAGATTTTGTGTTTGATCCTAATCAAAACGCTTCTGGTAGTGCTTCTGCTGCAAATTATGTCACTTTATCTACCACCAACAATGCCACTTTCACTAATAGTTATTATGGAGCATTTGCTATGTCGCCTGCTTTTGGTAGTGGTAGCTTTGGAAGTTGCTCTTTTTTACAAGGATCTAATGATAGAACTTGGCCATGTGGATATATAATAAATGGCTTTTTAGACGCAGCTAAAGGATTAGGTCAATTACCTGCTTTCGGTGTTAAACTAGCAGATCCTGCTGTATCTAGTTACAATAATGCCGAGTTATATGTATCTGATGACTATTATGTCACTGGCAATAAAGATTTAGCTACATGGGTGGCTTTTAATGAAGATTATTGGCTTCAAGGGTTTAGTTATTTTGGAACTGGAGCTAATCCTCCAGCGCCTCCAGCTCTAAATACGGTTTATAGCATGCTAATCAACAACTCAATTGCAACCGACCCAAGTACATTAGCAGCAAGAGGTAGAATATTTTTACCACCCGCAACTTCATTTAGTGGTGGCGCAACTTTTGCAACTACTACTTACTTGAATTTAAGCACAACTGGAATACTAGATCAAGCTTCAAGCTGTTAAACGCGTCACTAATTATACTTAAAATAAAAAAATGGATAAATATATATTAATAAACAAAGAAGCCAAAGGCGTACTCAGTAAAGATGAGATAGTTGGATTAGTAGGAACTCATACTTTAATAGATTATGATGTAGAGCTTGTAGGCGCTATACCTGGTTTTAGAACTTATCTACTTGATGATTACGCGGGAACAGGTGCTTTAAATGCAAACCTTATTCTATCTGCAGGACTCGCGGCAGATCAACCTAAAGCTAAAAAACTTTTTTTAGATTACTTTGTAAAAGCATTTGAAGAATTATCTATTACTTCAAATTCCACGGTGGTATTTTATCCACCAACGGGAATAAGTATAGGTACTGTATCAGGATAACATACCCGGCACGGGAAAGTGCAAACCAAATAATAACATAAAAACCAAAACCAATGACGTTTTTTTACGAGACTAATTCGTGGACTAGTCAACCACAACCAACTAAAGACCGAATCAAACTATGGAACCATATAGCTGATAAAGCAAACTGGCGCATAGTTCAATTACCAAACGGTTATTACCAAACAGAATATCAAGATCTTCAAGATGAAGAAAAATGGATTGACGTCACAAGACGTGAAACTATGGAAGCGGCAGAAACTGCAATTAATAAGACTGTTGAACACTACGCAAAGAAAGTTGAATTTTTAAACGGACCGAAAGTAGTTAAAACCTTTAAATGAAAAAGTTAAAAACACCAGCAATAGTTTTAATAGCAGTTGCTGGAACTTTTCTAACCATTATGGCTTATTTTCTTGCAATAGTAGGAATTATAAGTCTTTTTAAATAAAATCTAATTTAATCTAATATGTCAGACGCAATAGTCAAAAACCTAAACTTTGGTGATGATGCCAGGGTTAATGTATTTAAAGGAATTGAAAAACTAACGCAAGCTGTTAGTTCCACGCTTGGAGCTAGCGGCAAATGCGTTATGTTAGAGGATCACACTGGAAGACCAATCATAACTAAAGATGGTGTAACAGTTGCAGATTCTATAATACTGCGAGACCCAGTGGAAAACATGGGTGCTACGCTTTTAAAAGAAGCAGCTCGTAAAACAGTGCAAGAAGCCGGCGACGGAACCACTACGGCTACAGTACTTGCTCATGCGATACTTGAAGAAGCTTACAAAGTAGCTAACAAAACAAACTCAAGAGAGTTAAAAGACGGTATTAATTCAGCTATTGAAAAAGTGGTTAAGTATTTAAAACTACTTACAGTAGATGTTAAAGGTAGTATGATAGATCAAATAGCTACTATATCTACAAACAATGATCCTGCGCTTGGAAAAATTATTGCAGATGCTTTTAGATCTGTAGATAACACAGGTGTAGTTATGATGGAAACGGCTTCAGATGGTAAAACACATGTAGAAGTTGTTGATGGTGTTCAATACGACAAAGGTCTTAAGAACTCACACTTTGTAACTAACCAAGCAACAAAGACTGCTGAACTAGAAAATCCACTAGTGCTTTTACTAGAATCACCAGTTGATACAATACGACAGATTCAATCTGTGCTAGAGTACGTAATAAAAAACAACAAACCTTTGCTTATTATAGGCGATTTAGAACAAGGTGTTTTATCCGCTCTAGCTATGAATAAAATGAAAGGCAACATTAAAGTGAATGTTATTGATGCTCCAACGTTTGGAATAAACAAGCAACAAATGCTTCAGGACCTTTCATTACTTACTGGTGCTACTATTATAAATGAAGACTTAGGTGATGACATGGAAATGATACAGCCTGAGCATTTAGGTAGTTGTGTTAAGAGTGTTACATCACACGAAGATACAATACTACAAGTAGAAGAATCACCAAAAGAAGTTATAGACGTTATAAATGAAATTAAGTCTAAGCTTTTGAAAGAAAAAAATCCTAATAAGCTTATAAAGCTTGAAAAAAGATTAGCCATGCTGTCTGCTAAAATAGCAATAGTTAAAGTAGGTGCTAATTCAGAAATAGAATTAAAAGAAAAAACAGATAGGGTAGAAGATGCTATCTGTGCTACTAAAGCTGCTATCAAAGAAGGGATTGTTCCTGGTGGTGGTATTGCTCTATTAAACGCTGCAACAAATATAACAGCTAAGTCACTAGGTGAAGCGGTTTTATTAGAAGCTATTAAAGCGCCTTTTGAAACTATACTTGAAAACGCAGGTGTTCAGGATGTTGAAACACCTACTAGAAAAGGACAAGGCTACAATGTGGTTACAGGAAAAATGGTAAATATGATTAAGTCGGGTATTATAGATCCACTACTAGTCACCAAGAGCGCTCTTCAAAATGCAGCTTCTGTAGCAACAACAATATTATCTACTGATTGTGTAATTAATAATTTAAGAATTGATGAAAGCAATAGGTAGAAACTTAATAATAAACAAAGCAAAAGAAGGGACTACTAAAACAACTGGTGGTCTTTTACTTGCTGAGAGCCAAAGAGACGATATACGTTATGTTCAGGCTACAGTAGTTTCTGCAGGAGACGAAGTAGCAGGTGTCAAACCAAATGATATAATATACTTTGATCGTCACGCTGGCCACAAAATAGAAGTTGATAAAGAATCTTATCACGTTATAAAATCAGGTGACATAGTCGTTGTATTATGAGATTAGACGCTAGTGACATTAGAGAGCTAAACCTCTTGAAACACTACCGCATTATAAGAAAATGGGCTTGTCGTAACAATGATTTAAACGATGCAGATCTAGAACTTCTTATATACCTTGATTGTATGGAGTTTTTTACTAAGAAAGACTTTGAGATGGGTGTTTATTCTTATAGCTGGGATAATCGCAGATGGAATAGACTATTGAAGCAAGACTGGATTAAAGTCTGGAGACATAGAAACAGAACCACTCAAAAATACCATATATATAAAGTATCATTTAAGGGCAAGCAACTTATAAGTAGAATATACAGAATAATGCTTGGTGAAGAAGATATAAACACAGGTAGACGAAACAAGATAATTAATGGCAAGACATATACTGACAAGGTTATGACTAAAGCTATTTATAACGTAAATAAAGATAAAAATAGATGAGTAATAGTCCGGTAAATTTTGGAGGTGCTATAGCAAGAGCGTCGGGTGTTTTAGGTTCTAGAACAAGTGGAGGTAGGCTAAATGCACTGCAGGGTCTAATTGGTAGTAGTAGAAATGCTAACAATATAGACGAATACATGAGCTCGTTTAGTCAAAAAAACCCAATGCCAAAAAGCAGTATTGAGACTTCAAGTGTTACTGAACAATTAAACCCTGGCACTATACAAGCACCAAGACCCATTATAAACACGGGCTATAGACAAGACTTTGAGAAACTACAAAATAAATTAACAAATACTGTTCCATCTAACTCTTTAGTTCAACCTGAAGCTAAGGTGCCAGCGGTGGCAAGTTTAGAAACAAAACAACCCGCTATAAACACAGGTTATAGACAAGATTTTGATAATTTACAAAATGAATTAACAAATGTGCCACCGCAACCTAGTTCCTTAGTTCAACCTTTTACTCAACCAGTACAACAAAGTGCTAATCAAATATTCGGTGATTTATTTGCAAGACAAAATGCAGTAGGAGCACCAATGATGTTTAAAATAAATAAATAAATAAATAAATTATGCATAAAACAGATCCAAATTACGATAAAACAATGGCATCTAAAAACACCCACGGTGTTGTTGGAGAAAATGCTATTTGGGACGGACCATTAGATCAGACTGGAAGACCTCACGGAGTTGGTTCTAGTTCTGGCATAAAAGGCATGCAAGTGCTTAAAGCTAAAAGCTACTACAAAGGAATGCCAATTACTGAATGCGCTAAAGGATATAAATAATGTATACATCACCATTTTTAAAAAAAGACGATTTTCCTGAAATAAAGGAAAAAAATAAAGGAAAATTTACAGCTTGGGCTAAAAAGAACGGTTTTAAAGACGCTTGTTCTGCTGCTGATGCCGTAATGTCAAAAAAAGACAAATACAGCGAAGAAGTTGTTAAAATGGCTAACTATGCCAAAAACTTTGGTTGTTCAAGAAAATAAGTTATGACACGGTTTAGAGACGGATTTATGAAAGCTTCACCTGTAAAACAAATAGCAGGAGACAGAGCTGAAAGATTAAGAAAAAGAGCTCAACGCAAATCAGAAAGATCAGGTGAAACAGGCGGTTATAATTATTCAGATCCTAAAGTAGTAAAGTTACTAGATAAAGCTAAAAAAATAGAAAATAAAAACTTTATTAAATCAACAGGGGCAAAAAAAGGTTCAAAAAGAAAAGGATCTAGATACGGCGAAGATGCTAGAGTGTCTGCTTCATACGATAGACCCGACACAGATACCAGTCCCTTGAATGCTGTAACAGCTACTCAAGATATATCATCTGATATGTATTATCAACCTAGAAAGGAAATGGATTATTCAACAATGGTTGAAGCAGCCGGAAAACTTGGTGCAAAGAAAAAAGCTTCTAGCACCACATCGTCATCAGACCCAGCACAAGATCATTCAAAAAAAATAATAAATGAAATGAATCAAATAAGTGCTACAAATGATAAAAACGAAAAGTGGTTCAAGGATAATACTAAAAAAGTGTGGGATAGAGAACACGGCTACGTAAGGGTTGATGCAAATGGAAATATTTATAATCCATTTGGTCAAGGAGAAGCGTTTAGCGTAAGAACATACCCTATTATTGGAAATACAAATAAAGATCTTAAGGATTTTGATCCAACAAAAACACTTTCAATAATGGATATTAAAGATTTAAAAGATAATAAAGAAAAACCAACATTTAAAGGAAGTTAAAATGGGATATCAAAAAGGACATTGGGGTGAATATAGCGGAAACGCAAAATGGTCAAGAGACCACGCCCACACAAGAGTTACAAGCAAAAATTATGATGATGCGGTAAAAGATGATGCTGCACATATTGACTATTTAAAGCGAGACGTGCTTTATGATGATCACCACGGTCATAGTGACGAAAAAATGACTGCAGATGAAAAACATATTTCTAAATTGGCAGGTGATATGAAATATGATAAAAAGCATCACGGTTCACCAATGCATACACATCACCCTGATCCACCAAGAAAAAAAGTAATATCTTTAGCTGAAAAAGAATACGAACAAGAACTAAGAAGAGAAAAAAGAATGCCAGGTTTTGCTGAAAAACCAGAAGGAGGCATAAAAACTGTAGCAGCGGAAAATAGAAGAAAAGCTATAGACAAAATATCTAAACCAAAAGCAAAAGTTAAAATTAAAAAATAAAAAACACCACAGTTAAACTTAAAAAATAATATTATGCCAGGTAAAAGAAAAAAAGTAACTTTCGTAAAATCAGAACCGGCTGGACCTGATGGATTCAGAAAAGTGACAAAAGTAAAAAAAATGAGTGAAAAAAGAGCTAAAAAGAAAGAAGCTAAAGGTCAAGGAAAAATGTTTAAAAACTATTCAACTGATGTTGTAAGAGCAATTGTTTCAGCAAGCGATAGTAGTCTTAACATGGGATATGGAAAAGGTCCTCACATGGAATCTGCAAAACAAGAAAAATACAACTTAATGCATGACAACCCAGTGGCTAAACACGCTAGTGGAGGATCATGGATGTCAAAGCATTCAAAGTCTGCTTTACATATGGGACATAGTCCTTTAGAAAAACATAAAGAAGGACATACAGAACCAACAACACTGCAAAAAATTAGAAACTTTGTAGAACCAGGTTTATCTAAAAACCAGAGCGGCAACAGCAGACAACAAATGTTTGATTATGACGGAGATGGTGACACTGTGTTTAACGACAGTAATAGAGATGGTACAATGCTTAGTAGAGGTCTTAAAAAAGTAGGCAAGGCAATTTATAATGATATATTTGCAGGAGGATCTGAAGAAAAAAGAAAAACTCGCGCAGACAGAGGCGGGGAATAACTAGAAGTAACCTTAGGATAAAACAAACAGTAGGGATCTGTAAAACCCAGCCAAACACTAACACTAACACTAACACTAACACTAACAAAAAATGGCAAATTTTTTAAAAGTAAATGCAGGACCTGTAGCGTCTGATGGCATTGAAACATTAATACCGATCAATAAAATAGCAGCTCTTGAGTCTGTGACTAATGCAGTAAACGTTACGACTGCAGTTATAAAGACGGATTCTTCCGCTACTTCATTGTATACAATCAAAGTACCTGGAGTAACAGGTGGAGCAGGAGGCGGAGCTACGTCAGCATCAAGAGAAAAAGATTTTAGAGACGTGTTTAATGCAGCTTTAACAGCAAATCCAGGAGGCGTAGTATCTACATTAGGTGCTGTACCCGCTTTATTGCAAGTACCAGCTGCTCAATCAGGAGAGCAAGGAAAAATCCTTATTACTCAACCTGCAACTTGGGCTGAATACACAACTTGTATTTACACTCCGTAAATTATGAAATCAACAGGTTTAGGAGACAGCGTAGAGAAGTTTACTAAAGCTACTGGTATCAAAAAAGTAGTAGACACAATGAGCAAGGGACTAAACATCCCTTGCGGTTGTGCTGCTAGAAAAGGAGCATTAAATAAAATGTTTCCATATAAAAAATAACTATGGCTTTTAAACTCAATAATCCTCCGTATAAAATAAATAATACTCCAATATATAGTGTAGATATGGAAGACGGGGTTATGGGCAAAGCTAATAATAATGGTACCATTATTATAAATAAAGATGTAGATCCTTCAAAAACTCAAGACGTTATAGACCATGAAATGGTTCATATAGATCAAATGAAACGTGGTGATCTTGATTATGATAATGAAAACGTTTACTGGAAAGGCAAAAAATACCCTAGAAGTAAAATGAAAGAAGGAGCAAAAAACCTACCTTGGGAAGCCGAGGCTTATAGAAATGCCTAAAAAGAAATTTAAAGATACAACTGTTGGAAAGCTTTTATTCGGAGCTGCATCAGTTATAAATCCTACACTGGGGAATGTACTCCAAGGTGTGATGTCACCACAAGAAGCAATTGCTGAAATAACTAAAGCAGATGTTTCTAATGATGACAAAATAAAATTACAACAATTAATATACGAACAGCAGAATAAAGAAATAGAAGCCATAACAACTCGTTGGCAAGCAGATTCAATGTCTGACTCTTGGCTTTCAAAAAATGTACGACCACTAGTTTTAGTGTGGTGTATTACTATTTTCTCGCTAGCTGGTATATTAGACAGTGTTGAAACTATACCATTTGAAATAAATTCACTATGGAACGACACTTTTGAAAAAGTAATGATGGCTGTGGTCTTAGCTTATTTCGGCGGACGCACAACAGAAAAAGCAACAAATATATTTAAAAAATAAAAAATAAAAAAATGGGAAGTTATATATCAAGTTTAAATAATTTTGCTACTCAAGGAATAGCATTCGTTACGAGCGTAATACAAGACGGGGTGGGTTTAACTAAAACTACTGATACATCTGCTGGTCTTACTCCAGGTTTAGCAGCAAATGATACTACAGTTTTTCCAAGCGGTGGAAGTTTACTTACTGCAATGCAAGGTGCTGGTATAGCAACTTATGATACTCCAACAGCAACTTGGCATCAAGATGTATATGCTTTTCATATGTCAACTACAGGTGGCGGGGCTGTAAATAAGGTTTCTGCAATAGTTTTAGATTCTTCTAAGGCCGCAAAAATTAATCAAGATATAACAGGGCTTACCATTCAATTTGACACTGATGCCTTGGTAGCAGGTATAGGTGAACCCGGAGGAGCTGGCACCGCAAGCGGAGCGGTGACGCTGACGCTGCAAGCAGCCCCCCAAGTTGTATATCCTGATTCTACTAAATTCTGGAACAATGAATGTGTTTCTGTTTACGCAGGAGGCGCTGCTGGAAACCTAGTAGGAGTATTAGCTAATGATGTTGGACCTATAACAATATCTACTAGTGGCGGAGCAGGTTTTTTAGAATTTGCTTTTAAATCTATAGATTCAACCTCAACAACATCAGCAAACTTAATACTAATTCAATAGCAAGTAGATTTCAAAAAACAAGTGTAACTATATAACTATAAAACAATTAAATTAAATTAAATCAAATGGCAAAAATTACAGAAGAACAACTTGAAAAAGTTGTAGAACAAAATAAAGAACTAGAAGACACTGTTCTTGAAATAGGTATTTTAGAAAGCAAAAAACACGCGCTACTTCACAAAGTGGCTGACGTTAATAAAGTTTTAGAAGAATCTAAAAAAGAACTTGAAGAACAATACGGTAAAATATCTATAGATCTTAAAACCGGTGAATATACTGAAATAACTGAAGAGGCGTAATGGATTCAGTTATAAGAAAAATCAGTATAGGTTCTGATTACAAAAACGACGCTATGCACTACTCTGTAGGGCAGCAAGTTTATGGAGGTCACGAAATAGCTTATATTTTATTTGATGAAACTGATGGATCTTATAATATTCATATAAAGAAAAACAACGAGGTATTGCCGTGGAAGAAGTTTAATTCTAATATGGCTGTATCTGTTGAGTATGATTTAGAATATTAATGAAAAGCTTATATGATTTTATTGTCAAACCTGTTGGTGATAAATATAAAAACACAATTAAAATAGCGGGTAAAGACGTTGTTATCAATACTAAAATTGAAAACTGGAAGTTTGTAAACCGCTTAGCTGAAGTCATTGAAACGCCATTAGCCTTTAAATCAGGCATTAAAAAAGGTGATACAGTAGTTATACACCAGAACGTATTTAGAACCTTTTATGACATGAAAGGTAAAAAAAAGAAAAGCAGATCTTATTTTGAAAATGATTTGTATTTTTGTAGCCTTGACCAGGTTTATTTATATAAAAATAAAAACGGTTGGAACACTGTTGGTGACAGATGTTTTATAACACCTATAAAAAGTAATGATTCTCTAACGCTTGATAAAGAGCGTAAGCTTGTTGGTATATTAAAATATGGCAATAAGTCCTTAGAAGCACTAGAAATAAACCCAGGAGACCTAGTTGGCTATACGCCTAATGGTGAATGGGAATTTTTAGTTGAAGGAAAAAGACTTTACTGTATGAAATCTAATGATATTGTAATTAAGTATGAACACCAAGGAAACGAAGAAGAATATAATCCAAGCTGGGCAGCGAGCAGTTGAGGAGTTAATCAAAGTAGCTAAAGAAGCTATTGTTGATTCAGATGATGATATATCGGCTGACAGACTCAAGAACGCAGCGGCCACAAAAAAGCTAGCCATATTCGATGCCTTTGAAATACTTAATCGCATTGAAGAAGAAGAAAACTTATTAAACGAAAAACCTAAAGAAGTTAAAGAAGAGAGAACTTTTAAAGGTTTTGCTGAAGGTAGATCTAAGAAATAATGTACAAACAAACGTTATACAAAATATTAAAAGATCATATAAAGCCTAAAGTTTTAAAACGTATGAACCGCTACAAAAAATGGGAGTACGGTTATAAAAAAGAGCATGATATTGTAGTGATAAGTAAAGACGGTACAATAGGTGATATATACGAAATACAAAACTTAAAAATAGCTTTACCTAAAGTTAAAGAAGTACATAAGTTCGAAACGGATAAATGGGAATATACAGAATATCCTAAAGTGTTAAAAAAAATAAAGTCTGTATTTGATTGGGAAGAATATCCTTTAGACTTTAAAGAAAAATGGTATGATTACATCGATAATGAATTTACTAGAAGAGAAAAAGGCTTTTGGTTTTATAACAAAGGCATTTCTACTTATATCACTGGCACTCATTATATGTACTTGCAGTGGAGTAAAATTGATGTCGGTCAACCAGACTTTCGCGAAGCAAACAGGTTATTTTACATCTTTTGGGAGGCTTGTAAGGCCGATGCCCGTTGTTATGGATTGTGCTACCTTAAGAATAGACGATCTGGATTTTCATTTATGGCATCAGGCGAGGTGGTTAACCTGGCAACCATATCCTCTGACTCTAGATATGGAATACTATCGAAGAGTGGACCAGATGCGAAGAAGATGTTCACGGATAAGGTTGTACCGATATCAGTTAATTACCCCTTCTTTTTCAAGCCGATTCAGGACGGAATGGATCGTCCCAAGACCGAGCTCGCGTATAGAGTACCCGCGACCAAGTACACCCGTAAGAAGCTCGAGACCAACGAGACACTCAGAGAACTCGATGGACTTGACACCACGATCGACTGGAAGAATACCGGTGACAACTCGTACGACGGTGAAAAACTCAAACTACTCGTCCACGACGAGAGCGGCAAGTGGGAACGCCCGACGAACATCCTCAACAACTGGAGGGTTACGAAAACTTGTCTACGATTAGGTAGTAGAATTATCGGAAAGTGTATGATGGGTTCAACTAGTAACTCATTAGATAAAGGTGGAGACAATTTTAAAAAACTATACAATGACTCAGACGTCACTCAACGAAATGCGAATGGACAAACTCGCTCTGGACTATATAGCTTGTTTATACCTATGGAGTGGAATTACGAAGGATACATTGATTCTCATGGATTACCTGTCTTCGACACACCGAAAAAAGCAAAGCAAGGACCTCAGGGTGAAATAATAGATTTAGGTGTAATAGAGTATTGGGACAACGAAGTTGAAGGTCTTAAGCAAGATCAAGATGCTTTAAATGAATTCTATAGACAATTTCCTCGAACTACTAAGCACGCTTTTAGAGATGAGTCAAAAGAATCTTTATTTAATCTAACTAAAATTTATGAACAGATAGATTTTAATGAAGATCTTAAAAATTCTATAAATATTACAAAAGGTAATTTTATGTGGAAGGATGGTGTGCAAGACAGTCAGGTTTTATTTATGCCAAATACTAATGGCAGATTTTTAATAACCTGGGTTCCACCTGTTAATATGCAAAATGCAGTAATAACAAAAGGAGGTATTAAATATCCTTTAAATGAAAATTTAGGAGCTTTTGGTTGTGACCCTTATGATATATCAGGCACAGTAGATAAAAGAGGATCAAAAGGATCTTTACATGGTCTTACTAAATTTTCAATGACAGACACGCCTCCAAACCATTTCTTCTTGGAATACATAGCTAGACCTCAAACAGCTGAAATATTTTTTGAAGACGTGCTCATGGCTTGTGTTTTTTATGGTATGCCAATACTTGCAGAAAATAATAAACCTAGATTATTGTATCATTTTAAAAGAAGAGGTTATAGAGGTTTTTCAATGAATAGACCTGACAGAAAAAGAAATAAACTTTCCATTACGGAAAGAGAGTTGGGTGGCATACCTAATTCAAGTGAAGATATTAAGCAAGCTCACGCCGCGGCTATTGAGTCTTATATAGAAGATTTTGTTGGTTTAAAAGAAACTGGATACGGTGATATTTATTTTCAAAGAACATTAGAAGATTGGGCAAAGTTTAATATAAACAATAGAACAAAACATGATGCTTCTATAAGTTCTGGATTAGCGTTAATGGCATGTAACAAGCATCGATATGCTCCAAGTGCACCTCGTAAGTTACAGTCTGTTGATTTAGGTATAAAAAAATACGATAACAAAGGAGTTACATCAAAAATAATAAATTAAATGGGTATATACACCAATACTAGAAGTGCATTTCCTAGCCAAGTAGTTAGTGATCAAGAAAAAGCTAGCATTGAATATGGTAAGCAAGTAGCACAAGCTATAGAAGGAGAGTGGTTCTCGCAAGGTAGAACTACAGGAAATAGGTATATAACTAATTGGAATAATTTTAATCAATTAAGACTTTACGCGAGAGGCGAACAAAGTGTTCAAAAATATAAAGATGAATTATCTATTAATGGTGATTTGTCTTATCTTAATTTAGATTGGACCCCTGTTCCTATCTTATCTAAGTTTGTAGATATAGTTGTAAATGGTATATCTCAAAAATCTTATGATGTAAAAGCTTATGCTCAAGATCCTGAATCTGTTAGAAAAAGAACTAACTATGCGACTAAGTTATATGAAGATATGATATCTAAAGAGTATCTTTTAAACTTAGAGCAAACGTTGGGTATTGATGCATATCAATCTCCAAGTAAAGACGTAATACCTGAAACTCCAGAAGATTTAGAATTGCACATGCAATTAAGCTATAAGCAGTCTATAGAAATAGCTCAAGAAGAAGCTATATCCTCTGTGATGGCTCAAAATAAATATGATCTTACTAGAAGAAGGTTAAATATGGATTTAGCGGTTTGTGGTATAGCGGCTGTTAAAACTGATTTTAATACTGCTAATGGAGTTACTATTGATTATGTTGATCCAGCTTATATGGTTTATTCGTATACAGAAGATCCAAATTTTGAAGATATTTACTACGTTGGAGAAGTTAAATCTTTAACAATACCAGAGTTAAAAAAAGAGTTTCCGGGAATACCTGAAGATGAATTAAAAATTATTCAAAATACACCGGGTAATAAATCTTATATAACTGGTTACGGTAATTATGATAACAATACTGTTCAAGTTCTTTATTTTGATTATAAAACATATCACAACCAAGTTTTTAAAATAAAACAAACGGATCAAGGATTAATGAAAGCTATTGAAAAGCCTGATACATTTAATCCGCCAGAAAATGATAATTTTGAAAGAGTATCAAGATCAATAGAAGTTTTATACAGTGGGGCCAAGGTTTTAGGAACTAATATAATGCTTAATTGGGAACTGTGTGAAAACATGACCAGACCTTATGCTGACACTACTAAGGTTAAAATGAATTATGCTATTTGTGCGCCTAGAATATACAAAGGTAGAATAGAATCTTTAGTAAGTAGATGCACTGGTTTTGCTGACATGATACAGTTAACTCATTTAAAACTGCAACAAGTAATATCTCGCATGGTTCCAGATGGTGTATATTTAGATATGGACGGTCTTGCTGAGGTTGATTTAGGAAATGGAACAAATTATAATCCAGCTGAAGCGCTAAATATGTATTTTCAGACTGGTTCTGTTGTAGGTAGATCACTTACTCAAGACGGCGAGATGAATGCTGGTAAAGTTCCAGTTCAAGAACTACAAAGCGGAAGCGGTAATGCTAAAATAGCTAGTTTAATTCAAACGTATCAATATTACTTGCAAATGATACGCGATGTAACAGGGCTTAACGAGGCTAGAGATGGTAGTTTACCTGATAGAAACACATTGGTTGGATTACAAAAACTAGCGGCTAATGCATCTAATACGGCTACTAAACATATATTACAATCTAGTCTTTATTTAACTCTTAGAATATCAGAAAATGTAGCACTTAGAGTTGCCGATGCTTTAGAGTTTCCTCTTACTAAAAGCTCATTGCAAAATTCTATATCAACTTATAATATAAAAACATTAGAAGAGATAGTTAATTTAAATCTTCATGATTTTGGTATATTTTTAGAATTAGAACCTGATGAAGAAGAACAGGCTCAGTTGGAGCAGAACATACAAGCCGCTATCCAACAAGGCGGTATTAACCTTGAAGATGCTATAGATCTTAGACAGATTAAAAATCTTAAACTTGCTAATCAAATGCTTAAAGTTAAACGTAAAGCTAAGCAGAAGCAAGACATGGAGATACAGCAGTCTAATATACAAGCTCAAGCAGATGCTCAGGCTTCTACTGCTGAAAAAACCGCGATGGCAGAGGTGCAGAAACAAGAGGCTGTCACTAATACTAAAGTACAATTTGAACAATCAAAAAATCAAATGGAAATAGAAAGAATGCAAATTCAAAATGAATTAGAAATTCAAAAAATGCAAAGAAGATTTGAGTTTGATCTTCAACTAAAGCAAATGGATATGCAAGCTGTTGGAGAAAAAGAAAAAATGATTGAAGATAGAAAAGACAAGCGTATAAAAATGGAAGGTACGCAACAAAGTGAAATGATTACGCAAAGAAACGTAGATGGACCTCCAATTAATTTTGAACAAGACGTAGAGGTTGACATGAACGCCTTTATGTAGTTTTAATTATTTAATTATATTATATTATGTCAGAAGTAAAAACAAATGAACCTGTTAAACAGGAAGGTGAGTTTAAATTAAAAACAAAAAAGAAAACACCTAAAAAATTAACCGAAACAAAGAATAACATTACAAAAGTAAATGTTAATCCAAAAGAACCTTTGGTTGAATTAGAACCAGATGTTAAAAAAGTAACAATTCCAAAACAAAAAGAAGATGCCATTCAAATCGGAGAAACAAAGGAGGTATCTGTGGAAAAACCATCCGGAGATAGCGCAACGGTGGGAGAACCTATACAAGAGTCCAACAAGACTACTGAAGGGTTTTCTCCAATCCAAGAAGTAACAGAAGCTGAAGTTAAACAAGTTGAAGCAGAAGTTAAAGAAGCTATAAGAGATGAAAAAATATTAGGTAAATCATTACCGGAAAATATTGAAAAGCTAGTTTCGTTTATGGAAGAAACGGGTGGGACAATAGAAGATTATACTCGTTTAAATGCTGATTACAGCAGTGTAGACGATAAAACTCTCATTAAAGAGTATTACAAAAAAAATAAACCTTATTTGGATTCTGAAGATCTTGATCTTTTGTTAGAAGATTTTGACTATGATGAAGACTTAGATGAAGAAAGGGATATACGCAAAAAGAAACTTGCGTTTAAAGAAGAAGTTGCAAAAGCCAAGAACTTTTTAGAGGAAACTAAGAGTAAATATTACGACGAAATCAAGTTGAGACCCGGCGTTACTCAAGACCAACAAAAAGCTATGGATTTTTTCAATAGATATAACAAGGAGCAAGAACAAGCTGAGCAACAGCATCAATTGTTTAAAGATAATACAAAAAAGCTTTTTAGCAATGATTTCAAAGGTTTTGATATCAGTGTTGGTGAAAAGAAATATAAGTATAATATTCAAAACAAAGATAAAGTTGCAGAAAGCCAGTCTAATATAACAAACCTCGTTGGGAAGTTCCTAGACGAATCTGGTAATGTTAAAGACGTTAATGGTTATCACAAGGCTATTTATGCTGCTGAAAATGTAGATAAGATTGCCGCTCATTTTTATGAGCAAGGAAAAGCAGACGCTGTAAAAGACGTTGTAAACAAATCAAAAAACTTGAGTGACACTAAAGCTAGGACTTCTCAAGGTGACGTGTATATTGATGGATTTAAAGTTAGAGCAATTTCAGGCGCTGATTCTACAAAACTAAAAATAAAAACAAGAAAATTTAACTAAAAAATTTAAAATTATGAGTTTAACTCCTCAATTTGGGTCTTTAATCCCATCTCAAACCCAGGAGCTATTGAATAGTAACTACCTACAGTTTAATGGTGGTACTTTAACCGGTGATTCTAATTCATTCGCCCAACAATATCTTCCTGAAATTTATGAACAAGAAGTAGAGCGTTATGGAAACAGAACGTTATCTGGATTCTTGCGAATGGTTGGCGCTGAAATGCCAATGACATCTGATCAAGTAATTTGGTCTGAACAAAATAGATTACACATATCTTATGATAACTGTACTTTTGCCGCTGGTGTAATTACAGTTGCTCCTTTAGCTGGATTTCCAGGCACACAAAACGTTATATCAGTAAATGATACTGTTGTTCTTTTAGACACCGCTACAGGTGCTGAAGAAAAAGGTATTGTTACTGCTAGCGTATTAGGTGATGCTGCTACGGATGGAACAATTACTGTCGCTGGATTTGGTGGAGCTGCCGTAGTAGGTGGAGCTGCTTTAACAAGTGGTAGCATTAAGGTGTTTGTATATGGTTCTTCTTACGCAAAAGGAACTAGCATGTTAGCTGGTGGTACTGTTGCTGCTGGAACTCAGCCTAGAAACTCTGTGCAACCTCAACTTACTCAATTTTCTAACTCACCAATTATCCTAAGAAACCAATACATAGTATCTGGTTCTGATATGGCTCAAATCGGTTGGGTAGAAGTTGCTACTGAAGATGGCGCTTCTGGATACCTATGGTATTTAAAAGCTGAATCTGAAACTCGTTTACGTTTTGAAGATTACTTAGAAATGAGTATGATTGAAAGTGAGTATAACCAAGCCGCTGTAGGACCTGGTGTAGGATTTGGTGTTGTACCAGGATCTGAAGGTTTATTTGCTGCTATTCAAGCTCGTGGTAATGTAAACGTTGGATTTACTGCTGCTGCAGGAATTGGTGACTTTGATGACATTTTGAAAAACTTAGATACTCAAGGTGCTATTGAAGAAAACATGTTATTCTTGCAAAGACAAACTGCTTTAGATTTTGATGATATGCTAGCTGGTATTTCTGCTGGATCTGCCGGTGGTACTGCATTCGGTTTATTTGAAAATTCTGAGGAAATGGCATTAAATCTTGGATTTAGTGGTTTCCGTAGAGGATCTTATGATTTCTACAAAACTGATTGGAAATACTTAAATGATGCTTCTACTCGTGGAGGTGTTACAGGTGTTAATTCCATTGAAGGTGTATTAATACCTGCTGGAACATCAACTGTTTATGACCAAGTTTTAGGAACTAACATCCGTAGACCTTTCTTGCACGTACGATACAGAGCTTCACAAGCTGATGATCGTCGCATGAAGTCTTGGTTGACTGGTTCTGCTGGTGGTGCATTTACATCTACTTTAGATGCTATGGAAGTAAACTTCCTATCTGAGAGATGTTTAGTAACACAAGCTGCTAACAACTTTGTATTATTCAAAGGAGTGTAATTACTTCTTAAAACTAAACCCCATGGGGCTACATAGTGAGCGTAGCCCTGGGGTTTTTTATTAACTATTTAATCTTATTATATTATGGCTAAAAAAGCTACAGCAGTAGAAACTGTTGAGGTTGCACCTCAAGAAGTGGTTACAAAAACCCCACTTAAACCCACAAAACCAGCGTGGGAAATTAAAGATAGAGTTTATTATTTAAAAGGAAATAAATCTCCTTTAACTCTTACTATACCAGGAAAGCATACTAAAAAACATGCTTTATTATATTTTGATGAAAAAACTGGTAAACAAAGAGAAATTAGATATGCTACAAATCAAGATTCTCCTCTTGTTGATGAACAAAAAGGTGAGTGTACAATGGGTCATATTAGATTTCATGACGGTTCTTTAACTGTAAAAAAAGAAAAACAAAACTTACAGAAACTACTTTCATTATATCACCCTTTAAAAGGTAAATTATATGAAGAGTTTAATGCTAAGGCAGAAGCTACAGATGAGTTAGGTCTTTTAGATCTTCAAATAGACGCGATGAATGCTGCTAGAGCTATAGATATAGATCAAGCTGAAGCAATTCTTAGAGTAGAGTTAGGATCTAAAGTTAATTCTATGAGCTCTAAAGAGTTAAAAAGAGATTTGCTTTTATTCGCAAGATCTAATCCACAGTTGTTTATTAGCTTAGCTAATGACGAGAATGTTCAATTAAGAAATCTAGCTATTAGAGCTCGTGAAGCTGGTATTATTAATTTATCACCAGATCAAAGAACATTTACGTGGGGATCAAACGGTAGAAAATTAATGAACGTACCTTTTGATGAAAACCCTTACTCAGCATTTGCTGCTTTCTTGAAAACAGACGAAGGTGTTGAGATCTATAAGTCTATAGATAAAAAACTATAAAAACAAGTGATACTATAACATGGGCGGTTTCGGCCGCCTTTATAGTATATAAAAAATATAAAATGGCAGTAAACGTAAATACAGTATATCAAACAGTCTTGTATATATTAAACAAAGAACAAAGAGGTTACGTAACTCCTTCGGAGTTTAACAGTATTGCTGATTTAGTACAAAAAGAAATATTTCAATCTTACTTTCCAGACGGTAATCAAGTAAATCGTCAAAACCAAAATAACACTCAAAACGATACAGAGTTTTTTAACATGTATAAAGATATAGCTTATAAGTTGTATCCTTTTGAAAAAGAAATTGCTTTCACGTATAATTCAAATAATAATTGCTTTTATAATAATACTAACTCTATAGTATATAAAATAGGTGAAGTTATAACTACCTATAATGGTCAACCTCAATATGACTCTATAACGCAGTTAGTTAGTAAGAAAGATTTTGATAAAATAACAAGATCTAAACTAACCGCTCCCACAAAACAATATCCTTTATTTTACACAACAAACGCTTCTATTAACACTGGAACCAACTCCTTGCTAAGTGCTGGCACAGGTTATGATGCAATGCCTGCAACAGGAGCCACCACAGGTAGCGCCACGGGAACTGGACTTACTGTTAATGTTACACAATCAGCTGGTGCAATACAAACTATTTTTATAACAAACTTTGGTAGTGGTTATAATTCTGGTGATATTCTAACTATAGTTGGAGGTAATAATAATGCTACTTTTACTATACAACCTTCAAATCAATTAGCTTTAAAAATATTTCCATCACCTACAATTAATGACGCAGTTAAAGTTAATTGTGTAACAAATCCTAGTAGTCCTTTTTGGGATTTTACTATAGGTACTGTAGGTCAATATGTTTTCTTACCAGTAGGATTTACATCATCATCTTCTTTAGATTTTCAATTAGATATTTCAGAACAAGCAAATATAATTATAAATATATTAAAGTATTTTGGTGTAGTCATAAATGATCCCAATATTATAGATGTGGCGGCTCAAGAGGCTCAAGCAACTGAAATAAATTTAAAATCTTAAATAAATGAGTCAAGAAACAAACCAACAGTATTATCAAGGCGCTCAACCTTTTTTAATACCATCTACTGGAATTAATCAGGAGTTTACTACAACTTTTGATACAGATTTAGTTTTTGGTCATTTTGATCCAAACAACGTAGACTATGCTTTAAACAACTTTAAAGTTTATACAAGTTCCTCTGGTTCACCAGGTAGTTTTACAGAATATACTAGTTCTTATACAGTAACAAATAATGTTATAAAAATAGTTGGTTCTTTAACAATAAATCATTATTTAGTTGTTCAGCTAAAAACATTAGATGGTGGAAAATATGGGGATTCTGTTGCTGGAACCGGTTTTGATGCTTTTGGTGACACTGTAGAAGAAAACTATGGAGGATATGAATATATAACTTTAAATGATGCTATAGATAACTTTATGGTTGGCTACGTAGGAGACGGAAAAATACTACAAAGAGCAGATAAATCTGATGTATTGTTTTTTGCTAAACGATCTTTACAAGAGTTTAGTTATGATACATTAAAAAGTATACATTCACAAGAACTCACAGTACCGGCATCGTTAAGCTTGGCATTACCCCAAGACTATGTTAATTATGTTCGAGTGTCTAGAATAGACTCTTTAGGTATAAAAAGAATTATATATCCTGTAAATAATCTTACAATAAATCCATATAATAATCCAGTTCAAGACGCATCTGGGGTTCCTACTCAAGACAACTTTGGCGAAAACATAGAAGGTACTTCTATTACAGAAAAAAGATGGGATAAAGCAAACTTAAATTTACTTAATTTTAACTTATTAAACAATTTTGATGATTTCGCTTACTGGTGGAATTTATACGGTTTTGATGGTAATTTTAATACAGGTAGATTATACGGCTTGGATCCACAGACTTCTCAAATAAATGGTTGGTTTAGTATTAATCACAGAGAAGGTAAAATATCTTTTTCAAATGGATTAGCAAATAAGCTAATTGTATTAGAGTACATATCTGATGGTTTAGGAACTGATTTAGATACTAAAGTTCCTAAGCTTGCAGAGGATGCTTTATACGCGTCTATACTGTACAATATAGTATCTGTTAGAGCAAATCAAGATCCTAACAATGTAATGCGACTTAAAAGAGACAGGAGCGCTAAATTAAGAAATGCTAAAATAAGATTATCTAATATTAAACTTGATGAAATAGTACAAGTTATGCGAGGTAAATCTAAATGGATAAAACACTAAAATTTAATGGCAGAAGTTAAAAACAGCTTTTTGAGATCTAAAATGAATAAAGATCTCGATGATAGGTTAATGCCTGAGGGTGAATATAGAGATGCAAAAAATATTTCTATAAATAAATCACAAGGAGATGGTAGTTCTGAAGGCAATGTTGGAACTGCACAAACTGTTCTAGGTAACACATTACTTATAGATTTTAATTCATCTATATCTAGTAGTCCAGTTAATCTAGAAGTTATAGGTTTATTGCCTAGTGACGCTCAAGATAAAGTTTTTGCTTTTTTGACAAACAACACGATACAACCTTATGTCCCTGAAGGAGCAGTGGGTTTAAGTTATTTATATCCTGAAAACCAAAGCACTACTTCTAGCGCTTTAACTTTAGTTGACGGGGGTGAAGGATACTCGGTATCTACAGCTACATCTTCTGGAGGATCTGGTACTGGTATGACTTTTAACGTGACTAGTGTGGTTGCTGGAAAAATAGTTTCTATTTCTATCAATAATGACGGAACTGGTTATAGAGTTGGAGATGTAGTTAACGTAATTCAAGCAGGTGGATCTAATGCTTACGTAGAATTAACAAGTGTTGTGGGGCCTTTAGTGCTGGCGACTGGTGGAACTGGTTATACCGCGGGTACTAAAACTACAACTGGAGGTTCAGGCTCTGGGCTTACTGTATCTATAACGGTAGATGGTCTTGGTGCAGTTACAGCTGCTGATATAGTTTCATTTGGCGGTGGTTATCAATTTGGGGATGTTATTACAATAGTAGACGCTGGTAGTACATCACCAGCTACATTAAAAGTTTTATCTTTACTACAATCTTATTCAGCTATAGTCTCTTATAACCCTGTTTTAAATACTGATTTTAAAATAATAGTTGAAGGATCTTGGCTTAATTTTTCTACTTTAGCACCTTTTTATGCTTTAAATCTTATAGAAGAATTATTGTTTTTTACAGACAATAGAAATCAACCTAGAAAAGTAAACATAAACAACCCCAGTGGTTATTATTCTAATGAAGACCAAATATCTGTAGCTAAATATTATCCTTACGAAGCTATGGAAGTTTACCAGCCATGTCCAATACCTGGAACAATCGGTACTAGCGTAAACCCGGTGCACGAAGCAGATTCATTTTTAACTACAAATAGCACAACGTTAAATTTTGATCCAGCCACTTTTACTAACCCAGCAGATCCTACTAACTTGGGAGTAGTTGGAAGTTTAGCTTCAAGTATAGTTGGAGGAACAGGTTATACCGCAGGCTCTGGAATATTAACGTCTGGAAGTTTAGGTAGAGGATTAACAGTTACAATAGTTGTAGCTGCAGGAGTTGTTACAGGGGTTACTATTGACAATTTAGGAAACGGCTATACCAATGGTGAAACTATAACTATATTAAGTGGAAATAACGATGCTACTTTTGTTTTAAACTTTATTTTACCTCAAACCTTCGTTGTTAATGGGTCTAATTTTGCGGCTGGAGACGTTGTAGTTAATCAAAACCAAACTGTTCCAGCTAATATGGCTCTTGATTTTGTAGAAGCTGAAACAACACTGCAGGATGCTGTAGCTGAGTACTTATCTCCAACAGCGACTTCATTAGTAGGAGCAACTGCTGCACCTACTACAACCTCTTTTGATTTAACAGTGGCTGATTATCAAGGTTATTTTGATGACGGTGGCGCTAATTCTTCGATGTTTGGTTACACGGTGTTTTTGGAAATCAGCCCAGGTGTTTTTGAGTCTAAAAATTCACAAGTAACAGCATTAGCCAAAACTGCACCTGGAACAATTAGTGTTACGTGCTCTCCCGCTTTAGCCGCGCCCTTTGTGGTGGGTGATAAGGTTTTATTAGCCATACCAAACCCTTATTTTGATTCTAATTTTAAAAGCAATGCTAATATAGAATATCTGTCAGATAAATTTGTTAGATTTTCTTATAGATATAGATTCGACGATGGTGAGTATTCTTTAATTGCTCCTTTTACTCAACCTTGTTTTATACCTGAGCAAGATGGTTATTTTACTTCAAATATAGAAGGAAGCTTTAGTGGTGGTACTGAAAATATAGTATCAGATGAAGAACAAGCTTATAGAAGTACGGAAGTTGCTTTTATGGAAAATAAAGTTAATAAAATACTTTTAAATATTCCTCTTCCTTCTACAGCAGGAAACTTGTTTACAAATTTTAAAGTTTCTGAAATAGATATATTATATAAAGAATCTGATCAAACAACCATAAAAGTAGTTGAAACCATACCGACCACCAACAATGTAAGTGGTAGTTCTAATTTTTATAAATATGAATATGGTTCAAAACAACCTTTTAAAGTTTTACCACAAGTCGAAACAACAAGAGTTTATGATAAAGTACCTGTTAAAGCTTTAAGTCAAGAAGTAGCTAGCAATAGAATTATATATGGAAATTATCAAGACAAGCATACTCCACCGTCTTTTCTAGACTATACACTAAATGTAGATATAAAAGGTGGTACTAACCAGCAATTTAGTGTATCTAAAAACAAGGTTGACTCTAAAACAAGTGTTGTTGAATACCCTAATGCAACATTAAAACAAAATAGAAACTATGAAGTAGGTGTAGTGTTGGCTGATAGGTTTGGAAGACAGTCTACTGTTATATTCTCAAAACAGTCTAAATTTGCTTCATTAGGAGAATTTTTAGCATCGTCTATTTATTCACCTTATAGAGGTCCAAATGAAGCTTCTCCTACAGCTGGTATACAAGATTTTGATGGCAATGCTTTAAACATACAGTTTAATGATTTAATAAGAAGTCAAAAAGATCCAAACAATCCGGGTATTCCAGGGCTTTATAACTCAGATCAAACTTCACCCGATTATAATCCACTAGGATGGTATAGCTTTAAAATAGTTGTTAAACAAACAGAGCAAGATTACTACAACGTGTATATTCCAGCTGCAATGGCTTCGTATCCACTAAATAGAGAACTAGAATTAGGATCTACATCTCATATTATATTGACAAACGACAACGTAAATAAAATACCTAGAGATCTTTCTGAAGTTGGACCGACGCAAAGAGAGTTTCCTAGTAGCGTAAGATTGTTTGGTAGAGTTAACACGGGTGGTACTAATTCTATCACAGTAAACTTAAATGAAGCTTATTTCCCAAGTAGAGTCGCCGATTTAAGTACAAGCGTAGGTACAATACAAGACTTGTTTAACTATAAGGAGTTTCCAATTTTAGCAGCAGGCAATTTTGTTTTTTATAACTATGAATATGTTTCAGATCCAGCTGGAGCGTCTTCTGGTGATACCACTTCTTTCCCTGATTCAAGCTCATTAGTAGCTAGAATAAACACACAGTCACAGTTTGGAATACAAGTTCCCACCCCTAATGGAAAATTCACACAACTTCCAGCATTAAATGTATTTGAAACAGCCCCAACAGTTTCTTTATTAGATATATATTATGAAACAACAACAGCTGGAAGAATAGATCTACTAAACACAGCTATAGACGAAGGACCAGCGCCTAGTCAATTCGGGCGAATAAGTGATTTTGAATTCTTCGCTACTGAAGGAACTCTTGCCGGTTCAGATGTTTCAGGACCTTTTAAACCTTTAAGGTTAGACGGTACTGACTTTCCTAATCCAGCAGCTAATCAAATGATACTTTTAAGTGTTGTTGACGGACTGGGATCTTCAGCAAACCCAGCAGATCTAGGAACTCCACCATCAATACCAATACCTTATTTTGATTCTGACAACCCAGCAAATGGTATATTCAATATAGTAGCTGGTGGTATAGCGGGAACTTTTAAATTAGTATTATCTAGACCGGCTGGCAATGAATCTCCGGGATTAGTTTTTAGAGCTCCACTAGCTTCACAAACAGGTGAAAGTGTTACAGCTCAAAATGAATTTACATTTACATTTGAATGCTCTAATCCAGGAGCAGGTGCCGACGCTGAACCAACAATTATAAGTGTTACTAAAACTTTAGAAAATGTGATACCACCGAAACCAGGAGTAACGTCTTTTCGAACCTTAACAAATTTATGTTATCCAAATGAACAATTCCCTAATGTAGGTCAAACCGTTCCTGCTGCCTATCAATTGGATCCAGCTACTATAACCTCCATAACCCCAAATATAGCTAGAGTTACATTTGAAAATGGATCTGAAACTAGTGATTTACATTATATAGATTCTTTCCCAGAAATACAAGAAATATACATAAAAGTAGGACCTAATTTTACGCCAGGAACAACAAACGGCTGGATGGCTCTTGCTGATGCTGCTGATTATTTAGGTGTAAGCCCATTCGCGGATGACCACGTGCGTTTATCTTCGGAAGTAAGTAACCCTCCAGACGGGGTTGGAACTTATTATCTTGTAGCGGGCTTTAATGTTTATGAGCCAATGAGCAATTCTTATGGATATCCTTATATGGTTAATATTGTAACAAGAGATGCCGGCGCTTTTCCAAGCCCCGCTTGTTACACTTTATTTCAAATAACTGAAACCCAAAATATATCTTTTACACCAGGTGGTGGCGGTCGTGGTTTACCTGATTGCGCGGTAGGTTCAGAAAGTCTTACTTTTGCACTAAATAATAATAATGGATTATTTATAAATAGAAACACCACTGAGCGCATGGGCATTCAATTTCCAGCATATTTTAGTATAGAGGGATCAGGACCAGTTACAGTTGAAGCTTCATTAACAATTTTCAATATTGACGGTTCAAATCCAGGTCCATTTTCAGCTACAGCAAATATCGATACCCCAATTTATGGAAATTCAATTAACTTGGCGGCAGGTGGTGAAACACTACCTAGTGGTGCTCCAGGAGCAACAAACTCAATAGTACCATTTACAATACAAAGCACGGGCGGTTTAGGGTGGTCTGGTACAGTTACATTATCTCTTTTCTCAAATGCAGGATCAGATGCTTTTGTAAGTGCTCCATTGCCTGCCTCTGTTGGGTGCTTGCTTACGATATCATTTTGTGCTTGTGATGGCTCTGATCTAAACAATCCGACTTGTATATCGACCTAGCTTAATAGAGTAAAACTAAATTAAAAAAAGTAATAATATAAATGGCAACTACACTAGAAATAAAATACTTTAATAGTTTTGTGTTAAAAAAATCACTTAACACTAATACTGATACACCACTTTGGAATGGGTCTTTTGGTATACCTAAGGCTATTGGAGGCTTTAATAGAGGTGTATTAATTGACAATAATAAAAGTTGGATTATAGAAGAATCTAGAATAAGAGGTGGTTATAACAATACTTCCACAGACTATGGTGCTAGAGCTTATTTAGTTGAAGAAGAGCCGAACGCTAGTATTAGATTTAACTCTATGATATACTCTGGTATATACAACTCTAGAACAGGTATAAATCAAACTAATGTGTTTAGTGTAGCTGAAGATATAACTAAAAGTTTAGATCCTATAAATGGTTCTATACAAAAATTATACGCTGAAGACACTAATTTAATTATATTTCAAGAAAGCAAAGTAAGTAAAGCTCTTATAGATAAAGATGCTATATACAGCGCTGAAGGCGGTGGCTTACCTGTAAGTTCTTTTACTACTGTTGTGGGTCAAATAGTTCCTTTTCCAGGAAACTATGGAATAGGTAATCACCCAGAAAGCTTCGCTGTTTATGGCTATAGCAAATATTTTGTTGATTCTTATCAAAATGCTGTAATGAGACTAGATAATAATGGACTTGTAGAAATATCAGCTACAGGTATGCGTAGTTATTTTAGAAATAAAATAATAAACGTAGACGTTTTAAGTCAAAGAGGTAAATTACTAGGTGCTTATGATATATATAATAAAGATTACGTAATATCTATACAACCTTCTTTAGGTAGTTCTGAAACCCTTTCTTATGACGAGAAAGCCGAGGGTTGGATTAGTTTTTATGATTATATACCCAGTCAATCTTTTAGTTTAAAAAACCAACACTATACAACCACGGGATCTCAACTTTGGATACACAATGCAGTAAGTGCGGATTATAATAATTTTTATGGAGTAGCATATCCTTCGCAAGTTACTTTTATATTTAATCCTAAAGTTAGCTCAGCAAAAGTGTTTAAAACAATAAACTATGAAGGCACTAGTGGATGGCAAGTTGATAGTTTTGTTTCAGATGAAACGGGGCCAAATATAAATGGAGAGCTTTTTAGTTTTGATACTACTAACAGAGTTTTAAGCTACGTCGAAGGAGCTTATGACTCAGCAAATCCACCTAACACTGGAGCTGCAGTTGTAACTCCACCCATATTTAGAGCAGGTTTTGATAGAAAAGAAAACAAATATTACGCTAATTTAATAAATAGTTCTTTAGTTTCACCAGGAGAAATTCATTTTGGAAATGAAGTTTCAGGAATAAAAGGTTTTTTCACTAAAGTTGTTATGTCTACAGACAGGGTAACAGACACCGGTCAGTACAAAGAATTATTTGCAGTATCTGCAATTTATAATTTTGCCAGTGGATATTAAAAAAAACAAATTAGCTAAAAAAACACAAGATATTAATAATAAAAATAAAAAATTATGTCAATAACAGCAATGGCAATTGGTGGCGGCCTTAAGATAGCAGGTGGAATATTTGGGTCTACTTCAGCTAAAAAAAGAGCCAGAGAATTAGCTAGACAAATAAAAGCTGAAACAAGAAAATTAAACTCTTTAGAAGGCTCTAGACAACAAATTACAAACCCATATAGTGGAGTTAGGGACATGTCTTCTTTAGCTAAAGATCTTTCTAGTAAAGTAACAAATCCATTTGCAAACTTAAGTGTAGCCACCGGTGCGGCAGAAATACAAATGGAACAATCTGATATTGCTTTAGCAAATACACTAGATACTTTGAGAGCAACCGGTGCTAGCGCTGGTGGCGCAACAGCATTGGCTCAAGCGGCTCTGCAAAGCAAAAAAGGTGTTGCAGCAAGTATTGAAACTCAAGAAGCTCAAAATGAAAAAATGAGAGCTCAAGGACAGCAAGCTATGGAACAAGCTCAATTAGCTGATGCTCAAAGAATACAAGGGCTTCAAATATCTGAAGCCGGTAGAACCCAGCAGCTTATAGGGATGGGTGAAAACATTAAACTACAAATGAGAGAAAACAGAGAGTCTGACAAGATAAACTATCAAAGAAATAAAATTTCAGCTTTGATGGGTGCTAGACAAGCTGCTAAAGCATCAGCTTCTAATATGATGATGGGCGCAATTAGTGGTCTTGGTGATGCGGCGGTTTCATACGGAGTAGCAAACGCTTAAGATATAACACATGGAAAATAAAAACATACAAACAAACTTATATCTAAAACAATTCAACGAAAGTAACGCATTAGGTTTTGATAAAAGATTTATAGCAGCTAATTATAATGTAAATTTTGATCTACTAGGAAATGCTTTTAGACCTACAGCTAAAACATACGCTAAGTTGATGTCTAATATAGAGAACAACAAATGTGTTGAAAGCAACTGTGAATACGAGTATAAGCAATTGAAAATATTAAATCAAGCTCCTGAGGATGCTATTGATTTTTTAAGTGAACTAGTTTCTCAACTAAGCATTACAGATGAATCTAATTTTGATCCTAATAATAATTTTAAATACACTGTAGCTAATTCTATAATGAATACTAGGCCTGGTTTTTCTAAAGATCATGGGTATGATATGAAGTTATATATACTTGAAAATGGTTCATTAGAAATTATATTTATGGGTCCTATGTTTGAAGAGCCTCTTGTTATAAACAGTTCTTCATTAGATTTATTAGCTAAAGCTGGAACTAGTATTGTAACATCAACTCCCAATATTCAAAAACTAATGATGGCTTTGATGCCTCAAACTGGACTATTTGAAGGTAACTCAATACAATCAAATGGTGAGTTATCTCCAGTGGCTGTTATATCAGATGAGTTTGTATTAAAAAACCCAGATGGTTCTTATGACTATGAAATCATAGATATTGGCGGAGGTAAAGGTAGAAACATATTAAAATTTGATACTGATAAGATTTTAAAAAAATCAATGCCTTTTATAAATGCGGAGATTGCTGGTATATTATCTCAAGAGCAGGAAGTTATAGCTTTATGGAATGTTTATTTAGCCATGCAAACAAGTGTTGAAGAAGATGATCAAATGGTGCAAGATGCAAATGCAGCTAGTAAAAGCTGGAGTTATGAAGAAGATCTACCGCTATCACAAGATAAAAAAGTTTTATTTGAACAAAAATTTATAGAATATTTTATGAATAATTATTTAAAGCAATTTATAACAGATAGACTACCAACTGTAGAAGAAGACGCTGCTGTTTTTGATTTATCAGAAGCAAGATCGGCTAAGGCTCAAAAATTTTTACAAGATAATAAATTAAGTTAAATTAAATGACAATAGAAGAAAAAACTATAGAACTTCAATCGGTTAGTCCACCATTGACAACGCCTGAGATTATTGCTGAGCTTGGAAAATGGCAAGCCGCTCAATCTATTCAAGCTCTTCAAGAAGATAACTCCCCTACTAACCCGGGTAGGTCTGCTACTTTTAAGGAAGAAAAAGAAGAAGTAATTGAAACTCCAGAAGTTGATGATGAAGAGATTATTAATGAAGAAGAAGAGGGAAATCAAGAAGTTGTTGCGGAGGAACAGGATGCGACTGTAACAACTACACCGGACAATGCATCCGAGGAAGAAGATACGGAATCTCCATCGGAAGATGGTTCATTGGAATCACAAGAACCTGAAGAAGAAGAGAGTTACGAAGTAATTCGTAAAAGATTTTTTGATACAGTTCAGAAACAAAAAAACGAAACTGGCAGAAGAAACGCTATAGATACTGCTGTAAAAGACGCATACAAAGATGTAAACTCTGATGTTGAAATAGTAAATTCAGGTGAAGAAGTTGTAGATGGTGATTTTACTTACAAATATGTGTCAGATGTAGACAAAGAAGGTAATTTAGATTTACAAGTTTTTTACAAAGGCAAAGATGATGAAGAGTTTATCAACGCTTCAGAACGCGCTAAAAACAATCCTAAAAATGTAGCTTTACAGAATCAAGAAGCAGCTATACAATCTCAACTAGGGTTTTTGCCAGCTGAAGTAAAAGAGCAAGCTAATGCTATTTTAAACTATACTCCTCCACCTAAGCCACAAGATTTTGATCCAAATAGAGAAGGTACGCAATCTTTCGATGATATGCTTATTTATAATTATCAAGAACAAGATATTGTAAATCAAATGTCAGAGGCTGATAGGTTAGTTTATGATTCTCAAAAAAAATTAGAGGCTGCTAAAAATAATTTTAATGAAATATTAGAATCCGATCCAAAAATAAAAGCTTGGTACGAAGATTTAAAGAAAAAAATGGGTGATTATGATACCCAAAAAGCTGAAATACAAAAAAAAATAGATGCTCTTCCCGTGGGAGAAACTGGCAAATTAGCTGAGCTTGAGCAAGAGCTAGAAAATTTAGATGAAAAATTTAAAGATATAAATATATTAAAAGGAGAATCTATGCGAGTTGCTCTAGACGAAGAGCTTAATGCTATGATGCCTGATATTAAAGCTAAAGCATATGAATCAACTATAATAAAACCTACCGAAGAACCATCTATGTTTAATATAGTTGGTAAAGTTTTTAGAGGAGCTGGGCAAAGAAAATTAAGTAAAGGTCAAGCTGCTATTTCAACTGTAATGGGAGATATTTTAGACCCTGTAGATACAGATCTTTTACAACAACAAGAATTTTACGAGCAAGCTAAGAAAGAATATGCTAAGAAAAACAAAGTAGACTTAAACACTGTCACAGACGCAGATGTTAGAAGTATTGTAGAGGATAAATACGTACAATTTTATACAGAACAAGAAACTAATAGATTATATAGAAACTACTCTGAAAGCCTAATAGAGGATATAGAAAAAGATTTTTTTGCAAAATATGTTGTTAGTAATATACCTGGAGTTGGTAAAACTTTAGCTAGCTTTACACCTACTTTTGCTAAAATGTTTGGTTTTAAAAATATAGAAGATATTTTTGGAGACACAACTCAAGAAAAAAAAGAACAATTAATTAAAGCCGCTGACAATCTAGATCTAAACCAAAAAATAGTAATAGATAAATTAGCTCAACAAACAGTTGCAGCAGAAACGTTTAAAAATCTAGGTCGATATAATACTACTTATTTAACTGAAGAAGATGCCGCAAAAGCAAGAGAAGAAATAAGATTGTCAAATTTAACAATAAGATCTAACATAGATATTATTGAAAAAGGATTTGATGAAATGGTAGAAAGAGTTGATAGTGTACAAAAATCAGAATTGTTTGACCAGTATTATGCTAAGAATTATGGTTTTGTAACTGAACTTGGTGGTAGAGCCGCGGCGATGGGTCTAGATTTGTTTGTAAATGGTTTAGCAGAATACTCTGAAAGAATGGGTATTAACGTAGCAAGTCTTGGAGCCACTGGTATAGCTCTAGAAGGACTATACAATAAATTAACTGGAGAAGATTTAAGTAAAAAACTAACAGATAAATTTACCGGCGGTGTTGATTCTTTAATAGAGTATTTAAATAATGAAATGGCGCCACCTACTACTCTTAGTGACATTGAATCTGGAATGGACGTAGCTAGATGGGCTGCGGGTAGCTTAGGTCAACAACTACCTATTTACGGCGCGATATACTTATCAGGCGGTACATATGCTCCTATACTTATTGGTGCCGCGGTGGCAGGTAATAAGTTTAGAGAAATGCAAAAAGAAATAGATCTTGGAACTGCTGATTATAATTGGTGGCAAATGTATGGAACTGCTAATTTAACAGGAATTTCCGCTGCAGCTACAGAATACGTTACTCAAGGTATGCTAAATAGGTTAAAATTTTCTTATCAAAATATACCTGGTTTTAAAGTAAGTTTTAACGAAACAATGAAAGGCTTTTTATCTTCTACAGGTAGATGGGCACGAGACATGGGTGAAGAAATACCTAGTGAAATGTTAGATGAACTAATAGGTAACATTGGTGATAAATACATACTTGGTAAAAAAGATGTAAATCTTTTTGATAATCTAGGCGAGACAGCTTTGAGTACGCTTTGGACTGCTGGTGTTGCGATAAGAGCTCCATTAATTGGTCATCAAATTTTAGCTCCTTTTAGAAGCAAACAGTCATATCAGACAATAGGGGAAGGAGTTGCTAGAATAAGCGAGCTTAACGAGCAATTAGCTACCAATAAAGATCTGAGTGTTGAGGCTGTTCAAAAAATAAAAGATGAGATTAGCGCTATAACCGTTAATAACATGAAAGCTTTAAAAATAGATATTAATAGACTAGATGATCTTACTGCTGATGAGAAAAAGATTTTATTAAACAACAAGGCTAAAGAGTATGAGATAATAAGATCAATACAAGAAATTAATAACGATAATACTATTGATCAAAAAACTAAACAAACTTTAATAAGTTTGAAAAATCAAGAGTTACAAAGCATATCTACTAATTCTACTCAAATACTAGCTCCATATATAATAGCAGAAAATAAAGCCAAAAACGAGCCTATTATAGATGAAGCAATTAAAAACGTAGAGCAAGTAACTAAAAAAGTTTTAGGTGAAGGTATTAATGTTATAGATGACATGAATAACCTGCCAGAAGGTATACCTAAATTTGTTGATGCTTATGTAGATCCTAAAACAAATCAAATATACATAAACAAAGAGTGGGCGGCTTCAGTCGGGGCGGTCACGGCGGCCGAGCACGAGTTGTTGCACAAGATACAAAAATCAATGTTTGACTCTACTGATCCAAAAGTTAGAGCAAAAGCTCTTGAACTTGTAGAAGATTTTAAAAAGACTTTAAGTAAAAAAGAAAGAAATTTAGTACAACAAAGAATTGATGCAAACTATCGTTATGAAATGAACGATGATGGTAGTTTTGTGTTAGACGATCAAGGTAATAAAATAGAAAAAGACCCGGCTGCATATGCAGAAGAATATTTTAATGTTTTCTCTGATCTTGTGGGTAAAAATCAAATAGGTTTTACTGATAACTTAGGTGAAAACCTGCTTAGATTTTTAAACAAATTAAAAGAATCTGTTTTTGGACCAGCTGGTTTTACAAACTTAGAATATCAAAATGGTAGAGACGCGTACAACTTTATAAAAGATTACAACAAAAGTATAAAAGAAGGTAAAGTATCTGAAAGAGCAGAGGCTTTAATTAGAAAAGGTGCTTTAACAACTAGTGATAGAACATCGTCGTCTATAACTGTAAATCCAGCAGAACAAGCAGCCGGTTATCAAGTAACAAAACAAGCATCAGATCTTGCCGCTGATGTAAAATCTGGTGAAAAAACTAATGAACAACTAATTGTAGACGCTGCTCCAAAGAACGAGGCAGACCCACAGGTTAGAATAGCATCACAGGATGCATTAGTAGAAGCTAATTGGCCCGTTATAAGAAAAGCATTAAATATTGATCCTACTGGCAAGATTCCACAACCTTTTATAAAACTAGCTGTTCAAGAAATGTTTAGAGATACATTTCCGGGCAGAGGTGTTGAAGCTAAGTTTTTTGATAAGTTTAATCCTAAGTTAAAAAACAAGGTTACTACGTTTCTTGAAGGTCAGTTAAACATGAGAACTGGAGATATATTAGAAAGAGCTAAGGCTTTAGAATCAGAAAAACAAGATTTAGGAATTGAAAAAGCAGGTGGGGTAGTAGACACTAGTACAACTAAGACTGTAACAACTAAACGTTCTAGAACGCCTAAAACACCAACTGAAACAGTTAAATATTCTGATACAATTATAGAAAAAGCAGGTGTTAAAGACAAAGTAGAGCTTGAAGCTAAAATAACAGAAGAAACTAGAAAAGGATTTGAAGACGTAGAAGTAGAAAGGTTTGGTCAAACAAAAGACGTTCCGCGAGGCGTAGCCGATATATATGGTGATATGCTTGGTTTGAATCCAGAAACAATTACTGATAAAACTAGAACATATCAAAACTACGATGAAGCTGGTTTAAACGCTGCTCAAAGATTTTTATTAGCTAACGCGGCTAGTGATTATGCAAGGCTACCTAAAACTAAAGACGAGACTACTACACGTGGCAGAGGTACTTTCATACCTAAAAATATGAAAGATGCTCTGTATACTGATGGTAAACTTACAGGTACACTAAAAGACTATATGGATCTTCTTAGAAGCAAGCCTACAGGTAAGTTATATAGAGATAGTAAATATGCTCAACTAATACGAGGTTTATTAAACACTCATATTAGAAATCGTATGTTTGAAACTTTAGTGCCTACAACACCTCAGCGATTACGTGGTGGTGCTAAGTTTAGTATTACCCAAGCGCAAAGACCTGGTTTATATAAGGTAGGTAGCGAAGATGGTCTTGTAGTAATGAGAGACTCTGCTATAAAGTTCGCTAAAGATAATAATATAAAAGTTGAGTTTGAAAATCCTGATGGTACATTCACAGAATTAAATGTAAATAACTTTAATGCATCAAATCCTAAAGCTGTAGAATATTTAAAAAGAAATATAGAAAACGAACTTTGGAAGCACGTTCCACTAGAATCTTTAACTAGAGGAACTATGGTAGATTATAGTTCTAAAGGCAATGCTATATTTTTTGACTCAAAACAATTTGATAAAATATTAGATAACGCTTATAGTAATAGAAAAAAATGGTTAGCTGAAGGTAATACTCTTTCATACGATCAAGCAGAGTTAAAACAAAGTATTAAAGTAGCGTTTGGAACTAAATCTCCGTCTTTAGTAACTGGAAATTACGCTAAAGAAAGTGCTAAAAGAAAAGTAGACGCAAATGCTAAAGGTGTTAAAATTATATTGCAAGGCGGAGCAAATGCTATAAAAGCAGACCCAGCTAATTATTTATCTTTACTAGCTATTTACGGAACACAATCATCTTCTTCTTCTCATTTAGTTAGAAACATGGCGGTTGACATGGGTCTTAGTGAAGAATATCTGAAAGCTAAACGATCAAAAGATGGCAATACGGTAAAAGAGCATGTTTATCCAGCTAATGAAATGGCTTCTTTTATGTATCTAGCTCAGCTTTATGATGATGTAGATGCCATAATGCCTATTGTTAAAAAAGCTTATTTTCAACTAGGTATAACAGAAATACAAGATAATAAGTTAATAGACACAGATGGCACGTATGGTGAAAAATATAATTACAAATCAACACAAACACAGCTTTTTTATGATGGTTTAAAAGAATATTTTAAAACTGGTGATGAAAGTAAAATAAAAAATGCATTAATTAGATATTTTAATCCTCAAGTAAATGAAAATTCTAGTGGAGACAATATACAAGGTATTAATAGTAATACTTTAGAGATAATGGGTAAAACCGTAGCTGAAACCTATACGCGTCAATTGCCTAAATCAGATCAAAACTCTAATAATATATATGTTCAAAACGAACTTACATACCAAGTGATGACTGGTGAAATAACTCAAGCAGAAGCAGTTAAAAGACTTGATGCACAGATCAGCTCTGGTAATGCTAAAGTTAAACCTAGTATTACAAATAACAATATGCAACCCAATAGCTTGAAGTTTAGTGATAAAGCCGCTGGTAATAGCGTACTTGTTACTGATGAGCTAAACACTCTTGACAAAGCTTTAGCTGAAGGTAGAAAAATAGATAAACCTGTTAAGAAAATAAGAGTATTTGACTTTGATGATACATTAGCTAGATCAAACAGTAAGGTTATTGTTATAAATCCTTTATCTAGCATTGATAGCGATATGCTTGATATTGTAGCTAGAAGAAAATTTAAAAAAGAATTTGAAAATCTACCAAGCTTTAAACAAAACTTCAACAGCTTAAACGAGCAACAAAAACTAGAAGTTTTAAAAGAAGTACCAGGTGGGACTAAAGAAATAAACGCAACTCAATTTGCTGAACAAGCTGCCACACTTGAAGAGCAAGGCGCTACGTTTGATTTTAGTCAATTTGAGCAAGTTATTGATGGCAAGAAAGGACCGTTATTTGATGTTGCTAAAAAAATAGCAGACGCTAGAGGAACAGAAGATTTATTTATATTAACAGCTAGACCACAAAGTGCAGCTGGTCCTATAAAAGCTTTTATGAAAGCTTTAGGTATTAATATACCTTTAGGTAACATAACAGGCTTAGCCGATGGTACCGCTGCTGCAAAAGGTAGATGGATCGCTGGTAAAGCAGCTGAAGGTTATAATGACTTTTATTTTGCAGATGATGCTAGTAAAAATGTTAAAGCAGTTAAAGACGTATTAGATCAAATAGATGTTAAGTCTAGAGTGCAGCAAGCCAAGTTTAGTAAGTCAGCTACATTTAATACTATAGTAAATCAAATGATTGAAGACTCTTCAGGTATTGAATCATTCAAAACTTTTTCTGCTGCTAAAGCTAAAACAATAGGTAAAGATAAAGGGAGATTTGATTGGTTAACAATGGCTTCATCAGCTGAAGATTTTAAAGGTTTATTATATAGCTTATTAGGTGATGGTAAAAAAGGTGAAGCTCAATATGAGTTTTTGAAAACAAACCTTATGGATCCGTATAACAGAGCGGAAGATTCTATAACTCAAGCTAAAATAGCAGCTGCTAACGACTTTATGGCATTGAAAGAGCAGTTTCCAGGTTTACCTACAACATTAGAAACAGAAACAGGTGTTGGGAAGTTTACATATCAGCACGCGCTTCGTACTTATATGTGGACTCAACAAGGTATGTCAATACCTGGGCTTTCAAAAGCTGATGCAAGAAAACTTAATAAGTTTATAACTGATGACGCTAAGTTACAAAGTTTTGCAGATCAATTAATGTCAATACAAAAAGGTAAACCATATCCTAAACCTGGTAAAGATTGGTTAGGTGGTAATCTAACTACAGATATTATTGGTGGTATAAACAAAGTAAACAGAGCAGAGTACCAGCAAGAGTGGAGAGAAAATGTAGATATTATATTTTCACCTGAGAACTTAAACAAAATGGAAGCGGCTTATGGTACCCGCTGGCGAAAAGCTTTAGAAAATAGTTTAGCTCGTATGAAAGCTGGCACAAATAGGCTTGGTTACAACGATCAGACAAGTGCTGTACTTGACTGGGTTAACAACTCCGTTGGTGCAGTAATGTTCTTAAATACTAAATCTGCGCTACTTCAAACTATATCTGCTGTAAACTTTATAAATTGGGGTGATAATAATATTATAGCCGCAGGTAAAGCGTTTGCAAATCAAAAGCAATTCTGGGGAGATTTTATGACTCTTATGAACTCTGATTACTTAGTACAGCGTCGTAATGGTCTTAAAATAAATGTAAGTGAATCTGAAATAGCAGACGCTGTAAAAGATTCTAAAAACAAAGTTAATGCAGCTATATCGTATTTACTGAGTAAAGGTTTTGTACTTACTCGTTATGCAGATAGTTTTGCTATTGCTTCAGGTGGCGCTACGTTCTATAGAAATAGAATGAATAAGTATATTAAAGAAGGTATGAGCAAGGAATTAGCTGCAGAAAAAGCTTTTCAAGACTTTAGACGTATCGCGGAAGAAAGCCAACAGTCTAGTTCACCTGATAAAATCAGTATGCAGCAAGCATCAGCCGCTGGTCGTGTTATACTTAACTGGGCTAATACACCGATGCAATATATTAGAATACAAAAGCGTGACATACAGGACTTAATAGCAGGTCGCGGTGATCCAAAAGTTAAAATGGCTAGAATAGCTTATTACGGTGTTATTCAAAACTTAATATTTAACGCTATGCAACAAGCTTTATTTGCTATAGGTTTTGGTGACGACGAAGATGATGAGGAGAAAAGTGCGGCAAAGAAAAAGCAAGATGAAAAGAGAATAGCTAGAGTTGCAAACGGTATGATTGACTCTCAGTTAAAAGGTTTAGGTATTGCAGGTATGGCTATGGTTGCTGTTAAAAATACTTTAATGAAAATATACGAAGAGTCTGGTAAGAAAAGACCTGAGTATGAAGCCGCGGCAATAGAGGCATTAAGCTTCTCGCCAGCTATTAGTTCTAAATATAGAAAAATAGTAGGCGGTTTAAAAAGCTTTAGTTGGAACATGAAAGAAATGAAACAAAAAGGTTTTAGTCTTGATAATCCAGCTTATCTAGCAGGAGCTCAAATTATAACAGCAACTACAAACATACCTATTGATCGTGTTATTAAGAAAGCAAATAATATAAGAGGCATATTGAGTGAGCAATCACAAAAGTGGCAGAAAGTTCTTTTGTTTGGTGGTTGGAGCACTTGGGACGTTGGCTTGCCTTACTATGGCGGTTGGGATAAACCAGTTGAGCCTACAGAGGCAGAGCGTAAGAAACAAGAGATTGATATAATGAAGCGTGATACTAGCACGGTTGAGCAAACACAGATGTTATTAGATCTAGGTCTTACTAAAAAACAAATTAAAGCATTGCGCTATGAAGACGCTAGGGTTAAAAAAATAATTGAATTACAAAAAAAGAAAAAAGATGAGTAGTCCTTTATACGGTAAAATAAGTGGCGCTTGTAAAGCCGCAGCAAAAAAGAAATTTAAGGTTTGGCCTAGTGCTTATGCTTCAGGTTGGGGCGTAAGATGTACTAAAGCTGGTGGACCTAGTAACTTTGGAGGTAAAAAGAAAAAGTAATGGATTATAAACAAGGAACACCGTTTAAGCACTGTTGGGCTACAGTCATGCACTCTAAGCCGTGGAACAAGATGCGTAATAGAACTGCTGCTGTATCAGGCAGAGGTAAAGGTAATGATCCTAGTTTAGCAGCTGCCGAAGAAAAAAGATCTCCACTTAACAAACAAAAAGGCGGTGGTACAACTAAAACTTGTTTACCCGCTTCTAAAATAAGAAGCATGAGTAAAGAAGAAAGACAGAAGCTAGTTAACTCTAAAAAATCAGCTGGCGCTAAAGGTAAATATAAAAGATCATCTAAGACTAATGTCAAAGGTGCTCGTAAAAAAGGAGCTACACTTAGAGACTGGTTTGAAAAAGAAGACTGGAGAAGAGTAGATGATCCATCTAAAAAATGCGGAGAATAATATGAAAAAAATACTATGCCTATTGTTGTTATTAATTACATTTAATAGTAACGCTCAGTTTTTTAAAAAAATATATGATAATGTATTTAAGTATTCTAGTTTATATGCCGCTGGTAATACTTCTAATTCATTTGAAACGCCTCGTAAAAATTACTTTGTAAGACCTCCAGCTGATGGTAACTTATATGATATACCACAGGTTATAGATAATACAGAGTATTTTCCAAACGATTATAGATTAGGTGTTGGTATACGTAAACTGGCTAGATTTGGTTATGAAAACAAACCCAACTTTTATAACGGTACAGAAAACAATATAGCTTTATCAGCTCCAACAGCGGCGGTACAAGGCTTAGAGTATTTGTTTCATTATGAAAAAGAACGTCAGCGTGGTGATGAGTTTGAAAACTCTAGATATTTTATACGTCACACCGGCAAGTATCATATTATAAAAGCTGAACAAAGACAAGCTGGTAACGTAGGATTTAAATATCAGTCTGCTGAAGTTAGGCTTAGAGCACCTATAGGTAATAAGTTTAGTGTATCAGCTGGCGCAATATATAGAACACATGAGCAAGCTTTTGGATATAATCCTATAGAGATATGGCTTAATGAAACTGAAATAATAAATGGCGAAGAGTTCCCTGCAAACTACTGGTATGAATTAGGATTTTTATATGGCTACGACGATATATTTTATTCAGCAGAAGACGAGTTAGGAAACGAAGTATATGACTGGTATTGGATTGATCCAGAAGGTAATCAAGTTGCAAATACAGATTTGGATTTTAGAAATACAGTTTTTGGTGATTTAATGATGCGCTACAATAACGAGCAGTGGGATTTATTAGATGACTTTGGCGAGATAGCACCGATTGTTGGATTTGATTTTTACCACTATCAAAATAATTTTTGGATGCACATGTATGGTAATTTAATATTAGGTCACCACAAATATATAAAAGGCGATGTTGACTTTAGTTACTTAAATAGAAACAACTGGGGTAAAGGTGGTCTTCGTGAAGATGCAGAACTTGAACAGTGGCAAGATATGCAAGGCGGTATTATGTTTGGATGGAAAATATGGAAAACAGTAGGATTATTTGCTGAAGCTGAATACGTGAAGTTTTGGGATCGTGAAATATTTAATACTAACTTTGGAATAAACGTAACACTAAGATAATGGCCAAAACACCACCACAAATAGGGGAAGACACTAAAATAACATTAGATTTTAAAACAATAGGCATGATAGTAGGTTTTGTTGTAACTTTATCAGGCATGTGGTATACATTGCAGGCTGATATAGCAGAAGCCATGAAACAGCCTGAACCTGTTATAGATCGTGTTGAGTATGATTTAAAAGATGAACTTATACGTCAAACTATTATGGACACTCAAGATGATGTAGAAGAAATTAAAGAAACTATTGGAAAAATTGATCAACGTTTATACGAAATACAAAGAGGAAGATGAAGAATTTAATTTTACTTTTATTTAGCACAATAGCTTTTGGTCAAGTAAGTGTACCTGAAGATAAATGGATAGACGACGCTAGCTTTGAAAACGTTATAGCTCAAGTGTCATCTTTTGGTGAAAATAATTTTGAAACAATAGTTGTAGAATTCTGGGCAGATTTTAATAAAGAAAACTGTTTTAGTGAGTGGGAGAAAATAAAAGATGCTACATACTATAGAATAGATATAGCTAAAGCTCCTAAAGCAAAAAAGAAACATAGAGTACGTATGGCTCCAACTTTACTTATATTTAAAAACGGTATCAAAGAAGCTACATTTAAAGCTGGATTAGATTTATTACTACCTACAGATCTTGAAGAGGTTCAAGCAACTATAGATGAAATAAATCAAGCTGATAAATTCTAATTTATGGAAAAAATAAGTGATCATATAACATATGCAGAAGCTATACACTCAAGTACAGCTAAACGTAAAAATATAGACAATACACCTAATCCTACTCAAGTAGAAACAATGGGTTTAACCGCTAGAAAAATATTTGAACCACTACGCAAATGGGTCGGTGGAGCAATTAAAGTTACATCATTTTTTAGATCAGCTGCTTTAAACGAAGCCATAGGAGGATCAGCAAGTTCTCAGCATTGTAAAGGCCAAGCAATTGATTTAGATGATGTATATGGACATAAGAGCAATGCAGAGATGTACCAATGGATAAAAGAAAACCTAAACTTTGATCAACTTATATGGGAGTTTGGTACAGATATGAATCCTAACTGGATACATGTGTCTTATGTTAACGATGAAGATAATAGAAATAAATGCTTGAAAGCATATAAAGAAAACGGTAAAACAAAATATAAAGTAATATGAATTCGCCATTTAAAATTTCACCGTTTTTTACTGATCATATAGATCCTGAAAAAATTAGATCTGCTAGACAAAATAAAACTATTTACGTTACAGGTGATCAAGGTAAATATAACTTTCACGATTCTCCTCAATATGAGGGTCATGAGCCATCTAGTCATTTAATGGCTGATGATGGTAGAAGAGAAGCTTGGCCTTCTATATATAGAGATAGTATTACAGGTTCTTGGTCTAATCAAAGTAGAGATCAAGCTATTAAAAGAAACGAATTATATAGTTTTAAAGATCAAGATCAAATGATAGATTTTGCTAGAAAAGGTAATTGGAAAAAATAAATAATATGAAATCACCTGTAAAAATAAAAGAAAAAGCTTACGAAAAACAGAATAGAAAAATGCGGTCAGAGTATACATCTGAAACCGGTAAGAAGTTGGGTAAAAGACTTACAAAAGGAAGCAACAAGCGAAGAGTGTCATTTGCTTGTAGGTTTGCTGGTATGGCTGGAGCAATGAAAGATGCTAAAGGCGAACCAACTAAGAAAGCAATGGCACTAAAAAAGTGGGGTTTCGGTAGCGTAGAAGCGGCTAGAAACTTTTGTAACAAACATAAATCTAAAAAATAATGAAAAGTAATTCACCGTTCTATCAAGATAAATGTGCAGAAGCAAGAGCGAAAAAGAAAGCTGAGTACATGAAAAGGAAATCAAAAACATCAATGAAGAGAGTTGATGGTAAAATGCAAAAATACGAAAAGCCTATTAGTCAAGAGCAAAACTTAAAAGAGTTTAACGCAGAGATACAAGAGTATGAATGTGTTAATGGGCAACTTAAATTAAGACAAATAGAAAACGATTAAATTATGGGAAAATTATTAGTAAAATTAGGATTATGGATGCAAGCTTGCTGGTGTAAGCTAATGTGTAAATGGAACTGGTTAGTATCTAAATTGATTGTAGATGTTAAAGATTGTCCAGTAGCACAGTGTGTATGTAAAAAATAAGGAACAAAGATAACTGGGCGTACCATACCCAAAAGTTCCTGTAACCGAAGGGGATCTCAATCGAGGTCCCCTTCATTGTTTTTATCCGTCACAGGCAATACAATCTTCACTCATAGCTTGTTGTGCTATATCACCACGTAGCACTGATTCAGTTCTAGTATAGTACAGGGTTTTAATACCTTTTTTCCATGCTGACATATGAACCTGATTAATCCATTTAGGTGTAGCCACGCTAGGAAATGCTAGGTTTAAACTAACAGACTGATCTATATATTGCTGTCGTATACCAGCTTGATTTACTAGTTCGAGTTGATTGATCTCTTTAAACGTTTTAAAAACGTCTTTAGCCGGTACATCGTGTGGTCCAACCACAACCCCGTCAAGCTCAGATAGACCTTGAACACTACCACCATCTGCCAGTATTTTATCCCAAGTTTCATTTGTATTTATTTTAAGTTTTCTTAATAATTTTAAAAGTGTAGGGTTTTTTCTTATAAACGTACCTTTAGCTGATTGCTCTGTAAATACATTTGCAGCCCAAGGTTCTATTCCCGGCGAAATGTTTCCGCTAAGCTTTGAATTACTAACAGTGGGAGCAATAGCGCGCAAGTGAGTATTACGCATGCCAGTGCCAACGCACCACAAAGGTTCACCATAAACCTCAGCAAGATCTCTACTAGCGCGTTCAGACTCGATTTTAATTTGCGAAAATATTTTCCTAGTTTCAAACTGAGCAAGCAGACCCTCAAAAGGTATAGCCTTTTCTTGGAGATATGTGTGCCATCCCAGTACACCCAACCCAAGTGCTCGTCCTTTCGTAGCAGAACGAATGGCATTTTCAAAACCTCTAAGTCCTTTTGCTCTTTGAATAAATTCCTCCATAACGCCATCAAGAAACCACGTGGCGTGATATATAAGGTTGCTTCCTTTCCATTCATCATATTTAGCTAAGTTTAAAGACGACAAGCAACATACAAAGCTATGGTTCTCGTCTGTGTGTAATGTAATCTCTGAACATATGTTTGTCATATGTACCTTTAAGCCGTTGTCTTTGTAGGCTCGTGGGTTATTCTTATTTGTATTCCCCTTAAAAAGGATGTAAGGTTCGCCAGTAGCTTTACGCTTTTGAAGTAATTTTCCCCAACGTTTTCTAGCGTCTCTATCTCCTTGTTCAATTCGTCGCATGAACTTATCGCCAACCACAGCGCACTGGTGCATGTTAAGTGATTGTCTGTTGACATCACCTTTAGGTTCACGTATTTCGAGCCACTCATCGAAATCGGGGTGATCAATATTAATATTAACTGATGCAGCTCCTCGTCTGACAGATCCTTGATTAGTGGCAAGTATTGTCGAGTCGTATATTTTACAAAACGGCACAACGCCATCACTTGTTCCATTACCTGTTATTTTAGCGCCAGCGGGTCTTATTTGATTTATACCGATACCAACTCCACCGCCGTGCTTAGCGAGTAGCATCATCTCTAGGTTTTTACTTCCTATGTCTTGAATCGAGTCTGCAACATCAATGCCAAAGCAAGATATAGGTAGACCGCGATCAGTCCCTGTGTTTGATAGCACAGGACTAGCCAGACACAACCAACCATTCCAAATATAATCAAAAAACGTGTTGGCCAGTTCAGGTTTGTAAAGTCTACGCGCAACTGTTTTAGCAACACGCATGTATGCTTCACGAGGTGTTTCATCTTGAAGCAGGTAACCACCTGCGATAGTTTTTTTGTATACGTCTGTATCACCCCACTTAGGGTAATCTTCTCCTTTTTTCCATTCATTGTTCCACATTTTATACTCCGTTTATTAAGTGTATTATCCATGCTATTAAACCGTTAATGTTTAAAGCAACTAAGTTCCATTGTTTACGTGATGACGTCTGGACAATGATACATACAAAACCTATAATAAACAATATAGGATTAATAGTCCATTGCCCAGCTATCACAAAGCCTGCGCCCATGTATCCAACACGCGACGCAAACTTCTGCCAAGATGTGAGTTTATTAGTATAGCGTAAGGCTTTAATCAGCCTGTACTTCCATCTTCTTTTTCTCTGCATTTTCTTTTAATTTAGTTTTCAACTGCTCTATTGCTTCGTCATAACCTGGCATTAGCTTTACAGTTTCCAGCGTACCTACAGACAAGTCTTTTAAATAAGCGTTTTCATCTAACAACTGTTGTACAACTTTAATTAAAGCTTGTATCTTTTTTTCTAGCAGATCTGTTCTGCTTTGTTTACTTCCCTTCATATAAATCTTTGTATATATCTTTTTCTGTTATGTTACCAAATGTCCTCGAAGTCTTCCCCTTCATTAGCTTTGCTATAATCCGTCGGCCGTATTGCGAAAAAATCAGTATGAGTGACCCCGCCGGTAAGATGATAGAACCAATCAAGATTAGACGCTGCGCCCTTGTCATACGCGAAATAGTTCCCAAGGTCAACGTAACCCAGTTCAACAAGTTTTTCATTTGCTCTCTTTTTTATAAAATGTGTAAGATCATTAGCTGATATACCTTCTATATCCCCCATCTCAAACATCTTGTTAATATATTTAGTTTCTAGATCAACCATGGTTTCTGCAGCTTTTACTATATCTTCTCGACATAAATTCAGTAATTGATTGTTTTCGCTGCACATATCGCGGAAAAGCTTACAGCCCATTTTACTATGTAAGCTCTCATCTCGCACTGACCACTTCATTTGCTGCCCAATACCTTTAAGTAAATTTCTTAGCTGAAAAGAATAAAGTACAGCAAAAGCAGAATAGAGGCTAACGCCTTCCGCAAAAGCACTAAACACAGCAAGAGACTTACCAATACCAACGGCATTGGATCCATCATACGCAACCAAGTTATCAAACCTTTCAGCCGTTGCAGGCTCGTGTAAAAATGCTTCATAATCTTCTAATCCTAATGTTTCATTTAAATAACTATATGCTACTGCGTGTATCGTCTCTTGCGATCCAAACATCATAGCCATTTGCTGTATCTCGTACTTTGGAAACCAGCTTACTACTTTTTGGGTCCAGTAATCAGAAACCGCGCACTCCGTCTGTGCGAAGCCCAGTAATATATTACCGACCAGGTTCTTTTCTTTATCATTTAATTTTTCGTTCCAGTCTTTAACATCACCACTCATTGGTATTTCAGTATGTAACCAAAATGCCTGAGCCTGCTTTAGCCAACCTTCTGTGTAATACTCTGGGTACTCAAAAGGTTTATACGGTATTCTTTTATCAAATAATCCCATTAGTTATATACTTCTAATGCTATATCAATTAGCGGTAAATAAAAAACGTGCGTTGTTTGCCCTTGTTCTTCGTATGATCTCATGCCAAATAATATACCGGGATAAGTACCTATTGACAAGCTCCATTGCTTCTTTTCTTTACTCATATATTTTTACTTAATATTAAAGGTGATTCGTCTTTGTTTGTTGACACAAAATAACATGCATCATTTTCTTCTACTAATATTTCTTTATTTTTAAACGTCTTAGGATATTTTTCTAAAACATAATCAATAACATTTGATTCCATATCTATCTTGTATTTCTACTAGTTCTTTATATTTTATTTTACCTCGCGCTTCCCAACTCCATTGCCACCACTTATCGATCTGACGCTCAGCATACTTTTGTCTTGCTATCCTTTTCGCCTCGAAAGGATTAGCTTTATTGTCTCGTCGCATTCTTTTTGATTTTGTGGTTTGTATAGTGTTACGTTTGGAAACTGCGTCATAACAAGTCTTTTAAATAACTTCCAACGCATTGGAAATGATTCGTTAGCTCTACCTTTTGTTTCAATTATAAAGTCATCACCAATAAAATCAGGTGTATACTTAATAGGTAGTATACGTTTGCAGCCTCTGTTTTTGTAATCACCTTTGCCGTTAGCACATCTCTCGTATACTTCATTATCAAAATGAAAGCCAGCGAGTAAAACAAAAGTCTCTCCTTCGTATTTAGCTTTGATTTTTTCTTTTTTCAAAGCCATATACATATAACGCTCAAGGCCAGATGCAAAGTTAATACCATCATATGATACTTTCTTCGACTGTACTGGCCCGCGTTTTTTCTTGCGTTTATAAGGTCTCCTCTTCATTGATTTCAATGTCATGATAGTGTAAACCATCGTTACCGTTTTGACCTATAACATTAATACGATTGATCATTGCCTCTTCGATTTCATCAGTCAAACAACGTTTAGCAGCTTCAATATAAAGCAAAGCATCCATTAATTCTTCTTGTACATCAACTAAGAAACGATTAAGATCTTTTTCTTGACCTTCTATTTCTTGCATCATTGTAGCTCCGTATTTCTTTTGACCTACTAAACTGCGTTCGTCCATTTTTCTAAGTACAGCTTGTACTATTGCGTCTTTAGTTCTTATCTTCATACTGTTTCTTTTACAAATGTTCCATTAAGCATTTTACCTTTACGCATAGCTATTTCAGTGTAAGCTGAATCAATACAATCTTCAATTGTAAAGCCCTCTAAGTGTGCTAAGTTTGTAAGTACTACAACCATATCACCAATAGCATCTTGTATTTCAGGCTTATCTTGCTTTAGTATTGCTTGAGCTAGTTCACCAGCTTCTTCTTGTAGTTTAACGTATTGAGTATGTGAATTACCTTTATCGTACAAGCCCCTGTCTTTTGCCCAAAATCTTATAAGCTCAAAGCGACCTGGTATTTCATCTACGCTAGTATCGTATTTAAGCTCAGTCTGAGGTTGATCGTGAGGATTAAAAAATGCTTCATAAAAAGCTTTATTGTATATATAACACCTTTTAGTATTATACATTGACTCTTTAACGTTAGCCATTATCCACAGAATATTTCGTTTAGTTATTTCAAACTGGCCAAATTCTGTCTGCCAAGTAAGACCTATGTTATCGTGCAATTGTCCTTTTAATTTATTAACTGGACAAGGGAAAGTTGAGGTTTGTTGTGTTGCGTTTATCTTCATATTATTAAATAAGTGTTTATATAGTTTTCTATCGACTTTATAGCCGTAAGACTTTTGAAGTTCTATTTCACGGTCTGATATATAATCTATATCGTCTGACTGTTCAAGAACTTCATACTCATTCTCCTTATAACCTTGCATAAGGGTAACTCTGGTATTAAGATCACGTGTAACACCGATCTTTTTACCAGGTATGTGGTATAAATAATACATAATTATAATTTATCGTTATATAAGTGCATGTTGTGCGCGTGGTGGTAATACCAACCAATTTCTAAATTCAGTCTGTCTGCAATCATTTTTTGCAATGATGAGAATTGATACTGATCATTACAGAAACCGTACCAGATGTCATTAGAACGCATATAGACAGACATACACAACTGTTTATCTATAATTGTAAACTGAATTGCATAAGTACAAGGCGTGTCTTTCTTGTATTTATCGTATTCTTTACCGTCATATATACTAATTGCGGCGTGGCGTGTATTAGGATTTGTTTTAAGCTTTGCACAGACGTAATCTATTTGAGCTTTACGCTTCCATTGGTAGCCATAGTTACTGTTTACCTCGCGATCACTGTTTGCCATACGTTCCCATATCGGTGGTATCTTACCATATAGCTCACCAAGCTTGTCAATGCTAGGATCACCAGACAAATACCATTGCCATTCAGCTTCAGCATATTCTAAACTCCAGTTACGCTGTTTATTTTTAATGTGATTATCTTGTGGGTTTACTATATAAAAGCCGCAGTTAAATATAGCCTGCGTACCATCAAACTCTATACCGTTTATAATAACCTCATCAAGCAAAGCTTCATATGCTTCATCTGCGTTGTGAAATGTGTTTTTCATAATAGTATTTATAATATTCGTAAATCTTTTCCCATATTAAGCCTTTAATATAATGACTAGGATCTTCATGTGT